>JAESFY010000044.1_pt1 | contig 151982 bp, 145 predicted proteins | sample 9266201 | NCBI WGS metagenome assembly JAESFY01 (sample SAMN14515071, study PRJNA621656) | algae metagenome | isolation source: Nodosilinea sp. WJT8-NPBG4 and co-occurring heterotrophs from soil, lower... | place: USA: Pinto Basin, Colorado Desert, California | collected 2006-05-27 | reverse complement strand
GTCGGGCATGCTTATGGGTGTTCATCCGGTTGGGCGTCCTGAGTGGATTGGGTGTTTGGCGACTTCCAGTCTCTCAAACCCAATCCGGATGAACACCGGATACAACCTATTGGAGCTTCACAGCTAGGCCTGCGAGGCAGACGTATTTGACTTCGAGGAAGTCATCGAGGCCGTATTTCGAGCCTTCGCGCCCGAGCCCCGATTGCTTCACGCCGCCGAACGGCGCTTCGGCCGTGGAGACGAGGCCGGTGTTGACGCCGACGATGCCCGATTCGAGGGCCTCGGCCACGCGCATGATGCGGCCGATGTCGCGGCTGTAGAAGTACGCGGCGAGGCCGAACTCGGTGTCGTTGGCGGCGGCGATGGCCTCGTCCTCGGTGTCGAAGGCGAACACCGGCGCGAGCGGGCCGAAGCTCTCTTCGCGCGCGAACAGCATCGCGGGCGTGGCGCCGCCGATCACGGTCGGCTCGTAGAAGAGCCCGCCGAGTGCATGGCGCTTGCCGCCGACCAGCACCTGGCCACCCTTGGCCACTGCATCGGCCACATGCTGCTCGATCTTCTCGATCGCCTTGTCGTCGATCAGCGGGCCCTGGGTGACGCCGGCTTCGGTGCCGTCGCCGACCTTGAGCGCACGCACGCGCTCGACCAGCTTCTGCGTGAAGGCCTCGAGCACGCCGCGCTGCACGTAGATGCGGTTGGCGCAGACGCAGGTCTGGCCAGTGTTGCGGTACTTGGAGACCATCGCGCCTTCGACCGCGGCGTCGATGTCGGCATCGTCGAACACGATGAAAGGCGCATTGCCGCCGAGCTCGAGCGAGAGCTTCTTGATGGTGTCGGCCGACTGCTTCATGAGCGTGCGGCCCACCTCGGTGGAGCCGGTGAAGCTGAGCTTGCGCACGATGGGGCTGCGCGTCATCTCGCCGCCGATCTTGCTGGCCGAGCCGGTGAGCACCGACAGCACCCCGTCGGGCACGCCCGCGCGCTGCGCGAGCTCGGCGAAGGCCAGCGCCGAGAACGGCGTCTGCGTGGCGGGCTTCACCACCATCGAGCAGCCGGCCGCCAGCGCGGGGCCGGCCTTGCGCGTGAGCATGGCGGCGGGAAAATTCCACGGGGTGATCGCAGCCGTGACCCCCACGGGCTGCTTCAGCGCGAGGATGCGGCGATCGGCCTGCGGCGCGGGAATGGTGTCGCCATAGACGCGGCGCGCCTCTTCGGCGAACCACTCGATGAACGAGGCGGCATAGGCGATCTCGCCGCGGCTCTCGGCCAGCGGCTTGCCCTGCTCGGTGGTCATGATGAGCGCGAGGTCGTCCACGTTCGCAAGCATCAGGTCGTTGAGCCGGCGCAGGATGGCCGAGCGCTCCTTCGCGGGCAGGCGGGCCCAGGGCTTCTGCGCCTTCTCGGCCGCGGCGATCGCGCGCTCGGTCTCGGCGGTGCCGCACATCGGCACGGTGCCGATCTGCTCGCCGTTGGCGGGGTTGGTCACGGGCACGGTGGCGCCGTCGTCGGCGTCCACCCATGCGCCCGCCACACAGGCTTGCTGGCGCAGCAGGGTCGGGTCCTTGAGCTTCAATGGCATGGGAGGGTCTCCAGAAAGTAGAGGGAAGAAGGGGCGTTTTCCAGAGGCAAGGGGACCACGCCGGCAGGCCAGCCGCAAGCGCGGGGGTGCCATGTCCGCGCGCCAGGCTCGGGATTGAGCCGCTTTTGCCGTGTCATTCACCACAAAACGGGCCATTGATGGTGGAACTAAGGGCTATTGGGGATGAGTCGGGCCTCCGCCAGCCAGTAAGATCGCGCCCGCTTTTCACCGTCCAACTGTTTTGGGAGATCCCATGAAAAAACTCATTGCCTTCACGGCCATCGCCACCGCCGCCGTCGGCGCCTACGCCCAGGATTTCCCGGCAGGCAAGACCGTCACGCTCGTCGTCCCGTTCTCGGCCGGCGGCCCCACCGACCGCGTGGCCCGCGACCTGGCCGAGGCGCTGCAGAAGACGCTCGGCACGACAATCGTGGTGGACAACACCGCCGGTGCCGGCAGCTCGATCGGCACCGCCAAGGTGGCGCGCGCCAACGCCGACGGCCACACCCTGCTGCTGAACCACATCGGCATGTCGACGATGCCGGCGCTCTACCGCAAGCTGCCGTTCAACGTCGAGACCGACTTCGAATACCTCGGCATGGTCAACGAAGTGCCGATGACGCTGATTGGCAAGCCCACGCTGCCGGCCAACAACTACAAGGAACTGTCGGCCTGGATGGCCGCCAACAAGGGCAAGATCAACCTCGGCAACGCCGGCCTGGGCGCCGCCTCGCACCTGTGCGGCCTGCTGTTCCAGAGCGCGCTCAAGGTCGAGATGACCACCGTGCCGTACAAGGGCACCGCGCCGGCCATTGCCGACCTGCTCGGCGGCCAGATCGACCTGCTGTGCGACCAGACCACCAACACCACGCCGCAGATCGAGGCCAAGAAGGTCAAGGCCTATGCCGTGACGACAGCCAAGCGCCTGAGCACGCCGGCCCTGAAGGACCTGCCCACGCTCGACGAAGCCGGCCTGAAGGGCTTCGAAGTGTCGATCTGGCACGGCGTGTATGCACCCAAGGGCACGCCGGCCCCGGTGCTGAAGAAGCTCAACGACGCCATCAAGGCCGCGATGAAGGACCCCGGCTTCATCAAGCGCCAGGAAGGCCTCGGCGCCGTGGTCACGACCGACAACCGCACCGAGCCCGCCGAGCACAAGAAGTTCGTCGCGGCCGAGATCGCCAAGTGGGGCCCGATCATCAAGGCCGCCGGCGTGTACGCAGACTGATCGTCCCACCCCGAAAGCGGCTCACTTCGTGCAGCCGCCTCCCCGTGGAAAAAGAAGCCGCCGCACCCGTTCCGGGTCGGCGGCTTTTCCTTTTCCACGATGAAGTTGATCCGCCTGAACCGCGGCCAGGTCTTTTCTCGGCAGGGAACGCTGCCGTCTTGCGTGGCATTCGTTTATAGACGAAAATGAACTCGTACCGGATCGAGCACTATTTGACTTCGGGCACCCACCAGGATCTCTATCTGGCGTGGTTGCAAAAGCTGCGGGACAGCCAAGCGAAAGTGGCCGTGATTCGCCGAGTGGCCAGAATCGAACTGGGGAATTTCGGCGATCACAAGTTCTGCCGTGACGGCGTCTGGGAACTGCGTGTCGACGTCGGACCCGGCTACCGCGTGTATTACGCCCTGTCAGACGGCCGTGTGGTGCTGCTGCTGTGCGGGGGCGACAAACGGACGCAGGCTGCGGATATCGCACGTGCGGTGGACCATTGGCAAGATTGGCAACGGAGATCGGATGATGAGAAGCAAACCCCATGACGACGCGATGGCTGAGCTGTATCGAAGCGATCCGGCCTTGGCGCTCGAAGTCATCAACGGCATCCTGGCCGATGGCGATCAGGCCGAACTGCTGATCGTGCTGCGCCAGATGGCGCAAGCGTTCGGTGGCGTTCAGGCCGTGGCGGAACAGGCGAAGCTGAACCCGACCCAGCTCTATCGCACGCTCTCGCCCAGCGGAAATCCGGCGCTCAGCAGCCTGTCGGCCGTTCTCAAGGCGATGGGGCTTCGATTGGCAGTGCAACCGCTGGCTGCGCCCGTACACGCGAGCTGATACGGGCGCAGTCCAAGCAGCGAAATCGCGCGCATCTTCATCCGCAGTGAGGCCTGCTACTTCGGCCGTATCGCGTCGGCCGTGCCCTGGATGAACGCCTTGATGCTCTCGATGTCGTCGCCCGAGAGCTTGCCCGTGAAGTCGGGCATGCCGCGTGACATGGCCGGGCCCTTGAGCACGAACTTCTCGAGGTTCTCGATGTAGGCGGCGTCCATGTAGCCGAGGTTCGGGATGTTGCCGCCGCGGTCCACGCCCGGCACGCCGTGGCAGAAGACGCAGTTGCTCACGTACAGCATGGTGCCGGCCTGCACCTTGGCGGGGTCGTACTTGACGCCCTGCAGCAGCTTGCCCAGCCGGTACTCCACGAACTCGGGCATCTTGGCGCTGCCGCCGACGGCAAAGGTGTAGACGGTGCCCGGCCCCTGGCGGTCGCTGGCGCGCTGCGCGAGGCCGTACACGCCGCCCCAGCCCACGGCCACCGACACGTACTGCTTGCCGTCGACCATGTAGGTGGACGGTGCCGCGACCACGCCTGTGCCGGTGGGCGTTTCCCAGAGCTTGTCGCCGGTCTTGGCGTTGTAGGCCACGAGGCGCCCGTCGGCCGTGCCCTGGAACACGAGGTTGCCCGCGGTGGTGAGCGTGCCGCCGTTCCACGGCGAGGCGTAGTCCACGCCCCAGGCTTCCTTCTGCTTGACCGGGTCCCAGGCGACGAGGCGGCCGAAAGGCTTCGACTTGGGCGCCTCTGCATTGAGGAACATGGCGGTGTTCCAGCCGAGCGCGGCATGCGGCCGGCCCGACGCGTTCTGGTCGAACGTCCAGTCCTTGTCGTCCATGAGGTTGAGCGGCACGTGCTGCGCCGGGATGTAGGCCAGACCGGTCTGCGGGTTGAACGACATCGGGTGCCAGTTGTGCGCGCCGAACGGCCCGGGGATGCTGTCGCCCGGCTTTTCGTTCTGGCGCGCGGCGGCCACCTCGATGGGGCGGCCGTTGGCGTCGTAGCCCGTGGCCCAGTTCACCTCGACGAAGTTCTTCGCCGAGATGAACTTGCCGTTGGTGCGGTCGATGACGAAGAAGAAGCCGTTCTTCGGCGCATGCAGGATCACCTTGCGCAGCTTGCCGCTGACCTTGAGGTCGGTCAGGATCATGGGCTGCGTGGCGGTGTAGTCCCAGTTGTCGCCGGGCGTCTCCTGGTAGTGCCACACGTACTTGCCGGTGTCGGGGTCGAGCGCCACGACCGAGCTCAGGTAGAGGTTGTCGCCGCCTTGCGGACTGCGCTTCTTGTGCGCCCACGGCGAGCCGTTGCCGGTGCCGATGTACATGAGGTTGAGGTCGGCGTCGAAGGCCATGGTGTCCCACGCGGTGCCGCCGCCGCCGGCCTCCCAGTACCTGCCTGCGGGGTCCCAGGTCTTTGCCGCGCGCGCCATCGACTCGTCTTCGAAGGGCTTGGACGGATCGCCCGGCACGGTGAACCAGCGCCACTTCTGTTCGCCGGTGGCGGCGTCGTAGGCGGTGACGTAGCCGCGCACGCCGTACTCGGCGCCGCCGTTGCCGATGATGACCTTGCCCTTGATGACGCGCGGCGCGCCGGTGATGGTGTAGCTGCCCTTCTGGCCCTCGATGGTGTTCTTCTCCCAGAGCTTGCGGCCGCTGGCGGCGTCGAGCGCGATGAGCCGGCCGTCGTAGGCGCCGACGAAGACCTTGCCCTGGTGCAGCGCCACGCCGCGGTTGACCACGTCGCAGCAGCCGCGAAAGCCCTTCGAGCGGTCGACCTGCGGGTCGAAGCGCCAGAGGCGCTGCCCGGTGCGCGTGTCGATCGCGTGCACCACGCTCCACGAGGCGGTGACGTACATGATGCCGTCGACCACCAGCGGTGTGGCCTCGACGCCGCGCGTGGATTCGAGGTTGTACGACCAGACCAGGCCGAGCTGCTTGACGTTGCCCGCGTTGACCTGGTCGAGCTGGCTGAACCGCGTCTCGGCATGGTCCAGCCCGTAGCTCGGCCAGTCGGGCGTCTTCTTCTGCGTGGCGTTGGCGCGGATGAAGTTGCCATCGACGCGCTGCACGGCGGCGGCGGCGCGCGCCTGCGGATCGGCGGCCGTGCCCTGTTGTTGTTGCTGCTGCTGCGCCGCAACCGGCGCCGCTTTGGCAAGGCACAGCAACGCGACGGCGACGAGGCGCAGCCCGGAGTGGATCTTTCTTGTCATCGTGGGTCTCCTTTGTGCCGCAAGGATCGTTGGCGCCGCGTCCGCGTTCACCTTCGGGATTTCCCCAGTCCGGCGCTGTTCCATTGCGGAACACATTCGACGGGGCAGCAGCAAGCAGAACCCCACGAGGAGCAGCAACCCCATGGCATTCGAAAGGCTGGGCACGGCGGATGCGCCGCGCCAACTCTTCGCCACCACGCCGGCGCAGCGCGTGGCGCTCGCGCGGCAGCAGTTCTTCGAGGAAGGCGTGCGCCCCTCGGGGCTGGTGGGCGAGGCGGTGATCCAGTCGTGGCTGCGCTGCAACCGCAACCACAGCGATCGCCGTCGCATGGTGCCGTTCGACGCGGTCACACCGAGCCGGCTGCATGCCACGCTGGCGCGCAATCGCGAGCTGCTCGACGTGGCGCGGCAGGAGCTCGCGAGCATGGAGGGCGCGCTCGCGGGCACCGACTGCCGCGTGATCCTCACCGACCGCGAAGGCGTGGTGGTGCATGTGACGCAGCACCCCGCCGCGGCCCACCAGCCGGTGCTGCGCAAGACGGCGCGCGTGGGCGTGAACATCTCCGAACGCATCGTCGGCACCACCGCGCCGGGCATCGTGGCGACCACGGGACAAGCCTGCACGGTCGACGGCGCGGAGCACTACTTCGAGGTGCTGTCGCAGATGCAGTGCGCGGCGGCGCCGATCCGCGACGTGAGCGGCCGGCTCGCGGGCGTGCTCGACCTCACGGCGGAGGCGCGGCGCTTCGGCTTCGACGCCGCGTCGATGGTCGCGCTCTATGCCACGATCATCGAGAACCGCCTGCTGCAGGCGCAGTCGCGCGACCACCTGATCCTGCGCTTCCAGGCCAGCCCGAACCTGCTGGGCACGCCGATGGAGGCCCTGGCCGGCGTTGCACCCGACGGCACCATCGCCTGGCTCAATGGCGCCGGCGCGCGCCTGATCGGCCGCCTGCCCGAGGATGCAGGCGAGCGCGACGTGGAGTCGATGCTGGGCCACGACCTGGCGAGCCTGCTGCGGCTGCAGCGGCGCGACGCAGCGCAGCCGCTGCGCCTGGCGAGTGGCCTGGGCGTGTGGGTGCAGGCGAGCCTGAAAGCAGCCGACGGCGCCGACTTCCGCCATGCGGTCGCGGTGCCGGGCGATGCGGCGACGCCGGCGCTGGCGACGCCGAGCGCGCCGCACGGCGACATGGCAGTGGCAATGGAAGAGCACGAACAGGGCGCGCCGCCCTCACCCACCCAGGCCGGGACCCTGCGCGAACACAGCCGCAAGCTCATCGAGGAGACGCTCGCCGCGCACGGCGGCAACGTGTCGCAGGCCGCGCGCCAATTGCGCGTGTCGCGCGGCACGCTCTACCGGCGGCTGCGCGAATGGCGGCACAAGGACGAGAGGCTGGGGGACGTCTAGGGTTCGTTCTCTGGCGGGCCGGCCGGCGCAGCTCCGGACTGGAGCAGGACGCAGATGGCACGCACCTGTTGATGGATGATCTTCGCCACTTCGGCGCGCCGCGCCGGGCCCATGCGGCTGGAGATGGCCGCCACGCTCACTGCTGCAATCGGGTTGTCGGGCGGAAATGCGACGCCGACGGCCGCTGCGCCCGGCGTGGCCGCACTGTCCAGGAACGAATAGCCCTGCGCGCGCGTCAATGCGATGGCATCGCGCAGGAAACCCGGCTCGAAGGCGCCGAACTTGGCATAGCGCGCCTCGTTGGCCGCGACGATCAGTTCCGCTTCGGGTTCCGGCAGCGCGCTCAGGATCGCCAGGCCACCGGCGCCCACGCCCATGGGCCGGCGAATGCCCACATCCAGCGTCAGCGCCTTGATCGGGTAGGCGCCCAATGCCCGGCTGGTGCAGATCGATTCCGGGCCCCGGCGCTCGCTCAGATAGACCGTGTCGTGCGTCAGGTCGGCGATGGTGCGCAGTGCCTGGTCGCACAAGTCGCTCAACTGGTAGCGCGGCGCGGCCAGCATGCCCAGCTCGTGCAGGAGCGGGCCCAGGTGGTACTTGCGGGTCAGCGGATCGCGCACCAGAAGCCCTTCGACCTCGAGCCGCTGCAGCATCCGGAAGCAGGTGGACATGGGCAGGCCGCTGAGGCTCACGACGTCGGCAATGCGCATTCCACGCTTCCCACGGGAAGCCACCACGCGAAGCATTCCCACCACACGCTCGATGCTCTGCGTGCCTGAGCGTGCGCCCCCCACGGCCGGCGGCGAGGGCGAGGCGGTTTTGACGGCGGCGGCGGCGGCTTGGCGTTTAGTTTCCACGATGCGGCAGTAATTCGGGTTGCTCCCCAAGAGGGAAGAGATTTCCCCGAATGTAATTGGAGTCAACGAACTTCATGAACTGCCACATGGCGGAAATCGAAAGCTAAGAAGATGCCCCAGACGATGACCGAGAAGATCCTGGCGCGCGCTGCCGGCCGGCAGCGCGTGGTGCCCGGCGAAGAGATCACGGCACGGCCCGATTTCGTGATCGCCTACGACTTTCCCGGCTACACCGACGTGTTCTTCAAGGAGACGCGCGAGGACTTCGGGATCGAGAAGGTGTCGAGCCCCGAGCGCTTCGTGCTGTTCATCGACCACATGGTGCCGGCCACCGCGCCGAAGGAAGAAGAGCTGCACAAGATCACCCGCGCCTGGGGCAAGGAGCAAGGCGTGCCGGTGCACGAACGCGAGGGCATCGGCCACCAGGTTGCGGCCGAGCTGGGCTATGCCACGCCGGGCGCCTTCGCCGTGCACTTCGACGGCCATGTGAGCCAGCTGGGCGCCTTCGGCACCTTCGCCTTCGGTGCGCGCAAGGGCGTGCTCGAATCCTTCGTGACCGAGACGCTCACGATGACCGTGCCGGCGACCGTGAAGGTCGAACTGACGGGCACGCTGCAGCCCGGTGTGATGGCACGCGACGTATTCCATCACATGGTCCGCGTGATGGGTCCGGCCTCTTGCCGCTTCAAGGTGGTGGAGCTGTGCGGACCGGTGATCGACGCCATGAGCATCGAAGGCCGCCAGACCCTCTGCGGCCAGGCCATGTTCCTGGGCGCGACCACCATGCTCATCGCGCCCGACGCCAAGACGCTGGCCTACGTGCAGGGGCGCTCGAAGATCGCGCTGGACCCGGTGTACCCCGATGCCGATGCCGCGTACGACCAGGTGCTGACGATCGACGTCTCGGTGCTCGAACCCATCGTCGTGATTCCGCCGAGCCCCGCCAACACGCGCGACCTGAAGGACTTCACCGGCGTGGAGGTGCACACCGGCTACCTGGGCTCGTGCGCCAGCGGCCGGCTCGAGGACCTGCGCATTGCGGCCGACGTGCTGCGCGGGCGCCACATCCAGCCGGGGTTCCAGCTGCATGTGGTGCCGACGTCGAAGGCGATCATGGCGGCCGCCGCGCGCGAGGGACTGATCGAGGTGCTGGTCGAGGCGGGCGCTTTCATCAGTTCGCCCAGCTGCGACTACTGCTTCGGGCGCATCGCCACCATGAGCGACGGCCAGCGCGCGGTGTCCACCGGCACGCTGAACACGCCGGGGCGCATGGGCAGCGTGGACTCGGAGATCTACATCTGCAACGCGGCCGTGGTGGCGGCTTCGGCGCTCGAAGGCCGCATCGCCGACCCGCGCCCCTACCTGGCAGAAGCCGCCAAAGCCGCTGCGGGAGTGCCTGCATGAGCCTCTCGAACCTGCACGGCCGCGCAGCCTGGGTCTTTCAGGAAGACGACTACGACATCGACCTCATCGTCGGCGTGCACAACATCAAGATCACCGACGCGAAGGAACTGGCCGCCCTCGCCATGGCCGACTACACGCCGGGCTTTGCCGCCAGCGTGAAGCCGGGCGACCTGCTGGTCGGCGGCCACAACTTCGGCTACGGCCACCCGCACTATCCGGCCATGCGCGCCATGCGGCACCTGGGCATCACCGCGGTGATCGCCGAATCTTTCTCGCCGGGTTTTTTTCGCGGCGAAACGAGCATGGGCTTTCCGCTCATCAGTTGTCCGGGCATCCGCGCGGCCACGGCGCGCGGCGACGAGCTCACGGTCGATTGGCGCACGAACGAAGTGAAGAACCTGCGCTCGGGCCAGACCCTGGCGCTTCAGCCCTTCTCGGATTCCGAGCGCGGCATGCTGGACGCGGGCGGGCTCATTCCGTACCTGAAGCGCCGCATGGCCCGCACGGGCTGAACGGCCCGCCCCTTTTTCTGGAGACACACGATGACCTCATCCCGCCAGGCGCTGCGCCAGCGCATCACCCACGGCCCGACCCTCTGGTTCGGCGGCGCGCAGGATGCGCTGTCGGCCCTGCTGGTCGACCAGTCGGATTTCGACGGCATCTTCAGCACGGGCTTCGGCATCTCGGCCGCGCTGCTGGGCCAGCCCGACATGGAGCTGTACACGCTCAGCGAGAACGTCGCGACCGTGAATCGCATGGCCAACGTTGTGCGCAAGCCGATCTTCGTGGATGCGGACACGGGCTACGGCAGCGTGCTCAACGTGGGCCGGGCCGTGCGCGAGTTCGAAAAAGCCGGTGCCGCGGCACTGCAGCTGGAAGACCAAGTCAGTCCCAAGCGTTGCCCCGCCGCCGCGCCGACGTCCACGCTGGTTTCGATGGACGACGCGCTCGCGCGCATCAAGGCCGCGCTCGATGCGCGCACCGACCCCGACCTGCTGATCGTCGCGCGCACCGACGCCCAGGACCCTGGCGAGGCGCTGGAGCGCGCCGCCCGCTACGCCGAAGCGGGCGCCGACCTGATCCAGCCGATCTCGCGCACCTTCAGCAGCTACGAACAACTGCTGCAGTTGCGTGAAGCCTGCGGCCGCCGGCTGTCGCTGATGCTGATGGCCGGCACCTGGATGACGGCACTGAGCCGCGAACAGATCGAAAGCGTGGCGGCTTTCGCCAGCTATCCGATCGCAGGCCTGCTGACGACCGTGCACACCGTGCAGGCCAACCTGCGAGAGCTGGCGCGCCGGCGCTCGGGCGATTTCGCCGATCTGCCCTTTGCGCAGACGTCGATGGCGGACTTCAAGGACCTCGTCGGATGGCACGCGCTCGAAGAGCGGCAGGCCCGCTACGAGATCGGCAATGCCCGCTGAGTCCGTCCCTTCGTTCACCCTTCAAGAAAAATCAGGAGCACACGTGCGCACTCTCACTCTCATCGGCCGTGTCGTCACGGCGGGATCCCTGGCCCTGGGCCTGGGCACAGTCGCCATGGCGCAAGGCGGCGGCAACGCCTATCCGACCAAGCCGATCCGCCTGGTCGTTCCCTACCCGCCGGGCGGCGCCACCGACGTGGCCGCGCGCATGCTGAGCCCGCGCCTGCAGGAAGAGCTGGGCCAGACCGTTCTGGTCGAAAACCGCCCCGGCGCCGGCGGCAACATCGCCATGATCAACGTGGCGCAGAGCGCCCCCGACGGCTACACGCTGGCGGTCACGCTCACGGGCATGCTGTCGATCAACCCCGTCATCTACAAGAAGGCCGGCTTCCAGGCCTCGGACTTCGTGCCCGTGTCGCGCGTCTCGCTGGCGCCGCTGCTGCTGGTGGTGCCCGAAAAGTCGCCGTACAAGAACGTGCAGGAGCTGCTGGCCGCCGGCAAGAAGGCCGGCAAGGGCGGCCTGCCCTACGGCTCGGCCGGCGCGGGCGGGCTCTCGCACCTGGCGTCGGAAGCGTTCAATGCCAACGCCGACAGCAACTTCACGCACGTGCCCTACAAGGGCGGCGCGCCGCTGGTGCAGGCCCTGATGGCCAACGAAGTGACCTGGGGCCTGCTGGGCACCGGCGACGTGCGCAGCTTCATCCAGTCGGGCAAGCTCAAGGCGATCGGGCAGTTGCGCAATGGCCGCTCCGAACTCTGGCCCGACGTCCCGACGCTGACCGAGCAGGGCGTGCCCGGCGGTGTGGATTTCGATGTCTGGTTCGGCGTGGTGGCCCCCGCCAAAACGCCCGCACCGGTGGTCAAGCTGCTCGGCGAGAAAATCGCCAAGATCACCGCTGAGCCCGCGTTTCGCAAGCGGCTCAATGACCTTGGCGGCGTGGCGCCGGCGACCGGCAACACGCCCGAAGCCTTCGCCGATGTCCTCAAGCGCGAATTGGCCGTGCTGCCCAAGGCAGCGCAAGAAGCAGGGCTGCAGCTCGACTGAAGTCCGGGTCGAGCGTTGCCGCTGGTGGCTCGCCCCTATCGCTTCGGCAGCGCATACGCGATCACGCTGTCGCCCGTCTTCGTCCCGAGCGAGCCGTGCCCGCCCGCGGCCACCACCACATACTGCCGCCCGTCGCTTCCGCGATAGCTCATCGGCGTGGCTTGGCCGCCCGCGGGCAGGCGGCTGCGCCAGAGCTCCTTGCCGTTGGTCACGTCGTAGGCGCGCATGTAGTAGTCGAGCGTGCCCGAGAGAAAGGCCACGCCGCCGGCCGTCATGAGCGGGCCGCCGAGGCTCGGCACACCCATCGCGAAGGGCAGCGGCAGCGGCGAGCTGTCGCGCACGGTGCCGTTCTTGTGCATCCACACCACGCGGCCGGTGCGCAGGTCGGCACCCGCCACGTAGCCCCAGGGCGGTGCCTGGCAGGGCAGGCCGAACACCGAAGTGAAGGCGCTGAGCTTGACCGCGAACGGCGCACCGAAGTTCTCGTTGAGCGCGGGCAGGCTGTCGTCGGGCCGCTCCTTGCCCTGCACGTAGAGCGTGGTGTTGTCGGCGCGCGGGATCAGCTTCGACACGAAGGCCAGGGACGCCGGCGTGGTGAAGGCGAGCTGCCGCTGCGGATCGACCGCGATGCCGCCCCAGTTGAAGACACCGAAGTTGCCCGGATAAATGAGCGAGCCCTGCGTGGACGGCGGCGTGTAGCGGCCTTCGTAGCGCAGCCGGTGGAACGCGATGCGGCAGGCGAGCTGATCGAACACCGTGCCGCCCCACATGTCGGCCGGAGTGAGCGCGGGCGGATCGAACGACAGGCCCGACACCGGCTGCGTGAGCGAGGTGTGGTCGCCCTCGGCCGCGCCCTGCGGCGCGGGGCGCTCATGCACCTTCACTACCGGTTCGCCGTTGCGCCGGTCGAGCACGAACAGCTCGCCCTGCTTGGTCGGCTGCACCAGGGCGGGCACGGTGTCGTTGCCCACGCGCAGGTCGATGAGCGTGGGCTGCGACGGCACGTCGTAGTCCCACAGATCGTGGTGCACGGTCTGGAAGCTCCAGCGCACGCGGCCGGTGGCCAGGTCGAGCGCCACCACCGCGGACGAATAGCGCTCGGCGCCTTCGCTGCGATTGCCGCCCCACTGGTCGGGCGGCTGGTTGCCCATGGGCACGTAGACCATGCCGAGCGCCTCGTCCACGCTCGAGATCGACCAGCTGTTGGGCGAGTTGGCGGTGTAGCTGCGCTCAGGCGCGATGGGCGCGGTCTCGTCGGGGTTGCCGGCGTCCCAGTTCCAGACCAGCGCGCCGGTGTCGATGTCGAAGGCGCGGATCACGCCCGAGGTTTCCTTTGTGGAGACGTTGTCGAGCACCGTGCCGCCCACGATGATGAGCGACTTCGTCACCACCACCGGCGAGGTCGAGTAATACGCGCCGGGCTTCACGTTGGGCATGTTCTTCCACAGGTCGATCTGCCCGCTGCCGCCGCCGAAGCGCATGCAGGGCTTGCCGCTCTCGGGGTTCAGCGCGATGACGCGGCCGTCGGCCGTGGGCATGAAGAGCTTGGCGTCGCAATCGCCGCCGGCGGGCGCAGGCGCGGCGGCGGCGGGCGCTGGACGCACCGCACTGCCCGGGTCATACGACAGGCCGCGGCAGGTCAGGTGCTGCAGCGCGAGCGGTCGCCGGATCTCGGGCGTGTAGCGCCAGAGCTGCTCGCCCGTTGTGGCGTTCAGCGCCACCACCGACTGGTGCGGCGTGCAGAGAAAGAGCCGCTCGCCGATCTTCAGCGGCGTGACCTCGAAGGTCGTCTCCTCGGGATCGCCGGGCTGGCCGCGCACGTCGCCGGTGCGAAAGTGCCACGCCTCCTCGAGCTGGCCGACATTGGCCGGCGTGATCTGGTCGAGCGCCGAATAGCGCTGGCCCATGCCGCTGCCGCCATAGGCCGTCCAGTCGTCCGCGGGCGGGGCCGGGCTGCCTGCAGCTGCTGCGGCGGCGGCCGGCGCGGCAGTGACTGCGGGCGGCGTGGCCGTGCCTTCGATGCGATGCGGCTCGCGCGTCATGGCCACCACCGCGGCGGCCAGGAAGACCAGCAGCACGACGCCGAGAAAGCCGCGCGCGGGCGCCACCCCCGCGCTGCTGCGCCGCGCGAGCGCACGCGCGACCCAGGGCGTGAGCAGGAACGCGCCGATGACGAAGAACACATCGCCGCGCGCCGCGAGCGGCCACCAGTCGAAGCCCACCTCCCACAGCGCCCAGCCGAGCGTGAACGCGACCACGAGGGCGTAGACCCAGAGGCCGGCGCCGCCGCCGCGCGGCAGCAGCAGCGCGGCCACGAGCAGACCCAGCCCCGCGACGAGGTAGTACCACGAGCCGCCGAGCATGACGAGCCACGCGCCGGCGGCTGCAAGGCCCAGGCCGGCCAGGCCGATGACCACGGCCGTGGCGACGAGCAGCGCCGAGCGCGTGGTGCGTGGAGAAGAGGACGAGGAAGGCGCACGGCGGCGTACGGCAGAGTCGGTCATGGCGAGGCGCTTTCGGTGGCAGGGTCCCTGGGGCGGGCACCGGGGTGGCGGAGGACCGAAGCTAGGCCAAAGCGCAGGGTCGTGTGCGTAGGCCGAATGCGCAACCGGCCGTGTGGTGCAGCGCGCATTGCGGCCCATACACTCGAGCGCTTAGGCCCAAGGTATTCGTCAGCAGGCCGGCGCAGCGATCCGTGCGGCGCGGGCCCGGCGCGCACGCGCATCGGGCTGGAGCGGCCGCAGGTACTCATGCAATGCGAGCGCCGCGGCGCCCACGGCCGCGGCGAGCTCGCCGTAGCGCGCGATGCGCAGCGCGGGCGCGCGCATGCCGGCCGCCTCGGCATGGCGCCGGACCTGCGCGAAGGCCGCCTCTGCCAAACGCGCGTCGCCGGTGCACGACTTGCCGCCGAGCACGATCGCGCGCGGATCGAAGGTGACCCAGAGGTTCTGCAGCAGCACGCCGAGAAAGGCGCCCGCCTGCGCCACGCCGGGCGCTTCGCGCTCGAGCGCGCGCGATCCGAAGAAGGCCTCGGCGCAGCCGTTGCGCCCGCACGAGCAGCGCGGCCCGTCGCGCTGCAGGATGGTGTGGCCGATCTCGCCCGCCATGCCCTGCGCACCGGTGAAGAGCCGGTCGTTGAGCACCACGCCCGCGCCGACGCCCACGTCGCAGCTGACGAAGATCAGCGGCTCGCCGCCTTCACCCCCGCCATCGCCGCCATCGCTTCCGAACTCGTACTCGCCGAGCGCGGCGGCGTCGGCGTCGTTCTGCAACTGCACGGTGACGCCGGGCAGCTTCGCCTCGGCCAGCGCCTGCTCGAGCGCGGGCAGCAGGCTCACGTTGCGCCAGCCGAGGTTGGGTGCGAAGCGGACCACGCCGGTGCAGTCGTCCACCGCGCCTGGCACGCCCACGCCGATGCTCGACAACTGCAGCCCGGCCTGGCGCAGTTGCCGGTGCGCGGCGGCAGCCATGCGCGCGACCTGCGCGCACACGCCGGCCGGCGCACTGTCGGCGAGCGCCTGGCGCTCGGCATGGAGCACCTCGCCCTGCAGCGACACGCAGGCCAGGCGCACCGTCTCGACCGCGATCTCCACGCCCATCAGTGCGCGCACGCCGGTGTTGATGCGCAGCGGCGTTGAAGGCCGGCCGAGCCCGTCGGCCGCGATGGCGCCGGCCTCGCTGAGCCAGCCTTCGTCGAGCAGCTCGCGCACCAGCAGGCTCACGGTGGACTTGGTGAGTCCGCTCGCACCCGACAGCCGCGCACGCGACAGGCCGGGCTGTGCGCGCAGCAGCCGCAGCAGCACGCTGCGGTTCATGCGCTTGAGCAGCTGCTGGTCGCCGATGTTCACGGAGCCGCTTCCGCTGCTGCGCCAGGATTCACCGCGGGGCCTGTTCCTTTCCCTCGGGGCGCTTGCCGGCAATGATCATGCCGAGCACCTCGTCCTCGGTGACGTCGGCGGTGCGGTAGGTGCCCACCAGCCGGCCGTTCTTCATCACCGCGACGCGGTCGCTGAGCGCGAACACGTCGGGCATGTCGTGCGTGATGAGGAAGATGCCCACGCCGTCGGCCTTGAGCTGCTTCACGAGGCCGCCGACCATCGCCGTCTCCTCGGGGCCGAGCGCGGCGCAGGGCTCGTCCATGATGAGGATGCGGGCGTTGAAGTACAGCGCGCGCGAGATCGCCACCACCTGCCGCTGGCCGCCCGAGAGGCGCCGCACGGGCGTGCGGATGTTGCTGAAGTTGCGGTTGAGGCGCTGGAACACCTTGCGCGCCTCGACCTCCATGAAATGGTCGTCGAGCGTGTTCCAGCGCGTCATCTTCTCGCGGCCCAGGAACAGGTTCGCCACCGCGTCGAGGTTGTCGGCCAGGGCCAGCGTCTGGTAGATCGTCTCGATGCCGAGCGCCTGCGCTTCGGAGGGGGTGCGGATATGCACCGTCTCGCCCGCGACCAGCGTCTCGCCCGCGTCGACCGGATAGGCGCCCGCGAGCATCTTCATGAGCGTGGACTTGCCCGCGCCGTTGTGGCCGAGCAGCGCGACCACTTCGCCCGCATGCAGGTTCACGCTCACGCCGTCGACGGCCTTCACGCCGCCGAAGGCCTTGCGGATCTCGCGCAGCTCGACGAGCGGCCGGGTAGAGGTGTCGGTAGCCACTCAGCTTTCCCCGAACCTGCGGCGGTACAGCACGTCGAACACCACCGCCACGATCAGCACCTGCCCGATGATCACCATGCGCTTGCCGATCGGCACGTCGAGCAGCAGCATGCCGCTGTCGAGCGACTGCATGATCAGCGCGCCGAGCACCGAGCCGAAGATCGAGCCGGTGCCGCCCGCGAGCGCCGTGCCGCCGATGACAGCCGCCGCGATCACGTAGAGCTCCATGCCGGTGCCGAGCGAATTGGTGCCCGCGTTGAGCCGCGCGATCGACACGATCGCCGCCACCGTGACCAGCACCGCGAGCAGCGCGAACAGCATCAACGTGACGCGCTTGACCGGAATGCCCACCAGCGCCGCCGCATCGGGGTTGCCGCCCATCGCGAACACGTAGCGGCCGAAACGCGTGCGGTGCACGATGAACGACAGCACCACCGCGACCAGGGCCCAGATCAGCACCGGGATCGGCAGGCCCTGCGGCGCGTCCTTGGAGGCGATCTGGTAGCTGTTCATGACCGCCGCGAACCCGAGCACCACCGCAGCCGGAACGGCCGTGAGCAGCAGCGCGAGCCAGAGCGGCTCGTTGGGCATGCCGTGGTGCGCGCGTGCGCGGCGCTTCTGCAGCATGCGCGCGAACAGCACCAGCGCCACGAAGCCCGCGAGCGCCCAGGTGGCGAGGGTGCCGATGCCGCCGTCGTAGCCGCCGCCCAGGCGCTGGAAGAACTCGTTGTTCACCGGCTGCGTCTTGCCGTCGGCCACCAGGAACGCCGCGCCGCGGAACGACATCAGCCCGCCGAGCGTGACCACGAATGAGGGCACGCCGAGCATCGCCGTGAGCCAGCCCTGGTAGATCGACACCAGCAGCGCCACCGCGAGCCCCGCAAGGCAGGCCGCGGGCCACGACCAGCCCGAGGTGTACTGCAGGTAGGCGATCAACACGCCGACGAAGCCCATCACCGAGCCGACCGACAGGTCGATGTGGCGCGCCACGATGACCAGCACCATCACGGTCGACACGATGCCCACCACCGCCGTCTGCTGGGCCACGTTGTAGAGGTTCTCGGGCGACAGGAACACGCCGCCCGAGAGCACGTTGAAGACCACGCCCATCGCGACCAGCAGCACGCTCATCAGCGCCAGCCGCAGGTCGATGCCGGTGCGCCGCCAGAGGCCCGGCGTCGTTGAATCGCCCATCTACTCGCCTGCTTGCTTACTTGCAGGCGGCCGGCGCGTTGGCCGCGGGCACGCCCTTGCAGAGCTCGTCCTTCTTGATCCAGCCGGCCTTCACCACCACGTCGAGGTTGTCGCGCGTGATCGGCACCGGCGTGAGCAGGCGCGACTGCAGCGCGATCTTCTTCGGCCCGGCACTCCAGGTCGCGGCCTTCTCGGCCGGCTTGCCCTGCGACAGCGCGATCGCGGCATTGGCGGCCTCGCGGCCGAGTTCGCGCGAATCCTTGAAGATGGTCGCGGTCTGGGTGCCGAGCGCAATGCGGTTGAGCGCCGCGAAGTCGGCGTCCTGGCCCGACACCGGAATGCCGCGCAGGCCCTTGGCCGTGAGCGCCGCCACGGCGCCGCCCGCGGTGCCGTCGTTGGCCGCCACCACGGCATCGACCTTGTTGCCGACCTTGGTGAGGATCTGCTCCATGTTCTTCTGCGCGACCTCGGGCTTCCAGCCTTCGGTGTATTCGTCGCCCACGATCTTGATGTCGCCCTTCTTCACCGCGGCATCGAGCACCTCCTGCTGGCCCGCGCGCAGGAAGTCGGCGTTCGGGTCGCTCGGCGAGCCCTTGATGATCACGTAGTTGCCCTTGGGCTTGACCTTGAACACCTCGCGCGCCTCCATGCGCCCGACCTCGACGTTGTCGAAGGTGATGTAGAAGACGCCGGGCGCCTCGATCAACCGGTCGTACGCCACCACCGGCACCTTCTGCCGCGTGGCCTTGGTGACGGCGGGCAGGATCGCGTCCTTGTCCATCGCCAGCACGATCAGCGCCTTCGCGCCCTTGGCCATCAGGCCCTCGATGTCGCCGAGCTGCTTCTCGGGCGAGCCGCCCGCGTCGGCGCTGATGTACTTGGCGCCGAGCTTTTCGAGCTGGGCCTTGATCGCGGCCTCGTCGGTCTTCCAGCGCTCTTCCTGGAAGTTGGACCAGCTCACGCCGACCACGGTCTGCGCCAGCGCGCTCGCCGCGGTGAGGCCGAAGGCCATGGCGGCCAGGGAGTGCTTGAGGTGCATCGGTGTCTCCTTGGGCGCGCGCCCAACAATGTAAGAAATTAGTTAGTTCGACCGGCGAATTAACTATCCCATCGTGCGGAGGTGCTGGGCACCCGGGAAATCCCGGGGCGGCGATGCCCGGTTTTCGGGCGCACGCCAACTTTCGTTTCATCGAAATCGGTGATGCTCAGCAACGAAACATATCGTTTTCGTTCATGCCTTGCGCTGCGTAGAGTTTCGGGTTTTCGCATCCCACACAGGAGCCGACCCATGCACCCCTCCCCCGCCCGCATTCCGTTCCACCTGGCTTTTCCCGTGCGCGACATCGCCGAAGCCCGCGCCTTCTACGGCGGCCTGCTCGGCTGCCCCGAAGGCCGCAGCGCGCCGGAATGGGTGGACTTCGACTTTCACGGCCACCAGATCGTGGCGCACCTTGCGCCCGACGAATGCGGCCACAAGGCGCATGGCGCGGTAGACGGGCACGCCGTGCCGGTGCGGCACTTCGGCGCCATCCTCCCGATGGACCAGTGGCAGGCCCTGGCCGACAAGCTCGCGGCACGCCAGGTCGAATTCATCATCGAGCCCTACATCCGCTTCAAGGGCGAGCCCGGGGAGCAGGCCACGATGTTCTTTCTCGATCCCTCGGGCAATGCGATCGAGATGAAATCGTTCGCCAACCTCGATGCGCTGTTCGCGACCTGAGGCACATTCATGCATGTCGATCGATCCTTGAGTTGGGCATCGATCCTTGCGATGCTCGGTGGATGATCAGTGAACTCAAGACCTTCATCGCCGTCTGCCGCCACGGCACCTTCGTTGCGGCGGGCGAGCGGATCGGGCTGACGCAGTCGGCCGTCAGCAGCCAGATCAAGCGGCTCGAAGACTCGCTTGGCTTCCCGCTCTTCGACCGGACCGGCCGCTCCGCCACGCTGAATGCGGCCGGGGAGACGACGCTGGCGCGTGCGGTGGAGATCTGCGCCCTCTACGACCGGCTCGGCGAGCCTCCGGCGGGCGATGAGGCCGAAGGTGGGCTGCTGCGAATCGGCGCCATCGCCTCGACCCAGTCGACGCTCCTTGCGCGCGCACTCGCGAAGCTGCGCAAGGCGACGCCGTCGCTGCGCGTGCACGTGTCGCCGGGCGTGTCGATGCGGCTGATGGACGACCTCGACGCGGGCACGATCGACGCGGCGCTGATCATCCGGCCGCCGTTTGGCATGCCGCCGGAGCTGCGCTGGCAGACGCTGGTGCGCGAGCGCTACGTGCTCGCCGCACCGAAGGCGCTGCCGGGAAGGGACTGGCGACGCCTGCTGCAGGAACAGCCCTTCCTGCGCTACGACCGCGCCTCTTTCGGCGGGCGCATGGTCGAACGGTTCCTGCGGCGCGAGGGCATCACCGTCAACGAGTCGATCGAGGTCGACGAGATCCCGGGACTCATCCACATGGCAGCCAAGGGGCTGGGCGTGGCGCTCGTGCCGATGGTCGAGGCGCACCTGCCGTTACCGGCCGGCGTGCGCACGGTCTCGCTCGGCCAGGCCACCTTCCACCGCGAGGTCGGCCTGCTGCAGCGCGCGCCGCAGTCCAGCCCGGCCGTGGTGGGCCGGCTTGCGCAATGCCTGCAGGAGGCGGTGCGCAAGGGTTCGACGGCACAGGGCTGATCGCGGTTGTTGGCTTAACATCGTCGCGGCCCCATATTCAAGGAGGTGGTCGGCGCCCGAGACGGTGGAGACTGGTCCTTTCGATGCGACAAACTTCCTCTACCGATCTGCACAAGACAACGCCGGACGCAGCCATTGGCCCGCGCCCGGCGGAGAATGCAGCCGGTCTCGCCCGCAAGACGGACAAGGAAAGCAACCGCGTCGTCGTCGGCACCACCCTGTTCATCGCCTTCGTGTGCGTCGCGCTGCTGGTGATGAACGCATGGCTGGTCATCCGCGGCCGAGCGGCGGAAGTCGAGCAGATCACGCGGGCGAACACCAACCTGGCGCGCGCGGTCAGCCAGCAGATCGGAAGTACGCTGGTGCTGGCCGAGCACATCATCTCGGGCATCGTTTTCGAGCTCGAGCGCGACGACATCACCCCCGATACCTTGCAGCGTCTGCAGCCGGTTCTGGTGAACCATGCCGCCGAGGCCGAGGCGGTCAAGGGCCTGTTCATCTACGACGGGCAAGGCCGCTGGCTGGTCCACTCGGAGCCTTCGCTGGACACCTCGCGCAACAATTCGGACCGCGCGTACTTCATCTATCACCGGGACAACCCGAGCGTGCGGACGCTGATCGGCGGGCCCATCGTGAGCCGCTCGTCCGGCGAGTGGATCATCCCGGTGTCGCGAAGGATCAACGATCCCGACGGCGACTTCGCCGGGGTGGTGCTGGTCACGCTCAGCGTCAAGCACCTGCTGGCCCTGCTCGAGCGTTTCCAGATCGGCAAGCAGGGCGCGATCGCGCTGCTCCGCAGCGACCAGCTGTTGCTTCGCAGGCCCTTCGTGGAAGCCGAAATGGGGAGGCGCAATGCGGGCTCTGCGCTGCAGCAGCGTTTCCAGGCCTCGCGCTCGGGCACCGTGGAAGGAAGGTCGACCATCGACGGCGTCCAGCGGATCATCAGCTTCGAGCACCTGCCTGACCACCCGCTCATCGTGACGGTCGCGGTGAGCAAGACCGAGGCATTGCAGGAATGGAGGTCGGCGTCGATCTACCAGAGCGCCTGGGCCGTTCTCTTGTGCATGATCGTGGGCGTGTCGGGCCGGTACCTGACGCGGTCTTTGCGCAGGCGAGTGGTCGCCGAACAGCATTTGCGCAGCGCAAGAGACGCCCTGGCGCAGGCCAACGAACGGCTCGAACATCTTGCACAGGAAGATGGGCTGACGGGCCTGGCCAATCGCCGCTATTTCGATGCCCGGCTGCTGCTCGCCTTCGAGCAGGCGCAACAGAGCCGAACGCCGCTGGCGATCGTCATGGTGGACGTCGACGAGTTCAAGAAATACAACGACCTGTACGGCCATCTCGAAGGCGACGAATGCCTGCGGCGAGTGGCCCATGCGCTGCGCTCGGCGGCCTGGCGCACCGCTGACCTTGCGGCGCGCTATGGCGGCGAAGAGATGGTTCTGCTGCTGTCGACGACCGACGCGGAAGGTGCGCTCGAAGTTGCCCAAAGAGCGCGGCTCGCCGTGCTCGACCTGCAGATTCCTCATGCAGCCTCGGCACTGGGCACCGTGTCCATCAGCCTTGGCGTGGCTGCCTGGACCCCGCAGCCCGGCGGCACGCCGTCTGAACTGCTGCGCGCAGCGGACGCAGCGCTCTACCTCGCCAAGGAAGAGGGCCGCAACACGGTCCGGGTGCACGGTTGACCCGGTTGCGCGGCGCGCTGCAGCAGCAAAGGCACGGGGTAAGCCCGCTGCCGCCATCCCGTCACGCTTGATACGATTTTTGCCGCAACGCCGATCCCACAGGCGCTGGAGACAAGATGAACAAGCGCAACGACAACCCCGCCGGCGAGGCGCTCTACCGAACGATGGTGCGCATCCGCGCGTTCGAGAATGCCGCCGAGGCGGCCAGCCAGGGCGGCGTGAGCGCCTATGGCCAGGAGGCGGCCGGCAGCGCGCGCGTGCGCGGGCCGCTGCACCTGTCGACCGGCCAGGAGGCGGTGCCCGCGGGCGTGTGCGCGCACCTGCGCACGAGCGACTACCTCACCTCCACGCACCGCGGCCACGGCCACACGCTCGCCAAGGGCGCGGACCTCTCGCGCATGATGTGCGAGCTGTTCGGCAAGGCCTCGGGCTTCAACGGCGGCAAGGGCGGCTCGATGCACATCGCCGACTTCTCGGTCGGCATGCTCGGCGCCAACGGCGTGGTGGCCGCGGGCCTGCCGATCGCGGTGGGCGCGGCGCATGCGCAGAAGCTGCTGGGCGCAGTGGACGGCGGCATCACCGCCTGCTTCTTCGGCGACGGCGCGATCAACCGCGGCCCGTTCCTCGAAGCCCTGAACTGGGCGCGGGTGTATGCGCTGCCCGTGCTCTTCGTCTGCGAGGACAACCGCTGGAGCGCGACCACCGCGAGCGGGCCGATGACGGCCGGCGACGGCGCCTCGGCGCGCGCGGAATCGATGGACATCGCGGCCACGCAGGTCGACGGCAACGACGTGTTCGCGGTGCACGAGGCTGCGGCGGCGCTGGTGGCCGAGGTGCGCGGCGGCGGTGGGCCGCGCCTGCTGCATGCGCTGACCTACCGCGTGAAAGGACACGTGTCGGTCGACGTGGCGGCGTACCGCGACCCGGCCGAACTGGCCGCGGCGCTCGAGACCGATCCCATCGCGCGCGCTCGCGGCCGGCTGCTCGCGGCCGGCGTCGATGCGGCCGTGCTCGACGCGATCGAGAACGCGGCGCGCGACGAGGTCGCCACCGCGCTGGCCGTGGCCGACGCGGCGCCCTGGCCCGAGGCCGGCGCCGCCTTCACCGACGTGCAGACCACCGGAGCCGGGCAATGGCATTGACGATCGACGAGAAGCAGGAACTCAGCTATTCGGAGGCCGCGGTGCGCGCGGTGGAGCGCGAGATGCAGGCCGATGCCCGCGTGGTGGTGCTCGGCGAAGACGTGGGCCGCGGCGGCATCTTCGGCCAGTACAAGGGGCTGCAGCAGCGCTTCGGCGAAGGCCGCGTGATCGACACGCCGATCAGCGAGGCCGCGATCATGGGCGCCGGCGTCGGCATGGCGCTCGCGGGCCTGCGCCCGGTGGTCGAGATGCGCGTGGTCGACTTCGCGCTCTGCGGCATGGACGAGCTGGTGAACCAGGCCGCCAAGAACCGCTTCATGTTCGGCGGCCAGGGCCGCGTGCCGCTGGTGGCGCGCATGCCGGGCGGCATCTGGGACGCGTCGGCCGCACAGCATTCGCAATCGCTCGAAGCGTGGTTCGCCCACCTGCCGGGGCTGGTGGTGGTGTGCCCCTCGACGCCGCAGGACAACTACAGCCTGCTGCGGGCGGCCATGCAGTGCGGCGATCCGGTGGCCTATATCGAGCACAAGACGCTCTGGGGCCTGCGCGGCGAGGTCGACGAAAACCTGGCCGTGCCGCTCGGCCAGGCGCGCCGCGTGCGCGAAGGCGACGCGCTCACGCTCGTGAGCTGGAGCCGCCAGATGCAGGCCTGCGCCGCGGCCTGCGAGACGCTGGCGGCCGAAGGCATCGCGGTCGACCTGATCGACCTGCGCACCCTCTGGCCCTGGGACCGCGAGACGGTGCTCGGTTCGTGCGCGCGCACCGGGCGCCTGCTGGTGGTGCACGAGGCGGTGCAGGTGGCGGGCTTCGGCGCCGAGATCGCCGCGAGCGCCGCCGAGGCAACGGGCTGCCGCGTGGCGCGGCTCGGTGCGCCGCGCATCCCGGTCGGCTATGCGCCGGTGCTCGAGGCCGCGTCGCGCGTCGGCGCCGAAGCCATCGCGGCGGCGGCCAGGAAGCTCGTCGGCCAGGGGCGCTGAACAGGCCCGTGCGCCATGGACCCGCTGTTTTTCAAGCTGGTGCGGGTGGTCAACCTGACCGCGCGGCCCTTTCATGAGCGCGTGGGGCGCGAGCACCAGCTCACGCTCAACGAATGGCGCGCGATGGCGGTGCTCGGCGCGCAGCCCGGGCTCACCGCTACGCAGGTGGCCGAACTGACGGGACTCGACAAGATGGCCGTGAGCCGCGCGCTCGCGGGCCTCCGGCGCCACAAGCGCATGCAGCGCCACCACGACCCGACGGACCAGCGCCGCGCGCGGCTTCACCTCACGGCGGCCGGCAAGGCGCTGCATGCCACCGTGAGCGCGCTGGGGCGCGAGCGTGAGGCCGAGCTGTTCGCGGGCGTGTCGGGCGACGAACTGGCGCAGCTCGACGCCATGCTCGACAAGCTCATCGCGGCCGTGCAGCGCGCCGGTTGATCAGGCCGCGAAGCCACCGTCGATGTTGAGGCTGGCGCCGGTCACGAAGCCCGCTTCGGGCCCCGCGAGGTAGGCCACCATCGCGGCGATTTCCTCGGGGCGGCCATGGCGCGCCAGGGCCATCAATCCGTGCATGGCGGCGGCGTTCGGGCCATCGGCCGGGTTCATGTCGGTGTTGACCGGACCGGGCTGCACGTTGTTGACCGTGATGCCGCGCGGCCCCAGGTCGCGCGAGAGGCCCTGCACCAGGCCCTTGAGCGCCGACTTGCTCATGGCATAGGCACTGAAGCCGGGCCAGGGCGCGCGCTCGGCGTTGGTGCTGCCGATGTTGATGATGCGGCCGCCCTCGCCCATGTGGCGCACGGCGGCCTGGGCCGCGACGAATACCGCGCGCACGTTGACCTGCCAGGTGCGGTCGAAATCGGCGAGCGGCATGTCGTCGACGGTGCCGGGCAGGAAGACGCCGGCGTTGTTGACCAGCACGTCGATGCGGCCGAGCCGGCGCGCGGCATCGTCGATGCCGGCGGTGAGCGCGGCGGCGTCGGCGCTGTCGATCTTGAACGCCAGCGCGCGGCCGCCCTCGGCCTCGATGCTGCACACGAGCGCGTCGGCGGGGCCGGCCGAGCTGGCATAGCTGAAGGCGACGGCCGCGCCGTCCTGGACGAGTCGGCGCACGATGGCGGCACCGATGCCGCGCGAGCCACCGGTCACGAAGGCGGTCTTACCGGAAAGGGGCTGGGTGGGAGTCGAAGTGGGAGCCATGTGGATTCCTTGTTTGTGAATGGACAGCTCAGTTTGGGCATTCGATTACCTTTGCGGTAGCCCGCAATCAGCGCAATCAGATTCAACTGATAGTTGAAAATGGCGCGATGGCGCCGCCCCTCAACCACCTCGAATCCTTTGTGCAGAGCGCCGAGAGCGGCAGCTTCTCGGCCGCGGCGAGGCGGCTCGGGCTCACGCCGGCCGCCGTCAGCAAGAACGTGGCGCGGCTCGAAGCCAGTCTCGGCGTGCGGCTGTTCCAGCGCAGCACGCGCCGCCTCACGCTGACCGAGGGCGGCGAGCGCTTCCTGCGGCAGATCGGCGGCGCGCTGGCGACGCTGCAGGACGCGGTGGCCGGCATTGCGCACCAGGACGGCCAGCCCGCCGGCACGCTCAAGGTCAGCATGGGCCAGGCCTTCGGCCGCGAGCATGTGCTGCCGATGATGGGCGAATTCCTGGCGCGCTATCCGGCGATCCTGCCCGACTGGCATTTCGACAATCGGCAGGTGGACCTCGTCGGCGAAGGCTTCGACGCGGCGATCGGCGGCGGCATCGAGCTCCCGCCCGGGCTGGTGGCGCGCGAGCTGGCGCGCATCCATGTGGTGGCGGTGGCGGCGCCCGCCTACTTCGCGAACCGCGCCCTGCCTGCGGAGCCGGCCGACCTTGCCCAGCTCGATGCGCTGGTGCGCCGCTCCTCGCCGACGGGCCGCCTGCGCAGCTGGACGCTGCAGCATGCCGACGGCCGCCAGGCCACGGTCGAACAGCCGCGGCCGCGCGCGATCTTCAACGATCCGGAGGCGATCGCGCATGCCGCGCTCATGGGTCTGGGCGTGGCGATGCTGCCGATGCCCTTCGTCGAGCGCGGGCTGCGAAGCGGCGCGCTGGCGCGCCTGCTGCCCGCCTGGCACTTCGACGCGGGCGCGCTGTGGCTCTACTACCCGAGCAAAAAGCTGTTGCCCGCCAAGACGCGCGTGTTCATCGACTTCATCCTGGAACGTTTTCGAAGCGAAGGCTTTGCCGCGCGCATGCACGCGGCCTGAAGTAGAAGAAGAATGCCCCACCGGGCGCCCGGGGTTTTACCTGCGGCACCTGCCTTCGTTAGCCTGTACAAACGCCGTATGACTTTTTCATTCAAACCAACCCGCCGCGCTGCACTTGCAGCCTCCGCCGCAGCCGTAGCCGCCCTCGTGGCCATGCCCTCGTGGGCGCAGGGCACCTGGCCCACCAAGCCGGTGCGCATCGTCGTGCCCTTTGCGGCCGGCGGCACCACCGACATCCTTGCGCGCGCCGTGGCGCCCGAGCTCTCGAAGGCCTTCGGCCAGCAGTTCATCGTCGACAACCGTGCCGGCGCCGGCGGCAACGTAGGCGCCGAGATCGTTGCCCGTTCGCAGAACGACGGCTACACGCTGCTGATGGGCACCGTGGGCACGCACGGCATCAACCGCGCGCTCTATCCGAAGCTGTCGTTCGACCCGATCAAGGACTTCGTGCCGGTCACGCTCGTGGCTGCGGTGCCGAACGTGATGGAGATGAACGCCGAGAAGGCCAAGGCACTGAACATCCGCAACGTGCAGGATTTCATCAAGTACGCAAAAGCGAACCCGGGCAAGCTCAACATGGCCTCGAGCGGCAATGGCACCTCGATCCACCTGGCGGGCGAACTCTTCAAGAGCATGACGGGCACCTTCATGGCGCACATCCCGTACAAGGGCTCGGGCCCGGCGCTGCTCGACATGGTGGCCGGCAACGCCGACGTGATGTTCGACAACCTGCCCTCGTCGATGGCGCAGATCAAGGGCGGCAAGCTCACTGCGCTGGCCGTGACCAGCGCACAGCGCTCACCGGCGCTGCCCGACGTTCCGACCGTCGAAGAAGCGGGCGGACCGTCGCTCAAGGGCTTCGAGGCGAGTTCGTGGTTCGGCCTGCTCGCACCGGCCGGCACGTCGCCCGAGATCGTGAACCGCATTCAGCAAGAAGTGGCGAAGTCGCTCGCCACGCCGGCAATCAAAGAGAAGATGCTCGCCCAGGGCGCGATCCCGAGCGGCAACTCGCCGGCCGACTTCACGAAGCTGATCGCGAGCGAGCACGTGAAGTGGGCGAAGGTCGTGAAAGACTCCGGCGCGAAGGTGGACTAAGACGCCCCCCGAAGCGGCTCACTTCGTGTAGCCGCCTCCCCCCACTGGGGGCGCACCCGGTGGCCCGGCAAAGCCGGTTCCACGGGTGCCCTGGCTCAGGCCGCGGGTTGCGAGGCGCGGGGGCCTTTTCCCCGCGTCAAGTTGTCCAGGTGACGTCCTTTTGCTCAGCGAGTGAATCCTTGAGCATGTGAAGCAGCGGGGCCGCGCGCTGGTGCAGGCCGACATGCTGCTTTTCGGCATCGTCGTCATGGCCTTCGACGACATGATCGTCGTGGTTGTGCACATTGCCGGACTCGCGGGCCACGGCGGACTCCAGTGCGGCAATGGCGGCCGGGATCTGTTCAACGGTGATGATGCCCTGCGGCGCTGGCGGCTTGCCGACCACGTCGAGCAGTTGGCGCGCGTGCGCCTCGAGCATCACGAACTCCGGCGTGGCGCGGGACTGGAATCGATAAAGCATGCAGGTCCTTCCTTGATCACTTGTAGATGTAGTCACGGGCAAAAGGGTACACCGATTGCGCGCCGCGCAGCACACCGTGCTCGACCTTGCCGTCCGGCCTGATCGACAGCATCTGGTGCAGCGAGATCCAGCCCTGCTCGAAGCTCATGGCCGAACCCGCAAGATAGAGCCGGTAGGCGCGCACGATGCGCTCGGCATTCTCGCCCTGGCGCCCGCCGGTGCGCCGCAGCACCTCGAGCGCGGTGTCGAGCTGCGCCTCGAGCGCATCCGACCAGGCCCAGAGCGTGCGCGCATAGTGCGGCCGCAGGCTTTCGGTGTCGACCATCTCGAGGCCCGCGGTAGCCGTTTCGCGCAGCACGTGCGTCACGTGCATCAGTTCGCCGCCGGGAAAGATGTACTTCTCGATGAAGTTGCCCATGCCCGCGCCGAGCTGCCGATAATCGATCTGGCCCGAGGTGATGCCGTGGTTCAGCACCAGGCCGCCCGGCTTGAGCAGTGCGTGGACCTGGCGGAAATAGGTCGGCATGTTGGCCGAACCCACATGCTCGAACATGCCCACGGATGAGATCTTGTCGAAGGGCGCGTCGAGCGGAAGCTCGCGGTAGTCGCGCAGTTCGACGCGCACGCGATGCTGCAGGCCTTTTTCTTCGATCAGCCGTTGCACGTGCGCATGCTGGTTCTTCGACAGCGTGATGCCGGTCGCGTCCACGCCGTAGTGCTCGGCCGCCCAGAGCAGCAACCCGCCCCAGCCCGAGCCGATGTCGAGGAAGCGCTCGCCCGGCTGCAGCATCAGCTTGCGGCAGATGTGGTCGAGCTTGGCCTCCTGCGCCTGGGCCAGCGTGAGGTCGGGGGTGCGGAAGTAGGCGCACGAATAGACCCGGCGTGGGTCGAGCCACAGCGCATAGAAATCGTCGGAGACATCGTAGTGAAATTGGATCTGCTCCGCGTCCTTGTGCAGCGAATGCGAGCCGCGCGACTTGGCGAGCCGCAGCAGGCGGGTCCACCAGATGGTGTCTGTTTCGGCCGGGTTGCCGGGCAGCATGCCGACCGTCGCATCGATGATGTCGCGCATCGCGCCTTCGATCTGGACCTTGCCTTCGACGTAGGCCTCGCCGATGGCTCCCACCTGGCGCGCGGCGAGCTGGGCCAGGGCAGACCACTCCCTGAAGGCCAGGGTCACACGCGACCCCGGTTTGGAGACCCTGCGTCCATCAGGCAATTCAAGTGCGATGGGCACCGGCAGCGACGCAAGCTGCGACTCGATCTTGGGTATCAAGCTTTGCATGGTGCGCCATGGTATTGATTTTTTAGTTCTTTTGCATGCCGTTGCTCGCGCAGGCGCCATGGATGAGCGCACCGATTGACAGCGAATTGTTTATGCCTAAACTATTCAACCATGAACAGCCTCGCCACCGGCGCCTCCGCCGTCTTCGCCCCCGCCATGGACCTCCAACGCATCCTGTGCATCGGCGGCGGTCCTGCCGGCCTGTACTTCGCGCTGCTGATGAAGGCACGCAACCCCGCACTCGAGATCACCGTGGTCGAGCGCAACCGGCCTTTCGACACCTTCGGCTGGGGCGTGGTGCTCAGCGACCAGACGCTCGCCAACCTGGCCGCGGCCGACGCGGACACCGCGGCGCTCATCGGCCACGAGTTCCACCACTGGGACGACATCCAGGTGTTCTTCAAGGGCCGCCAGGTGCGCTCGGGCGGCCACGGCTTCTGCGGCATCGGGCGCAAGCGGCTCCTGAACATCCTGCAGGAGCGCTGCCTCGCGCTCGGCGTGCAGCTGGTGTTCGAGACCGATGTGGCCGACGACCAGGCCATGGCCGCCAAATACAACGCCGACCTGGTGATTGCGAGCGACGGCCTCAACAGCCGCATCCGCCAGCGCTATGCCGATGTGTTCAAGCCCGACATCGACCTGCGCAACTGCCGCTTCGTGTGGCTCGGCACGCACCAGACCTTCGACGCCTTCACGTTCGCCTTCGAAGAGACCGAGCACGGCTGGTTCCAGGCCCATGCCTACCAGTTCGACGACAAGACATCGACCTTCATCGTCGAGACGCCCGAGGCCGTGTGGAAGGCCCATGGACTCGACCAGATGGAGCAGCCCGAGGCCGTCGCCTTCTGCGAGAAGCTGTTCGCCAAGTACCTCGGCGGCCATGCGCTCATCAGCAACGCCACGCACCTGCGCGGCTCGGCCAACTGGATCCGCTTTCCGCGCGTGGTGTGCGAGCGCTGGACGCACCGTATCGACGTCGAAGGGCGCTCAGTGCCCGTGGTGCTGATGGGCGATGCGGCACACACCGCGCATTTCTCGATCGGCTCGGGCACCAAGCTCGCGCTCGAAGACGCCATCGATCTGGCCAATGAATTCGCCGAGGGCGGCACGATCGACCACGTGCTCGAAGGCTACGAAGCGCGCCGCAGTGTCGAGGTGCTCAAGATCCAGAATGCCGCACGCAACTCGACCGAGTGGTTCGAGAACGTGCCGCGCTACACCGGCATGCAGATCGAGCAGTTCGCCTATTCGCTGCTCACGCGCTCGCAGCGCATCAGCCACGAGAACCTGCGGCTGCGCGACACCGCCTGGCTCGGCGGCTACGAGCAGTGGCTCGCGGGCGGCAAGCCGACGCTGCCGATGCTGTTGCCCTACAAGGTGCGCGGCCTCACGCTGAAGAACCGCATCCTCGTCTCGCCGATGGCCACCTACAGCGCGGTCGACGGCGTGCCGCAAGACTTCTTGCTGGTGCACCTGGGCGCACGCGCGCTCGGCGGTGCCGCGATGGTGTTCGTCGAAATGACCAGCCCGACACCCGAAGGCCGCATCACACCCGGCTGCACCGGCCTCTACAACGACGCGCAGCAGGCGGCGTTCCGGCGCATCGTCGACTTCGTGCACGCGCAGTCGAGCGCGAAGATCGCGATGCAGCTCGGCCACAGCGGCGCCAAGGGTTCGACGCGCGTGGGCTGGGAAGGCAACGACGAGCCGCTCGAGAGCGGCAATTGGCCGCTGCTTTCCGCCAGTGCCGTGGCCTATGGCGAGCAGAACCAGCTGCCGGCCGAAATGACCCGCGCGCAGATGGACGAGATGCGCGAGCAGTTCGTCGCCTCCACCCGCCGCGCGGCCGAATGCGGCTTCGACTGGCTCGAACTGCACTGCGCGCACGGCTACCTGCTGTCGTCCTTCATCAGCCCGCTCACCAACCTGCGCACCGACGAATACAACGGCGACATCGAGGCGCGCTGCCGCTATCCGCTCGAGGTGTTCCGTGCGATGCGCGCCGCCTGGCCCGAGGACAAGCCGATGAGCGTGCGGATCTCGGCGCACGACTGGGCGCCGGGCGGCAACACCGATGCCGACGCGGTGGCGGTGGCCCGGCTCTTCAAGGAGGCCGGTGCGGACTTCATCGACGTGTCGTCGGGGCAGACCACGCGCGCCGCCAAGCCTGTGTATGGCCGCATGTACCAGACGCCGTTCGCCGACCGCATCCGCAACGAGGTCGGCATCGCGACCATCGCCGTCGGCGCGATCACCGAGGCCGACCAGGCCAACAGCATCATCGCGGCCGGGCGCGCCGACCTCTGCGCGATCGCGCGGCCGCACCTGGCCGATCCGGCCTGGACGCTGCACGAGGCCGCCAAGCTGCAGAGCCGCGACGTCGACTGGCCGAAGCAGTACCTGAGCGGGCGCGACCAGATGTACCGCGAGATCGCCAAGCAGCAGCAGATGGCCGCGGCCGCGACTGCCGCGATCGCCGCACAGAACCCCGAAGAGGCCCTCTGACATGGACCTCGAAGCACGCGCCCACAGCGAGCACCCCGAGGCCCTGCGCCTCTGGCTGCGGCTTCTCACTTGCACCCAGCTGGTCGAGAAGCAGGTGCGCAACGGCCTGCGCGCGCAGTTCGCGACCACACTGCCGCGCTTCGACCTGATGGCGCAGCTCGAGCGTGCGCCCGACGGCCTGAAGATGAACGAGCTCTCGCGCCGCATGATGGTGACGGGCGGCAACGTCACGGGCATCACCGACCAGCTCGTGACCGAAGGGCTGGTGGAGCGCGTCGACGTCGAGGGCGACCGCCGCGCCTGGCGCGTGCGGCTCACGCCGCGCGGACGCAAGCTCTTCAACGAGATGGCCGAACAGCACGAGGACTGGATCGTCGATGCCTTCGCGGGCCTCAGCGGCAAGGAGATCGCGCAGCTTCACAAGCTGCTCGGCAAGGTCAAGCAACACTCACACAACCAATTGAACGCGGAGACCGTATGAAGCACTACATCGGCGCAGGCAATCCCATGCGCGCGCAGTTCGAGGCCAAGGCGGCCTATACCGCGAAGCACTTCGCCTGGCACTGCGAGAACGGCGTGGGCACCGTCACGCTGAACCGCCCCGAGCGCAAGAACCCGCTGACCTTCGACTCGTACGCCGAACTGCGCGACCTGTTCCGCGCGCTCGCTTACGCCACCGACGTGAAGGCGATCGTGGTCACCGGCGCAGGCGGCAACTTCTGCTCGGGCGGCGACGTGCACGAGATCATCGGGCCACTCACCGGCATGCGCATGCCCGAGTTGCTCGAGTTCACGCGCATGACCGGCGACTTGGTGAAGGCGATCCGCGCCTGCCCGCAGCCGATCGTGGGCGCGATCGACGGCGTGTGCGCCGGCGCCGGCGCGATGATCGCGCTGGCCTGCGACCTGCGCTACGGTTCGCCGGCCACGCGCACCGCCTTTCTCTTCACGCGCGTGGGCCTGGCGGGCGCCGACATGGGCGCCTGCGCGCTGCTGCCGCGCGTGATCGGCCAGGGCCGCGCGTCGGAGCTGCTGTTCACGGGCCGCGCGATGACCGCGCAAGAAGGCCACGCCTGGGGCTTCTTCAACGCGCTGCACGAAAGCGATGCGCTGCTCGCGGCCGCCACCCAGGTGGCGCGCGATCTCGCCGAAGGTCCGACCTTCGCGCATGGCATGACCAAGACGATGCTCGCGCAGGAATGGTCCATGACCATCGATCAGGCGATCGAGGCCGAGGCGCAGGCGCAGGCGATCTGCATGCAGACCGAGGACTTCCGCCGCGCTTACGAGGCCTTCTCGGCCAAGCAGAAGCCGGTGTTCGGTGGAGACTGAAACCATGATGACCAAGATTCCCGCGCCGCCCTCGACGACGCACCTCGCGCTGCCTTTCTTCGACGAGGCCCATCGCGCGCTCGCTCGCGACCTGCTGCCCTGGTGCGCGGCGCAGGAGATCGACGAGCGCGACGACCGCGCGGCCTGCCGCGAATGGGTGCGCCGCCTCGGCGAGGCCGGCTGGCTGCGCTATGCCGTGCCCGGCAGCGCGGGCGGCGCGCTCGAGCGGCTCGACTCGCGTGCGCTCGTGCTGCTGCGCGAGACGCTCGGCTACCACTCGCCGCTGGCCGACTTCGCGTTCGCGATGCAGGGGCTGGGCAGCGGCGCGATCACGCTCGCGGGCACGCCCGAGCAGCAGTCGCAGTACCTCGGCGCGGTGGGCAAGGGCGAGAAGATCGCGGCCTTCGCACTCAGCGAGCCCGAGGCGGGCTCCGACGTGGCGGCCATGGCGATGCGCGCCGAAGCCACCGCCGACGGCTGGCGCTTGAACGGCGAGAAGACCTGGATCAGCAACGGCGGCATCGCCGACTTCTATTGCGTGTTCGCGAAGACCGAGCCGACGGCGGGCACGCGCGGCATCACGGCCTTCATCGTCGACGCCACGGCGAAGGGGTTGGACACCTCGGCACACATCGATGTGATGGCGCCGCATCCGCTCGCCACACTGCGCTTCGATGACTGCGTGGTGCCGCGCACCGCACAGCTGGGCGAGCTCAACGGCGGCTTCAAGCTGGCGATGCGCACGCTCGACATCTTCCGTGCCTCGGTGGCGGGCGCCGCGCTCGGCATGGGGCGGCGCGCGCTCGCCGAGGCCGTTTCGCATGCCAAGGGCCGGCGCATGTTCGGCCAGACGCTCGCCGACTTCCAGCTCACGCAGGCCAAGCTCGGCGAGATGGCCGCGCTGATCGACGGCGCGGCACTGCTCACCTACCGCGCGGCCTGGATGCGCGACGACGCCGAGCAGCGCGGCGCGCCAGCCATGGGCGACGTGTCGGCCGCCGCGGCCATGGCCAAGATGTGCGCCACCGAGAACGCGAGCCGCGTGATCGACATGGCGCTGCAGATGCACGGCGGCCTCGGCGTGAAGGTGGGCACGAAGATCGAAAGCCTCTACCGCGACATCCGCTCGTTGCGCATCTACGAAGGCGCGACGGAGGTCCAGCAACTCATCATCGGCAAGTCCGTGCTGCGGGGGTGATGCCGTGTCTGCCCAAGCCGATCGCTTCGTTCACGACCGCCTGCCGCCTGCCGCGCAGTTGCCGGTCTTTCGCTACGACCTGCCCGAGCTGCAGCTGCCCGATCAGTTGAACCTGGTCGAGGAACTGCTCGACAAGGCGCCCGCCAAAGGCTTCGGCGACCGGCCGATGCTGCGCTCGCCCGCGGGCGTGCTGACGTATTCGCAGGCAGCCATCGAGGTCAACCGCATCGCGCAGGTGCTCACCGACGACCTGGGCCTCGTGCCCGGCAACCGCGTGCTGCTGCGCGGCGGCAATTCTGTGGCGATGGCGCTCGCGTGGCTCGCGGTGGTCAAGGCCGGCCTGATCGCGGTCGCGACCATGCCGCTGCTGCGCGCCAAGGAGCTGGGCGACATCATCGAGAAGGCGCGCCCCGTGGCTGCGCTGTGCGACGCGCGCCTGCTCGACGAACTGATGCTCGCGCAGCGCGAGCATCCGGTGCTCGCGTCGGTGATCGCCTTCAATCAGCCCGACGCGCCGGATTCGCTGTCGGCGCGCGCAGCCGCCAAGAGCGGCGTGTTCGCGGCCTGCCCCACGGCGGCGGACGACATCGCGCTGCTGGCGTTCACGTCGGGCACCACGGGCAAGCCGAAGGCGCCGGTGACGACGCACCGCGACGTGCTCGCGATGTGCGAGACCTGGCCGCGCCATGTGCTGCAAGCGCGCAGCGACGACATCGTGATCGGCTCGCCGCCGCTGGCCTTCACCTTCGGGCTCGGCGGGCTGCTGGTGTTCCCGATGTGGGCTGGCGCGTCGGTTTACTTTGCCGACGCGCCGTTCACGCCCGAAGGGCTCGTGAAGCTGATCAACGGGGTCGGCGCGACCATCTGCTACACCGCGCCCACGTTCTACCGCCAGATGGCGCCCTTTGTGCGCCAGCACGGCGCGCCGAGCCTGCGCATCTGCGTGAGCGCCGGCGAGGCGCTGCCCGACGCGACACGCCAGCTCTGGAAGGAGGCCACCGGCATCGAGATGCTCGACGGCATCGGCGGCACCGAGGTGTTCCACATCTACATCTCCGCCGCCGGCGACCAGGTGCGCCGCGGCGCGGTCGGCAAGGTGGTACCGGGCTTCACTGCCAAGGTGGTGGACGACGACGGCAACGAAGTGCCGCGCGGCACCGTCGGCAAGCTCGCGCTGCAGGGGCCGGTCGGCTGCCGGTACCTCGACGACCCGCGCCAGTCCGACTACGTGAAGAACGGCTGGAACTACCCCGGCGACTCCTTCGTGCAGGACGATGACGGCTACTTCTTCTACCAGGCGCGTGCCGACGACATGATCATTACGGCCGGCTACAACGTCGGCGGGCCCGAAGTGGAAGACGCGCTGCTCAAGCATCCGGCCGTGGCCGAGTGCGGCGTGGTCGGCAAGCCCGACGACGATCGCGGCATGATCGTGAAGGCTTTCTGCGTGCTCAAGCCCGGTCACGTGGGCGATGCGGCACTCGTCAAGGCGCTGCAGGACCATGTGAAGGCGACCATCGCGCCATTCAAATACCCGCGGGAGATCGCGTTCGTGGCGGTACTGCCGCGCACCGAGACCGGCAAGCTCCAGCGATTCAAACTGAGACAACTGAACAACACCACACCATGATCCACACACTTCTTCAGCCCGAGGGCTGGTTGCCTCCCAAGGGCTACGCGAATGGCATCGCCGCGCGCGGCACGACGCTGTACGTCGGCGGGCAGATCGGCTGGAACGCACAGCAGCAGTTCGAGTCGGACGACTTCATCGACCAATGCGGCCAGGCGCTGCGCAACATTGCCGAGGTGCTGCGCGCGGGCGGCGCCGGCCCCGAGCACATGGTGCGCATGACTTGGTATGTGACGGACCGCGACGAATACAGCCGCCGTCTTTCGGAGTTGGGGCCGGTCTATCGCGACGCGATGGGCCGCAACTTCCCGGCAATGACCTGCGTGCAGGTGGCGGCGCTGGTGGAGCCGCGGGCCAAGGTCGAGATCGAGGTCACGGCCGTCGTTCCAGACTGAGCCCGGCCCACGTCCGCCGAAAACGACAAGCCCTCATCGCGAGGGCTTTTTTGCTTGTCTGTTGAACCGGGTTCCAATTCGAAGCCTTCTCCGTTGCAAAGAAAAAGGCCCTTTGATTTCTCAAAGGGCCTTTTAAATTGGTTGCGCGAGCAAGATTTGAACTTGCGACCTTTGGGTTATGAGCCCAACGAGCTACCAGGCTGCTCCATCGCGCGGCAAGATGGAATTATACCTTATTCGGCAGCGCTTTGCTCGGCTGCTTCTTCTTTAATTTCAGGACGGTCGACCAGTTCGACGAGCGCCATGGGTGCATTGTCGCCCACGCGGAAACCCATCTTCAGGATGCGGGTGTAGCCGCCCGGACGCGCTGCGAAGCGCGGGCCGAGGTCTCCGAAGAGCTTGACGACGCTGTCGCGGCTGCGCAGGCGGTCGAAGGCCAGGCGCTTGTTGGCGAGCGTGGGCTTCTTGGCGAGCGTGATCATCGGCTCGATGACGCGGCGCAGTTCCTTGGCCTTGGGGACCGTGGTCTTGATGACTTCGTGCTCGATGAGCGAGTTCATCATGTTCTGCAGCATCGCAAGGCGGTGCGAGCTGGTGCGGTTGAGTTTGCGGAGTCCGTGTCCGTGACGCATGGTGCTTTTTCCTAACTTTATAAAAACAGGCAGCCGTATCAGGTACTGCCCGGTGCACTGGCCCCTTTGGGAGGGCCTCTAAAAAATCAACGCTTGTCGAGGCCGGCCGGCGGCCAGCTTTCGAGCTTCATGCCCAAGGTCAGGCCGCGCGAGGCGAGCACTTCCTTGATCTCGTTGAGCGACTTGCGACCCAGGTTCGGGGTCTTGAGCAGCTCGTTCTCGGTCCGCTGGATCAGGTCGCCGATGTAGTAGATGTTCTCGGCCTTCAGGCAGTTGGCCGAGCGCACGGTGAGCTCGAGCTCGTCGACAGGGCGCAGCAGGATCGGATCGAACTGCTGTGCGCTGCGCGGTGCCGGCGCATCGAATGCGGCCAGTTCGCCACCTTCGAGCTGCGCGAATACGGCAAGTTGCTCGACCAGGATTTTAGCCGAGGCGCGCACCGCGTCTTCGGCCGAGATCGCACCGTTGGTCTCGATCTCGACCAGCAGCTTGTCGAGGTCGGTACGCTGTTCGACACGGGCGCTTTCGACCGTGTAGCTCACACGCTTGACGGGCGAGAACGAGGCGTCGAGCACGATGCGGCCGATCGACTTGGTCGGCTCGTCGGCATAGCGGCGCATCGTGCCGGGCACGTAGCCGCGGCCCTTCTCGACCTTGATCTGCATGTCGAGCTTGCCGCCTTGCGACAGGTGCGCGATCACGTGGTCGGGGTTGATGATCTCGACATCGTGCGGGGTCTGGATGTCCGAGGCCAGCACCGGACCTTCGCCGTCCTTGCGCAGGCTCAGCGTGACTTCGTCGCGGTTGTGGAGCTTGAACACCACGCCCTTGAGGTTCAGCAGGATGTTGACGACATCTTCCTGCACGCCGTCGATCGACGAGTACTCGTGCAGAACGCCTGCGATCGTGACTTCGGTGGCCGAATAACCGACCATCGACGACAGCAGAACGCGGCGCAGCGCGTTGCCGAGCGTGTGGCCGTAGCCGCGCTCGAAAGGTTCGAGCGTGACCTTGGCCTTGTTGGCGGCAAGTTGCTCGACCTGAATGGTCTTGGGTTTCAGCAGGGTGGTTTGCATGCAGACTTCCTCTCAATACCCCCGGCTCGTTACACCGGTAAGGCTGGTGAAGCACCCGTCGGGCGAAGGGGCCTCCCGATGGGAACAAAAAATACAAGTGCGGGCCGCGAAGCGGCCCGTTGTCGTGCGCTTAGCGCGAATACAGTTCGACGATCAGCGATTCGTTGATGTCTGCTGCGAACTCGTCACGGTCCGGCACCTTCTTGAAGGTACCTTCGGCCTTGTCGGCGTTCACGTCGACCCAGGCCGGCATGCCGACCTGCTGGGCCAGCTGGAGCGCTTCGGCGATGCGGGTCTGCTTCTTCGACTTGTCGCGAACGGCGATCACGTCGCCGGTCTTCACGAGGTATGACGGGATGTTGACCGACTGGCCGTTCACCGTGATGGCCTTGTGCGACACGAGCTGGCGTGCTTCGGCGCGCGTCGAGCCGAAGCCCATGCGGTAGACCACGTTGTCCAGGCGCGATTCGAGGATGAACAGCAGGTTGGCGCCGGTGTTGCCACGGCGACGATCGGCTTCCTCGAAGTAGCGGCGGAACTGCTTCTCGAGCACGCCGTACATGCGCTTGACCTTCTGCTTCTCGCGCAGCTGCAGGCCGTAGTCGGAAGTGCGCTGGCCCGAAGTGCGGCCATGCTGGCCTGGCTTGGAGTCGAACTTGGCCTTGTCTTGGATCGAGCGGCGGGCGCTCTTCAGGAACAGGTCGGTGCCTTCACGGCGAGAGAGTTTGGCCTTGGGGCCGAGGTAGCGTGCCACGAGTTTTCCTTTGTGTCATCTGCCGCAGTTACCTGCGGGAGCCATCGGCGCGGACGCGGATGGCGGTGGGCTTAGTAAAAAAACAAATGCGCAGCCGCTCAAAAGCCGGCTGCGCCTTGCGGGCTGACGATCAGATGCGGCGACGCTTCTGGGGACGGCAGCCGTTGTGCGGAACGGGCGTCACGTCGGCAATGGAATTGATCCGGATGCCGAGCGCAGCCAGTGCGCGCACCGACGATTCGCGACCGGGGCCGGGGCCCTTGATCTCGACGTCGAGGTTCTTGATGCCTTGTTCTACCGCAGCACGGCCGGCCACTTCGGAAGCCACCTGCGCAGCGAACGGGGTCGACTTGCGCGAGCCCTTGAAGCCCTGGCCACCCGACGAAGCCCACGACAGGGCGTTGCCCTGGCGATCGGTGATCGTGATGATGGTGTTGTTGAACGAGGCATGCACGTGGGCGATACCGTCCGCAACGTTCTTGCGAACCTTCTTGCGAACGCGCTGTGCGGCGTTGTTTGCAGGTGCTTTAGCCATGCTGGTCTATCCTTATTTCTTCAGGGACTGCGCAGCCTTGCGCGGACCCTTCCGGGTGCGGGCATTGGTGCGCGTGCGCTGACCGCGCATCGGCAGGCCGCGACGGTGACGGAAGCCGCGATAGCAGCCGATGTCCATCAAGCGCTTGATGTTCATCGTCGTCTCGCGACGCAGATCGCCTTCGATGGTGAACAAGGCGATCTGGTCGCGGATCTTCTCGAGATCGGCGTCAGTCAGGTCCTTGATCTTCTTCGAATATTCGATGCCGCTCGCTTCGCAGATCTGACGGGCGCGGGTGCGACCGATGCCGAAGATGGCCGTCAGGCCGATTTCAGCGTGCTTGTGCGGCGGAATGTTGATGCCAGCAATACGTGCCATGTGCGTCCTCTAATACTCTTTCAATCAACCCTGGCGCTGCTTGTGGCGCGGGTCGGTACAGATCACGCGCACCACACCCTTGCGGCGGATGATCTTGCAATTACGGCAAATGGTTTTGACCGAAGCCGAAACTCTCATTTCATTTCTCCTAAAACTCTGTTCAACCCGGCGGGCCCAGTGCCCTGTGCCTTACGAAGTCTTGAAATTGGCCTTCTTCAGCAGCGACTCGTACTGCTGGGACATCATGTAGTTCTGCACCTGGGCCATGAAGTCCATCGTGACGACCACGATGATCAGCAGGGAGGTACCGCCGAAGTAGAACGGAACGTTGTACTTCAGGATCAGGAACTCGGGCAGCAGGCAGACGAAGGTGATGTACACCGCGCCGGCCAGCGTCAGGCGAACCAGGATCTTGTCGATGTACCGCGCCGTCTGGTCACCCGGACGAATGCCCGGAATGAACGCACCGCTCTTCTTCAGGTTGTCGGCCGTTTCCTTGCTGTTGAACACGAGTGCCGTGTAGAAGAAGCAGAAGAAAACGATCGCTGCAGCGTACAGAAGCACGTAGATCGGCTCGCCCGGGCGCAGCGCGCTCGCAATGTCCTTGATCCAGCTGAAACCACCTTCGCCGGTGCTGAACCAGCCCACCACCGTGGCCGGCAGCAGAATGATCGACGAGGCGAAGATCGGCGGAATCACGCCGGCCATGTTGAGCTTCAGGGGCAGGTGCGACGACTGGCCGCCATACACCTTGTTGCCCACCTGGCGCCGCGCATAGTTCACGAGAATCTTGCGTTGGCCGCGCTCGACGAACACCACGAAGTAGGTCACCAGGACCACCACCGCGACGATCAGGAGCGCGATGATCACGTTCATGGCGCCGGTGCGCACCAGTTCCAGCAGTCCGCCGATGGCAGATGGCAGGCCGGCAGCGATACCCGCGAAGATCAGGATCGAGATACCGTTGCCCAGTCCGCGTTCGGTGATCTGCTCGCCGAGCCACATCAGGAACATCGAACCCGCCGTCAGGCTCACCATGGCGGTGATGCGGAAGCCGAAGCCGGGCGAGATCACCAGGCCGGCCGACGACTCGAGCGCCACCGCGATGCTGAACGACTGGAACACCGCCAGGCCGAGCGCGCCATAGCGCGTGTACTGCGTGATCTTGCGTCGGCCAGCCTCGCCTTCCTTCTTCAATTGCTCGAAGGTCGGAACCACGTAGGTCATCAACTGCATGATGATCGACGCCGAGATGTACGGCATGATCCCCAACGCGAACACGGTGAAGCGCGACAGCGCGCCACCCGAGAACATGTTGAACAGGCTCAGGATGCCGCCCTGCTGGCCCTGGAACAACGCTGCCAACTGGTCCGGGTTGATGCCCGGCACAGGAATGTGCGCGCCGATCCGATAGACCACGAGCGCGAGCAGCAAGAAGACGAGCCGGCGACGCAGGTCGCCGAACTTGCCTGTCTTTGCGATCGTTGCCGCGTTAGTTGCCACGAAGAACTTCTTTCAGTCCAGTGTGATCAGGCGATGCTGCCGCCGGCTGCTTCAATAGCAGCCTTGGCACCAGCGGTCGCGCCCACGCCCGTCAGCTTGACAGCCTTGGTGAGTTCACCGGTCTTGATGATCTTGACGACCTTGGCGAGCTGGCCCACGAGGCCGGCTTGCTTGAGTGCCAGGACATCGACTTCGGCCAGGCCGAGCTGCTCGAGGGCAGTCAGCGTGACTTCGGCGTTGAACTTCAGCAGGTGCGACTTGAAGCCACGCTTCGGCAGGCGACGCTGCAGCGGCATTTGACCGCCTTCGAAGCCGACCTTGTGGAAGCCGCCTGCGCGCGACTTCTGACCCTTGTGCCCGCGGCCTGCGGTCTTGCCGATACCGGAGCCGATACCGCGGCCAACACGGCGCTTGGCGTGCTTGGCGCCGGCTGCCGGCTTGATGCCATTGAGTTCCATATCAGTCTCTCTTACAGAACTTTGACCAGATAACTGATCTTGTTGATCATGCCGCGCACCGCCGGGGTGTCTTGCAGCTCGCTCACGCTGTTGAGCTTGCGCAGGCCGAGGCCGCGCACGGTCGCGCGATGCGATTCCTTGGTGCCAATCGGGCTCTTGACCAATTGCACCTTGAGGGTTTGTTGTTGCGTCGTCATTTGAATGCTTCCTTCAGCCTTGCGAGAGCTTGCGCTCAGGCGAAGATTTCTTCGACGGTCAGGCCGCGCTTGGCAGCCACTGCGGACGCGGTGGTCGAGTTCTTCAACCCGTCGAGCGTGGCACGAACCATGTTGTAGGGGTTCGACGAACCATGGCTCTTGGCCACGATGTCGGTGATGCCCATGACTTCGAACACGGCGCGCATCGGGCCGCCGGCGATGATGCCGGTACCCTTGGGGGCCGGGATCATGACCACCGAGGCAGCGCCCCAATGGCCCGTCACGCGGTGATGCAGCGTGCCGTTCTTGATCGAGATCTTGGCCAGGTTGCGACGGGCTTCTTCCATCGCCTTCTGCACTGCAGCGGGCACTTCCTTGGACTTGCCCTTGCCCATGCCGACACGGCCGTCGCCGTCGCCCACGACGGTGAGTGCTGCGAAACCGAGGATACGACCACCCTTCACCACCTTGGTGACGCGGTTGATCGCGATCATCTTCTCGCGCAAACCGTCTTCAGGGCCTTCGTTCTGCGTTCTTGCTTGAATCTTTGCCATTTTGAATCTCGTGTCCGTTTAGAACTGCAGGCCGGCTTCGCGGGCAGCGTCGGCCAGCGCCTTGACGCGGCCGTGGTACGCGAAACCAGCGCGGTCGAAGGCGACCTTCTCGACGCCGGCAGCCTTCGCCTTTTCAGCGATGCGCTTGCCGATGGCCGTTGCAGCGGCGGCGTTGCCGCCCTTGCTCGAACTGCCGAGTGCAGCGCGCACTTCGGCTTCTGCCGTCGATGCAGTGGCGATCACCTTGGTGCCGTCGTCGGAGATGACGGTGGCATAGATGTGCAGATTGGTGCGGTTCACCGTCAGACGGGCCACGCCCTGCGTCGCGATGCGGATGCGGGTCTGGCGCGAGCGGCGAAGACGCTGTGCTTTTTTGGTCAACATCATTTTGCTGCCCCTTACTTCTTCTTGGTCTCTTTGATCACGATCTTCTCGTCCGAATAACGGATGCCCTTGCCCTTGTAGGGCTCGGGCGGACGAACAGCGCGGATCTCAGCGGCGATTTGACCAACGCGCTGTCGGTCAGCACCCTTGATCACGATTTCGGTCGGGGTCGCAGTCAGCACCGTGATGCCTTGCGGCATGTCGATGTTGACCGGATGCGAGTAGCCGACTTGCAGGTTCAACTTGTTGTTGGACGCTGCAGCCTTGTAGCCGACGCCAACCAGGTTGAGCTTCTTCTCGAAGCCCTTGGTCACGCCAACCACCATGTTGTTCACCAGCTGGCGAATCGTGCCGCTCATCGCGTTGGCTTCACGCGATTCGTCGGCCGGCTCGAAGCTCAGCTTGCCGTCATTGCTGACGACCTTGACCAGCGCATTGCGTGCCAGGTTGAGCGTGCCGCCCGTACCCTTGACGCTGATCTGGTCTTCCTTGATCGACACATCCACACCTGCGGGGATGGTGACCGGCATTTTTCCTACTCGGGACATTTCAGTAACTCCTCGATGTCTCGGTTAGGCGACGTAGCACAGCACTTCGCCACCGACACCGGTAGCGCGCGCCTTGCGGTCGGTCATCACGCCCTGGGGGGTCGTGACGATCGCGACGCCCAGGCCGTTCTGGACTTGCGGAATGGAAGCACTTGCCTTGTAGACGCGCAGGCCGGGACGGCTCACGCGCTCGATGCGCTCGATGACCGGACGGCCAGCGTAGTACTTCAGGGTAATGACGAGTTCGGTCTTGCCGTCTTCGGTCTTGACCTGGAAACCGTCGATATAGCCCTCGTCCTTCAGGACCTGCGAGATCGCGATCTTCACCTTGGAAGACGGGACCGACACAGTGGGCTTCGCCACCATCTGCGCGTTGCGGATACGCGTCAGCAGGTCGGCAATGGGATCACTCATGCTCATGTTGTTTGCTCCTGCCTGGCTTACCAGCTGGCCTTGGTGACACCGGGGATGTCACCGTTGAAAGCCAGTTCGCGGATCTTGGCGCGGGCCAGACCGAATTGACGGAAGGTGCCACGCGGGCGACCGGTGATTTCGCAACGGTTGCGCTGACGCGTGGGGTTCGCGTTGCGCGGGAGCTTTTGCAGCCCCAGGCGGGCAGCAGCGCGCTCTTCGTCGCTCTTCTTCAGGTCGTTGGAAATTGCCTTCAGTTCCACGTGCTTCGCAGCGTACTTGGCGACCAGCTTGTCGCGCTTGAGTTCGCGTTGGATCAGGGATTGTTTAGCCACGGTGCGCCTCAGTTCTTGAACGGAAAACGGAAAGCAGCGAGAAGCGCCTTGGCTTCTTCGTCGGTCTTGGCCGTCGTCGTGATGCTGATGTTGAGACCGCGCAGGGCATCGACCTTGTCGTATTCGATCTCGGGGAAAATGATCTGTTCCTTGACGCCGATGTTGTAGTTGCCACGGCCGTCGAACGCACGGCCCGAGATACCCCGGAAGTCGCGAACACGCGGCAGCGCGATGGTCACGAAACGGTCCAGGAACTCGTACATCTGCACGCCACGCAGCGTGACCATGCAGCCGATCGGCTGGTTCTCGCGGATCTTGAAACCGGCGATGGCCTTCTTCGACTTGGTGACCACGGGCTTCTGGCCGGCGATCTTCGTCAGGTCGGCAACGGCGTTGTCGAGGACCTTCTTGTCGGCGACAGCTTCACCGACACCCATGTTCAGGGTGATCTTGGTGAGGCGGGGGACCTGCATCGGCGACTTGTAGCCGAACTTCTCGGTCAGGTCTTTCGCGACTTTCTCGCGATAGTGTTGTTGGAGACGTGCCATGTGAGTACCTCTTAGGCGAACTTGATTTCGTCGCCGCTCGACTTGAAGACGCGAACAGCCACGCGCTTGCCGTCGGCACCCTGGGTGACCTTGATGCCCACGCGATCGGCCTTGCCGGTCGCGGCATTGAAGATCGCCACATTGGATTGATGGATAGGCATGGTCTTCTCGACGATGCCGCCGGTCGTACCCTTGAGGGGGTTCGGCTTGGCGTGCTTCTTGACGATGTTCACGCCTTCGACGATCACGTGCGAATCGTCCTTGCGCAGCGTGACGGTGCCACGCTTGCCCTTGTCGCGCCCGGCCAACACGATGACCTGGTCGCCTTTGCGAATCTTGTTCATGGCGTTGTGTCCTTAGAGAACTTCGGGTGCCAGCGACACGATCTTCATGAACTTTTCGGTGCGCAGTTCGCGCGTCACCGGTCCGAAGATGCGGGTGCCGATCGGCTCCAGCTTGGCATTGAGCAGCACGGCGGCATTGCCGTCGAACTTGACGAGCGAACCGTCGGCGCGACGGATGCCCTTGGCGGTACGGACCACCACTGCACTGTAGATCTCGCCCTTCTTGACGCGACCACGCGGAGCGGCTTCCTTGATGCTGACTTTGATGACGTCGCCCACGCTGGCATAACGCCGCTTGGAGCCACCGAGCACCTTGATACACAGGACGGACTTCGCGCCTGTGTTGTCGGCCACTTCGAGCCGGGATTCAGTTTGGATCATTGCTAGTAGTTCCCAACTTGTACCGTTGCGCATCCAAAAGGGATGTACTTCGGTCAGTCTTGGGCCCGTCGTCCACGCCTCGAACCACTCGAGGCATTTCCGCTTTGGGCTGAAAGCTTCGCCTTTTTGAAGCGAAGCCCACGATTGTGGCACGCACAACGGGGCATGTCAACTGCCTTCTGTGCGGACTTTTCTTTTGCCGTTCGTTTGCTGCGCGTCTTTGCGCGTTGCACTGGCGCGAAAGGCAAGAAAGCCGAGATTCTAAGGCCAAAGAAAAGAAGCGTGCACTTGCAAACATTTTTCGCCGCCCGTCCATCCGCTGGCAAACAGATGCAGAAGCGGCCGGTACGACGACAATTTCCATCCGCCGAAGACACCCCGCCTTGCGGCTCATTCGCCACTTCAGATCGACCATGACCATTGCCGCCACCTTCCTGCAGCGCACCGAACCTGCCCCCCTTCCCCCGATCGCCTTCATCGGAGGCGGCAACATGGCCAGCGCCATCATTGGCGGCCTGGTCCAGCAAGGCATGTCGCCCGGCGCCTTCGAGGTGGTCGAGCCCTTCGAGGCGGCGCGCACGAAGCTTGCGCAATCGTTCGGCATCGCGGCCCAGGCCGAAGCCGGCGAGGCCCTGGCGCGCTGCGCCGTGGTGGTCTGGGCCGTGAAGCCGCAGACCTTCGCCGATGCCGCGGGTCCGGTGGGGCCTTTCGCCGGGAACGCGCTGCACCTGAGCGTGGCGGCCGGCATTCCGTCGGGGAGCATCGCGCGCTGGCTCGGCACCGAGCGCGTGGTGCGCGCCATGCCCAATACCCCGGCGCTCGTCGGCCAGGGCATGACCGGCCTCTACGCGCGCGCCGGCGCCAGTGCGGACGATCGCGCACTGGTCGACCAGTTGCTGGCACCCACGGGTGAGCTGCTCTGGGTCGACGCAGAAACGGCGCTCGATGCGGTCACCGCCATGTCGGGGTCGGGTCCGGCCTACGTCTTCTATTTCATCGAGGCGATGACCGAGGCCGGCGTCGAGATGGGCCTCACGCCCGAGCAGGCGCAGCGCCTGGCCATCGGCACCTTCACTGGCGCCTCGGCGCTGGCGCACAGCGCAACCGAACCGCCCTCGGTGCTGCGGGAGCGCGTGACGTCCAAGGGCGGCACGACCTACGCGGCCCTCACCTCGCTGGAGGGCGCCGACGTCAAGTCGCAATTCAAGACTGCGATCCGGGCGGCGCAGCAGCGGGCTGTCGAACTCGGCGAGGAGTTCGGGCGCAGCTGAGCCCGTTCAGGCGGGCAGCGCACCCGGCCCGAGAAAGAACAGCCACTCGGCCGCGAGCGTGACGGTGCCGTCCTCGAGCTCGAGCAGCACCTCTTCCTTCAGCAGAAATCCGTCGTCGCCCTTGGGCGTCGCGCCGAGGATGCGCACTCGCGCCCGGAAGCGCGCGCCGACCGGCATCGGCCGGACGAAACGCAGCCGGTCGAAACCGTAGTTCAGCGCATGGTTCGCGTCGAAGGGCAGCAGCGTGCGCATGGCTTCGGCGGTCAGCCGGATCAGGTGCGAAACCTGGAAGAAGCCCGGCACGATCGTGCCTCCGTAGCCAGCCTCGCGCGCCGCGCGCTCGGGATCGAGGTGGATCCACTCGCCTTCGCCGTCGCCCGACAGCGCTGCGTAACGGTCGACCATGTCCTGGCTGATGGCATGCCATTCGGAATGCTCTTCCTGGCCGATCTTCTGAAGGAGACGCTCGAGCATGGGCGCTGCTTCAGCGAAGGGCAAAGCCGGCCGCGATGCCCGCGAACACGGCGAAGCCCAGCCAGTGGTTGAGCCGGAAGGCCTTGAAGCAGCCATCGCGCGTACGCGTGCGGATCAGCTGCCAATGCCACAGCGCCTGCCCGGCGGCAACGGCGATGCCCGCGAAGAAGGCCACGCCGAGGGAGCGGCTGGCGCCGGCCCAGGCCCAGATGGCCAGGAAGACGGCGTAGCTCGCCATCACGGCCGCGACGTCGTAACGGCCGAATGTGATGGCCGAGGTCTTCATGCCGATCTTGATGTCGTCGTCGCGGTCGACCATCGCGTACTCGGTGTCATAGGCCAGCACCCAGAACAGGTTCCCCGCGAGCAGCCACCAGGCAAAGGCCGGCACCGACGCCTGCACCGCGGCGAAGGCCATCGGAATGCCAAAGCTGAACGCGATGCCGAGCACCGCCTGCGGGATCGACACGAAACGCTTGGCATAGGGATAGATCAGCGTGACCGCGAGCGCCGCGAACGACGCGTACACGGTGAGCCGGTTGGTCGTGAGCACCAGCGCAAAAGCGGCGAGCGCGAGCACCGCGCCGACGAGCAACGCCTCGTGCACCGAAATCGCGCCGCTGGTCACGGGCCGCGCCGCGGTGCGTTTCACATGGCGATCGAAATCGCGGTCGGCCACGTCGTTGACGCAGCAGCCGGCGCTGCGCATCAGGACGGTGCCGAGCACGAACACCGCGAGCAGGTGCCAGCCGGGCCAGCCATCGGCGGCGAACCACAGCGCGCCGAGCGTGGGCCACAGCAACAGCAGCCAGCCCGCGGGACGGTTCCAGCGGATCAGTTCGAGGTAAACGGCAAAACGCCCGCGGCGCGGCGCGGGCGTGAGGCCGTGAGGTGCGGGCCGGGTCGTCAATCTTCGAGCAGCGAACGCAGCATCCAGGCGGTCTGGTCGTGCACCGTGCAGCGCGCGGTGAGCATGTCGGCCGTCGGATCGTCGCCGGCCTCTTCGGCCACGGGGATGAACTCGCGCGCGATGCGCGACACGGTCTCGTGGCCCTTCACGAGGATGCGCACCATCTCCATCGCCTTGGGCGGCTGCTGCGGCACGTCGGGCACGGTGGCGATCTTGCTGAACTCGGCATACGAGCCGGGCGCGTAGTGGCCCAGCGCGCGGATGCGCTCGGCGATCACGTCGGTCGAACCCCACAGCTCGGTGTACTGCGTCATGAACATGGCGTGCAGCGAGTTGAAGTGCGGGCCGGTCACGTTCCAGTGGAAGTTGTGCGTGGTCAGATAGAGCGTGTAGGTGTCGGCCAGCACGCGGCTCAGGCCCTCTGCGATCGCCGCACGGTCCTGGCGCTCGATGCCGATGTTGATGATCGGTGCATTGCGGCTGCCGGACTCCTGCGCCACCGCGGCGTCGCCCTTCTTGGGCACCTTGCCCGACGAGGGAGACGACGATGTTTTCTTCGGTTCTTTTGCCATGGCGTGAAATCTCTTTCTTCAAGCTGGGGGGAGATGTGATTGTGGAAGGCGGCGCGCGGCTTCGCAACAGCGTCACTCTATCCCAGCGATCAACGAATTCGAACGGCGCCGGCGTAGGCGAAGTTCGCGTTTTGAGTCTTCCTATGACAGCCGCTTGACGCCCGGCAGCTCGCAGGCATAGATGGCATTGCGCAGCGCGGCGATCGCCTCGTAGCGCGTGAAGGTGCGCCGCCAGGCCAGCACCACGCGCCGGGTCGGCGGGTCGCGGTCGTGGGCGTCGCGCACCGGCAGGTAGCGCACCATCTGCTCGCTGTCCTTGCGGCCCCTGGCCTTGGGCTTGAGCGCCTCGGCCGGCACCGACAGGCGCGGCACCAGCGTCACGCCCATGCCCGAGGCCACCATGTGCTTGATGGTCTCGAGCGACGAGCCTTCGAAACTCTTGCGGATGCCCTCGGCATTGCTCGAGAAGCGCGCGAACTCGGGGCAGACCTCGAGCACGTGGTCGCGAAAGCAGTGACCGGTACCGAGCAGCAGCATGGTCTCGTTCTGCAGTTCCTCGGAGGTGATGGCCTCGCGCTCGGCGAACTTGTGCTTCACGGGCAGCGCCGCCATGAAAGGCTCGTCGTAGAGCGGCGCCATCGCCAGGCCGGTGTCGGGAAAGGGCTCGGCCATGATCGCGCAATCGATCTCGCCGGCGCGCAGCATCTCGAGCAGCTTGGCGGTGAAGTTCTCCTGCAGCACCAGCGGCATCTGCGGCGTGCGGGCGATCACCTGGCGCACGAGATCGGGCAGCAGGTAGGGGCCGATGGTGTAGATCACGCCCAGGTTCAGCGGGCCGGCCAGCGGGTCTTTTCCGCGCTTGGCGATCTCCTTGATGCTCGCGGCCTGGTCGAGCACGCTCTGCGCCTGCTGCACGATCTGCTCGCCGAGCGGCGTGACGGTGACTTCGCCGGCGCTGCGCTCGAAGAGCTTGACCTCGAGTTCGTCCTCGAGCTTCTTGATGGCCACGGAAAGGGTCGGCTGCGAGACGTAGCAGGCTTCGGCGGCCTTGCCGAAGTGCCGCTCCCGGGCCACCGCAACGATGTATTTGAGTTCGGTCAGAGTCATAGCTTGCGTCAATTATGCGCAAGGGCGGTGACCGGGCGGTCCCCGGCGATGGAATCGCCTTGCCCGACGTCGAATTTCCTGTCGTCAGGTCCGCTATGGCCGTGGCGCCTGCATCCGCAGCAGCCGCGCCGCCTCCTCGGCGCGCGCATCGTCCACCTCGCGCAGCACGGCGTTCACATCGACCGGGCGGTCGTCGCGCTCGAACAACCCGGTCAATTCGGTCTCGGGCCGCAGCAGGCCGCGCTCGTAGAGTTGCCAGATCTCGTCGCCGTAGTGCGTGTGCAGCAGCGCGGGCGCGAACTGGCCGAAGAAGTTACGCAGGTTCTCCACGTCGCGCAGCAGCATGCGCTTGGCGTGGTTGTTGCCCGCCGCATCCACGGCCTGCGGCAGGTCGATGATCACCGGGCCGTCCGCGGCCAGCAGCACGTTGAACTCCGATAAATCGCCGTGCACCACGCCGGCGCTGAGCATGCGCATCACTTCCTTGAGCAGGCTCGCGTGGTGCCGCAGTGCGTCTTCGGGCGCGAAAGCCACGTCGTTCAGCCGCGGGGCGGCGTCGCCGGCGGCATCGGTCACCAGGTCCATCAGCAGCACGCCGTCAAGAAAGTTGTGCGGCGTGGGCACCCGCACGCCGGCCGCGGCAAGGCGGTAAAGCGCATCGACCTCGGCGCTTTGCCAATTGGCCTCGCTGACCTGGCGGCCGAAGCGCGTGCCCTTGGCCATGGCGCGCGCCTCGCGCGAGTTCTTCACGCGCCGGTTCTCGGTGTAGTCGACCGCCTGGCGGAAGCTGCGCTTGTCGGCTTCCTTGTAGACCTTCGCGCAGCGCGTCTCCTCGCCGCAGCGCACGACGTAGACCATGGCTTCCTTGCCGCTCATGAGCTGGCGAACGACGCTGTCGATCAGGCCCTCGTCGACCAGGCCTAGAAGCCTTTGGGGCGTCTTCATGCGCGCACCTCGGGCGAAGCCTGGGCGGACTGCCGCGCATGGGCAGCATCGATTTCAATCATGGTGAGCCTTGATTCGAAGAGGAAGGAACGGGGCCGCAATGAAACGCAGTGTGTGCAGGCCTCCATCCGGATACAGAGTCACACGCAACGCGATGGAATGGGCGCGCGGACCCGAAGAATCCGCGCATGCGCACCTTGTCCACCCCACTCATCGCCGCTGCGGCCATTGTCGCCTCGGCCTTCCTCACCCTCGTCGCCCGGGCGCTGCCCGCGCCAGGCTTCAGGATCGTCGACCGCGCGGGGTCCTGAGATGAGGAAGCTCTGGTTCGCGCTCTTCTTTCTCGCGGGTGGCTTCGCCCACGAAGTGCGCCACCCCACAAATTGCCAATGCATCTCGGCCCGGGCGGAAAAGGAGCCCGCGCGGCGGCGCGCCTAGTCTGCGGCCGCAACCGCCGAGGCGAACACGTAGCCCTCGCTGCGGACGGTCTTGATGTAGCGCGGCTCGCGCGCATCGTCGCGCAGGCGCTGCCGCAGCCGACTCACCAGCAGGTCGATCGAGCGTTCGAAGAGCTCGGCCTCGCGGCCCTGCGTCAGCCCCAGCAGTTGGTCGCGCGTCAGCACCTTCTGCGGATGGTCGAGGAACACGCGCAACAGGCGGTACTCGGCACCGCTCAGCGCCACCATCGTGCCGCCCGCGTCGAGCAGGTGGCGCGCGACCGTGTCGACCTGCCATTCGCCGAACGCCAGCTTGCGCGCAGGCTCGGCCGAATGCATGTTCGGCGGGAGCATGCGCGTGCGGCGCATCACGGCGCGGATGCGCGCGAGCAGTTCGCGCGCCGAGAACGGTTTGGCCAGGTAGTCGTCGGCGCCCATCTCGAGGCCAAGGATGCGGTCGGCCTCCTCGCTGCGCGCGGTGAGCATCAGGATGGGCGTGGCCTTGTACTTTCCGGTGCGCAGGTCGCGGCACAGCGTGAGTCCGTCCTCGCCCGGCAGCATCAGGTCGAGGATGATGAGATCGAAAGGGCCCGCGTCCGCGAGCGCCGCGCGCATGTGCCGCCCGGTGGGCACGGCCACCACGCGCAGCCCGTTCTTCACGAGGTAGGCGGTCAGCAGTTCGCGGATCTCCCGGTCGTCGTCGACGATGAGGATGTGGTCGGAAGGCCTGGTGTTCATGCGCGCTTGCTGGATGGTTGTAGGTGCTGTCGCCGGAATGTAGCCGCCGGCTCGCACAAAGGGGCGCCCTTTGTATTGGCAAGTATCTGCCGCGCCTGGATGCCACAGACGCATACGCGATCGACGCGCAGGCGCGGGTCCAGCCGCCAGAATCCGTTCCAACCCGTCCCTCGACAAAGGCGTCCATGTCTCCCTCCGCCGGCCCTTCCGCAAGCCCGCCTCCAGCCCCGGCCCTCGGGGGACTGCGGCGCCTGGTCCCGCGCTCGCTGTTTGCGCGCGTCACGCTGATCATCGTGGTCGGGCTCGCCGTTGCGCAGGCCTTGACCTTCGTTGCGATCGGCTACGAACGCGGCATCGCGCTGCGCGAACTGATGATGGTCGGCATCGAGCGCGACATCGCGAGTTCGGTGGCGATCATCGACCACCTGCCCGCGAATGAGCGCGCGGAGTGGCTCGGGCGGCTGGAGCGGCGCAACTACCACTTCACGCTCGGCGGCAGCGCGGGCGGCGGGGCGCCAAGTTCGGCCGCGCTGCGCGAATTCGGCCGCGCGATCGCCGAGGCGATGCGCCCCTACGAAACCGTGAAGATCGGCGAGGTCGCCAGCCCCGCGGGCGGCCTGGAGATCGAGGTGCGGCTCGGCGACGGCTCGGCGCTGATCGTGCATGCGCAGCGCGTGGGCATGCCGATGTCGCCTTGGCTGATCTGGGGCCTTGCGCTGCAGCTGCTGATCCTCGCTTTGTGCGCGTGGGCGGCGGTGCGGCTGGTGACGCGGCCGCTGGCGCAGCTCGCGGCAGCGGCCGACAAGCTCGGCCCGGACCTCGAGGCGCAGGCGCTTTCCGAGGACGGCCCGAGCGAGGTGGCGCATGCCGCGCGTGCCTTCAACGCCATGCAGCGCCGCATCACGGGCTACATGGCCGAGCGGGTCGAGATCCTTGCCGCCATCTCGCACGACCTGCAGACGCCGATCACGCGCATGCGGCTGCGCACCGACCTGATGGACGACGGGCAGGACCGCCACAAGTTCCGCCAGGACCTGGGCGCGATGCACGCGCTGGTGCGCGAAGGCGTGACCTACGCGCGCACGCTGCACGGCGCGACCGAGCCGCCGCTGCGCGTGGATGCCGATGCGCTGATCGAGAGCATGGTCGCCGACTACGAGGATGCGGGCGAGCAGGTCCGGCTCGAAGGCCGCGCCGGTGTGCCGATCGTCACGCGGCCCAACGCGCTGCGCCGCATCCTCGCCAACCTGGTCGACAACGCGCTCAATTTCGGCACCGAGGTCTGCGTGCGCGTGCAGGCGGCACCTGGGCGCCTCTCGATCGCCGTGCTCGACAACGGACCGGGCATTCCGGCGGACCAGCTCGAGGCGGTGCTCAAGCCCTTCTACCGGCTCGAAAGCTCGCGCAACCGCAGCACCGGCGGCACAGGCCTGGGCCTCGCGATCGCGCAGCAACTGGCCGCCGCGATGGGCGCGGAGCTCCGACTCGTCAACCGCGACGAAGGCGGGCTCGAGGCACGGCTCACGATTCCCACCGCGGCGCCGGCGGACTGATGGGAAGCCCTGAAGGAATAATCATGCTCGTTCTCATCGTTGCCTACCTGGGCGGGGTGCTCACCATCCTGAGCCCCTGCATCCTGCCCGTGCTGCCGTTCGTGTTCGCGCGCGCCGACCGCCCTTTCCGCTCGCACGGCCTGCCGATGCTTGCCGGCATGGCGATCGCCTTTGCCGCCGTCGCCTCGCTCGCGGCAGTGGGCGGCGGCTGGGTGGTGGCTGCCAACGAATACGGGCGCCATGCGGCGATCGCGCTGCTCGCGTTGTTCGGGCTCGCGCTGCTGCTGCCTGCGGTGGCCGACCGGCTGAGCCGGCCGCTGGTGGCGCTAGGGATGCGGCTCGCGGATACGCCGGCAGGCAGGCCGACCTTCTCGCCCCTGCTGCTCGGCGTGGGCACCGGCCTGCTGTGGGCGCCTTGCGCAGGGCCGATCCTGGGGCTGATCCTGACGGGCGCGGCGCTCAACGGCGCGAGCATCGGCACCTCGCTGCTGCTGCTCGCGTATGCGGCGGGCGCCTGCACTTCGCTCGCGGCTGCGCTCTTCCTCGGCCACCGGGTGTTCGCGCGCATGAAGGGGTCGCTCCGCACGGGCGAATGGCTGCGCCGCGCCGCCGGGGCCGCGGTGCTGGCCGGTGTCGCCGCGATCGCGCTCGGGCTCGACACCGGCCTGCTGACCCGGCTCTCGGGCGGCACGACCGATGCGCTCGAGCATGCCCTGCTCGAACGGATCGGCTCGCCCGCCCTGCTGGCCGCCCCGCGCCAGACCACTGAAACCGGCCTGCTGCCGACCGCCGTGGCCGCGCCCATGCCCATGCCGCTGCGCACGCTGCGCGACCAGGGCGCCTTTCCCTCGCTGGCCGGCGCCACCGAATGGATCAACTCGCCGCCGCTCACGTCCGAGGCGCTGCGCGGCAAGGTCGTGCTGGTCGATTTCTGGACCTATTCGTGCATCAACTGCCTGCGCACCGTGCCCTACCTGCGCGCCTGGGCCGACAAGTACAAGGACGCGGGCCTCGTGGTGGTGGGCGTGCACACGCCCGAGTTCGCGTTCGAAAAGCGATCCGCCAACGTGCGCCGCGCGGTGAAGGACCTCGACATCGGCTTTCCGGTCGCGCTCGACAACGACTACGCGGTCTGGCGCGCTTTCGGCAACCGCGCCTGGCCGGCCTTCTACTTCGTCGATGCCCAGGGCCGCGTGCGCCACCAGCACTTCGGCGAGGGCGAGTACGCGAGATCGGAGCAGGTGATCCAGCAACTGCTGGCCGAAGCCGGGCAGTCCCGCGTCGCGTCCGGGCTCGTGGCACCGAAGGGCCTGGGGACGCAGGCCGCGCCGGCCGACGAGCCCGCGCGCTCGGGCGAGACTTACCTGGGCTACGAACGCGCCGAAGGCTTCGCCTCGCCGGGCGGCCTGGCGCACGACCGGTTGCAGGCGTACGAGGCGCCGGCCTCGCTGCGCACGAACCATTGGGCGCTTGCCGGCGAATGGACGGTGGGGCCCGAGCGCGCGGTGCTCGCGCGCGCCGGTGGGCGCATCGCCCACCGCTTCCAGGCCCGCGACCTGCACCTGGTGCTGGGCCCCGGTGCCGACGGCAGGCCGGTGCGCTTTCGCGTGCGCATCGACGGACAGCCGCCGGCGGCCGACCATGGCTTCGACACCGATGCCGCAGGCGAAGGCGTGATAGACGCGCAGCGGCTTTACCAGCTGGTGCGCCAGCGCGCGGGCGCGAAGGCGCGGCACTTCGAGATCGAGTTCCTCGACTCGGGCGCGCAGGCCTACGCGTTCACGTTCGGATGAAGCTCAAGCCTTCAGGTATTCGGCCTTGGTGCCGAGCCAGCGGTCCACATGCCGCCGGGCGAGTTCGGGATGCTCGTCGAGCATGCGCGGTGCGAGCTCGCGCGCCCAGTCGAGCAACAGCGTGTCGGTCGTGAGGTCCGCGAAGCGCAGCAGCGGCGCACCCGACTGGCGCGCCCCGAGGAACTCGCCCGGCCCGCGGATCTCGAGGTCGCGGCGCGCGATCTCGAAGCCGTCGCCGGTCTCCGCCATCGCCTTGAGCCGCGCGCGCGCCGCCTCGCCGACGCGCCCGCTGTCGCCCGGCGCATAGAGCAGCACGCAGGCCGAGGCCGCTGCACCGCGCCCGACCCGGCCGCGCAGTTGGTGCAGCTGCGAGAGGCCGAAGCGCTCGGCATGCTCGATCACCATCAGCGAGGCGTTCGGCACGTCCACGCCGACCTCGATCACGGTCGTGCTCACGAGCACATGCATCTCGTTGGCGGTGAAAGCCGCCATCACCGCCTGCTTCTCGGCCGTGGGCATGCGCGAATGCAGCAGGCCCACGTTGACCTGCGGCCCGAGCAGGTCGGCCAGCTCGTCGCGCGTGGCGGTCGCGTTGCGCAGGTCGACCGCCTCGCTCTCCTCGATCAGCGGGCACACCCAGTACACCTGCCGCCCCTGCGTGATCTGCGCCTGGATGCGCGCCACCACCTCGTCGCGCCGGTGCTCGGCCACCAGCTTGGTGACGACGGGCGTGCGGCCTGGCGGCAGTTCGTCGAGCGTGGAGACGTCGAGGTCGGCGTAGTAGCTCATGGCGAGCGTGCGCGGGATCGGCGTGGCGCTCATCATCAGCAGGTGGGGTTCACGCCCGTTGCGCGCCTTGCCGCGCAGGGCCAGGCGCTGCGCCACGCCAAAGCGATGCTGCTCGTCGATGATGGCGAGCGCGAGGTTGTGGAAGCGCACCTTCTCGGAGATGACGGCATGCGTGCCGATCACGAGCGCGGCCTCGCCGCTCTCGACCGCGGCGGCCATCGCATCGCGCTCCTTCTTCTTCTGGCTGCCGGTGAGCCAGGCCACGCGCAGCCCGCGCTCGGCCAGGAGCGGATCGAGCCAGCCAACCAGCTTGCCGAAATGCTGGGCCGCGAGGATCTCGGTGGGCGCCATGAGCGCGCACTGGAAGCCCGCGTCGATGCAGCGCGCCGCCGCGAGCGCGGCGACCACCGTCTTGCCCGAGCCGACGTCGCCCTGCAGCAGCCGGTGCATCGGCACCTCGCGCTCGAGGTCGCGCGTGATCTCCTCGCCGACGCGCCCTTGCGCCCCCGTGAGGCCGAACGGCAGCACGCCCAGCAGTTCGTCGTGCAGCGAGCCCTTGCCGCCGGCGGGCGCGGCCGCCGCGTCGAGCACCGGTGCGCGCTGCGCCGCCCGCTCGCGCCGTGCCTGCATCTGCGAGAGCTGCTGCGCGAGCAGTTCCTCGGCCTTGATGCGCTGCCATGCCGGATGGCTGTGGTCCTCGAGCGTGGCCATGGCCACGTCGGGCGTCGGGTAGTGCAGGAAGTTGAGCGCGCTGCGCAGGTCCCAGGCGCCGCGCAGCCCGATCTGCACCGGAATGGTCTCGTCGAGCACCGCGCGCGCGAGCCCCGAGCGCACCTCGCGGCGCAGCACCGGCTGGGGCAGCCCGGCCACCGTCGAATAGACCGGCGTCAGGGCCTCGGGCAGCGAGGTGCCCGCGGCCTTGACCGTCGGATGCATCATCTGCCGCCCCACGAAGCCGCCGCGCACCTCGCCGCGCACCCGCACGCGGGCGTCGACCGCGAGTTGCTTCTGCTGCGAGGGATAGAAATTGAAAAAGCGCAGCTGGCACGTGTCGCTGCCGTCGTCGATGGTGACGATGAGCTGGCGGCGCGGCCGGTACACCACCTCGCATTCGGTCACCACGCCCTCGACCTGCGCCAAGTCGCCGTCGCGCGTGTCGGCGAGCCGCACGATGCGCGTCTCGTCCTCGTAGCGCATCGGCAAGTAGAGCGCGAAGTCGATGTCGCGCACCAGGCCGAGCTTGCGCAGCGCGCGCTGGACCTGGCTCGGGCCGGTGCCGGGCGGTTGCGCCGGGGTGGCGGGGGGAGTCGGTTCTTTCTTGGCGGGCACGAGCAAGGCTTCTAGCGTGGGCGGCAAAGGTCCGTCAAGGCGCTGCGGGCGTCGGGGAACATGAATCGAAAGTCGGTGCGCAGCAGCCGTGCCGGCACCACGCGCTGCCCTTCGAGCAGCAGGTCGGCCTGTTCGCCGAGCAGCAGCTTCACAGGCCCGGCGGGCGTGGGCATCCAGCAAGGGCGGTGCAGCACCTCGGCAGCCACGCGGGTGAAGGCCTCCTGGCCCAGCGCGCCCGGCGCGGTGACGTTGAAAGCCTGCGCGGTAGCGGGCGCCGTGGCGGATTCAGCTTCGGTCAGGGCCCACACATGGGCGACGGCACGAATCAGGTCGTGCACATGCACCCACGAGAGCCACTGCCGCCCGCTGCCCAAGCGCCCGCCCATGCCGAGTTGCACCGGCATCAGCAGCTGCGGCAACGAACCCTGGTGGCCCAGCACGAAGCCGAAGCGCAGGCAGGCCACACGCACGCCGTGCGCCACGGCCGTGTGGGCTGCCTGTTCCCAGCGCTGGCACAGCGTGGACATGAAGATGCCTTGCGGCGGCGCGTCTTCGGCGAGCTCGGTGGCATCGCCCTGCCGCTGCACGCCGTAGTAGCCGATCGCCGATCCCGAGAGCAGCAGCCACGGCTTGCGCGGGCGCGCGGCGATCCACGCGACGAGCTGCTGCGTCAGGCCTTCGCGGCTTTGCAGCAGCTGCTGCTGGCGCCGCGCGCTCCAGCGTTGGCCGAGGATGCGCGCGCCCGCCAGGTTGACGACCACGTCGATGGCGTCCGCAGCAGGAACCTGGTCGAGCGACTGCACGCAGCGCACCGCGCCGCCGAAGCCCCAGGCGGCGGCGCGCGCATTGCGCGTCCACACCGTCACCGCATGGCCGTCGGCCAGCAAATGGCGCACCAGGATCTGGCCGATGAAGCCGGTGCCGCCCGTGACCAGCACCTGCTGCGGCTTGGTGCCGAAGCGCACCGGCGCCTGGGCATCGCGCGCCTGCGCCTGCTTCTGCTGCCTGAACAGCGCACGCGCTGCCAAGCCGTCGCGCAGCCCCGAGATGCCGACGCCCACGCCGCACAACGCGAGGAAGGCGCTGAGCCAGCCGTGCGGCTGCCACATCATCGCCGTCGGTTCGCCTGCCCAGCCGAGCGCGCTCAGCGCCAGCAGCGCGATGAATGCGCCGGCGTTGATGGCCAGCACCGTGTGCGTCACCCGTTCGGTGGGTGGCAGCAGGCGGCTGCCGTCTTCGACCACGAAATCCCACAGTGTGAGCACGATCTCGATACCGAACACCGCCAGCAGCACCCACGCCCACGCGCCGTGCCAGACCCACGCCGACAGCCCGAGGAACAGCGCGCAATAAATCGACGAACGCGTGGCGTGGATCGCCAACTCGCGCCCCGCGGTGCCACGGCGCGGCAGGGCTTCTGTGCCCTCATGGTGGTAGAGCGTGTCGAAGGCGCCCAGCGCGCCCTGCACCGCCATCAGTTGCAGCGCCAGCAGGTGCGTGTCGATCATGCGGACATCGCCTGCGGCTCCAGCACTTCCTCAAACACGCCGACCTGCGTGAAGGTGGTACCCATGAGGCAGTGGCGGATCTCGATGCGGATATTGAAGCGCTCGGGCGTCTCGTTGTGGTGCCAGAGAAAGGTCTTGCCCGGTGTGAACAGGCCTGGCAGCGGAATGCGCCGCCCGAACACCTCCCAGAAGTAGCCGTCGCTCTGGAAATGCAGGCTGCCGTTGGCTTCCACGCTGAGCACCAGCTTCATGCCCAGCCCCATGCCCACGTACTCCAGCACCTCGCCGCGTTCGCTCTCCCGCATGAAGCTGGTGAACTGGATGGGTTGGCGCCCGTGCAGGCGGTAGATGCGCTGCTTGTAGATGGCCGGGTCGTCGGGCCGGGCGTAGACCTGGATCTCGACCGGAAAGTGGCTGTCGCTGTAAGGAATCAGCGCGCCCTGGATCATCGGCTGCGTGAGGTGGCCCAGCAGCTTGCCGAAGCGCGAGCAGCGCAGCTCGCTGAGCGCGCCCAGGTAGTGCAGCGCCTTGCCGGGCAAAGGGTTCTTGTCGAAGCGCCGGCGGATGTCGGGGTGCAGTCCCATCCAGGCGCCGCCCAGGATCTTTTTGAAGAGCTCGCCTTCGGAAGGAGGGGCGGGGGCTGGCGTGACGCGCGCGACGGAAGAATCGACCATGCGTCGATTCTGCCTCGGCAACCCCCGGCCAACCCTCACGCGGCGCCGTGATCCCGGGTCATGGGACAATCGCCGCTCTCCGCCTTCTTCTCTCTCCCATGCCTCTTGGCACGGGCCCGTCCGGCCCTCAAGCACCATGCGCGACTTCACGCTCTCCGATTTCGATTTCGACCTGCCGCCCGACCTGGTGGCCCAGCATCCCGCGCCCGAGCGCACCGCCTCGCGCCTGCTCGACGGCACCGGCGCCGCACCGGCCGACCGCATCTTCCGGGACCTGCCTTCGCTGCTGCGCGCGGGCGACCTGCTGGTCTTCAACGACACGCGCGTGGTCAAGGCGCGCCTGTTCGGCGAAAAGCCCACCGGCGGCAAGCTCGAGTTGCTCGTCGAGCGCGTGCTGCAGGGAAAAGAGGTGGTCGCCCACATGAAGGTCAGCAAGAAGCCACCCGTCGGCACCACGCTGCAGATGGTCGGGGGCTTTCGCGCCATGCTGCTCGGCCGCTGGCCCGAGGAGGACGGCGCCCTCTTCCGCTTCGCGTTCGAGAGCGACGCGGGCGAGAACCCCTACATGCTGATGGAGCGCTGCGGCCACGTGCCGTTGCCGCCCTACATCACCCACACCGATTCGGCCGAGGACGAGCGCCGCTACCAGACCGTGTTCGCACGCGTGCCCGGCGCGGTGGCCGCCCCCACGGCGGCGCTGCATTTCGACGAGGCGCTGCTGGCCACGCTCGAGGCCCGCGGCGTACAGCGCGCCAGCGTCACGCTGCATGTCGGCGCCGGCACCTTTCAGCCCGTCAAGTCCGAGAACATCGCCGAGCACCAGATGCATGCCGAGCGCTACGAGGTGCCCGAGGCCACCCAGCGCGCCATCGCCGAGTGCAAGGCGCGCGGCGGCCGCGTGGTCGCGGTCGGCACCACCACCGTGCGCACGCTCGAGTCGTGGGCCCAAAGCGGCGAAGCCAGCGGCGACACGCGCATCTTCATCACGCCGGGCTTCGCGTTCGCGCACGTCGACCTGCTGGTCACCAACTTCCACCTGCCCAAGAGCACGCTGATGATGCTGGTCTCGGCCTTGGCGGGCTACGAGCGCGTGATGGCGCTCTATGCGCATGCGATCGCCGGGCGCTACCGGTTCTTCAGCTATGGCGATGCCATGCTGCTGGCACGCAAGACCCCCACGCTCGTGGAACTCCAAGCCGAGTTGCGCGGTGTCGCAACGACCGTACTCGACGACCAAGAACGTTTCTGACCGCGAGGGTCGCCCAACTTCTCACTACGATGCTCTCCTTCGAACTCCTCAAGACCGACCCCGCAAGCCACGCGCGGCGCGGCACGCTCACGCTCAACCACGGCGTGGTGCAGACACCGATCTTCATGCCCGTGGGCACCTACGGCACCGTCAAGGGCGTGATGCCGCGCAGCCTCGAGGAGATGGGTGCGCAGATCATCCTGGGCAACACCTTCCACCTCTGGATGCGCCCGGGGCTCGACGTGATGGCGAGCTTCGGCGGGCTGCACCAGTTCGAGAAATGGAACAAGCCGATCCTGACCGACTCGGGCGGCTTCCAGGTCTGGTCGCTGGGCGCGATGCGCAAGATCAGCGAGGAGGGCGTGAGGTTCGCCTCGCCCGTCAACGGCGACAAGCTGTTCCTCACGCCCGAGGTCTCGATGCAGATCCAGACCATCCTCAACAGCGACATCGTGATGCAGTTCGACGAGTGCACGCCCTACGACACCCAGGGCCACATCACGACCGAGGCCGAAGCGCGCACCTCGATGGAGCTGAGCCTGCGCTGGGCCAAGCGCTGCCAGCACGAGTTCGCGCGGCTCGAGAACCCGAACGCGCTCTTCGGCATCGTGCAGGGCGGCATGTTCGAGAACCTGCGGGAGGAATCGCTCGCGACGCTGGTCGAGATGGACTTTCCGGGGTACGCGATCGGCGGCGTGAGCGTGGGCGAGCCGAAGGAAGAGATGCTCCACATCATGGGCCACACGCCGCACCGGCTGCCCGCGAACAAGCCGCGCTATCTCATGGGCGTGGGCACGCCCGAGGACCTGGTGCAGGGCGTGGCCGACGGCGTGGACATGTTCGACTGCGTGATGCCCACGCGCAATGCGCGCAACGGCACGCTCTTCACGCGCTTCGGCGACCTGAAGATGCGCAATGCGCGCCACAAGAACGACCCGCAGCCGATCGATCCGAGCTGCAGCTGCCATGCGTGCGCGGGCGCCTCGGGCGTGAGGTGGAACGACGGCGGGCGCGAGGGCTTCAGCCGCGCCTACCTGCACCACCTCGACCGCTGCGGCGAGATGCTCGGGCCGATGCTCACGACCATCCACAACCTGCACTACTACCTGAACCTCATGCGCGAGGTGCGCGAAGCGCTCGACGCGGGCACATTCGGCGCGTTCCGCGCGCGGTTCAAATCCGACAGGGCGCGCGGCGTGTAGGGACGCACCGATTCACTTCGCCGGCCGCATCCGCTACGCTGGCGTCATGACCCAAGGCGCAACCACTGCCTCCTCCACCACGTACACCGCCCGCTACCCCTCGCTGGCGGGGCGCACCGTCTTCATTTCGGGCGGCGCGAGCGGCATCGGCGAAACGCTGGTGCGGGCCTTTCACGCGCAGGGCGCGAAGGTCGGCTTCTGCGACATCGACAGCGCCGCGGGCGATGCGCTCGCCAACCAGCTGCGCGGTGAACACCCGGCGCACTTCGTGGCCTGCGACGTGACCGACACCGCCGCGCTCGCCGCCGCCATCGCCTCGGTTCGCACGCAGTTCGGCCCGGTGGGCGTGCTGCTCAACAACGCGGCCAACGACCGCCGGCACGACATGGCCGACGTGACCGACAGCGATTTCGACCGCCTCGTGGCCGTCAACTTCAAGCACCAGTTCTTCGCCGCGCAGGCCGTGGCCGACGACATGCGCGCACTCGGCGGTGGCTCGATCATCAACTTCGGTTCGATCAGCTGGATGATCAAGGACCCCGGCTACCCGGTGTACCAGGCCTGCAAGGCGGCCGCGCGCGGCCTCACGCGCTCCCTTGCGCGCGACCTCGGCAAGGACGGCATCCGCGTCAACACGATCGTGCCGGGCTGGGTGATGACCGAGCGGCAGCTCCGGCTCTGGGTCAAGCCCGAGTCCGGCGCCAAGATCGAAGCCGCGCAATGCCTGCCGGGGCGACTGATGGCCGACGACATCGCCGCCATGGCGCTGTTCCTGGCTGCCGACGACTCGCGCATGTGCACCGCGCAGGATTTCGTCGTCGACGCCGGCTGGACCTGAGCGGCACCGTCAGGCGGCTTGCGGCGCCGCCCCGTCCGCCGCGGCCGCCGTGCCGCAGGCGTGGCAGAACCGCGAGAAGGCGCTCTTGCGGGTCTGGCAATGCCCGCAGTGGTCGAACAGGCCGATGCCGCAATGCGGGCAGAAATCGATCTCGGTGTTCTTCAGGTCCACCGGCCGCTCGCAGCCCGGGCACACGTTCTTGGCCAGCCGCGCGAGCGCGGTGTCGTAGCTGAGTTCCTGGCGCCGCACCGTGTCGGGCTGCTGCTCGGCCGCCTTCTGGCGCGCGAGGTAGCTGTTCAGCGCGACGATGGCGTAGCGCCCCACGAGCGCCGTCACCACGATGCCCACGATGTAGCGCACATAGCCGCCGTAGCTCGGCAGGTAAGGCACGAGTTCGACGAAGAAGGCGAACAGCGCGAAGAGGATGAAGCCCCAGGCAAAGGGCCAATAGGTGCTCTTGCGCTTCTTCACGAACAGCCAGCCGGCCACCACGAGCAGCGGCAGCGTGAGCGCCAGGCGGTAGCCGAACACGCGCAGCTCGACGCGGCGGTACTCGGCCTCGAGCTTCTCCTGCGCCGCCCGTTCGAGCAGCGCGAGCGACTCGCGCGCACGCTCGTCCGCCTGCCGCGCGTCGAGCGCGATCTGGCGCTGCACGTTGAGCTTGCGCTGAGCCTCGTCTTCCTTCTGCTTGAGCGCGTCGAGCGCGCGGGTGCGCGCGATCAGTTCCGGGTCCTGCTCCGGCTGGGCGGTGGCGCGGCGCGTGGCGATCCAGTTGCCGAAGGTCTCGCGCGCGTTGCCACTGGCCTGGCGCGCCATGTTGAGCTGCAGCTGCGCCTGCTCGAGTTCGCGCGAGGCGACCCGCTCGGCCTCTTCCGATGCCTTGATCGCGTTGCGCAGCGGCTCGGCCGCGGGCCGGTCGATGAAGTCGTCGAGTTCGAGGGCGCGCTCGACCTGCGGCAGGTCGCCCACCAGCGTGCCGCCGAGCCCGATGAGGAAGCTCGCGAACACCAGCGCCACGAGCCAGAGCCCGCGGCGAAACCATTTCTCGGACAGGCGCAATGACTTGCTCATTTGTTTTTCCTCGTTCTTGCTTTTTGGATGTGGGCGTCGCGGGTCAGAGCCCGAGCACCGTGGGTGCCGCGGCGAGCCCCGCGCGCGGCAGCCATTCGAACACCGAATCCGCCGTGACCGTCTCGATGCGGTCAGAAAAGCGCTTCTCGTTCGGATGATCGTCGAACGCCACGTTGGCCGAGCCCACGCGGCCGCCGAGCCGGGCGAGCGGGCCGAGCCGCAGCGTGGTGGGCGCGTAGCCCTTGAACTGCAACCAGGCTTGGGCCTGCGACCGGCTCGCGATGGTCGCGGGCTCTATGGCCGCGGCCAGCGTCTCGATCGCCCACTGGTTCGACTGCTGGTACTTCTGGCCCCAGGCGTAGCTCACGATGCTGTACGGCGCGATGTTCATGCGCGTGATGCGCCCCGCTGGCGGCTGGAGCATCGCCAGCAACTGTGCCTGCACCTGCGGCGTGGGCACGGCCCAGGCCGCCTCGTAGCGCCATGGATCGTCGAGGAAGAACTCGCCGAGCCCCTGCCGGTAAACCGCGGCCACGGCCGTGCCGCACTGGTTGAGCTTGTGCACCACGCGCCACGGGCCTGCGTCCGTCTTGTAGGCGATGCCCATGTGCGAATAGCGCAAGCCGTATTGGCCCAGGTCCTGCCCGGCACGCGCGAGCAGCACCACACGGGCGCCGCTGGCGTCGAGTCGCTCCGAGGTGCGCGTGGCCAGCTGCAGGCCCTGCACGAGCATCGCGGCGGTCGGCTTCACCTCCTGGCACGCGCGGCCGGCCTGCGCCTGCAGCGGCAGCACGATCGCGAGAATCAGCGGCAGCAACGCGCGAACGGCGAGCGGCTTCATGACAGCTTCTCGTTGTGCAGCAGCGCACGGCCGATGGCATTGGGCACGAAGGCCAGCACCTCGCCCGCGGCCGAGATCACCACGCCGCTGCCGATCACGGTCACGAGCACGCTCGTGCCGACCACGGCCGAGACGCCGCTGGTGGCGCGGCCTGCGACCTTGACGCTGGCACGCGCGCCGTCCGAAGCGCGCTCGAGCAGGTAGACGGTGCCGTCGACCGCAGCCTCCACGGCCAGCACCGTCAGCACCGACCCGGCGACCGAGAGCGCGGCGGGCAGCGCGACCACCGCGGTGGCCGAGGCACCCACGGCCGAAGCGGCACCCACCACCGACGCCACGGGCATCAGCGAGAGGGCCGCGGACGCCTCCGACGCACCGTCGTGGGCCCGGGCATGCAGGGGCAGCGTGGCGCCGCCGAACACCGCGCAGGCGGCAACCAGAAGGGAAATCATCGACTTTTTCATGGTGGTCTTTCGTGGCGTCATTCGGCCGGCGTGGCGGCTTCGGCGCGGGCGGCGCGGCGGCCCTGCAGGCGCGCTTCGATCAGGTCGGCCTCGTGCCGGTCGCGCAGCGTCTTGGCGAGCGTGAAGGCCGCGCTGATGAGGAACAGCCAGCTCACGCCGAGAAAAGCCTTGTAGGTCTCGTTGATCTCCATGCGCAGCAGGCCCCAGCCCGTGAGGCCCATGGCGGTGAAGAAGCTGCCCCAGACCACCAGGCGCCACATCGGCACGTCACGGCCGGCAGCCCCATCGTCCTTGGCATGCTGGCTGTCGCGCACGAACTTGGCCAACATGAAGGCGGTGCTGAGGCAGAACACGTAGCCCATCACCATGAAGGCCCGGTCCAGCGCCTCGCCCGGCAGCCAGCTCAGGCCGGTGGCGCAGAGGAACACGGCGATCGCGAACGAAGCCCAGACCTGGAGCTGCCAGGCCCGCGTGTCGCGCTGGACCGAAACGGTGGAAGACGGGAAGGTTTGCATGAAAGCCTCGCGGCGTAGTGAAGGTGAGCGAATGATGGTTCGCTCCCGCACCGCGGGGCTCGAATTCTTCGACCGGTCCAGGTTCTGTACGCCGGCGGTATCGCCAGAAGGTACTTTTACCCGGCGGCCAGCAGCCCGCTCACGCGCTGCTGCAGCGCCTCGGGCCGCACCTCGTGGGCGGCCACGGCAGGGCCGACGCGCAGGCCGACGCGGCTGAAGAAGCCGCGGCGGAAGGGCTTGGCCATGGCCACGTTCTGGCCGCCGCGCAGCTCGATGCGGCTGAAGTACGAGCCCCAGAGATTGGTCAGCGCCATCGGGATCACCGGCGGCTCGATGCCCTCGGCGCGCGCACCCTCGACGATCTTCATCACGCCGCCCTTGAACGGCTGCAGCGTGCCGTCGCGCGTGATGGCGCCCTCGGGGAAGATCGCGAGCAGGTCGCCTTCGCGCAGCACGGCCAGCGCCTTGGCGAACGCGGCTTCGTAGGCCGCGGCGTCTTCCTTCTGCGGCGCGATCGGGATCGCCTTGGCGAGCCGGAACAGCCAGCCGAGCACCGGCACCTTGAAGATCCGGTGGTCCATGATGAAGCGGATCGGCCGCGGGCTCGCCGCCATCAGCAGCACCGCGTCGATGAAGCTCACGTGGTTGCACACCAGCACCGCCGCACCCTCGGTGGGAATGTGCGCGTCGCCCTGGATGTCGAAACGGTAGACGAAGCGCGACAGCACCCAGGCCACGAAACGCAGCAGGTATTCGGGCACCAGCAGGAAGATGTAGAACGCCACCACCGCATTCGCGATGCCGGTGAAAAGGAAGATCTGCGGGATCGTGAAGCCGGCGCCGAGCAGCGCGCCCGCGATCACCGAACTGCCGATCATGAACAGCGCATTGAGGATGTTGTTGGCCGCGATGATCCGCGCGCGGTGCGTGGGCTGGCTGCGCAGCTGGATCAGCGCGTACATCGGCACGCTGTAGAGGCCCGCGAACAGCGACAGCAGCGCGAGGTCGGCCATCACGCGCCAGTGCGCCGGCTGGCCCAGGAAGGCAGCGAGCCCCATGCCGCCCGACGGTGGCAGCCCGCGCGAGGCGAAGTACAGGTCGATCGCGAACACGCCCATGCCGATGGCGCCGAGCGGCACGAGGCCGATCTCCACCTGGCGGCGGCTCAGCGTCTCGCACAGCAGCGAACCGACCCCGATGCCGACCGAGAACACCACGAGCAGCAGCGAAGCCACCTGCTCGTCGCCGTGCAGCACTTCCTTCGCGAAGCTCGGGAACTGGCTCAGGAACACCGCGCCGAAGAACCACATCCACGAAATGCCGAGCAGCGAGCGGAACACCACGATGTTGCCGTGCGCGAGCTTCAGGTTGCGCCAGGTCTCGCTGATCGGGTTCCAGTTGACCACCAGCTCCGGGTCGGTGGCGGGCACCGGCGGCACCCCTTGTGCCGTGGCGCGCCCGACCAACGCCAGCAGCACGCAGGCGACGGCCACCGCGGTGTGGCCGACCTGCGGCATCGCCACCAGCAGCCCGCCCGCGACCTGGCCGAGCAGGATCGCGACGAAGGTGCCCATCTCGACCATGCCGTTGCCGCCCGTGAGCTCGCGCGCGTCGAGCACCTGCGGCAGGTAGGCGAACTTGACCGGCCCGAACAGCGTGGAATGCAACCCCATGAGGAACACGCAGCCCAAGAGCACCACCGCGTTGGCGCGCACGAAGCCCCAGGCGGCGATCAGCATGATCGCGATCTCGAGGTTCTTGACGAAGCGGATCATCTTCGTCTTGTCGAACTTGTCGGTCAGCTGGCCGGCCGTGGCCGAGAACAGCAGAAAGGGCAGGATGAACAGCGCGCCGATCGCCAGGCCCGCCATGGCGGGCGGCATCCAGCTCAGCTGGAGCTGGTAGGTCACCATGACGGTGAAGGCGAACTTGAAGAGGTTGTCGTTCGCCGCGCCCGCGAACTGCGTCCAGAAGAAGGGCGCGAAGCGCCGCTGCCGGAGGAGTGCGAACTGGTTGGCGTGGGCGTTCGCTTCGGGCGCCGCGGGAACGGCGGTGGCACCAGCAGCAGCAGCGGGATCGGTCATTCGACGGTTTCTCCTCATGCCGCGCCCGCGGCTGGGTCGGGATTGTGCCGCAGCAGCTGCGCCTGCCAGCCTTTCTCCATCGCCCCGAGCGCCAGCAGCACCGGCAGGCCTGCGAGCGCCGCGGTCAGGTGCTTGAGCGTGTGGCCCGACACCAGATGCTGCGTCGCCTCGTAGATCGCGTGGTCGCCGAGTTCGAAGGCCTTCGCCAGCACATAGAAGAAGATGACAGCGCCGAGCCGGAGGCCGACCGCGTGCGGCATCGGCCGGGCCAGCGCGAGCGTGAGCACCAGCGCCATGCCGCCGAACTGCACGATCGCCCAGGGCAGCACGTTGCCGCTTTCGTGGAACACCTCGGCCGAGAGCAGGCCCGCGGCCAGCACGAACCAGGCCGCGGGCCAGCCCGCGCGCTGGCTCACGCGCTCGCAGACCGCCATGCCGATCAGCCCCGCAAAAGCCACCGCCATGCCCGCACGGTCGGCCGCGAGCCGGGGCGCATCGGGCACCAGGTGGAAGAAGGCCGAGCCCACGGCGGTGGCGATCAGGCCCGCAAAGAAGAGCCAGGCGCAGTCGAGCGTGTTGTCCGGCGGATCGTTGGCCGGCGGCGCGAGCGGGAACACGGCCAGCGCCGCCTGGTGCGTGCGGTCGATGCGGTGGAGCCGGTACAGGCCCCAGCCGCCGATCAGCAGGAAGGGCAGGTTGCTCAGCACGTCCATGGCATTCGGCAGGCCGTGCCAGCCGCGACCGTCGGCGAACACCGCGGCGATCGCGACATCGGCGGCCGGCAGCTCGGGCCCGAAACAGGCCACGAGCGTGAGCAGCAGAAGGGTGAAGAGCAGTCCGCGTTCGCGGCGGCTGAGTGCGGGCAGGAGCATGGCAGGCCTTCGGGGAGGGTTGGTACGAGCGGCGGAATTTAGTTGCCAGCGCAGGTCGAAGGCATCGAGAATCGATACGAGGCACAAATTCACACCTCTCGGTATCTTTTTTTAATACCTCTGCCGGCCCAACCGCTTTCGCCCATGAGCACCACCGTCGACCTCGTCCAGGCCTTGAAGAACGAACTCAAGAGCGCCCGCATGACCTACGCCGACCTGGCGCGCTCGCTCGGCATGGCCGAATCGAGCGTCAAGCGCATGCTGGCCCGAAGCGACATGCCGCTGTCGCGCGTCGATGCGATCTGCCGCGCGCTGAAGATCGATTTCGCCGAGCTGGCGCGGCGCGTGGCCGACGCGCAGCCGCTGCTGAAGGAGCTCACGCACGAGCAGGAAAAGGCCGTGGTGAAGGACAAGAAGCTGATGCTGGTGGCGATCAGCGTGCTGAGCCAGTGGACGCTCGAGCAGATCGTGGCGGCCTACCGGATCAGCGAGGCGGAGTGCATCGGGCTGTTCGCGCAGCTCGACCGCATCGGCATCATCGAGCTGCGGCCGCTCAACCGCTACCGGCTCAAGCTCGCCAAGACCTTCCGCTGGCGCCCGCACGGGCCGGTGATGTCGTTCTTTCGCGAGAACGTGGTGCTCGACTACTACGCGGGCGGCTTCGATGGACCGGCCGAAGGCCTGCTGCTGGTGCACGGGCAGATCAGCCGCTCGCTGGCGCCGGCGTTCCTGGAACGGCTGCAGCGCGTGGCGCAGGATTTCGCGCAGCAGCACCAGACCGACCAGAAGCTCGCCGCCAAGGACCGCGAGGGCTATACGCTGCTGCTGGGCATGCGCAACTGGGAGTTCGAGGCGTTCACACGCCTGCGCCGAAACTGACAGACCCCCCTTCGGGGGCGTCAGAGCTTCGCGGCTTCCAGTGCGTCGCGTGTGCTGCGCGCGGCGGCCTGGGCCGCGTCGGCGAAGTCATCGTCCGATGAGGCGTAGATGATCGCGCGCGACGAGTTCACGATGATCGGCGCATCGGCGCGCCAGCCGGCGCGCACCGTCGCCACCGCATCGCCGCCCTGGGCGCCGACGCCGGGAATCAGCAGCGGCACGGTCGGTGCCAGCGCGCGCACGCGCTCGATCTCGGCCGGGTAGGTCGCCCCCACCACGAGGCCGAGCTGGCCGTTGAGGTTCCAGGGACCCTGCGCGAGCCGGGCCACGTGCTCGTAGAGGAAGGGCTGGCCCTCGACATCCGCGAGGCGCTGGCCCTGCAGGTCGGAGCCGCCGGGGTTGCTGGTGCGGCAGAGCAGGAAGGCGCCCTTGCCCTCGTGCTTGAGGTACGGCGCCACCGAGTCGAAGCCCATGAAGGGCGACAGCGTCACCGCGTCGGCGCCGTAGCGCTCGAAGGCCTCGATCGCGTACTGCTCCGCGGTCGAGCCGATGTCGCCGCGCTTGGCATCGAGGATCACGGGCACGTGCGGCGCGTTGCGGCGCATGTGCGCCATCAATTGCTCGAGCTGGGCCTCGGCGCGGTGGGCGGCGAAGTAGGCGATCTGCGGCTTGAAGGCGATGACCAGGCCGGCCGTCGCGTCGACGATGCGGGCGCAGAAGTCGTAGATGCGGCTCGCGTCGCCCTTCAGTCGGCCGGGGAACTTGGCTGGCTCCGGATCGAGCCCCACGCAGAGCATCGAACCGTTTTTTTGCTGTGCCGCGGCCAGCTGGTCTAGGAAGGTCATGGGGTCCGATTTTAAGGACCCGCTCGCCGGGTTCACTGGAGCACCCTTGGCGCTGCGCGCCTTCCCGCCAAGCGGGAGCGAGCTTGCTTGGGGCGGCCCGGCGCGGCGCTCAGGCCGCAGGCGTCTGCTGCTGTTCGGCCGCCAGGCACAGGTCGCCCCAGGCGCGCGCCTTGTCGGCCGGATTGCGCAGCAGGTAGGCCGGGTGGTAGGTGGCGACCACCACCGCCGCGCCGCCGGCCAGCGGCAGCGGCTGGGCGCGGCCGCGCAGCTTGCCGAGCGGATCGGCGCTCTGCATCAGGCTCTGCGCGGCCAGCGGTCCCATCGCGAGCACCACCTGGGGCGCGAGCGCGGCGGCATGTTCCTCGAAGGCCTCGGCGATCGGCCGCGGGCTGCCGGGCTGGCCGGCGGCCACGCCACGGTGCGTGCGCATCAGGTGCACGGGCGTGGCGCCGCGCTGCAGCCCGAGGGCGCGCAGCATGTTGTCGAGCAGCTTGCCGGCATCGCCCGCAAACGGTTCGCCGTGGCGGCCGTCGGCCTCGGGCGGCATGTCGGCCACGACCAGCCAGCCGCCCTGCGGCGCTTCGGCGCCGGCTTCGGCGTAGAGCCGGCGCGGCGCCTCGACCAGCACGGCGGCACCGTGGGCGAGCGGCTGCGCGGCGGGCGCAGGACGCGGCGCGGCGGCCGGCCTGGCCGCGGCAGGTACGGGCGCCTCCACCACGGCGCGCTCGGGCGGTGCTGCGACGGGGGGCGCCTCTTCGGCCACGACAGCCGTTTCGATGGGTGCGGCCGCCGGTTCTTCGACGACCGCAGGCATCGGCCACCAGACCTTCACGCCCATTTCCTCGAGCATCGCGCGGCGGCGCGCATCGAGCTGCAGTGTCTGCACCGCTGCGGCGCTCATCGCAGCGCCCCCCAGGCAGAGCCGGACTCGTTGAGCCGCAGGCTCATGACGACGGCATCCTCGCGCTGGCCCTCTAACGCGGGGTAGTAGCCCTTGCGCACGCCGACGCTGCGGAAGCCATGGCGCATGTAGATGTCGAGCGCGCGCCGGTTGCTTTCGCGCACCTCGAGCCAGAGCCATTGCGCGCCCTGCGCGCGCGACCAGCCGGTGAGCGCCTCCAGCATCAGCGGCGCCCATCCCTGGCGCTGGAAGGCCGGCGCCACGGTGATGTTGAGCAGGTGCACCTCGTCCACGCCTTTCATCGCCACGAAGTAGCCGATCAGGGTTTCGCCGAACCCGGTCACGGGCGTGGCAGAGGCCGGCGCGGCCGTCGGTGCGAGCAGGCACTGGCAGTGATAGCCGACCGCCATCGAATCGATGAAGTTGGCGCGCGTCCAGGGATGGCTGTAAGCCGTCTGCTCGACCGCGCAGACGGCCTCGAGCCGCTCGATGATGAGTGGCTCAAGGCGGGCTTCGACGGATTGGAGGACGGCGCTCATGGGTCAGATCTGGGGTGCGGCGGAGGCGGCCGCGGCCTTGATGGCCGCGCGCTCCTCGGTCGTTTGCGCCACTTTATCGCGAACATAGAGCGGCCAGGCATGTGCCGCATCGACTGTGCGGCCCGCCGCGAGCAGCGCCGGCGCGAGACGCAGCATCGCGGCGGCGGTCGGCAGCACCTCGTGGCGCGCGGCGGCGGGCGCAAGGCGCGGTCCGTAGGCGGCAAAGGCGTTGCCGGCGAGCGACCAGCCCGCGGGCACCTCGAGCGATTCGGGGGCCAACAGCAGCGGCGCGGCGCCATCGCCTTGTTCTTCCGCGTCGCCGCCGAGCGCGCCGCCCGCCTCGAAGTCGTAGCGTGCGGCGTAGATCTGGTCCATGCGCGCGTCGAGCACGGCCACCACCTGGCGCGCGCCGAAGGCATGGCGCGCCTCCTCGGCCACGGCCAGCAGCGTGTCGACCGGCAGCAGCGGCACGCCGCTGCCGAAGGCCAGGCCCTGCGCCACCGCGCAGGCCGTGCGCAGGCCCGTGAAGGAGCCCGGCCCGCGCCCGAACACGATCGCGTCGAGGCTGGCGAGTTCGAGCCCGGCCTCGGCCAGCAACTGCAGCACGAGCGGGATCAGCGTGCTCGACGCCTGCGCGCCCCCCGCACCGCTGTGCGTGAACAGGCGCTCGCCGTGGCGCACCGCCACCGACAGGTGCTCGGTGCTGGTGTCGAAGGCCAGAAGTCTAGGCATCGCACCGCCCCGCCACAGGCACCGCGGGGACCGGTGGCGCCGCGCGCGCACCGGCCGCACCCTTGTGCACACCGAACAGGATGCCCGCGGTCACGAGCAGCAGGCCGGCCACCAGGTTCCAGTAGAGCGGCTCGCCGAGCCAGATCACCGCGGCGAAGGCCGAGAGCCCGGGTACGAGCGCGGTGATCATGGTGGTGCGCACCGGTCCGAAGTGCTGGACCATCTTGGTGAAGCTGATGCCCGAGATCACCACGGACCCCACGCCCTGGAACAGCATCTGGAACGCCACCTCGCCCCAGGGCGCATCGCCGATGTGGCTCGCGACCGCGCCGAACGCCACGAGCAGCGCGTAGACCGGCACGTAGGTCAGAAGCGCGAACACGGTGATCGCGATGGTCGCGCGCACCGCGTCGAGCCCGTGGCGGCGCGCCACCACGCTGTAGCAGGCCCAGCAGAAGGCCGCACCCATGAAGAGCAGGTCGCCCTTCCAGACCTCGCCGCCCTCGAAGGCATGCAGCAGGCTGAGCCCTCCGACCATGAGGTCGCCGGCCACGATCAGCGCGAGCCCGAACGCGCGCGCCGGCGTGATGCGGTCGCGCAACACCAGCGCGGCCAGCAGGGTGGTCCACAGCGGCAGGCTGCCCGGCATCAGCACCGCGGCATGGCCTGCGGGCGCGAAGAAGAAGCCGCTGTAGGCGAGCGAGGCGTAGGCCACGCCGCCGAAGATGCCGGCGCTCGCCGTGACCCGCAGCGACAGCGGCGACAGCCCGAACAGCGAGGCGGCGGTGCCGGCCTGCTGCCTGCGGCTGCGCACGACCAGCCAGGCGCCCCAGGGCACGAGCACCAGGCTCGCACCGGTGATGCGCGCGAGCGCCAGGTCCAACGGCGTGAGCGAGCGTTCTGCCGAGGCCCGGGCGATCACGATGAACGCGGTCCAGACCAGCACGGTGACCACGGCCGCGCCGATGCCGAGCGTGCGGGGCGAGAAGCGGGGCAGGGCGGGCATCGGGCGATTATCGAGGCCCGCCGGCGCCCGCGCCCGGGCGGGGAATTGCCGCGGCGCTGGACCGTGCCGCTGGCCGATTTTTCTGCCCCGGATAATCGGCCGATGCGCCTGTTCCACCCCGCCTTCCTCCGCACCGCCTTCGCCTTTTCCCTTGCCTGGCTCGCCGCCGCGGGTGGCCACGCTCAGCAACAACCGCTGGCGCCTTCCCCCGCCCAGTTTCCGCCCCAGGTCGAGGCCGCGCTCGCTCGCGCCAAGGTGCCGCGCGAATCAGTCACCCTGCTGGTGGCCGACTCCGACGGCCTGCGCCCGCCGCGGCTGGCTTGGCGCACGCAGGTGCCGGTCAATCCGGCCTCGGTCATGAAGCTGGTCACCACCTATGCCGCGCTCGACACGCTCGGGCCCGCCTACAGCTGGAGCACGCCGGTTTACGTCGAAGGCACGGTGTACGGGGGCGTGCTCAACGGCAATCTCTACATCAAGGGCCAGGGCGACCCGAAGCTGGTGCTCGAACGCGCCTGGCTGCTGCTGCGCCGCGTGCAGGGCCTCGGCATCACGACGGTAACCGGGGACATCGTGCTCGACCGCAGCGCCTTCGAGGGCGTCGCCGACAACGATCCGGCCGCCTTCGACGGCGAGCCGCTGCGGCCCTACAACGCCTCGCCCGAGGCGCTGCTGGTGAACTTCAAGTCGGTCACCATGACCTTCACGCCCGAGCGCGGCGGGCAGCAGGCACGCGTGAACTACGAGCCCCCGCTCGCAAGCGTGTCGATGCAGCCCACGGTGGCGCTCGTACCCGGCGAATGCGGCGACTGGCGCGCGGCGCTCCGGCCCGACTTCAGCGACCCGAACCGCATCCGCTTCGAAGGCGGACTGCCCGCCGCCTGTGGCGAGAAGGCCTGGGCCGTGGCCTATGCCGACCCGCGCACCTACGCGCTGCGCGCCATCGGCGGGCTGTGGGCCGAGATGGGCGGCCGCGTCGGCGGCCAGATGCGTGATGGCCGGGTGCCCGCGGGGCTGCGGCCGGCGTTCGAATTCGGTTCACCGCCGCTCGCGGAGGTGGTGCGCGACATCAACAAGTTCAGCAACAACGTGATGGCGCAGCAGCTGTTCCTGACGCTTGGGCTCACGCAAAGGAACCGCGGCACGCTCGAGGCCTCGCGCGCCGCAATGGGCCAGTGGTGGCGCGACCGCATCGGCACCGGCGAGGCGCCGCCGGTGTTCGACAACGGCTCGGGCCTGTCGCGCGACGAGCGCATCAGCGCCGCGGCGCTCGGCCGGATGCTGCAGCTGGCCTGGCGCTCGCCGGTCATGCCCGAACTCATGGCCTCGCTGCCGGCGTCGGGCGTCGACGGCACGCTGCGCAAGCGCGCGCTGCGCTCGGGCGGCGCCGCACATCTGAAGACGGGATCGCTGCGCGACGTGTCGGGCGTGGCCGGCTACGTGCATGGCGCGAGCGGCCGGCGCTACGTGCTCGTGGCCATTGCCAACGGCGAGAACGCCGGCGCATCGCGCGCCGCGTTCGACGCGCTGATCGACTGGGCGTCGCAGGACAACTGAGCGGCTCCTGCAGGCCGGTGTACTGAAAACTTCTGCGGGGTAGGCGCTGCTTGCGTGCGGCACGGGCGCTGCACAGAATCGGACGGTCGTTCGATTCCAACGCCCCTCACCAGGAGACCGCCTTGAAGAAAACGTCCCGACTTCCATCCGCCTTGCTGTTGCTGCTGCTCTCGGCCTGCGGCGGCGGAGGCGGTGGCGGAGGCGGCATCGGCGCGGTCTTTCCGCCGCCCGGGGGCGGGGTCGACACCGGCCGCGGCTCGGTCGTGACCGATCCGCCCGAGCAGACCGCGAAGCTCTCGGCCGACCAGTTCCGAACCAGCCTGCAGGCCAGCGACCAGGGCAAGGCGCTGCTGCAGGTGGCCGGCGCGCCCAAGTGCGGCTTCGAACTGCGCTACCTCGAATACCGCACCGTCGGCGGCAAGAACGAAGCCACCAACGCGACCGCCGCGATCATGGTGCCCTCGGGCGCCGACGCGGCCTGCAGCGGGCCGCGGCCGGTGGTGCTGTATGCGCACGGCACCAACGTCGCCCGCGACTACAACCTCGCGAAGTGGACCGATGCCGCGCAGCCGGCCGCCGGCGAGGGGCTGATGATCGCCGCCGTGTTCGCGGCGCAGGGCTACATCGTGGTGGCGCCGAACTACGCGGGCTACGACCGCTCGACGCTGCCGTACCACCCGTATCTCAACGGCGAGCAGCAGGGCAAGGACATGGTCGACGCGCTCACCGCGGCGCGCAAGACTTTCGCGGGCATCGGCGCCAACGACGCCGGCTCGCTGCTGATCACCGGCTATTCGCAGGGCGGCTACGTGGCGATGGCGGCGCACCGCGAGATGCAGGCCACCGGCAAACCGGTGACCGCCTCGGCGGCGCTGTCGGCGCCCTCGGCCATCGGCCTGCTCACCGACTACACCTACCAGGGCTGGCCCGCGCTCGGCAGCACGCTGTTCGTGCCGCTGCTGTCGACCAGTTGGCAGCAGCAGTTCGGCGATGTGTACAACAGCACCGCGGATGTCTACGAAGCGCAATACGCGAACGGTATCGACACGCTGCTGCCGAGCCGCACGCCGGTGGCCCAGCTGATCGCCGACGGCAAGCTGCCGCAGCTCGCGCTGTTCCCGGCCGGCGCCGCGCCGGGGCCGGTGAGCCCCGAACTGTCGATCTTCTACGGCCCGAACAACCTGATCCGCCAGAGCTACCTGACGCAGGCGGCGAGCGACATCCAGGCCAATCCGTGCCCCGGCAACGCGCTGCCCGCGAGCGCCGCCTCGCTCAATTCGGCCGCGCCGCTCGACTGCCGGCCCGCGGTCGGCTTCCGCAAGGCCGCGCGCGCCAACGACCTGCGCAACTGGCTGCCGGCCCGGCCGGTGCTGATGTGCGGCGGCGCCAACGATCCCACGGTGAACTTCCTGAGCACGCGCGCCACGGCCGGCTACTTCCGCGCCCGCGGCATGGCCGCCGCCGCGCTCGCCGTGGTGGACCTCGAGGACACCGGCGCCTCCGACGCCTATGCGGCTGCGCGCGCGGGCTTTGCGCAGGCCAAGCGCACGCTGGCGCAGAACACGCCCGGCAGCGAAGCCGACAAGGCGCAGGCGGTCACGCTGGCCTACCACGGCACGCTGGCGCCGCCGTTCTGCCTGGCCTCGGCGCGCGGGTTCTTCCAGGGGGTGCTGGCGGCGGGCGGCTGAAGCGGCAGGCTCAGGCCGCGGCCGCGCGCTGGAGGCGGTCGCGCACGCCTTCCCACTCGGGCGTGGCCGGCGGCGTCTCGACCCAGATCAGCTTGACGCCCTCGGCGTCGAACTCGCGCAGCACCGCGAACAGCTGGTGCGCCGCCGCCGCGGCATCGTCGGGCATGCGCCGCTGCAGCACGCGCTGCGACCGGTTGCGCACCTCGGTGCGCGCCCACACCGCGATGTGCGCCGCGCCGGGGCCAAGCACATCGAGCCCGGTCTGGATCGCCTTGGCGTCCATCAGCCGCAGCTTGGCATTCGGCGCGTAGTGCGCCTCGAGCGTGCCCGAGGCGCGCGGCTCGGGGGTCTCGAGCACCTCGCGGTCCTGCAGGTGCTCGCCGAGCGCGGCCTCGATCTGCACGCGCGTGATCAGGCCCGGCCGCAGCAGCACCGGCGCGCCGCGGCTGCAATCGACGATGGTCGACTCGATGCCCACCTCGCAGGCACCGCCATCGATCACGGGCAGCGCATCGCCGAACTCGTCGGCCACATGCTGCGCCGTGGTCGGGCTGACGCGGCCAAAGCGGTTGGCGCTGGGCCCCGCGAGGCCCGGCACGCCCTGCTCGGCGCAAGCTTCGAGCAGCGCCTGCGCCACCGGATGCGAGGGGCAGCGCAGGCCGATGGTGTCCTGCCCGCCGGCCGCCGCCGCGGCCACGCCGGGCTGCCGCGTGACGATCAGCGTCAGCGGACCGGGCCAGAAGGCCTGCACCAGCTTCTGCGCGAACGGCGGCAGCGGCTGCGCGAAGCGCGACAGCGCCTCGGTGCCCTTGGGCCCGGCCGCGACATGGACGATCAGCGGATGGTCGGCCGGCCGGCCCTTGGCCTGGAAGATGCCGGCGACCGCCGCATCGCTGGTGGCGTCGGCGCCGAGCCCGTAGACGGTCTCGGTCGGAAAGGCAACCAGGCCGCCCGCGCGCAACACGCGCACGGCCTCGTCGAGCGCGTCGGGGGACTGGCCGTCGAGGATCATGCGAGATCGGCGGCCGACAGCGCCGGCAGGCCGAGCAGCAGCGCCGCCTGGGCGGCCGTGGCACGCACGCTCTCGAGCGTGGCGCCGGTGAGCGTCAGGTGGCCCATCTTGCGGCCCCGGCGCGGCTCGACCTTGCCGTACAGGTGCAGGTGCGCGCCGGGCAGCGCAAGCACCTCGCTCCAGCGCGGTGTGACTGGCCCGGTGGCCGCTTTTCCTTCGTCTTCCATTTCAGGAAACCACAGGTCGCCGAGCAGGTTGAGCATGAGGGCCGGGCTGTGCTGGCGTGGCGCGGCGAGCGGCAGCCCCGCGAGGGTGCGCACCTGCAGTTCGAACTGCGACACGTCGCAGGCTTCCATCGTGTAGTGGCCGCTGTTGTGCGGCCGCGGCGCCATTTCGTTCACCACCAGCGAGCCGTCGGCGAGCGCGAAGAATTCGACGCAGAGCACGCCGACGTAGTCGAGCCCGGTGGCGATGCTTTTGGCCGAATTGACCACCGCCTGCGCCACGGTCTTGGGCATGTTCTGCGCATGCACCTCGGTCACCGCGAGGATGCCGCCGCGGTGCAGGTTGCGCTGGGGCGGAAAGTGCACCATCTGGCCGTCGCGGCCGCGCGCGACGATCACCGAGCATTCGAATTCGAGCGGCAGCAGCTTCTCGAGCACGCAGGGCACGCAGCCCACTGCCTGCCAGGCGTCGACCAGCTCGGCGTGCGTCGACACGCGCAGCTGGCCCTTGCCGTCGTAGCCCAGACGCGCCGTCTTCAGGATGCCCGGCAGCAGCGCCGCGTCGATGGCGGCCAGCTGCGCCGCGGTCTCGATCACCGCGTAAGGCGCGCAGGCCACGCCGCAGCGCGTGAAGTGGGCCTTCTCGGCCATGCGGTCCTGCGCGATCGCGATCGCCGGGGCGCCGGGCGCGACGGGCCGCGCCACCGCGAGCTTCTCGAGCGAGGGCGCGGGCACGTTCTCGAACTCGGTCGTGACCGCATCGGCCAGGCCCGCGAGCCGCGCGAGGCCATCGACGTCGGCGTAGTCGGTGTGGACGTGGTGGTGGCTCACGCGGCCGGCAGGGCTGTCGGGATCGGGGTCGAGCACCGCCGTGAAATAGCCCATGCGCTGGGCCGCGTGCACGAACATGCGCCCGAGCTGGCCGCCGCCGAGCACGCCGAGCGTGGCGCCCGGCAGGAGCGGAAAGACGTTGCCGTCGGCGCCGTTCACAGCGCACCCCCGCCCTGGGGCGAAAAGGGCGAGACGGTGCCGGGTGCTGCCGGGGGCAGGGCCATGGCCTCGGCCGCGGCGGTCTGCGCGGCCCGGAAGGCGTCGAGCTTCGCGCGCAGCGCCGGATCGCCGTGCGCCAGCATCGCCACCGCGAACAGCGCCGCATTCGCGGCACCCGCGTTGCCGATGGCGAAGGTGGCGACCGGCACGCCCTTGGGCATCTGCACGATGCTGTAGAGCGAGTCGACCCCCTGCAGATGGCGGCTGGCGACCGGGACGCCGAGCACCGGCACCGTGGTCTTCGAGGCCAGCATGCCGGGCAGGTGGGCCGCGCCGCCCGCCCCGGCGATGATCGCGGCGAGCCCGCGGCCGGCGGCGCTTTCGGCGTACGCGAAGAGCGCATCGGGCATCCGGTGGGCCGAGACCACCTTGGCTTCGTGCCGGACACCGAATTGCTGGAGAATCTCGACAGCGTTGCGCATCGTCTCCCAATCGGAGCTCGAGCCCATCACCACACCGACCTGAATGGTTTCGTTCATGGTTTCAATTTTACGTTTCACCCCCAGCTGTTCCCGATGATCGACATCACTCTTGAAAATTTTCAGGCCGACCTGATCGAAGCCTCGATGGCCACACCGGTGCTGCTCGACATCTGGGCCGAATGGTGCGGGCCGTGCAAGCAGCTCGGCCCGGTGCTCGAAAAGCTCGAAGTCGAGTACGCCGGGCGCTTCACGCTGGCCAAGCTCGACGCCGACAAGGTGCCGCAGATCTCGACGCAGCTCTCGGAGATGTTCGGCGTGCGCAGCATCCCGTTCTGCGTGATGTTCAAGGACGGCCAGCCGGTCGACGGCTTCGTCGGCGCCATCCCGGCCGAGAAGATCCGCGAGTTTCTCGACAAGCATGTGCCCGGCGCCGAGCAGGTCGAGGCGGCCTCCGAGGAAGCCGCCGCGCAGGAGGCGCTGGCCGAGGGCGACACTGAAGGCGCGCTCGAGCGGCTGCAGCATGCGGTGGCGGCCGATCCGGCCAACGACGATGCGCGCTTCGACTACGTCAAGCTGCTGCTGCAGATGGGCCGCATCGACGACGCCAAGGTGGCGTTCGCGCCGGTGATCGCCAAGACCACGCTGGTGCGCCGCCTTGATTCGCTCCAGCGCTGGATGGACGCCATCGATTTCGCGGCACCGGCCACGGGCGCCGCGCCGTCGCTGGCCGATTTCGACGCGCGGATCGCCGCCGGCAAGCGCGACTTCGATGCCCGCTTCGGCCGCGCACAGCTGCTGATGGATGCGCAGCGCTGGACCGACGCCATGGACGAGCTGCTCGAGATCCTGATGCGCGACAAGGGCTGGAACGAAGAGCTCGCACGCAAGACCTACATCGCGGTCCTCGATCTGATCGAGCAGCCGAAGCCGAAGGTGGCCGACGGACAGATTCCGCCGGACGATCCGGTGGTGGCGACTTACCGGCGCCGGCTCAGCAGCGTTGTGCTCAGCTGACGCGTAGAAAAGCGCGCAATGTCGATAAAAAGCGACTTTTGAGTCGCTTTTTGTATGCTTGTGAGCGCCTCGCACTGCCGCGCGGCTGCAGGGCGCCACCGCATTGGCAGGCCAGCGTCGCGTCGAATACGATGGCGGTGATTCAACTTGTTGCATTTCTCGAGCAAAGAAGGAAAGACCGTCCATGCGTTTTCTCGCCCGCCCCGTCCTTGCGACCCTGACCCTGGTTCTGGGCGCCGCCCTCGCCGGCTGCGGCAGCGGCATCAACCTCGACGAGCCGATCGAGGGCCCGCTCTGGCGCCTCGCGCAGCTCGGCACCGAGCCCGTGGCGCCCGGCAGCGAGGCCCAGGTCCAGTTCGACGCCGCCAGCGGCCGCGTGAGCGGATCGGGCGGCTGCAACCGCATGTCGGGGGCGTTCACGCGCAGCGGCGTCACGCTGCGCATCGGCCAGCTGGCCTCGACCCGCATGGCCTGCATCGATCCCGCGCGCGCCGCCACCGAGGCGCAGTTCATCTCGGCGCTGGAGCGCACGGCCAGCTACCGGTTGGCCGGCCCCGGGCGGCTCGCGCTGCTCGACGCGAGCGGGCGCACGGTGGCGACGCTCAGCGCCGCCGGCCGCTGAAAGCCGGAACGAAAAGAGTCAGCCGGTGAGGCGCTCGAGCGCCTCGCGGTACTTGGCGGCGGTCTTCTCGATGATCTCGGCCGGCAGGCGCGGCGCGGGCGGCGTCTTGTCCCAGGGCTTGCCGTTGATCTTGGTGGCCTCTAGCCAGTCGCGCACGAACTGCTTGTCGTAGCTCGGCGGATTGGTGCCCGCGGCCAGCGCCGCCTGGTAGCCCTCGACCGGCCAATAGCGCGAGCTGTCGGGCGTCAGCACCTCGTCCATCAGCACCAGCGTGCCGGCCTCGTCGAGGCCGAATTCGAACTTGGTGTCGGCAATGATCATGCCCTTGGCGAGCGCGATCTGCGCCGCCGCCTCGTAGATCTCGAGGCTGATCTCGCGGATCTGCTGCGCGAGCTTGGGGCCGACGATCTCGACCACGCGGTCGTAGCTGATGTTCTCGTCGTGCTCGCCGGCCGCAGCCTTGGCGGCGGGCGTGAAGATCGCGCGCGGCAGCTTGGCCGCGTTGGTGAGGCCCTCGGGCAGCGGCACGCCGCAGACCGAGCGGCTCTCCTGGTATTCCTTCCAGCCGCTGCCGGCCAGGTAGCCGCGCACCACCGCCTCGACCGGGATCGGCTTCAGGCGCTTCACCAGCATCGAGCGGCCCGTGACCTGCGGCACCTCGTCGGGCGTGACGACGCTTTCGGGCGCCTCGCCGGTCAGGTGGTTGGGGCAGAGCTGGCCGAGGCGGTCGAACCACCACAGCGCCATCTGCGTGAGGATCTCGCCCTTGCCCGGGATCGGCTCGCCCATGATCACGTCGAAGGCACTGAGCCGGTCGCTCGCGACCATCAGGATGCGGTCCTCGCCGACGGCATAGTTGTCGCGCACCTTCCCACGCGCAAGCAGGGGCAGGCTCTGGATGGAGGAGGTGTGAACGGTGGTCATGGCAGGGCGGCTGGCGCGTCGGCGACGCGGAATGAACGGAAGAAAGCGGACGAACGGAGTTTAGGGCTTCGGCGCCTGCGACTGCAGCCATTCCCGCTCGCGCGCCAGCGCAAGGCCCGCCAGCGCATGGTCGCGCGCCCGCTCGGCCTGGGCCGCCGCGGCGGCGGAGAGCGCGCCGTCGGTGTTGGCGGCCACGGTGGCCAGCAGCTTCTGGATGCGCAGGCCCACCTCGAGGCTGGCCGCGCCGTCGCGGGCGATGGGCTCCAGCACGTCGCGCACCAGGTCGGCCGGCGCGAGCGGCGCGATCGTGACGCGGCGGGCCTCTTCAGGCTGCGTGGTCGCGGTCGGCTCGCCGTCGCTGCGCGGGCGCGTGCCTTCGATCAGCACGCGTGTGATGGCGCCGAGCACGGCGATCGCGGTGCCCGCGTCGTTCACCGCGGGCGAGAGCGCGCGCTGCGCGATTTCGCTGAGCATGATGAGACCGAAGCGCGGGTCCTGCCGCTCGGTGCGCTCACGGCCGAGCACGAAGGCCTGCGCCACCCGTTCGACCAGTTCCGCGCGGGCGTCCGGGTCTGGCGGCAGGTCCTGCACGTGGGCCAGCACCGTCGCATGGGAGACGAACGCACCGGGGCGCACGCACACGTGGACCCAGGCGCCCGCGGCTTCGGCGGCTGCCTCGATGCCGGCCACGTCGATGTGCTGCAGATAGCCGGTCCAGGCGGCATGCACCGGCTCGCCGCCGACGTCGGCCGCCGCGGTGTCCGCAATGACGCGGGCGCCGAGGCCCGGGGCGGCGCACCAGTCGCGCATCGCCCGCGTCGCCACCCGTTCCACCGTCTCGATGGTGTGGTTCATGCGGCCCAGCTTCGACAGCGTGCCGATCCAGCGCAGCAGCGCGAGGATCAGGTAGGCCAGCACGCAGAGCGTGAAGACGAACAGCACGAAGCGCCCGGCCGCGCCGTAGTAGCGCACGCCGAGCGCGGCCAGCGCGATGATCGAGAAGATGAAGGCCGACACGAAGGCGGCGATCGCGCTCTGCGCGCTGTTGTCGGCCATCACGAGCCGCGTGGCACGCGGCGTGGCGGTGGACGAGGCCGATGCATAGGCACTGACCAGGATCGACAGCGAGAAGGTGCTCACCGTGAGCATGCTCGCGGCAATGATCGACAAAAGGCCTTCGAGCGTCTCGTGCGCGATGTCGGGCAGCATGCCCGCCGGAACGAACTCGTTGGCCACGGCGGCCAGCAGCGCGGCGCCGATGGCCGCCAGGCTCCAGAGCGCCGGGCGGAACCACAGCTGCTCGCGCAGGCGCTGCCACCAGAGCTGGTAATGGAACGCGGCGACCTTGCTACGCGCGCCGCGTGCCACAGGCATCAGACGACCTGTTGTGCGAGCTCGCCCTTGGCGTACTTGGTGGCCACGACCTGCAGCGACTCGCCCTTGATCTTCGCGCCCTGGCCTTCGCAGCCGAACTCGATGTAGCGCTGCTTGCAGATCTGCTTGGCAGCTTCGCGAGCAGGCTTGAGCCATTCACGGGCGTCGAACTTCTCGGGGTTCTCGGCCAGGAACTGGCGCACCGCGCCGGTCATCGCGAGGCGGATGTCGGTGTCGATGTTGATCTTGCGCACGCCGTGCTTGATGGCTTCCTGGATTTCCTCGACCGGCACGCCGTAGGTTTCCTTCATGTTGCCGCCGTACTTGCGGATGATCTCGAGCAGGTCCTGCGGCACCGACGACGAACCGTGCATCACGAGGTGCGTGTTGGGCAGGCGCGCGTGGATTTCCTTCACGCGCTGGATCGACAGGATATCGCCCGTGGGCTTGCGGGTGAACTTGTAGGCGCCGTGGCTGGTGCCGATGGCGATGGCCAGCGCATCGAGCTGCGTGGCCTTGACGAACTGGGCGGCTTCCTCGGGGTCGGTCAGCAGCGACGCATGGTCGAGCACGCCTTCGGCGCCGATGCCGTCTTCCTCGCCGGCCATGCCAGTCTCGAGCGAACCGAGGCAGCCGAGCTCGCCTTCGACCGTGACGCCCACCTTGTGCGCGAGCTCGACGACCTTGCGCGTGACGTCGACGTTGTAGTCGAACGAAGCCGGCGTCTTGCCGTCTTCCCTGAGCGAGCCGTCCATCATGACCGAGGAGAAGCCGAGGTCGATCGCGCCCTGGCAGATCGCCGGGCTCTGGCCGTGGTCCTGGTGCATGACCAGCGGGATGTTCGGGTACTGCTCGATCGCGGCCTGGATCAGGTGCTTGATGAACGCTTCGCCGGCGTACTTGCGGGCACCGGCGCTGGCTTGCAGGATCACGGGCGCGCCGGTTTCCTTGGCGGCCTCCATGACGGCCTGGACCTGTTCGAGGTTGTTGACGTTGAAGGCCGGAATGCCGTAGCCGTTGACGGCTGCATGGTCCAGCAGTTCGCGCATCGAGACGAGTGCCATGGGATTACCTCGCGGGGAAATAGGAAGAAGAATGAAGACGGAAAGCGGGAGAAACTGCCGCAATTCTATCGACCGACCTTGTGGGACGGGACTGACGGCAACCCGAGGAAATCGACGACAGGCGGCAGCACCGGCCCGCCGAGCCACTGAAGGGGCCTTGCGAAGGCGCCCATGAGCGTGACATGGCTGAGGTTGTCGTACAGGTGCACCGTCACCGGCACGCCCGCGGCGCGCAGCGCCTCGGCCATGCGCAGGGTGTTGCGCTCGGGGTAGACCAGGTCGTCCTTCGCGGCCGCCAGCAGCAGCGCCCGGGGCGACGTGGGGCCCACGTGCGCGATCGGTTGCGAATCGCGCGGGGTGTCGGGCCAGTGGAAGGCGATCCGCACCTTCGGGTCGCCGATCGGCAGGAAGTCGTACGGCCCGGCCATGCCGATCCAGCCAGCGAGCTGCCCCGGGCGCGTGCCCACCTCCGCCAGCCAGCGCGCGTCCAGCGCCACCATGGCAGCGTTGTAGGCCCCGGAGCTGTGGCCCATCACATAGACCCGCTTCGGGTCGGCGCCGAGGCGGGCGGCATTGTCCAGCGCCCACTTGACCGCCAGCGCGCTGTCCCGCACGAACACCGGGTAGGTGTGGCGCGGCGAGAGGCCGAAGTCGGGCACCACCACCACTGCGCCCCGGGCGGCCAGCGCCTCGCCGAGGAAGCGGTAGCTCGCGCGGTCGCCGCTGGTCCATGCGCCACCGAAGAAGAACACCACCAGCGGGCGCTCACCCTCGGCGGGCAGCGCGGCGGCCAGCGGCTGGTAGACGTCGAGCAGCTGGCGCGGCGCGCTGGCATAGGGCACCCCGCCCTGGAACCGGTAGGTGTCGTCGGGCACCAGCCGGTCGAGCAGTTTGATCGGCGAGCAGGCCGAGAGCGCGGCCGCGGCCAGGGTGCCGAGCAAGGGAACGAGGGCGCCGCGGCGCTTGCGGATCGACGCGAGAATCGGAGAGGTCATCGCGCTTGTACGCGCGCAAGGCCGCCGCGGTTCAGCGCAACGCGCGAACGACTGCTGTCCTGCAGCGCAGGCGAGACGGGGGCAGGCTCAGCTCGCCCGGCAGATCTTCAGCATGTTGGTGCCGCCTGGGGCACCCATCGGCTCGCCGCAGGTGATGGCGTAGACGTCGCCGCTTTGCACGATGCCGCGCTTCTTCAGGTGGTTCTCGGCCTGCTGGAGTGCGGTGTCGCGGTCGCTTTCCGAATCCATCAGCAGCGGGCGCACATTTCGGTAGAGCGCCATCCGGCGCTGGGTGGCCAGGCGCGAGGTCAGGGCGTACATCGGGATGTGCGCGCGGTGGCGGCTCATCCACAGCGCGGTGGAACCCGACTCGGTGAGCGCGACGATGGCCTTGGCGCCCAGGTGGTGCGCGGTGAACAGCGCGCCCATCGCGATCGACTGGTCGATGCGGCTGTAGGACTTGCCGCTGAAGTCGGCGTCGAGCTGCTGGTCTTCGGCCGCCTCGGCGGCTTCGCAGATGCGGCTCATCTCCTGCACGGTCTCGAGCGGATAGCGGCCCGAGGCCGTTTCGGCCGAGAGCATCACGGCGTCGGTGCCGTCGAGCACGGCGTTGGCCACGTCGCTCACCTCGGCGCGCGTGGGCACCGGGTTGGTGATCATCGACTCCATCATCTGGGTCGCGGTGATCACCACCTTGTCCATGTCGCGCGCCATGCGGATCATCTTCTTCTGCAGCGCCGGCACGGCCGCGTTGCCGACTTCGACCGCGAGGTCGCCGCGCGCCACCATGATGCCGTCGCTCGCGCGCAGGATCTCCTCGAGCTTGGGGATCGCTTCGGCGCGCTCGATCTTCGCGATCAGCCCGGGCTTGTGGCCGTATTCGGCCGCAGCCACGTTGCACAGCTGCCGCGCCATTTCCATGTCGGTGGCGTTCTTCGGGAAGCTCACCGCCACGTAGTCGGCCTGGAAGCTCATCGCCGTCTTGATGTCTTCCATGTCCTTGGCCGTGAGCGCCGGCGCCGTGAGGCCGCCACCCTGCTTGTTGATGCCCTTGTTGTTCGAGAGCTCGCCGCCGAGCTTGACGGTGGTGTGCACCGCCTCGCCCTTGACCGCGTCGACCACCAGCACGATGAGGCCGTCGTTCAGCAGCAGCCGGTCACCGGGGCGCACGTCGCGCGGCAGGTCCTTGTAGTCCAGGCCCACGGCCTGTTCGTCGCCCGGCTCGGTGCGCGAGGCATCGAGCACGAAGCTCGCGCCCGGCTCGAGCCAGACCTTGCCCTGCGCGAACTTGCCGACGCGGATCTTCGGGCCCTGCAGGTCGGCCATGATCGCCACTTCGCGGCCCGCGCGGCGAGCTGCTTCGCGCGCCATGGTGGCGCGGTCGATGTGGTCCTGCGCGGTGCCGTGGCTGAAATTGAGTCGCACCACACTGACCTTGGCCTGGATCATCCGCTCCAGCATCTCGGGCGTGCTGGACGCCGGCCCGAGGGTGGCGACGATCTTGGTGGCGTGGCGGGGGATGCGGTCGATGCTCATGAATTTGGGTCTCCGTTTGTATTCGCTACTGTATACACTTTGTGTGTCCGACGGAAGCACCCTGCGCGAGATCCCCGCCCGCCGGGTTCAACCGGCCGCGCGCCTGGACAGGATCTCGAAAGCGGGCAGGGTCTTGCCCTCGAGCACTTCGAGGAAGGCGCCGCCGCCGGTCGAGATGTAGCCGACCTGCTTCTCGATGCCGTACTTGGCGATGGCCGCGAGCGTGTCGCCGCCGCCGGCGATCGAGAAGGCGCTGCTTTCGGCGACCGCCTGCGCGATGGCCTGGGTGCCGCCCGCAAAGGCGTCGAACTCGAACACGCCCACCGGGCCGTTCCACACGATGGTGCCGGCCTCGCGCAGTTGCGCGGCCAGTTGCGCGGCGGTCTTCGGGCCGATGTCGAGGATCAGGTCGTCGTCGGCCACGTCGCTCGCATCCTTGACGGTCGCGGGCGCATCGGCCGCGAAGGTCTTGGCCGTGACCACGTCGACCGGGATCGGCACATCGGCGCCGCGCGCGCGCATGGACTCGATCACCACCTTGGCCTGATCGATGAGGTCGGGCTCGGCCAGCGACTTGCCGATCTTGAGGCCCGCCGCGAGCATGAAGGTGTTGGCGATGCCGCCGCCGACGATCAGCTGGTCGACGTTGGCCGACAGGCTCTTGAGGATGGTGAGCTTGGTGCTGACCTTCGAGCCCGCCACGATGGCCACCAGCGGGCGCTTCGGCTGCGCCAGCGCCTTGGTGATGGCGTCGATCTCGGCCGCGAGCAGCGGACCGGCCGCCGCCACCTTGGCGAACTGCGCGATGCCGTAGGTGGTGGCCTCTGCGCGGTGGGCGGTGCCGAAGGCATCGTTCACATAGATGTCGGTGAGCGCGGCGAGCTTGCGCGCCAGCGCCTCGTCGTTCTTCTTCTCGCCCTTGTTGACGCGGCAGTTCTCGAGCAGCACGACCTGGCCGGGCTGCACGTTGACGCCGTCGACCCAGTCGGACACCAGCGGCACCTCGCGGCCGAGCAGCTCACTGAGGCGCTTGGCGACCGGCGCGAGCGAGTCCTCGGGCTTGAACTCGCCCTCCGTCGGCCGGCCCAGGTGCGAAGTGACCATCACGGCGGCACCGGCATCGAGCGCGAGCCGGATGCAGGGCACCGAGGCGCGGATGCGCGTGTCCTCGGTGATGCGGCCCGCGTCGTCTTGCGGCACGTTGAGATCGGCACGGATGAAAACGCGCTGGCCGGCGGCCTTGCCCTGCGCGCAGAGGTCGGTGAATCGAATGACGTTCATGGTCTGGAGATGGTGGAAGACAGGTCGCCTTGCATTGTAGGTTTTGCACTCGGCATGGCCCGGCCGCCCTGTTGCGCCTTCGCGAAGCGCTCGAGGATGCCGACAAAGCTCGCCGCCGCGGGCGAGAGCGAACGCCGCACCGCGCTGTAGACGCAGACTTCGCGGTGGAAGTCGGGCGCCTCGAGCCGCACCATCTGCAGGCCGTGCGCACGCACCAGCGGCGCCGAGTAGGTGGGGCACACGGTGAGCCCCAGTCCCGATGCCACCATGCCGAGCGCGGTCGTCATGTACGACACCTCCTGCGTGCCGGGGCGCAGCATGTAGGCGCGTTCCGCGGGGCCGAGCTCGGGCAGCACGCGCTGGCGGAAGTCGCGCGTGGGCGCAATGAAGGTGTAGGGATCGAGTTCATGCCAGCGCACCTTGCGGCGCTTGGCGAAGGCGTGGTCGGGCGGGCAGATCAGCCAGTGCCGGTCGCGAAACAGCACGCGGCGTTCGATGGCGGCATCCACCGCCACGTCCTGCCCCACCGCGAGCTCCACGTCGCCGGCGACGACTCCCGCGAGCAGGTGCTCGGGCAGCGTGTCGGCCAGCCGCACGTCGACATCGGGAAAGGCCTCGCGGTAGGCCGCCATGACGCGCGGCATCAGCGTGCAGGCCATGAGCTGCGGCGCTGCAAGCCGCAACAGGCCTTTCTTCTTGTCACGCAGATCGGTCACGCCGGCCACCGCACTCGTCAGGTCGCCGAGCAGCCGGTGCACCGCCGGCAGGAACTCACGGCCCGCTTCGGAGAGCTGCACGCGCCGCGTGTGGCGGTCGAGCAGCTGCACGCCCATCTCGCGTTCGAGCTCGCGCACCAGCACGCTGAGCGCCGACTGCGTGAGGTGCAGCTGCTGCGCGGCGGCGGTGAAGCTGCCGGTCGCGGCCACGGCCGCAAAGGCGCGCAGCTGGCGCAATGTCATATTCATATGTTTATTTCATCAATCGATGAATTAATTTCGATTGCATCATAAGAGGCGGCATCGCCCAATGGCGGCTTCACGGAGACACGCCATGCCGACCACCGCCCATCCGGCCCCACCGCCCGCGCCGCCTGTGCGCGGACTTCACCATTTCGCCTGGCGCTGCCGCGACAGCGAAGAGACGCGCCGCTTCTACGAAGACCTGCTGGGCCTGCCGCTGGCCCACATCATCCAGAGCGACCATGTGCCGAGCACGGGCGAGTACTGCCCCTACGTGCACATCTTCTTCCAGATGCGCGACGGCTCGTTCATCGCCTTCTTCGACCTCGGCGACGACACGGCAGCGCTGCCCTCGCCGAACACGCCGGCCTGGGTGAACCACATCGCGCTGCGCGTCGATTCGGTGGCCGACCTGCTGGCCGCCAAGGCGCGCCTCGAAGCGGCCGGGGTGGAGGTGCTCGGCGTGACCGACCACCACATCATCGAGTCGATCTACTTCTTCGACCCGAACGGCATCCGCGTGGAACTGACCACGCCCACCGTGCCGCAGGCCGAGATGGATGCGCATGCGCGCAGCGCCCGCACCACGCTCGACGCCTGGACCGCCCGCAAGGCGCAGCTGCGCACGGCAGCAGCAGCAAAGGATGCGGCGCATGGCTGAGCTGCAGTTGGCCGTTATCGATGTGAAGCCCGGCGCGGCGCTCGAGAGCCAGTCGGGCCTGCAGATGCTGCGTCCGCGCATCTACGGCGCCTGGCGCGCGCCAGCGGGTCCGAAAAAGGTGGCCGCGATCGTGATGCACCCGACCAGCAACTTCATGGGCCACTACCTGATCGGCCCGCTGGCCGAGCGCGGCATCTGCTGCATGGGCCTGAACTCGCGCTATGTCGGCAACGACACGGTGCTGCTGATGGAGCGCGCGATCCAGGACCTGGGCGCGGGCGTGCAGTACCTGCGCGCCGCGGGCTACGAGAAAGTATTTCTGGTCGGCAACTCGGGCGGTGCGGCGCTCGCGAGCTTCTACCAGGCGCAGGCCGAGCAGCTCACCGCCACGCACTTTCCCGATGGCGACCCCACGCACCTGCACCCGGACGACCTGCCGCCCGTGGACGGCATCGCGCTGTGCGCCGCGCACCTGGGCCGCACGCGGCTGATGCGCGACTGGATCGATCCGTCGGTGACCGACGAGCACGAGCCGCTCTCGGTCGATCCCGAACTCGACATGTACGACGCGCGCCGCCGGGTGCCCTACGACCGCGATTTCCTCGCGCGCTTCGGCGCGGCGCAGCAGGCGCGGCTCGAACGCATCGAGCGATGGTGCCTGGCGCGCCTCGCGATGCTGCGCAACCCCGCTGTCCCGCCTGGCGCTCCGCGCGACCAGGCCTTCGTGGTCTACCGCACGCATGCCGATCCGCGCTGCGTCGACCTTTCGCTCGATCCCAACGACCGGCTGCCCGGCAGCGTCTGGGGCGATGCGCGGCAGGTCAACTACTCGGCCAATGCGATGGGCCGCACCACCTCGCTGACCGCTTTTCTCTCGCAATGGTCGTCGCGCTCGCAGGCCGACGGGCCGACGAACCTCGCACGCACCACGGTGCCGAAACTGCTGCTGACCTACACCGCCGACCAGTCGACCTTCCCGAGCACGCGCGATGCCTGGATGGCCGCGGGCGGCGCGCGCATCCGCAACGTCGACATCGTGGGCGGCAACCACTATCTCGCGGGCCAGCCCGCGCTGGTGCCGAAAGCGGCCGATGCGATCGCCGAGTTCGCCCACGCGCTGTAGCCGCCCTACAAGAAACCATGGAAAGCTTCAACTTCGCACCGGCCTACGAACTGCCAAGCTGGCCCTTCGTGCCGCCGTCCGAGCACGAGCGCACCACCGTCGTGCGGCACCCGATTGTCATCGTCGGCGCCGGCCCCGCGGGCCTCACGCTCGCCTGCGACCTCGCGCAGCGCGGCGTGCGCGCGCTGCTGCTCGACGAGGACGACACCGTGGGCGTGCGCGGCGCCTCGTCGCGAGGCATCTGCTACGCGCAGAAGAGCCTGGAGATCTTCGAGCGGCTGGGCATCTGCGAACGCATCGCGGCCAAGGGCATCACCTGGTCGCTCGGGCGCACCTTCTCGGGCGAGGCCGAGGTCTACAGCTTCAACCTGCAGGCCGCGAACGTCTCAGCGCAGCCGCCGTTCATCAACCTGCAGCAGTTCTACATCGAGTGGTTCCTGGTCGACCGCATCCTCGAACTCGGCCTGACCGACCTGCGCTGGAAGCACCGCGTCGTGCGCGTCGAGCCGCTGGCCGACGGCGTGCGCATCGAGGTCGAGACGCCTGCCGGCCGCTACACCCTCGAGGCCGACCGGCTGATCGACGCGACCGGCGCCAACAGCCCGATCCGCACGCAGCTCGGCATCGAGGCCCATGCCTCCCGCAGCACCGACCGCTGGTGCATCAGCGACGTGCGCTTCGAGAAGCCGCTGCCGACCGAGCGCTGGACCTGGGTCGACGCACCGTTCAACGAAGGCCGCGGCGTCTGGCAGCACCTGATGGCCGACGGGGTCTGGCGCATCGACTACCAGATGGCCGAAGACTGCGACACCGACCACATCAGCCGCCCCGAAGTGGCCGGTGCGCGGCTGCGCGCGCAGCTCGGGCCCGACGTGGCGTTCGAGTTCGTCTGGATCGGCCCCTACGGCTACCGCGACCACCTGCTCGACAGCTTCCGCCACGGGCAGGTGTTCTTCATCGGCGATGCGGCGCATGTGGTGAGCCCCTTCGGCGCGCGCGGCGGCAACACCGGCATCCAGGACGCGGCGAACCTGGGCTGGAAGCTCGCGCTGGCCGCGAAGGGGCAGGCGGGCGACGCGCTGCTCGACAGCTACGACGCCGAACGCCAGCCCGCTGCCAAGGAAAACCTCCGCGTCACGAGCCGCTCGGCGCGCTTTCTCGCGCCGCGTTCGCCGGCCGAGCACACGCTGCGGCGCGCGGTGGTGTCGCTGGCGGCGCGCTACCCGTTCGCACGGGCGCTGGTGAACACCGGCCGCATGTCGGTGGCCAACGACTATCCGCCGGCGCCGCTGCTGCCCGAAGGCGGACGCAGCGTGCAGAACCTGCCGCTGCGCTGGGCCGGCGACGGCCACGAGACCACGCTGATGCAACTGCTGGCCGAAGGCACCTGCTGCCTCGGGCTCTGGCGCGCGCCGACGCGCGCGCAGGCCACCGAGGCCGACGCCGCCACGACCTCGCTGCCGCTGCGCCTGCTGGCGGTCGGCGGCGACAGCGGCCTGCCCTCGCTGCAGATCGACGACCGGCTCGTCGAGCACCTCGGCCTGCACGCGCCCGGCAGCTTCGTGCTGGTGCGCCCCGACGCGTACCGCGCCGCGACGCTGCCCCAGGCCACGCCCGACGCCATCGCCGCCGCGGTGCGCAGGGCCCTCGCGATCGAAGCCACCCGATGATGATCACCGAACCCCGCATCCCCGACCCCGACGGCTTCTACGCCGCGCTGCTCGCCGCGCACCAAGGCCGGACCGAAGCACAGAGCGCCGACCTCAACGCACGCCTGGTGCTGCTGCTGGCCAACCAGTGCGGCGACCAGGCCGTGCTGCTGGCGTGCATCCGCGCGGCCGCCGAAGAAGACCCCACGACCCCCCAAACCCCATGAACGCCCCACCCTCCTTTGCCTCGGCCTCCGACACGCGCGAACAGAAGCCGCAACTGCGCGAACTCGCACGCGACGTGTACGGCTACATCAGCGACTTCGACCCCAACTGCGGCTTCATGGTCGGCGACGACCATGTGGTGCTGATCGACACGCGGCCCACGCCGCGCATGGCGCGCGACTTCCTCGCGGCCATCCGCAGCGTGACCGACAAGCCCGTCAAGCGCATCGTGCTGACGCACTACCACGCGGTGCGCGTGATGGGCGCGAGCGCCTTCGACGCGGTGGACCAGATCATCGCAAGCCACGGCACGCTCGACTGGATCCGCACGCGCGGGCAGGCAGACTTCGACTCGGAGGTCGGCCGCTTTCCGCGTCTGTTCGCAGGCGTCGAGGAGATTCCCGGACTGACCTGGCCGACGCTGAGCTTCGAGCGCGAGATGAGCCTCTGGCTCGGCGGCCGCGAGCTCCGGCTGATGGCGCTGGGCCGCGGCCACTCGGGCGGCGACACGGTGGCCTGGCTGCCCGACTGCGGCGTGCTGTTCTCGGGCGACGTGGTCGAGAACCACTGCGGCGTCTATGCCGGCGACGCCTACATCGGCGACTGGGCCGGAACGCTCGACGCCGTCAAGGCGCTCAGGCCGCGCGTGCTGGTGCCGGGCCGCGGCGCGGTGCTGCAGGACGAGTCCGCCGCGGGCGAGGCCATCGACCTCACGAAGGCCTTTCTGTCCACGCTGCTGGAAAGCGTGCGCGCGGGCATCGCCGCAGGCGAGACGCTCAAGGGCTGCTTCGCGCGGGCCGAAGCCGCCATGACGCCGCGCTTCGGCAGCTGGCCCGTGTTCCAGCACGTGCTGCCCTTCGACGTCTCGCGCGCCTACGACGAGCTGAGCGGCATCGAGCATCCCGTGGTCTGGACCGCGGAGCGCGACCGAGAACTCTGGCAGACGCTGCGCGCCGCCTGAGGCGACATCGAAATACGCATTCAGAACCAACCACGCGACAAAGATGAGAGACATGAAAAGACGCCACCTTCCCCTGTTCGCCGCAGCGCTCGCCGCGCTCGCGGGCGCCGCCCCCTTTGCCAGCGCGCAGCCGGCCGCCTACCCGAGCCAGCCGGTCAAATGGATCGTTCCCTACGTGGCCGGCGGCGGCACCGACAACCTCGCGCGTGCGCTGGCCGAGGCGATGCAGCCGTCGCTCGGACAGCCGCTCATCATCGACAACCGGCCCGGTGCATCGACCAACATCGGCGTGGCAGCGATGATGCAGGCCAAGCCCGACGGCTACACGATCATGCAGGCCGAGAACGCGGCGCTGCTGTTCAACGAGCACATGTTCGCCAAGCTGCCGTACAAGCCCGCGAGCGACTTCACCTACATCGGCACCATCGGCCGCTTCCCGGTGGCACTGGTGGTGCACCCCGGCTTTCCCGCTAAGACCGTGGCCGAGTTCGTGCGCTACGTGAAGGCCAACCCCGAGAAGGTCAACTACGCCTCGCCGGGCAACGGCTCGCCGCACCACATGGCGATGGAACTGTTCAAGCAGAAGGCCGGCATCACCGTCACGCACGTGCCGTACAAGGGCGCCGCGCCCGCGATGACCGACGTGATGGGCGGTCAAGTGCCGACGATGATGCTCGACCTGGCCTCGGGCCTGCCGATCATCAAGGCCGGCAAGGTGCGCGTGCTCGCGATCGCGCTGCCGCAGCGCGCGGGCGCCCTGCCCGACGTGCCGACCTTTGCCGAGGCCGGCTTCAGCGACGTCAATGCCTACGCCTTCCATGGCCTGATCGGCCCAGCCGGCATGCCGCCCGAGGCCGTGGCGCGCATCAACAGCGAGCTTCGAAAGGCGATGAAGGCACCAAAGGTCGAGAAGCTGTTCGCCGACTTCGGCTTCGAGCCGCTGCCGGGCACGCCGCAGGATTTCTACAAGCTCTCGCGCGCCGAAAGCGAGCGCTGGGGCAAGATCATCCAGGCGGCCGGCGTCAAGCTCGACTGAGCACCTACCAGCCGAGGCCCAGGTGCAGCGGCAGGTACACCGCCATGCCCGCGAGCATCGTGCCGAGCACGCCGCGCCGCCAGTAGAAGTAGGCGGCGCCGACCACGGTGGCATAGAGCCGCGCGTCGTGCAGCGTGGCGATCAACTGGCCGTTGCTCATCACGATCTCGGGGGCGATCACGCCCGCGAGCGCGGCGACTGGCGCATAGTGCAGCGCACGGTGCGCCCAGCCGGGCAGGCCCCAGGGGCGGTCGAGAATGAAGAAGAAGCAGCGCGTGAGCACCGTCACGCCGGCCAGGCCGACGATCACGGCGAGGGTCCAAAGGTCGGTGGTACCGCCTGCGCTCACTTGTCGTCCTCCGCCACAGGATCGAGCCCGACACGCTTCTCGAGCCAGAAGCACAGCAGCACCGCCACGCCGATGGCGGCCACGATGTTGAGCTTGAGCGGCAGCGCATAGGCGGCCACGGCGGTGGCGCTCGCGACCAGCGCCGCCAGCACGCGCAGCCGCGTGGTCGCCATCGAGCAGACGATCGCCACCAGGCTCAGCACACCGGCGAAGCCGAGGCCCCAGTGCTGCGGAATGAAGTTGGCCAGCGCAATGCCGAGCAGGCTCATGCCCATCCAGGAACACCAGGTCACGAAGTAGTTGCCGGTGAGGTAGGCCTCCTGGGCCTTCTGCGCCTCGGTGCCGACGGGCGGCACGGGATACTGCCGCGTGAAGAGCGCATAGCTGAGGTCGGCCGTGAGATAGCCGTGCAGCATGCGGCGCCAGCGCGGCATGTGCATGAGGTAGGGCCGCAGGTGCAGGCTGAACACCACGAAGCGCAGGTTGACGCAGAAGCCGGTGGCCAGGACCACCCAGGCCGGCGCGCCCGCCACGAGCAGCGGAATGGCCGCAAGCTGCGAACTGCCGGCATAGACCAGCAGCGTCATCGCCACCGCTTCCACCACGCTCATGCCCGACTTGACCATGGCCACGCCGGTCATGAGCCCCCACGCGCCGATGCCCAGTGCGGCCGACGACATGTGGCGGATGCCCGTGCGGAACTCGGGGCGCCGGCGAATGGCCGCGGACAGGAACATCAGCCGAAGCGCTGCCCGGGCTTCAGCTCGAAGCCGCGCAGGAAGTCGGCCACGCCGAGGCGCTTGCCGCCCGCGCGCTGGAGTTCGGTGACCATCGCGACCGAATCCACCGCCGCCACCGCGACGCCCTCGCCGGTCACGGCCAGGATCGTGCCCGGCGGCGTCGGCGTCTCGCCCCCCCCGGCCACTGCGTCGGCGGCCCAGAGCTTGAGGATCTCGCCGTCGAGCGGGCTGTTGGCGCCCGGGAACGGATCGAACGCGCGGATGCGCCGCACGATCGCCTCGGCGGGCTGGTTCCAGTCGATCTGCGCTTCGTGCTTCTCGACCTTGTGGGCGTAGGTCACGCCCTCGGCCGGCTGCGGCGTGCGCGCGAGATGGCCGAGGTTCGCAAGCGCCTGCACGATGAGGCGGCCGCCGAGCGCGGCCAGGCGGTCGTGCAGCCGGGCGGTGTTGTCGCTGCCGATATCGACAGCCTCGCGCAGCAGCATGTCGCCGGTGTCGAGCCCGGCGTCCATCTGCATGATGGTGATGCCGGTCTGCGCATCGCCGGCCTCGACGGCGCGGTGGATCGGCGCCGCACCACGCCAGCGCGGCAGCAGGCTCGCATGGATGTTGAGGCAGCCATGCTGCGGCAGGTCGAGCACCCACTGCGGCAGGATCAGCCCATAGGCCGCGACGACCATCACGTCGGGCCGCGCGGCCAGAAGCGCTTCGCGCGCGGCCGCGGCCTCATCCGGAAACTTGCCGTCGAGCCGCAGGCTGCGCGGCTGCGCCACGGGCCAGCCGTGGGCGACGGCGCACTGCTTCACCGGCGAGGCCTGCAGCTTCATGCCGCGCCCTGCGGGGCGGTCGGGCTGGCTCAGTACCAGGGGAATGTCATGGCCCGCCGCGGCGATCGCCTCGAGGGCGACGCGCGCGAACTCGGGCGTGCCCGCAAAGACGACCTTCAGCGGGGTCAATCACGGATCCGATCGAAGTCGAGGTCGTCGCCCGTGTGATAGCGGCGCACCACGCCGGTGGGATCGATGTAGATGTAGAGCATGCGCCGCTCGTTCACGGCCTTGTAGCGCCAGGTCCAGACAGCGCCGTCGAACGAGCTCACGCGGGTGATCTGGAACGGCCTGCCGTAGAACGCGAGCACGTCGTTCTGGCGCCAGCGGTCGACCTGGATGTCCTGGCCGAAGCGGGCCTCGCTGAGCACCTGCGTCACCGACACGACCTTGCCCGACGCGTCGAGGTCGATGTCGGTCACCTCGAAGCCTGCCGGCATGCGCGAATACTGCAGCCGCTCGCCACCACCCGCGAGCGGGTAGCGGCCGGTGGGCGGGCCGAGGCGCTGCAGGGTTTCGGCCGCGCTCGTGCCCGGTGCGATGCGGGTCGGCTCGCTCGCGCAGCCGGCCACGAGCAGGGCTGCGGCCAGCACGCAGCCAAGCGTTGTCAGGCGGCCCGCGCGCATCATGGCCGGCCCTCCCGAGCCTCTTCGCGCTGCTGCTTGAGCAGCTTGCTCTTGATCCGGTTGCGCTTCAGCGGCGACAGGTACTCGACGAAGACCTTGCCGAGCAGGTGATCGAGCTCGTGCTGGATGCACACCGCGAGCAGGCCTTCGGCCTCGAAGGTGCGCATTTCGCCGTCGGCGTCGAGCGCCTGCACCTTGACGGCGGTGGAGCGCTCCACGCCGTCGTAGATGCCGGGCACCGAGAGGCAGCCTTCCTCGTTCAGCACCTTCTCGTCGCTGGCCCATACGATCTCGGGATTGATGAGCACCAGCGGCTGGTCGCGGTCTTCGGAGACGTCGATCACGACAAGGCGCTCGTGCACGTCGACCTGGGTCGCGGCCAGGCCGATACCATTGGCGTCGTACATGGTTTCGAGCATGTCGGCCACCAGGGCCTTGATGCGCGCGTCGACGCCCTGGACGGGTTTCGCGACGGTGTGCAGTCGCTTGTCCGGGTAACTCAGAATGATTCGTTTGGCCATGGAAAACGGAAGAAGTTGTCGCTATTTTCGCCAATTCCACGACGGCCCGTGTCCAGATCGGCTGAAAACGTTGCCCTGCCAAGGGCTTCGGGCGCAGAATTCGTAGCAAATTGTGAGATTCGTATGTGCCCGGATACGTCGGGCGCTCACCCATCCAGACATGAACAACAAGTTCCGAATCCCTGCCCGCCAGCGCCCGCATTTTCTCGCCACGTTGGCTGCCCTTGCGGTGATCTGCGGCGGCGGTACGGCCTGGGCCCAGAACTATCCGATCACCGCGCAGCAGCGCGCTACGGCCCAGCAGATCGCGCAGACCGGCGTGCCGCTCTCCGAACTCTCGCCGAAAGCGCCCGACGAGTACACGGTCAGGTCCGGCGACACGCTCTGGGCCATTTCGCGGCTGTACCTGCTGCGCCCCTGGCGCTGGCCCGAGCTCTGGGGCATGAACATCGACGAGATCGCGAATCCGCACCGCATCTATCCGGGGCAGGTGCTCTACCTCGACAAGAGCGGCGGCCGCGCCAGACTGAGCATGCGCCGCGGCACGGGCGCAAGCGGCGACGGCGGCACGATCAAGCTCTCGCCGCGCACGCGCTTCGATTCGCTGGCCGGCATGGCGCTGCCCACGCTGAATCCGAGCGTGATCGAGCCCTTCCTGAGCGAACCGATCGTGGTCGACGCCGACACGCTGCAGAAGGCGCCGCGCATCGTTGCGGGCAACGACAACCGCGTGCTGCTGTCGCGCGGCGACCGCGCCTATGCGCGCGGCAATGCCGACACGCCGCTCGTCGAGAAGCCCGGCCCGCTGCAGAGCTTTCGGGTGTTCCGCAACGCCACGCCGCTCAAGGACCCCGGCACGGGCGAGATCCTCGGCTACGAGGCGCAGTACCTCGGCAAGGCCCAGCTCCAGCGCGGCGAATCGACCACGGTCGAGACCGGGAAGGAAAAGGACGTCATCACCGTGGTGCCGGCCAGCATCGACATCATCGCGTCGCGCGAGGAAATCCGCGCCGGTGACCGGCTGCTGCCCGAGCCGCCGCGCCAGTTGGTGAGCTATGCGCCGCGCGCCCCCTCGACGCAGGTCGAAGGCCGCATCATCTCGGTCTACGGCAACGCAGTGCAGTTCGCGGCGCAGAACCAGGTGGTGGCGATCAACAAGGGCACGCGCGACGGCATCGACAGCGGCCATGTGCTGGCAATCCTGAAGAACGGCGAAACCATCCTCGACCGCACCGGCGAACGCAAGGAGACGCTCAAGCTTCCGAACGAGCGCATCGGGCTGCTGATGGTGTTCCGCACGTTCGAAAAGGTCTCCTACGCGCTGGTGCTGGAAATCTCCGACACCCCCAAGGCGGGTGACTTCCTGGTCAATCCCTGAAGCTGCTCCCGGCGCTTCTTTTCCCCGCGTGGACCGCCCAGAACTCGCAGGCTGGCTCCGGCTGTCGCTGACGGCAGGCATCGGCGACGGCGCCGCGCGCCGGCTGCTGGCGGCATTCGGCCTGCCCGAGAACGTGTTCGCGCAGCGTCACGATGCGCTGCGCGAAGTGGTGAGCCAGGCGCAGGCGGAGGCACTGCTGCAGCCGCCGCAAGGGCTGCAGGCCCACATCGATCAGGCCTGGCAATGGCTGCAATCGGCACCGGATGAGGACGTCACACGGCGCGTGGTCACGCTCGGCGATGCGGCCTACCCCACCGCGCTGCTCGAAATGGCCGATCCGCCGCCGATGCTCTATGTGCTGGGCGCTGCGGCCTTCGACCTGAACCAGCTCGGGCACAGCATTGCCGTGGTGGGCAGCCGCAATCCCACGCCGCAAGGCGCGGCCAATGCGCGCGCCTTCGCACGCGCGCTTGGCGAGGCGGGCCTGCCGGTGGTGTCGGGCCTCGCGCTCGGCGTCGATGGGGCTGCGCACCTGGGCGCGCTCGACGCAGCCGGCGATGTGCCGCGGCTCGCCACGGTCGCGGTCGTCGGTACCGGCCTCGACCGCGTCTATCCGGCACGGCACCGCGAGCTCGCGCAGCGCATCACGCGCCAGGGCCTGATCGTGAGCGAACTCCCGCTCGGCACACCGCCGCTGACGCAGAACTTCCCGCGGCGCAACCGCCTCATCGCCGGTCTGGCACGCGGCACGCTGGTGGTCGAGGCCGCGCTGCAGTCGGGCTCGCTGATCACCGCGCGCCTTGCCTCCGAGCAAGGCAAGGAAGTGTTCGCGATCCCGGGTTCGATCCATTCGCCGCAGTCGCGCGGCTGCCATGCCTTGATCCGCCAGGGCGCGAAGCTGGTCGAGTCGGTGCATGACATCCTCGAGGAGCTGCCCGCACCGCGCATGGCGCAGGCGGCCACCGGCACGGCGCCAGGTCCGGCGGGCGCCCACCCCGCGCATCCGCTGCTCGACGCGCTCGGCTTCGACCCGGTCCACCTCGACGTGCTGAGCGCGCGCACCGGCTGGAGCGCGGCCGAGCTCCAGGCCAGGATGCTCGAACTCGAGCTCGACGGGCTGGTGGCGCGGTTGCCCGGCGGCCTGTTCCAGCGCACGGCATCGGCCTAGAGGCTGTCGGGCGAAAGCCCTTGCAGGCGCGCCACGCGCATCGGCTATATTGGCCTCATGTTCGAAGTGCTCGTGTTTGTCTACGAAAACTACTGGCGCGGCGATGCCTGTCCCGAACCCGAGCAATTGGGGCGCAAGCTCAGCGCGCATGGCTTCGATCCCGAAGAGATCCACGATGCGCTGCAATGGCTCGACGGCCTGAGCCTCGCCACCCAGGGACTGCAGATCGAACGCCATGCGGGCGACAGCCACACCGCCACGGTCACCCTGAGCGGCCCCCCTGAAGCGGCGCTGCCGCAGTCGAGCGACGCGATGCGCGTTTATTCACAGGCCGAGCAGGAGCACCTCGGTGCCGAGTGCCTCGGCTTCATCCGCTTTCTCGAACTCTCGAACCTGCTGCCCTGCGGCCTGCGCGAGATCGTCATCGAGCGCGCGATGGCGGCGCCCGATGCGCCGGTCGCGCTCGACGACCTCAAGATCATCGTGCTGATGGTTCACTGGAGCACGGGCATCGAGCCCGATGCGCTGGTGCTCGACGAACTCTGCGAGAGCCGCGAAGGGCGCACGGCACACTAGCGCCAGCGCGCGCTAGTTCAGCAGCCGCTCCGGATTGGCATCGAGCTTCGCGAGCGCCTCGCGCGTGGCGCGCGCGGTGAGCGTCTCGTCCTCGGCGGGCACCAGCAGCCCCGCCTGGAGGTAGCTGGCGAGCCGGCCGGCCTGAATCAGGAAACTGCGGCCGTCGGCCGAGGCGAACAGGTGCAGCTGCTTGCGCTCGCTGCGCCAGACGAACTGCACCTGGCTCACGCGGTCGTTGTGGTCGAGCATGAACCAGTTGCCCACCTCGAGCGCATGGGCCCACGCGAGCATGTCTTCGGAAGCGGCACCGCCCGGCGCATCGGCCACCACCTCGATCGACGCCGCGTCCATGCCCAGCAGCAGCTCGATGCTGTTCGCGTCGAGCGGCAGGTTCGAGGCGCCGCCGTGGTCCTTCACGAAATCCTCCAGATGCGCCAGGCGCGCGGCCATGGCCTCGATCTTGGCGGCGGGGATCACCTCGGTCTTCGACAGGAAGGCATCGGACAGCGTGGCGCCGATGGCCTTGATGTGGCTCTCCTGCGGCTCGTCGATGATGCCGAGCAGGGTCATGCCGAGCCGCAGGCGCTGCAGCAGTTGCGGCAGGTCCTGGATCACGCGTGCGCGGTCGGCGCGGTTGGGTTTGGCGCTCGCGGCCCACACCAGGTCGGAGGCCACGCGCTTGAGCATCACGGTCTGCTCGCCCTGCGCGCCATAGCGCAACGCGGCAATGGCCAGCACCTCGGCCCAGACCTTGAACAGGAACTCGCGGATCTCGTCGCGCACCGGCATGTCGTTGAGCATCTTGCGCAGCTCGATGGTGTACTGGATCGCCATCGTCTCCTTCTGCTCGACCTGCTGCGCCACGCTCATGACGCGCTGCGTGGTGTCGCTCTGCGTGAGATAGCGGCTCAGGAAGGCCACGAACTCGTCGAACACCAGCTTGAAGACGCGCTGACCGGTCTCGGGGTACTGCTCGATCACCTGCACCACGCGCTTGATCTCGCCCTCGAGCGCGCTGCCCGAGATGGCAGCCGCGTCGAAGCCCATCACGCAGGAACCCATGCGGTCGATCAGCATGCGCGCGGGGTGCTGCAAGCTGCCGAAGAACTCGGGCTCGGCGATCGCCACGCGCAGCACCGGCATCTGCAGCCGCGCGAACCACACGCGCGCCGAGAACGGAATGCGCTCCTCGGACAGGATCGCCTGGAACATCAGCGCGACGATCTCCACCGTGGCCTTGTCCGCGGTGGTGGGCGCCTTCTTCTTGAGTTCGCTGCTGCGTCGCCGCAGGTCGACCGCGGTCTGCTGCAGCAGGGTGGCCTGGTGCTCAGCCGAGGCCGCCTGCATATAGTGCGTGGCCGATGCGCGGTAGGCCGCCTCGGCCTCGGCGACCATGGCGGCAAAGGTCTGGTAGCCGGTGCGGGCGCTCACGCCGCCGATCGCGCCCGGTCCGCCGCCTGGCGCCGCGGCGTCCATGCCGGTGGTCGTCTGAAGGGGACGCGGGGCGGACAGGTCGGTGCCGATGCGTGCGGCAACGAAGCGCTTCAGGCTCAGCAGCGCCGTCTGGGCGCGCTGCCGGGCGACCAGCAGCGGCGAGCCGCCGGTGGTCAGCGCAGGCGCGGACGACGAAAAGACCCGCTGCGCGGGCGGCGCGGACGCAGAAGAACCGTTGACCGCGCCGTCCGAAGAAACCGGGGACGGGCCGCGGCCGATGGACGGTGCACCCGTCGCCGGTCCGCTCGCGCTGCCGCCACCACTGCCGCCGCCGGTGCGCCGGACAAAGCTCTTCAGGTCGATCTCCGGCATCACGCCCTGCGCGATCAGGAAGGCGTTGGCGTCCTCGTAGGCCTTGACGACCACGCCGACGAGCCGCTGCTGCACCGTGTCCTGCACGCGCGTCCAGAGCGCCCGGCTCAGCCCGGCCGCGAGCCACTGGTCCACCAGCAGTCTGGCCAGGGTTTCGGGCCGGAGCACGTCGTTGGCGTCGAGCTCGCCGGTGCCTTCGAGATGCTGGATGCGCAGCCGCAGGTCGCTGAGTTCGAAGCTGGCCTGCTCGTGAATCATTTGCGCCAGACGGGACGACAGGATGTTGCTTTCCATCGCATCGTCGCCCATGAGTTCGAGGCGCAGCTTCGGGGCCGATGGCGCGGCGACAGCAGCAACAGCCGCAGGCGCGCTCGCCGACCTGCGCCAGCCCGCCTGCGCGAGCGAGACCCATTGCGAGGCCTGCGCCTGGAAGGCCAAGAAGTCGTCGCGGCGTTCCTGCATCAGCCGGGCGTTGCCGACTTCGGAGGCCTGCTGGGTCAGGCGGTCCCGGATCGCCTGGCCCAGCGGCGCGATGACGCCGCCGGTGGCGAGCACGAAACGCTCACGCGTCTCGCGTGCGAGCTGCAGGGAAGTGTCGGACCGCGCGATGCTCATTGAAGGGATCGGGAAGGCAGGAAGACTCGGCGCTCAGGGCGTCAACAAGCGAGAGCTTGCATCGGGAAAGGCGGCAGCACAAGGGTGCAACGCCTTCCCGCGTTCTTGCCCCGGGGCCGGCTCGGTGCCTCAGACCACCGCGCCAGCGTTCGGGTCGTCCTCCGAACCGCCGTCGCGCTTCGGCGGCGTGCCCTTGATGAGGTCCTCGCGCTTGACGCCGAGCCACATCGCGATCGCCGCCGCCACGAAGGCCGACGAATAGATGCCGAAGCAGATGCCGATCGTCAGCGCCAGGGCGAAGTAGTGCAGCGTCGGGCCGCCGAAGAAGAACATCGAGAGCACCACGAGCTGCGTCGAGCCGTGCGTGATGATGGTGCGGCTGATGGTCGAGGTGATCGCGTTGTCGATGATCTCGGTCGTGTCCATCTTGCGGTAGCGCCGGAAGTTCTCGCGCACCCGGTCGAAGATCACCACCGATTCGTTGACGGAATAGCCCAGCACCGCAAGCACCGCAGCGAGCACCGCGAGCGAGAACTCCCACTGGAAGAACGCGAAGAAGCCCAGGATGATGACCACGTCGTGCAGATTGGCCAGCACGGTGGCCACGGCGAACTTCCATTCGAAGCGGATCGCCAGGTAGATCATGATGCCCACCACCACCATGCCCAGGGCCTTGAGGCCGTTGGTGGTGAGCTCGTCGCCCACCTGCGGGCCGACCACCTCGATGCCGCGCTGGGTGGCCGAGGGGTCGACCGTCTTGAGCGCCTGCATGACCTGCGCGCTCTGCTGGTCGGAATTCATGCCCTTCTGCGCGGGCAGGCGGATCTGCACGTCGCGCGAAGTGCCGTAGCTCTGCACCTGCACTTCGGGGTAGCCCAGCTTGCTGACGGCTTCGCGGATCTTGCCGATGTCGGCGGACTGCTGGTAGGCCACCTCCATCACGGTGCCGCCCGTGAACTCGACCGACAGGTGCAGGCCGCGGTGGAACAGGAAGAACACCGCGAGCGCGAAGGTGGCGAAGGAAATGATGTTCAGCACCAGCGCGTGGCGCATGAACGGGATGGTCTTGTGGATGCGGAAGAATTCCATGGCGCTTGTCCTTGACCTTTACTTGCCTTCAGCCACGGCCGTGCCGTTGGTCTTGGGCCGCCACACGGTGCCGATCGACACCGTCTTGAGCTTCTTCTTCTGGCCGTACCAGAAGTTCACGAGGCCGCGCGAGAAGAACACGGCCGAGAACATCGACGTGACGATGCCGATGCAGTGCACCACCGCGAAGCCGCGCACCGGGCCCGAGCCGAACGCCAGCAGCGCGATGCCCGCGATCAGCGTGGTCACGTTGGAGTCGAGGATGGTGCCCCAGGCGCGGTCGTAGCCGGCGTGGATGGCGGCCTGCGGCGAGGCGCCGTTGCGCAGCTCCTCGCGGATGCGCTCGTTGATCAGCACGTTGGAGTCGATGGCCACGCCGATGGCCAGCGCCATGGCCGCGATGCCGGGCAACGTGAGCGTGGCCTGCAGCATCGAGAGAATGGCCACGAGCAGCAGCAGGTTGACGGCCAGCGCGATCGACGAGAACAGGCCGAACAGTGCGTAGTAGGCGCACATGAAGACCATGATCGCGATGAAGCCGTACATCACGCTCTTGAAGCCCTTCTCGATGTTGTCGGCGCCGAGCGTCGGGCCGATGGTGCGCTCCTGGATGATCTCCATCGGCGCGGCCAGCGAGCCGGCGCGCAGCAGCAGCGCGAGGTCGTTGGCCTCGCTCACCGTCATCGAGCCCGAGATCTGGAAGCGGGTGCCGAGCTCGCCGTTGATCGACGGGGCAGTGAGCACTTCGCCCTTGCCCTTCTCGAAGATCAGCATGGCCATGCGCTTCTTGTAGTTCTCGCGGCTCACGTCGCGCATGATCCGGCCGCCCTTGGCGTCCATCGTCAGGTCGACCTTGGGCTGCTGGCTTTGCGAGTCGAAGCCGGGCTGCGCGTCGGTGAGGTTTTCGCCGGTGACGAGCACCTGCTTCTTCACGATGACCGCGCGGCCGTCGCGCTCGAAGAACTTCTCGGAGCCGAAGGGCACCGGCCCGCCGCTGAGTTCGGCGGCGCGGCCTTCGGCACTCTCGTCCACCAGGCGCATCTCGAGCGTGGCGGTGCGGCCCAGGATGTCCTTGGCCTTGGCCGTGTCCTGCACGCCCGGCAGCTGCACCACGATGCGGTCGAGGCCCTGCTGCTGGATGACCGGCTCGGCCACGCCGAGTTCGTTGATCCGGTTGTGCAGCGTGGTGATGTTCTGCTTGAGCGCGGCGTCCTGCTGGCGGCGCGCCGCTTCGGGCTTGATGGTCGCCACCAGGCGCAGGTTGCTGCCTTCGCCGCTGTCGACCGCCTCGAGGTCCTGGAACTGGTCCTGGATCAGCCGCCGGGCCGCATCGCGTGCCGCGGCGTCGCGGAACGAGATTTCGATGGCCTGGCCGTTGCGGCTCACCGAGGTGCCGCGGATGCCCTTGTCGCGGAACGTGGTGCGCAGGTCGCCCGCGAAGGATTCGGCCTTCTTGTCGATGGCGCCCTTCATGTCGACCTGCAGCAGGAAGTCGACGCCGCCGCGCAGGTCGAGGCCCAGGTACATCGGGAACGCATGCAGCGCCGTGAGCCATGCCGGCGAGCGCGAGACCAGGTTCAGCGCCACGATGTAGGCCGGATCGGCCGGGTCGGGCACCAGGGCGCGCTGAAGCACGTCGCGCGCCTTGAGCTGCTCGTCGGGCGTCGCGAAGCGCGCGCGCAGCGAGCCGCCTTCGAGCGTGAGCAGGTCGGGCACGAGCCCGGCCGTCTTCAGCGCCTCCTCGACCCGGCCCTGGGTGGCCGCGTCGACCTTGACGGTCGACTTGGCCGCGGACACCTGCACAGCAGGCGCCTCGCCGAAGAAATTGGGCAGGGAATAGATCAACCCCACCAGCAGCACGACCACGATGATCGCGTACTTCCAGACCGGATATCGGTTCATGAGAGAGCGCTTTTCAGAAACAGGACACGGCGTGACTTGAGGCCCCGCGCGACAAAGCGCAAGGCCGGGGCACCATCTTGTGGGAGATTACTGCTTGACCGCGCCCTTGGGCAGGACCTGCACCACGGCCGTGCGCTGGATCTTGATCTCGACGCCGTTCGCGATTTCGAGACCCAGGTACTGGTCGCCGAGCGAGGTGATCTTGCCGAGCACGCCGCCGACCGTGGCCACTTCGTCGCCCTTGGCGAGCGCCTCGATCATGGCGCGGGCTTCCTTCTGACGCTTCATCTGCGGGCGGATCATGACGAAGTACAGCACCACGAACATCAGTACCAGCGGCAGCATGCTGCCCAGCGAAGACATCATGTCGCCGCCACCGGATGCAGCGGGCGCGGTTTGGGCAAAAGCAGAGGAAATGAACAAGGGAGTCTCCAGCAGAGAGATGGGTATGAGGAATGTCAGAAGCGCGGGTCGGGCCCGCGGTTCCGCGGCCCCGAGAAAAAAGGCCGCGTTCAGAAGCCTGGAGCGGTGTTGCCGCGCTCAGCAGCGGGCATTGTATTCGTCGCAAAGGCCTGCACCGCGCGCTTATCCGGCGCGCGGTGCAGGCCTTTGGCTCTAACGGCTGCTACCGATTCAATAGCAAAAGGTTGCCGGAAGACCTCCAGCACCCTCCGGACCGCGGCGATCAGGCAGCCGCGCGCTGCGCCGATGGCTGTTGCTGCTGCGGATCGCGCCAGCGGGCCGTCAGCTCGCTCCAGCGCACGCGCGCTGCCGCCAGGTTGCGCTCCTTCACGTGGCCGTAGCCGCGGATCTGCTCGGGCAGGCTGGCGATTTCGAGGGCCAGTGCATGGTTCTCGGCGCGCAAGCCGGCCAGCACTTCGTCGATGCTCGCGCGGTATTCGCCGATCAGCGCGCGTTCGGTGCGGCGCTCCTCGGTGCGTCCGAAGATGTCGAGCGGCGTGCCGCGCAGGCCTTTCAGGCGCGCGAGCACCCGGAACGCCGGCAGCATCCACGGGCCGAACTTCTGCTTCTGCAGTTGACCCTTGGCGTTCTTCTTCGCGATGATCGGCGGCGCGAGGTGGTAGTTGAGCTTGAAGTCCTTGCCCATCTCGCCTTCGAACATGCCCTCGACACGGTCCAGGAAGCTGCGGTCGGTGTGCAGGCGCGCCACCTCGTACTCGTCCTTGTAGGCCATGAGCTTGAACAGCTGCCGCGCCACGGCCTCGGCCAGCGCGGTCTTGCCGAGGGCCGACTCGGCCTGCTGCACCTTGCCGACGAACTGCCGGTAGGTATCGGCATAGGCGGCGTTCTGGTAGCCGGCGAGGAACTCGACCCGGCGCGCCACCAAGCTGTCGAGCGTCTCGCGCTTCTTGAACTCGACGACCTGGCCCGGGCGCACGCGCTTTTGCAGTTCGTCGGGGTTGGCCGCGGCCTGGCGACCCCAGGCGAACGCGGCCTTGTTGTTCTCGACCGCCACGGCGTTGAGCTCGATCGCGCGCATCAGCGATTCGTGCGCCAGCGGGATCCAGCCCTTCTGCCAGGCATAGCCCAGCAGCATCGGGTTGGCGTAGAGGCTGTCGCCCATCAGCGTGGTCGCTGCGGCATCGGCGTCGAACGCACCGACCGCGTCGGCACCCACGACCTTCGCGATGTCGCCCGCGCAGTCGTCCTGCGGATTGACCCAGTTGGCATTGCGCACGAAGGCCGCGGTCGGCGTGCCGTGCGCATTGAGCGCCACGTGCGTGCGGCCTTCGCGCATGCGCGCCAGAGTTTCGGGATTGACCGCCACCAGCGGATCGGCCGCGAGGATCAGGTCGGCCGCGGCGGTGCCGACGCGCGTGGTGCGGATCGCCTCTTGCGAATCGCCGATCAGCGCGTGGCTCCAGGTGGCGCCGCCCTTCTGTGCGAGGCCGGCCGCATCCTGCGTGACGATGCCCTTGCCCTCGATGTGCGCCGCCATGCCGAGCAGTTGGCCGATGGTGATGACGCCCGTGCCGCCGACGCCGGCCACGACGATGCCCCAAACCTGGCCGGGGGCCAGCGCAGGCACGGCCGGCTCGGCCAGCGGGCCGAGTTCGAGCGGCGACGCCGCCTTGTCCTTGGCCTTCTTCTTGAGCTGGCTGCCTTCGACGGTGACGAAGCTCGGGCAGAAGCCCTTGAGGCAGCTCATGTCCTTGTTGCAGGTGCTCTGGTTGATCGCGCGCTTGCGGCCGAACTCGGTCTCGAGCGGCTCGACCGACAGGCAGTTGCTCTGCACGCTGCAGTCGCCGCAGCCTTCGCAGACCAGCTCGTTGATGACGACGCGCTTCGCCGGATCGACGGCCGTACCGCGCTTGCGGCGGCGGCGCTTCTCGGTGGCGCAGGTCTGGTCGTAGATGATGGCCGTGGTGCCCGCCATCTCGCGGAACTCGCGCTGGATCTCGTCGAGGTCGTCGCGGTGGCGCACCTTCACGTCCTGGCCGGGGATGTTCACGCCCTCGTACTTCTCGGGCTCGTCGGTCACGACCACCACCTTCTTCGCGCCCTCGGCATGCAGGCTCTCGGCGATCTGCAGCACCGAGTGGCCCTCGGGCCGCTCGCCGACCTGCTGGCCGCCGGTCATGGCGACCGCGTCGTTGTAGAGGATCTTGTAGGTGATGTTCACGCCAGCGACGATGCTCTGGCGGATCGCGAGCAGGCCGCTGTGGAAGTAGGTGCCGTCGCCCAGGTTGGCGAAAATGTGCTGGTCGGTCGTGAAGGGCTGCTGACCGACCCATGGCACGCCTTCGCCGCCCATCTGCGTGAAGCCGATGGTGGAGCGGTCCATCCAGGTGGCCATGAAGTGGCAGCCGATGCCGGCCATGGCGCGCGAGCCTTCGGGCACCACGGTGCTGGTGTTGTGCGGGCAGCCCGAGCAGAACCACGGCTGGCGGTCGGCACCCTGCACGCCGCCCACCTTGAGCACTTCCATCGAGCGCTCCTTGGCCTCGAGGATCGCCATCTGCGCGTCGATGCGCGCGCGCATGTCGGCGCCCGCATGGTCGAGGATGCCGAGCTTGCGCAGCCGCTGCGCGATGGCCTTGGCGATCAAAGCCGGGTTCAGGTCGGCATTGGCGCGCAGCAGCGTGTTGGCCGTCGGGTTGGGCATGGCCCATTCGCCGCCCGAGAAATCGCCGTCGAGCTCGTTGAACTTGCCGAGCACGTTGGGGCGCACGTCGGCGCGCCAGTTGTAGAGCTCTTCCTTGAGCTGGTATTCGATGACCTGGCGCTTCTCCTCGACCACCAGGATCTCCTGCAGGCCGGTGGCGAACTCGCGCGTGAGCTGCGCCTCGAGCGGCCACACCACGCCCACCTTGTGCAGCCGGATGCCCAGTTGGCGGCAGGTGGCGTCGTCCAGGCCCAGATCGATCAGGGCCTGGCGGGTGTCGTTGTAGGCCTTGCCGCTGGCCATGATGCCGAAGCGGTCGTTCGGGCCTTCGATCACGTTGTGGTTCAAGCGATTGGCGCGGATGTAGGCGAGCGCGGCATACCACTTGTAGTGCATCAGCCGGGCTTCCTGCTCCAGCGCATGGTCGGGCCAGCGAATGTGCAGCCCGCCGGGCGGCATCTCGAAGTCCGTCGGCACCACGATCTCGACGCGGTCCGGGTCGATCATGGCCGTGGCGCTCGATTCGACGATTTCCTGGATCGTCTTCATGCCCGACCACACGCCCGAGAAGCGGCTCAGCGCGAAGGCGTGGATGCCCAGGTCGAGGATTTCCTGCACGTTGGCCGGAAAGAACACCGGCGTGCCGCAGGCCTTGAAGATGTGATCGCTCTGGTGCGCGGCCGTGCTGCTCTTGGAAATGTGGTCGTCGCCCGCCACCGCGATCACGCCGCCGAATTCGGTGGTGCCCGCCATGTTGGCGTGCTTGAAGACGTCGGAGCAGCGGTCCACGCCCGGGCCCTTGCCGTACCAGATGCCGAAGACGCCGTCGAACTTGTTGGTGCCTTGCGGCGAGAAGCCCAGTTGCTGGGTGCCCCAGAGCGCCGTGGCCGCGAGCTCTTCGTTCACGCCCGGCTGGAACACGATGTTCTGTTCCTTCAGGAACTTGCTGGCCTTCCAGAGCGCCTGGTCGTAGCCGCCGAGCGGCGAGCCGCGGTAGCCGCTGATGAAGCCGGCGGTGTTCTTGCCGACCTGCTTGTCGCGCAGGCGTTGCAGCATCGGCAGCTTGACCAGCGCCTGCACGCCGCTCATGAACGCGCGCCCGTAGTCGAGGCTGTATTTGTCGTCGAGCGTGACGGTTTCAAGCGCGCGGCGAATGTGTTCGGGCAGCGGGGCGTTCATAGGTATCTGTCTCCGTATGGCAGGGCTTTGTGGGCCTGGCTGAGGTGTGGGTCTGTGCCCGGGTCGGGCGCGAGCCCATGATCACGCAAAGTGTATGCCGGTGTTCTTGACAGGTGTTTGCGTTCTTGGCCCCGAAAATCCGGGTTCCAGAAAGAATCTTGCTTAAGATCCACGGCAATGGAAAGAATCGATAAGTTCGACCTCGCAATCCTGCAAGAACTGCAGGCCGACGGCCGCCTCACAAATGCCGAACTTGCGCAGCGCGTGGGCCTTTCGGCCGCACCGTGCTGGCGCCGCGTGCGCGCGCTGGAGGAGGCCGGCTTCATCAAGGGCTACCACGCCGAGATCGACCGCCACAAGATCGGGCTCGGCGTGCTCGCTTTCGTGCGCGTCGACACCGAACGGGTCACGCTGGACGCAACCCGCAAGCTCGAAGAGGCGATCCGCCGCCTGCCCGAGGTGGTGGCCTGCCACTACATCAGCGGCACCGGCACCTTCGAGCTGCAGGTGGTGGCGCAGGACCTCGACAGCTTCTCGGCCTTTGCGCGCCAGCACCTGATGAACCTGCCCAACGTGAAAGACCTGCACACCAGCTTCTCGCTCGGCGAGGTCAAGGCCAGCAGCGCCTGGCCGCTCGGGCATCTGGCGCGCTGAGCCCGCAGCGCGGCGGCGCCTAGAATTCGCCTCATCACAACGCACCGGCATCCAGCCGGTCACCAGAGGAGAGGACACCGCATGAACCCCATTCGCCGCGCCCTGGCGCTGGGCCTTGCCGCCACCACGCTCGCTTTCGCCACCCAGGCGCAACCGAACAACCGCGAACTCGTGGTCGGGTCGAGCGCCACCTACGCGCCCTTCGCGTTCGAGAACAAGGACAGGCAGATCGTCGGTTTCGACATCGACATCATCAACGCCATTGCAAAGCAGCAGGGGCTGAAGATCAAGGTCGTGAACACGCCCTTCACCGGCATCTTCGGTGCGCTCAACAACGGCGACGTGGACCTCGTGATCTCGGGCGTCACCATCAACGACAAGCGCAAGCAGAGTTACGACTTCACGCCGCCTTATTTCGCCGCGCGCCAGCTGATCGCGCTGCCCAAGAACAGCACGGTCGCCTCGCTCAAGGACCTTGCGGGCAAGAAGATCGCGGTGGTCAGCGCCTCGACGGCCGACGACATCGCCTCGCGCGAATTCGGCAAGACCAGCCCCGACATCCGCCGCTTCGAGAGCACCCCGCTGATCATCTCGGAGCTGGCCGGCGGCGGCGTCGACGCTGCCATCGGCGACAACGGCGTGATCGCCTACCGCGTGTCGCAACACCCCGCGCTCAAAACGCTCGACGACAAGGCTTTCCCCGAGGAAGGCTTCGGCATCGTCGTCAGAAAGGGCGACAAGGCGCTGCTCGACAAGCTCACGGCCGGCCTGGCCGCGATCCGCGCCGATGGCAGCTACGCCACCATCTACAGAAAGTGGTTCAACAAAGACCCGAGCGCACGATGAGTTTGCCCCCCACACGCGTGAAGGGGTCGTAGATGGAGCAACCCATCCTGCTTTTCGGATGGTTCCGCTGGGACATCCTGGTCGAATACCAGGACCTGTTCAGGCAGGGCGCCTGGATGACGCTGCGCATGACCGTGGTCTGCGTGCTGATGGGCGCGAGCTGGGGCCTGTGCCTCGCGCTCGCGCGGCTGGCGCAGCCGCGCCATGCGCCATGGACCTGGGTGGCGCGCCTTTGCCTGCGCTGGCCGGCCACGGTGTACGTGAGCTTCTTTCGCGGCACGCCGTTGTTCGTGCAGATCCTGCTGATCCATTTCGCGGTGATGCCGGTGTTCATCCATCCGTCCACGGGATTGCTGATCGACGGCGATCTCGCGCGCACGCTCAAGCAGGAACACGGCGCACTGATCTCAGGCGTTGTGGCGCTGACACTCAATTCAGCCGCCTACATCTCCGAGGTGTTCCGCGCCGGCATTCAGTCGATCTCGCGCGGGCAGTTCGACGCGGGCCGCTCGATCGGCTTCACGCCGGCGCAGGTCATGCGCTACGTGGTGCTGCCGCAGGCCTTCCGGCGCATGCTGCCGCCCCTCGGCAACAACGCGATCGCGCTGCTCAAGGACACCTCGCTGGTCTCGGCCATCGGCCTGGCCGAACTCGCCTATGCAGCGCGCACCGTGGCGGGCGCGTATGCGCGTTATTGGGAGCCCTACCTCGCGATCTCCGTGGTCTATTGGTGCATGACGCTCGCGCTCACCACCATGCTGCGACGGCTGGAACACAGGCTCGCGCGCAGCGACAGGGGCTGACGCCGCCGGCCCCTAGGCACAATCGGGAGACATGCCGCCCATTTCTCCCGAAGAAACGCCCATCCCCCCCGCCCAGCCGCGCCCGCCCAAGTTCTCGGCGCTCGAGCCGCTCCGGCTGCCCGTGTTCCGCATGCTCTGGAGCACCTGGCTGATCGCCAACATCTGCATGTGGATGAGCGACGTGGCGGCGGCGTGGCTCATGACCTCGCTGACCAGCTCGCCGATCTGGGTGGCGCTGGTCCAGTCGGCCTCCACGCTGCCGGTGTTCCTGCTCGGCCTGCCGAGCGGCGCGCTGGCCGACATCCTCGACCGGCGGCGCTGGCTGGTCGCCACCCAGTTCTGGCTGGCGGGCACCGCGATCGTGCTGTGCGTGGCGATCTCGCTCGACGTGATGACCGCACCGCTGCTGCTGGCGCTGACCTTCGCCAACGGCATCGGCCTGGCGCTGCGCTGGCCCGTGTTCTCGGCCATCGTGCCCGAGCTGGTGCCGCGGCCGCAGCTGCCGGCCGCGCTCGGGCTGAACGGCATCGCGATGAACGCCTCGCGCATCATCGGCCCGCTCACGGCCGGCATGTTGATTGCGAGCGCGGGCAGCGTCTGGGTGTTCGCGCTCAATGCGGTGCTGTCGGTGGCCTCGGGCTTCGTCGTGCTGCGCTGGCGGCGCGAGCACAAACCCAATCCGCTGGGCCGCGAGCGGCTCATCAGCGCCATGCGCGTGGGCGTGCAGTTCGTCTGGCAGTCGCAGCGCATGCGCGCGGTGCTCACGCGCATCACCATCTTCTTCTTCCACTCGACCGCGCTGCTTGCGCTGCTGCCGCTGCTGGCGCGCAACCTCAAGGGCGGCGGTGCCGGCACCTTCACGTTGCTGCTGGCGGCGATGGGCGCGGGCGCGATCATCGCCGTGCTGTTCCTGCCGCGGCTGCGCCAGGCGCTGGGCCGCGACCAGCTCGTGCTGCGCGGCACGCTGTTGCAGTCGGCCGCCACCGCGGTGATGGCCTTCGCGCCCAATGCATGGGTGGCGGTGCCCGCGATGTTCTTCGGCGGCATGGCCTGGATCACGGTGGCGAATTCGCTGTCGGTCTCGGCGCAGCTGGCGCTGCCCGACTGGGTGCGCGCGCGCGGCATGTCGACCTACCAGATGGCGATCATGGGCGCGAGCGCGATCGGCGCGGCCCTCTGGGGCCAGGTGGCCACGGTCAGCGACCTGCGGACCAGCCTGGAGATCGCGGCGGTGAGCGGCACGCTGGTGATGCTGGCCGCGCTGCGCTGGGTGACCGACGTCTCGGGAGAGGAGGCCGACATGAGCCCGGCCCGCGCCGGCTGGGCGGCCGGCCCGCCGGCCGAAAGGCCCGAGGAAAGCGGGCGCGTGGTCATCACCATCGAATACATCATCGACCCGGCCCGAGCGGCCGCCTTCCACCTCGTGATGCAGCAGACCCGGCGCGCCCGGCTCGGCCAGGGCGCGATCGGCTGGGAGCTGCTGCACGATATCGCCGAGCCGGGGCGCTATCTCGAGCAGATCGTGGACGAAAGCTGGACCGACCACCTGCGCCGCTTCACGCGGGCCACGGCGGCCGACATGGCGCTGCGCGAACGGCGGCTGGCGTTCCACATCGGCGAATCGCCGCCCGCCGTGACCCGGTACGTGGTGCGGCGATGAAATTTGACCGTTCGGTCTGCTTTGGCTGCCTGGCGCGCGCGCCTCTCGGGTAACTACCGATCCGCTTTTTTTGACCGATCGGACAATTTAGCCCATCATCACGGCCGTTCGACCACGAGGACCGCCACGATGAAACCCGCCCCCCTGCGCAGCCGCTTCTGGTCGGACCTGACCAGCGAAGAATTCTCCCGCCTCGACCGCGAACGGCTCATCGCCGTGCTGCCGGTCGGCGCCACCGAGCAGCACGGTCCGCACCTGCCGATGTCGACCGACACCGCCACCATCGACGGCATGGTCAGCGCCACGCTGCCGCACCTGCCCGACGACCTGCCGGTGCTCTTTTTGCCGACCGTGGCCTACGGCAAGAGCAACGAGCATTCGCGCTACCCGGGCACGCTGACGGTGTCGGCCACGACGCTGATCTCGCTGTGGACCGACATCGGCGCCTGCGTGGCCCGTGCCGGCGTGCGCAAGCTGGTGCTCTACAACAGCCACGGCGGCCAGATGAGCGTGATGGACATCGTGGCGCGCGACCTGCGCGAGGCGCACGGCATGATGGTCGTGGCCGCCAACTGGTACACGCTGGGCCTGCCCGAGGGCCTGTTCACCGCGCACGAGGGGCGCCACGGCATCCATGCCGGCGACCTCGAAAGCTCGGTCATGCTGCACCTCACGCCCGACCATGTGCAGAAGGACCGGTTCCAGAACTTCCACTCGATGACCGAAGACCTCGCGGCCGAGAACAAGTACCTGTCGATCACGCCCAGCGGCAAGCTCGGCTGGCAGATGCACGACATCAACCCCGCGGGCGCCGCCGGCGACGCCACCCGCGCCACCGCCGAGAAGGGCGCCGCGGTGCTCGACCACGTCGGCCGGCGCTTCGTCGACCTGCTGCGCGAGGTCGACCGCTTCCCGCTCTCGCGCCTCGACAACCAGCCCGCATGGCAATGACCCCCAGCACCCCGCCCGACGACACCACCACCGCCACGCCGCTGGTGCGCCTGCGCCAGGTCGGCAAGCGCTTTGCCAACGGCACGCTCGCGCTCGAGGGCATGACGCTCGACATCGGCGAGCACGACTTCGTCAGCTTCCTCGGCCCCTCGGGCTGCGGCAAGAGCACCGCGCTGCGGCTGATCGCCGGCCTCACCCGGCTCAGCGCGGGCGAGGTCCAGTGGTCGGGCGCCAACAGCGGCGCGGCCAAGCACAGCCGCAGCGACCGCGACCTCGGCTTCGTGTTCCAGGAACCCACGCTCATGCCCTGGGCCAAGGTGTTCGACAACGTGTGGCTGCCGCTCAAGCTCGCGGGCACCTCGCGCGATGCGGCGGCGCCCGTGGTCGAGCAGGCGCTCGAGATGGTCGGGCTCTCGCGCTTCGCGGGCGTCTACCCGCGCGAGCTGTCGGGGGGCATGAAGATGCGCGTGTCGATCGCGCGTGCGCTGGTCACCCATCCGCGCCTGCTGCTGATGGACGAGCCCTTTGCCGCGCTCGACGAGATGACGCGCATCAAGCTCAACAACGACCTGCTCGCGATCTGGCGCGAGCATCGCTTCTCGGTGGTGTTCGTCACGCACAGCGTCTACGAGTCGGTGTACCTGTCGAACCGCATCGTGGTGATGGCCGCGCGCCCGGGCCGCGTGATCGACGAGATCCGCATCGACGAGCCCTATCCGCGCGGTGAAGACTTCCGCACCTCGAGCCGCTACAACGCGCACTGCACCGCCGTGTCGCAGTCGCTGCATGGAGCCCTGCATGACGTCGATCACTGAACGCCCCGCCGCCGGTGCGGCCGCCGTCGCCGAGCCCGCAGCGCCCTCCGCCGAACTGCTGCGCGCCCACGAAGACCGTGCGCAGCGCCGCGAGTCGATGCTGCGCATCGCCGTGCCCGCGCTGGTGGTGGCCGTGCTGCTGCTGCTGTGGGAATGGATGGTGCGCGCCAATGGCATTCCGCACTACATCCTGCCTTCGCCCTCGCTGATCCTCACCACGCTGTTCGACAACTGGGCATCGCTGTCGAGTGCGCTGTGGTTCACCGTGCGGCTGACGCTGCTCGCGCTCGCGGCGGCCATCGTGGGCGGCGTGGTGCTGGCGATCGCGTTCGCGCTTTTCAAGTGGGTCGAGGTAGGCCTGTTCCCGATCGCGGTGATCCTGCAGGTGACGCCGATCATCGCGATCGCGCCGCTGATCCTGATCTATGTCTCGAACACCACCGCGGCGCTGTTGCTGTGCGCGTGGATCGTGGCCTTCTTCCCGATCCTGTCGAACACCGTGGTCGGCCTGAAGAGCGCCGACAGCAACCTGCGCGACCTGTTCCAGCTCTACAAGGCATCGCCGTGGCAGACCTTCCGCTACCTGCTCGCGCCGAGCGCGCTGCCGTACTTCATGGCGGGCCTGAAGATCGCGGGCGGGCTGGCCCTGATCGGCGCGGTGGTGGCCGAGTTCACGGCGGGCACGGCGGGCAAGGAGACCGGCCTCGCGTCGCGCATCCTCGAGTCGAGCTTTCGCACCGAGATCCCGATGATGTTCGCGGCGCTGCTGCTGGTGTCGCTGCTGGGCATCGTGATCTTCATCGTGTTCGCGGCGCTGTCGCGCCTGGTCCTCGGCCACTGGCACGAAAGCGAGATGCGCCGTGAGCGCTAGGCCCGCGATGCCCGCGGTCGACTGGGACGCCGTGCAGCAGGACCTGCGCGGCCTCAACCTCGTCACCGCGCCGGCGCAACGCAAGCAGCTGTCGAAGGACTTTTACTGGTACAGCCCGATCCTCACGGCCCAGCTCGCCGGCTGCGTGGCCGACCTCGTGGTCAAGGTCGGCACCGAGGACGACGTGCGGCAGGCCGCGGCGGTGGCCGCGAAATGGCAGCTGCCGCTCACCGTGCGCGCGGGCGGCACCGGCAATTACGGCCAGTGCGTGCCGCTCGAAGGCGGCATCGTGCTCGACGTGACCGGCATGTGCCGCGTGCTCGACATCCAGCCGGGCCGCATGCGCGTGGAGGCCGGTGCCCGCATGCACGACATCGACCTCGCGGCGCGCGAGACCGGCCAGGCGCTGCGCATGTGGCCCTCGACCTGGCACGTGGCCTCGATCGGCGGCTTCATCGCGGGCGGCTTCGGCGGCATCGGCTCCTTCCGCCACGGCATCCTGCGCGACCCGGGCAATATGCTGCACGCGCGCGTGATGACGGTGGAGCGCGAGCCGCGCATCATCGAACTGCATGGCGACGAGATCCAGCAGGTGCAGCATGCCTTCGGCACCAATGGCGTGATCCTCGACGTGGAGGTCGCGCTGAGCCCGGCCGTCGACTGGGTGCACTGCACGGTGCTGTTCGACACCTACCGCGGTGCGCTCGACTTCGGCATCGCCGCGCAGGCGCCCACGCTCGACATCTTTTTGCTCTCGACCGTGGAGGCGCGCTTCTCGCCCTACTACACCGCCATGCGCGATCGCTTTCCGGCCGACCGGCATGCGGTGTTCACGATGGTCTCGCCCGCGTCGATGGCCGAGTTCCGCGCGCTCGCCGCAGCGCATGGCGGCACGATCTCGGTCGCGGGCACCGAGGCCGAGTTGCTCGCCGACGGCCTGCCGCCGGCCTACGAGTGCGCGTTCAACCACACGACGCTGCAGGCGCTCAAGGCCGACCGCGGCTGGACCTATCTGCAGGTGGCCTATGCCCAGCCCTTCGATCCGGCCGTGGTCGAGCGCCACCTCGCGATCTTCGGCGACGACGTGCTGCAGCACCAGGACTTCGCGCGCGCCGGCGGCGAATGCGGCACCTTCGGCATCCTGCTGGTGCGCTGGAAGGGCGAAGCCCACCAGTACGAGGTGATCCGCGAGATCGAATCGCAGGGCGGCTGCAAGATCTTCAATCCGCACGTGGTCACGATCGAGGACGGCGGCATGAAGGCCATCGACACGCAGCAGATCGAGTTCAAGAAGCGCAGCGATCCGATGGGCCTGATGAACCCCGGCAAGACCCGCGGCTGGACGCCCGACATGGCCGCTGCGCGCTGAAAAGATCTCTCTCGTTTTTCCACCCCCTTCACAGGAGTCCATCCCATGCGCATCCCCGCTCTCGATCTTCGCCCGCTGGCCTTCGGCCTCGCGCTCGCAGGTGCCGCCTTCGCCGCGCAGGCGCAGGAAAAGGTGGTGTTCGCCACCAACTGGAAGGCGCAGGCCGGCCACGGCGGCTTCTACCAGGCGCTGGTGGACGGCACCTACAAGAAGTACGGCCTCGACGTCGAGATCCAGCAGGGCGGCCCGATGGTCAACAACCGGCCCATGCTGCCGGCCGGCAAGGTCGACTTCCTCATGACCGGCAACCTGCTGCAGTCCTTCGACAACGTGAAGAACGGCGTGCCCACGGTGGTGGTGGCGGCCTTCTTCCAGAAAGACCCGCAGGCCATGTTCGCGCACCCGGGCCAGGGCTTCGACAGCTTCAAGGACATGGCCAAGGCGCCCGTGGCCTTCGTCGGCAAGGACGGCCAGTTCAGCTTCTGGCAATGGATGAAGTCGGAGCACGGCTTCAAGGATGCGCAGCTCAAGCCCTACACCTTCAACGTCGGCCCGTTCCTGGCCGACAAGAAGTCGATCCAGCAGGGCTACGCCATCTCCGAGCCGCTGTCGATCAAGGCGCAGGCCGGCTTCGACCCGGTGGTGCAACTGCTGGCCGACAACGGCTTCTCGACCTACGCCACCACCATCGAGACGCGTGCCGACCTCGTCAAGAACAAGCCCGAGACCGTGCGCAAGTTCATCGAGGCGTCGATCATCGGCTGGAACAACTACCTCTACGGCGACAACAAGGCCGCCAACGCACTGATTGCCAAGACCAATCCCGACTCGCCCGTGGCCGCGCTCGAGGGCTCGATCGCGCTGATCAAGAAGATGGGCATCGTCGACAGCGGCGAGTCGCTCACCAAGGGCATCGGCGCGATGGACGAGGCCCGCGTGAAGGACTTCTACGACAAGATGGTCAAGGCCGGCCTCTACAAGCCCGGCGAGGTCGATCTCTCGAAGGTCGTGACGACGCAGTTCGTCAACAAGAGCGTGGGCGTGGACCTGCGCAAGCAGCTCACGGGCAAGTAAGCACCCCCGTCATTTTTTCCGCGGGCCGCGCGGTGCTTGCGCCGGGGTCAGATGCCGGCGCCTGGGTTGCCATAAGGCGCCGTGCGTCCCTTGTTTCCTGGGCTCTGACCCCGTATCGCCAGCACACGCTGTGCGAACCGGCCCTTCTCATGAAAACGCTCGTCGTTCATTGCCATCCGAATCCTGACAGCTTCAACCACGCGCTCTACCGCACCGCCCTCGCGGCGCTCGAACCCCGGCACCCGGTGCGCGCGATCGACCTCTATGCCGAAGGCTTCGAGCCGACGCTCACGCGCGAAGAGCGCATCGCCTACCTCGACAACCCCGACCTGATCCGCGAACGCGTGAAGCCCCACGTCGAAGCGCTGCTGTGGGCCGAGCACCTGGTGTTCGTCTATCCCACCTGGTTCCACGGACCGCCCTCGATGCTCAAGGGCTGGCTCGAGCGGGTCTGGCTGCCCGGCGTGGCCTTCCTGCCGGCCGAGCGCAAGGGCCAGGTCGTGTCGTCGGGCCTGCGGCACATCCGGCGGCTCACGGTGGTGACGACGGGCGGCTCGCCGCGCTGGTTCGTGATGCTGATCGGCGATCCGGGCCGGCGGCTCTTCACGCGGGCGCTGCGGGCGCTGTTCGCATGGCGCTGCAAGGTCACATGGCTGCAGCTGCACGACATGAACGCCGTCACCGAACACGACCGCACGCACTTCATCGAACGCGTTGCGCGCACATTGCAACGCATCTGACAACCACACCATCATGAGCCTCGAACGCACCCTCACCGTCCGCGTCGAACGCATCACTCGGCAGACGCCCGAGATCCTCGCCTTCGCGCTGGCGCATCCCTGGGGCCGGCCGCTGCCGGGCTACGAGGCCGGTGCGCACATCGACGTGCACATGCCCGGCGGCTTCTCGCGCCAGTACTCGCTCGCGCGCGCGCCAGCGGGCGCAGCCGCGCCGTACCTGATCGGCGTGAAGCGCGAGGCCCAGAGCCGCGGCGGCTCGGCCTCGATGCACGAGCGGGTGCGCGAAGGCGACCTGCTCGCGATCAGTGCGCCGCGCAACACCTTTCCGCTGCGCGACGCGGCCTCGCACCACCTGCTGCTCGCGGGCGGCATCGGCCTGACGCCGCTGCTCGCGATGGCCCAGGCGCTCGCGGCGCGCGGTGCGCCGTTCACGCTCTGCGTGTTCGCCCGCAGCGAGGAACACCTGGCCTTTGCCGACGCGCTGCGCGCGCCCGCGCTCGCGCCGCACCTGCGGCTGCACCTCGACCAGGGCGACGCCGCGCAGCGCATCGACCTGCGCGCGCTGCTGGCCGAGCGCGCGCCGGGCGCGCAGCTCTACGTCTGCGGCCCCGGCGGCTTCATGCAGGCGGTGCGCGAGGCGGCCGCGCACTGGCCCGAGGACGCGCTGCATGCCGAATACTTCGCTGCGCCGACGGACGCCGGTGCCGCCACGGGCCTGCCGTTCACGCTGAAGCTCGCGCGGCGCGGCATCACGGTGCCGGTGGCGGCCGACCAGACTGCCGTCGATGCGCTGCACGACGTCGGCATCGACATTCCGGTCTCGTGCCAGCAGGGGCTTTGCGGCACCTGCGTGGTGGAGGGCGACGGCACGGCGGCCGAACACCGCGACTTCTGCCTCACGGCGAGCGAGCGCCGCCACAAGGTTGCGCTGTGCTGCTCGCGCGCGAGCGGCACCGAGCTGGAACTGCAGCTGTGAGCGAAAGCGGCGACGCGGAAGTCCCCGCCACGCGCGGGCGTTCGCGCAAGTACACGCAGGTGCTCGGCCTCATCAACCAGGCAGCGATCGAGGTCTTCGCGAGCGAGGGGCTCGCAGGCGCCTCGACACAGGCCATTGCCGACAAGGCCGGCCTGTCCAAAGCGCAGCTGCACTACTACATCGAGAGCAAGGAAGCGCTGTACCGGCAGATCCTGCAGGACATCCTCAACGACTGGATCGTGGTGTTCGGCTTTGCCGACGAGGCCTTCGGCCCATGCAAGGTGCTCGGCGACCTGATCCAGCGCAAGATGGTTTTCTCGTTCGAACACCCGTTGCGCTCGCGCATCTTCACGGCCGAGATGATGCGCGGCGCGCCGGTGCTGGGCAGCATGATGGACACGAGCAAACAGCGCACCGACCAGGCCGCCGCCGTGATCCGCAACTGGATGAACCAGGGCCTGATGGACGAGGCCGACCCGATGCTGGTGCTGTTTCACATCTGGGCCGTAACGCAGTTCTATGCCGACCATGCCACGCAGGCCGCGTACTTCCGCAACACGGCGCAGCAGGGCGATGAAAAGGACCGGCGCTACCTGATCGACCAGGTGACCGAGTTCCTGCTCAAAGGCGCCGGCGTCAGGTGATGCGCTGCGGCAGGTACATGGTGGCTTCCACTTCCACCAGCACCTCGTCGCCCGGCAGGAAGCGCGACACCTCGACGACCGTGCTGACCGGCGGATCGCCCGGATAGAACAGCCCGCGCACGCGGTTGTAGAACGCGTAATGCGGCAGGTGGCGGAAGTACTGCACCAGCTTGACCACGTCTTCCATGGTGCCGCCATGCTCGGCCGCGATCTCGCGGATGCGCTCGAGCACGAACCAGCTCTGCGCCACGATCGGCGCCTCGAAGATGTCGACCGACATTTGGCCCGTGGCGTAGCCCAGGCCCTGCAGCGCGGCGCGGCCTTCGTCGGGCAGCGCGTCGTAGCCGGCCACCGCGCGGCGCGTGGCCGGATCGACCGCCACCACGCCGCTCAGAAACACGAAATCGCCGACGCGCTTGGCGGCGGCATAGTTGGCCATCGGCTTGCCCATGCTCATGGTGTCGTCTCCAGAATGCGACCGGCGCGGATCACGGTGCGCTCGCGCCCGCGCGGTCCGATGAGTTCATGCTCGCCCACGGCCGCGAGCAGCACGAGGTCGGCCGGGCAGCTCGGCGCGATGCGTCCGTCCCAGGCCAGTCCAAGGGCCTTGGCCGGCGCGACGGTGATCGCATCGAGCCAGTCTTCGGCGGGCGCGAGGTGCGCCATCTGCACGCCGAGGCCGAAGGTTTCGAGAAGGTCGTAGCTGCCATAGGGATAGAAGGCGTCCTGCACGTTGTCGGTGGCCAGGCTCGCACGCAAGCCCCGTGCCGCCGCTTCGCGCAGGCGCGTGATGCCGCGCGGCACCGGCGTACGGTCCCAGGCGCCCTGCAGGTAGAGGTTGGTGGTCGGCAGCGCGACGATGTGGAGGCCGGCGCCGGCGCACAGCGCCAGCGTCTCCTGCGCCACGGCATCGTCCTGCACCGACAGCGAGCAGCAGTGGCCACAGACCACGCCACCGCCGAAGTCGCGCGCGCGCACCAGCTGCGCGATGCTGCGCAGCCCGCTCGCATCGGCGTCGAGCCCTTCGTCGACATGAAAGTCGAGGCCCAGCCCATGGGCCTGCGCCAGGTCGAACACACGGCCCAGCTTCTGCACCAGCCCTTCGTTGCGGTAGACGAAGGCGCCCAGCGTGCCGCCCGCGCGCTTCACCTGCAGTGCGATGCGCTCGCCGGCCTCGAGGTCGGCGAACACGTCGAGCGGCGTGAGCGAGACGAACTGCAGCGCGACGCGGCCTTGCCATTCGGCGCGCAGCGCCTCGAACACCGCGAGCGCGGCGGGCGCGTCGGCCTCGACCCAGTCGATGTGCGTGCGCAGCGCGCGCACGCCCGAATGCCAAGCCTCGTGCAGCGCGCGCGCCATGCGCGGGCGCAGCGTCTCGCCGGTCCAGCCCGCGCGGTGGCGGTCCATGCGCGCGATGGCCGCGAACAGGTCGCCCTCGGCCGCGCCGACTTCCTGCACGGTGTAGTTCTTGTCGATGTGCGCATGCGCCTCGACCAACGCGCTCAGCAGCGTGCCGCGGGCGTCGCCCGGGGCCTGCGAAGCGCTCGCGTCGATGGCCTGCACGCGGTCGCCCGCGAGCGTCACATCGAAGAGCTGCAGGCCCTCTTGCGCGTCGAAGCCGCGCAGCCGCGGCGGGATGCGCACCGATTCGAGCTTCATGCGCGCTGTTGCCAGGCGCGCAGCCAGCCGAGCCCGGCCGAGGTGCCGCCGGGTTCGGCCCCACGCCTCGGACGGTACTCGCAACCGACCCAGCCTTGCCAGCCGCATTCCGCCGCGACGCTGTCGATCAGCGTCAGAAGATAGGGATAGTTCTGCTCACCGATGTCGGGCTCGTGGCGCTCGGGCACGCCGGCGATCTGGATGTGGCCCACGCGGCCCGTGGGCAGGTACTTGCGGATCTTCATCGCCACGTCGCCCTCGACGATCTGGCAGTGGTACAGGTCCATCTGCACCTGGAGGTTGGGCGCGCCCACCATGTCGACGATCTCGTGCGCATGGTCCTGGCGGTTCAAAAAGAAGCGCGGAATGTCGCGCGTGTTGATCGGCTCGATCAGCACGTCGCGGCCCGCCTTGGCGGCCTCGGCCGCGGCCCAGCGCAGGTTGTCCACGTAGACCGGCTGCACGGCCTCGCGCTCCAGGCCTTCGGGCACGAGGCCGGCCATGATGTGGATGCGCGGGCAGTCGAGCGCCACCGCGTAGTCGATGGCCCGGGCGATGCCCTCGCGGAACTCGGCGTCGCGCCCCGGCAGGCAGGCGAGGCCGCGCTCGCCGCCGTCCCAATCACCGGGCGGGCCATTGAAGAGCACCTGCGCCAGGCCGTTGTGCTGGAGGCGCGCAACGATGTCTTCCTTGGCGAAGGCGTAGGGGAACAGGTATTCGACGGCCTTGAAGCCGTCCTTCGCGGCGGCTTCGAAGCGGTCGAGGAAAGCTAGCTCCGGATAGAGCATCGAGAGGTTGGCGGCGAATTGAGGCATGGCGTGTTTTTACTACGGCCGGCTACCAGCGCGCACCGAAGCTGCGGCGCAGTTCGTCGATCTGTTCGGCGCCGAGCGGTGCGTGCCGCGCGGCGCCGGTGAGCAGCTGGAGCCTGGCGGTCTCCTCGAGCTCCTCGAGCACGGCCATGGCGGCGGCCGGCGTGTCGTGCCACACGTTGGGGCCGAGCCGCTCGAGCATCACCGCACGGATCGGCGTGCCCGCGGTGCCGAAGCGCTCGATGGCCTCGGCCACGCGCCCGACGGCATCGGGCGCGCCGGGGCGGTGGTAGGCAACGACCGGCACATGGCCGACCTTCATGACGAAATACGGCGTCAGCGCGGGCAGCAGCTCGCCCTGCTTTTCGCCTTGGGACTCGCCGAGCGTGAGCGCCACGCAATGCGTGCTGTGCGTGTGGATCACGCAGGCCGTGCTGGCATCGAAGCGGCGCGCGGCCGCATAGATGCGCATGTGCAGCGCGATCGTCTTGCTGGCTCGGTCGCCGCCGGTCTGCTGCCCTTCGGCATCGAGCCGGGCCAGCCGGGCCGGATCGAGGAAGCCGAGGCAGGCATCGGTCGGCGTGATCAGAAAGCCGCCGTCGTCGTCGAGCCGCACGCTGATGTTGCCGGCCGTGGCATGCACGTAGCCGCGCTCGAAGAGGCTGCGGCCGACACGGCAGATTTCTTCGCGGGCGTCGGACTCCGTCATGCCAGCACCGTGAAGGCCCGGGTGAAGAAATCGTCCCCACCGAAGTTGCCCGACTTGAGCGCGATGTGCATCGCCGCGCCGCCTGCGACGCCGGTGCGCGCATGGCACCACGGCACGCCCGGGTCGATCTGCGGGCCGATCTGCATCTGCGCGATGCCCAGCGCCTGCACGCAGGCGCCCGAGGTTTCGCCGCCAGCCACCACGAGCTGGCGCACGCCGTGTTCGACCAGCCCGCGTGCGATCGCCGCGATGGTGCGCTCGACCATCGCGCCGGCCTCCTCGACGCCGAGCCGGCCCTGCACCGACTTCACGGCACCGACCTCGGCGGTGGAGTAGACGAGCACCGGGCCCTGGCCGATCAACGGTGCAGCCCAGGCCAGCACCTCGGCCGCCACGTCCACGCCCGCGGCGATGCGCAACGGATCGACGGCCATCGCCGCGCCGCCGCGCTGGATGAAGTCGAGCACCTGCCGGTTCGTCGCGAGCGAGCAGCTGCCCGACACCACGGCGCGCAGCCCGCCCGCGGCCGGCAATGCGCTGGCCTGCGACGACGGCGCGAGGCCGAAGTTGGCCGGCAGCCCGATCGCCACGCCCGACCCGGCCGTGACCAGCGGCATCTTCGCGAGCGCGGGGCCGAGCCGCAGCAGGTCGTCGTTCGACACCGCATCGACGATGGCGATCGACACGCCTTCGCCCTTGAGCTGCGCGATGCGTTCCGTGATGGCGTCCGCACCGCGCGCCACCACCGCATGGTCGATGAGCCCCACCTTGCGCGTGCACTGCGCCTGCAGCACGCGCACCAAATTCGCATCGGTCATCGGCGTAAGCGGATGGTTCTGCATGCCGCTCTCGCTGAGCAGCACGTCGCCCGCGAACAGGTAGCCCTTGAACACCGTGCGCTTGTTGTCGGGAAAGGCCGGCGTGGCGATGGTGAAGTCGCAGTTCAGCGCGTCCATCAGCGCCACGGTCACCGGGCCGATGTTGCCCTTCGACGTGCTGTCGAACGTAGAGCAGTACTTGAAGTAGATCTGCCGCGCACCCTGGGCCTGCAGCCAGCGCAGCGCCTCGAGCGACTGCGCCACGGCCTCGGCCGGCGCGATGGTGCGCGACTTGAGCGCGACCACCACCGCGTCGACCTCGGCATCGAGGGCGCCCGACGGCACGCCGATGGCCTGCACCACGCGCATGCCCGCGCGCACGAGGTTGTTGGCGAGGTCGGTGGCGCCGGTGAAGTCGTCGGCAATGCAGCCGAGCAGCAGCTTGGCCATCGCTCAGCCCTTCACCGCGAGCTTGACCGCCTGCGCGTTCTCGCGCACGTAGTCGCGCAGGATGGCGTCGAAGCTCGCGTCGGCTTTCAGGCCCAGCGCCTCGGCGCGCGCCGCATGCACGCGGCTCGGCCAGCTGGTGACGATCTTCGCGCTGGCCGCGTCGGGCTCCCAGTCGATCAGCGCGGTGGCTTCCTTGCCCGCGATGCGTTCGAGCGCCGCGGCCATCTCGCGCACCGTGGTCGTCAGCGCCGGCAGGTTGACCGCCGTGCGCGCGCCCCACTCGGCGGCGCTGGCCGTGGCGGCGCGCACGAGGCCCGCGACCGTGTTGCCGGGCGATGCGAGCGCCACCGCGGTCTCGGGCGGCACCGGGCAGCGCGCGCGCTCGCCCGCGAGCGGCTCGCGCAGCATGCCGCTCAGGAAGCTCGAGGCCGCGCCGTTGGGCCGGCCCGGCCGCACCGACACCGTCATGAGCCGCACGTTGCGGCCCTGCACGAAGCCCTTGCGCGCGAAGTCGGCCAGCAGCTGCTCGCCGATGAACTTCTGGATGCCGTAGCTGTTCTGCGGCGTGGGCAGCGTCGTGTCCTCGATCACCGCGGGCAGCCGCTGCTCGGGCGAATCGCCGAACACCGCGACCGAGCTGGAGAAGACGAACACCGGCGCGTGGCCCGCGCGGCGGCAGGCGTCGAGCAGCACGCGCGTGGTGTCGAGGTTGCTGCGCATGCCGAGGTCGAAATCGGCCTCGCATTCGCCGCTCACCGCGGCGGCCAGGTGGAACACGAGCTGCGTGTCGGCGATCGGCAGCGCGCCGCCCGTGGCCTGCTCGAGCAGGTCGCCCTGCAGGAACTGCACGCGCGCGTCGGCCGCCAGGTTGGCCGGCGGCGGCACGCGGTCGGCCAGGGTGATGCGGGCGATCGGCTGTGCCGCGCCGCCGGCCAGTGCGAGCGGGCCGCCGGCGAGCAGCGTGCGGGCGAGGCGGGCGCCGACAAAGCCGCAGCCGCCGGTGATGAGGATGTTCATGTCGTCGATGTCCTGCAGGTTCGTTGTGTGTGTTGGGTGGTTCAGTCGCCGGACTTTGTCGTGCCCGGCAGCTCGATGCCCGGAAAGATCTTGATGACCGCGCTGTCGTCCTCGCGCGCAAAGCCCGCGGTCGACGCCTGCATGAACATCTGGTGCGCGGTGGACGACAACGGCAGCGGAAACTTGCTCGCGCGGGCGACGTCGAGCACCAGGCCCAGGTCCTTCACGAAGATGTCGACGGCCGACAGCGGCGTGTAGTCGCCCGCGAGCACGTGCGCCATGCGATTCTCGAACATCCAGCTGTTGCCCGCGCTGTGCGTGATGACCTCGTAGAGCGCGGCCGGGTCGACGCCCTCGCGCAGGCCGAGCGCCATGGCCTCGGCCGCCGCGGCGATGTGCACGCCCGCCAGCAGCTGGTTGATGACCTTGACTTTGCTGCCCGCGCCCGCGCGGTCGCCGAGGCGATAGACCTTGGCGGCCATCGCGTCGAGCAGCCCGCCCACCTTGGCATAGGCCTCGGGCGTGGCGGCGGTCATCATCGTCATCTCGCCGCTCGCGGCCTTGGCCGCACCGCCCGAGATGGGCGCGTCGATGTAGAGGATGCCGAGCGCGGCCAGCCGGGCTTCGAGCGCGATCGACCAGTTGGGATCGACGGTGGAGCACATGACGAACACGCTGCCGGGCTTCATGGCCGCGGCCGCACCACTGGCCCCGAACAGCACGGCCTCAGTCTGCGCGGCGTTCACGACCACCGACACCAGCACCTCGCACCCGGCGGCCACCTCGGCCGGCGACGCGCAGGCCGTGCCACCTTCATCTGCAAACGCCTGTGCCGCTTCGGGGCGTACATCGAACACCCGCACCTCATGGCCCGCGCGTCGCAGCGAGCGTGCCATGCCGCCGCCCATGGCCCCAAGGCCGATCAATCCGATGGTGGTCATCTTGTCAAGTTCCAAGGAAAGCAAAGCACAACCTCGACTGTTCGCGTCGGGTGTGACGCGCGCGCGCCGGTCGGCCCGTCGGGTGCCGCACACGGCACCTGGCGGATGGTTGGGAGCAAGGGTCTGGAGCGTGTGGGCATGGCCGGGGAAGGGGCGCCTGCACGACTCTAACGCAGGCCCCGCTCTATTGCCGCCAACGCTCAGTTCAACGCGTGCCGCGCCGCCTTGGCAATGCTCGCTGCATCCACCCCGAAGAAACCACGCAGCGCCGCACGCGTGTCGCTGCGCCCGAAGCCGTCGGTGCCGAGCGTGAGGTAGCGACGCCCCTCGGGCAGGAAGGCGCGCACGCTCTCGGGCACGGCGCGCACGTAGTCGGTGGCGGCAATGATCGGGCCCTTGCCGGCGCCGAGCTGTTGCGCCACGAAGGGCGTGCCGGCCTCCTTTTCTTCACCCGCCATGGCGCGCTGCTCGCAAGCCAGTCCGTCGCGTGCCAGCTCGCTCCAGCTCGTGACGCTGAACACCTCGGCCTCGATGCCTTCGGCAGCCAGCAGTTCGGCCGCCTTGACCACCTCGGTGAGGATCGCGCCCGAGCCCATCAGTGTGACCTGGCCACTGTTCTTCTTCGCCTTGCTCTTCGCGGGCACATACGCAGCGAAGCGGTAGCACCCGCGCAGGATGTCGCCTTCCGCGCCCGCGGGCACGTCGGGCTGCGCGTAGTTCTCGTTCATGAGCGTGACGTAATAGAACACGTCCTGCTGCTCGACCATCATCTCGCGGATACCGGCGTCGACGATCACGGCCATCTCGCCCGCGAAGCCCGGGTCGTAGGCCTTGCAGTTGGGAATGGTCGCGGCCACGAGGTGGCTGCTGCCGTCCTGGTGCTGCAGGCCCTCGCCGCCGAGCGTGGTGCGGCCCGAGGTGGCGCCCAGCAGGAAGCCGCGCGCGCGCTGGTCGGCCGCCGCCCAGATCGCATCGCCGACGCGCTGGAAGCCGAACATCGAGTAGTAGATGTAGAACGGCAGCATCGCGAGGCCATGCACGCTGTAGCTCGTGGCCGCCGCGGTCCAGCTCGCGATGGCGCCGGCCTCGCTGATGCCTTCCTCGAGGATCTGGCCGTCGGTGGCTTCGCGGTAGCTCAGCACCGAGCCGATGTCCTCGGGCGCATAGCGCTGGCCCACGCTCGAATAGATGCCGACCTGCTTGAACAGGTTGGCCATGCCGAAGGTGCGGGCCTCGTCGGCCACGATGGGCACGATGCGCGGGCCGAGCGCCTTGTCCTTCAACAGGTTGCCGAGCAGCCGCACGAAGGCCATGGTGGTGCTCATCTCCTTGCCGGCGGCGGCGGTGGCGAACTGCGCGTAGGCCGCGATGTCGGGCTTGGGCACCACGTCGCAGGCGGTCTCGCGCCGCGGCATGGCGCCGCCGAGCGCGGCCCGTCGCTGGCGCAGGTACTGCATCTCGGCGCTGTCTTCGCTCGGGCGGTAGAAGTCCATCGCGGTGGCCTGCGCATCGGTCAGCGGCAGGCTGAAGCGGTCGCGGAACTCGATGAGGTCGACGTCGCCCATCTTCTTGTGCGAGTGCGTGGTCATCTTGCCCTGGGCAGCGCTGCCCATGCCGTAGCCCTTCTTGGTGTGGGCGAGGATCACGGTGGGACGGCCCTTGTGCGCGGCGGCCGCGGCATAGGCGGCGTGGATCTTCACCAGGTCGTGGCCGCCGCGCTTCAGGCGGTCGATCTGCGCGTCGGTCATGCCCTGGGCCAGTCGCGCGAGCTCGGGGTTCTGGCCGAAGAAGTTGTCGCGGTTGAAGCGGCCGTCCTTGGCCGCAAAGGTCTGCATCTGGCCGTCGACGGTGCCGGCGAACGCACGCGCGAGGGCGCCGCTCGCGTCCTGCGCGAAGAGCCCGTCCCAGTCGCTGCCCCAGATCAGCTTGATGACGTTCCAGCCGGCGCCGGCGAACAGCTTCTCGAGCTCGTCGATGATGCGGCCGTTGCCGCGCACCGGGCCGTCGAGCCGCTGCAGGTTGCAGTTGACGACCCAGACGAGGTTGTCGAGCTTCTCGCGCGCGGCCAGCGTGAGGGCGCTCATCGATTCGGGCTCGTCCATCTCGCCGTCGCCGAACACGCCCCACACCTTTCGGCCCTCGCAGCCGAGCAGGTTGCGATGCGTGAGGTAGCGCATGAAGCGCGCGTGGTAGATCGAGCTGATCGGCCCGATGCCCATCGAGCCGGTCGGAAACTGCCAGAAGTCGGGCATCAGGTACGGATGCGGATAGCTGCACAGGCCGCGCGCGCCGCTGCCGTCGGTGAACGCGGGCGCGGTGAGTTCCTGGCGGTAGTGCCGCAGGTCTTCTTCGCCGAGGCGGCCTTCGAGGAAGGCGCGGGCGTAGACGCCGGGCGCGCTGTGCGGCTGGAAGAACACGAGGTCGCCGCCATGCCCGTGCTCGGGGCTGCGCGCATGGAAGAAATGGTTGAAGCCGGTCTCGAACAGGTCGGCCGCGCTCGCGTAGCTTGCGATGTGGCCGCCGAGTTCGCCGTACGCCTGGTTGGCCTTGGCCACCATGGCGAGCGCGTTCCAGCGCATCAGCGAGGCGAGTTTCTCCTCGATCGCGAGGTCGCCGGGAAAGGGCGGCTGGTCTTCCACCGCGATGGTGTTGACGTACGGCGTGGCCAATTCGGGCTGCCAGCCGATGCGCTGCTGGCGCGCGAGCCGCGCCAGTTCGTCGAGCATCTGCCGCGCGCGCTGCGGGCCGTGGACCTGCGCGAGCGCCAGGAAGGACTCGCGCCATTCGGCGGTCTCGGCGGGGTCAGGGTCGTGCGAGAGCGTTTCGTCGAGAAGCAGCGCACGCATCTGGTCGGCGGAAATCGGGGCGTTCATGCGAGCACTTTAGGCTGCATGACGGCAAATTTGCTACTGCGGGACGCAAGGCCTTGCCGGGTGTGGCGGCATAAAATTCTGCAGACACCCCCATCCGCAGAACTTCATGCAACTCGACGCCATCGACCTGCGCATCCTCGACGAACTGCAGCGCGACGGCGCGCTCTCGAACGTCGAGCTCGCGCGCCGCGTGCACCTGTCGCCATCGCCCTGCCTCGCGCGCGTGAAGGCGCTCGAGACCGAGGGCGTGATCGACCGCTATGTCGCGCTAGCCAACGCCAAGGCGCTGGGCCTCGGGCTCAACGTGTTCATCTCGATCAGCCTCACCACCCAGAGCAAGCAGTCGCTCGCCGACTTCGAGCAGCGCATCGCCGAGCACGACGAGGTGATGGAGTGCTACCTGATGACCGGCGACAGCGACTACCTGATCCGCATCGCGGTGGCCGACATGGCGGCGCTCGAGAAGTTCATCCTCGAGCAGCTCACGCCGATTCCGGGGATCGAGAAGATCCGCTCGAGCTTTGCCTTGAAGCAGGTCAGATACAAAACGGCGCTGCCGTTACCGGTAGCGCCGCTGAAATAGAAGCAAGCCAGCCCCGAAGGCTGGCGTTGCTGCTTACAGGCCGATCAGGCCGCCGTCATCCTTGGTGATGACCACGGTGGCCGAGCGCGGGCGGGCGCTGCCGCCTTCAGGCCAGTTGCTGATGAAGGGGTCCGTGAGGCTCTCGGTGCCTTCGCCCGGGTGCTGGATGTTCACGAACAGCGCGCGGCCGTCGCCCGATTCGGCAATGCCGGTGATCTCGCAGTCCTTCGGGCCGACGAGGAAACGGCGCAGGCCTTCGGTACCCGGCGCCTTGCCGACGAAGGTAGCCTGCGTGCGCGTGGTGTCGCCGTCGGCGTTGGTGATCGTCTTCGCGCCGCCGTCGCCCACCGCACCGGGCAGCGCGGCGAGCAGCATGCAGTTGGTGACGTCGGTGTAGGCGCCGTCGTCGGTCTCCAGCCACAGCAGACCGGGGGCCGCCTCGCTGAACCACAGGCCGTCCGGGCTCGAGAAGTCGTTCTCGGCCGAGAGCTGCGACAGGTTGACGTCGGCCGGGGCGGTGGCACGCGCGCCGAACAGGTACACGTCCCACTTGAAGGTCAGCGCGGCCGGGTCGGCGTTGTCGTCGGCAAAGCGCACGATGTGGCCGTTGGGGTTGCCCCTCTGGTCGGAGCCATCCATCTTCTTGTCGTTGTAGAAGCGCGGGTTGGCGGCATCGGTCTTGTCGATCGGCCGTGCGCTGGCGTTGGTGTTGGTCAGCGTCAGGTAGACATCGCCGGTCTTCGGGTTGACCGACGCCCACTCGGGGCGGTCCATCTTGGTTGCGCCGACCACGTCGGCCGCGAGACGGGTATTGATCGCCACGTCGGCCGCATCGGCGAACGGGTAGGCCGCGCTGCCCGAGGTGATGCCGTTCACGCCCAGCGAGAGCTCGAGCCAGACGCCGGTGCCGTCGGCATTGAAGCGCGCGACGTAGAGCTTGCCGTCGTCCATGTACTTGTCGCCGGCCGCGATGCCGCCGCCGATGTCGGCCGCGTCCCAGGCCTTGGCCGAGACGAACTTGTAGATGTACTCGTTGCGCGAGTCGTCGCCCATGTACCAGACCAGCGGCTTGCCGACCACGACCGGGCCGAGGCAGGCGCCTTCGTGGCCGAAGCGGCCGAGCGCGGTGCGCTTCTTGGGCGTGCTCATCGGATTGAACGGATCGATCTCGACCACCCAGCCGTAGGTGTTGTGGCCGTTGCGGTAGTCGTCGGTGGCGTTGGCGCCCTTCACTTCGGTGTTCCAGCGGCCGTAGAGGTCGTCGGCCGTGTCGGGCGTGACGGTGGCCCAGAGTTCGCGGCCGTTGCTGGCCACGCCGTAGCGCTTGAACGAGGTGCGTTCCTTTTGCGTGCGTGCCGTGTCGTCGGCGGCGGCAATGCGGCGGAAGTAACCGGCCCAGTTCTCTTCGCAGGTCAGGTAGGTGCCCCACGGCGTGGTGCCGTTGGCGCAGTTGTTGAGCGTGCCGCGGGTCTTGCTGCCGTCGGTCGAGTACTTCGTCTTGAGGTAGTCGGTCTTGGCGGCGGGGCCCGAGAAGTGCATCTCGGTCAGCGTGTGGATGCGGCGGTTGAAGCGCGAATCCTGCTTGTAGCTCCAGCTGTTGCCGTTCTTGTTGACCTCGACGACGCTGACGCCGTGCACGTAGAACTCGCGCAGCACTTCGTCGGCGTTGGTGCGCACTGCCGCAACAGCCTCGCCCGTGATCGTCTGGCCCTTGGGATGCAGGAAGAGCGGCGTGATCGCTTCGTGGTTCATCACGAGCAGGCCGCGCGAGGCGTTCTTGGCATCCCACTTGTCCGACGCGTCCATGCCGAAGAAGGTCATGCCGTCGTGGTGATCGCCCGCGCGGCGGTCGAAGGTGGCCGCATCGTCCGTGCCGTCGTTCTTGTACGCGGGCACGCCGGCAGCGATCGGGTCGCCCAGGCGATAGAGCACGCTGGCCGTGTAGCCGGCCGGCACGATGACCGCGTCGGCCAGGCTCTTGGCCACGGGGTTGAAGTTCAGCTTCATCGGCGCCGGTGCGGGCGCGGGCGCCGGAGCGGGCGGAATGATCGGGAAAGCCACGCCGCCACCCCCGCTGCCGCCGCCGCATGCCTGCAGCAGTGCGGTGCCGGCGGTGCCGACACCCAGGCCGAACAGCTGCCGGCGGCTCAGCCGCGAGGCGACCAGGTCGGTGAAGGACGGGTTCGAAGTGGGGTTGGTGCCGATGTCGTCGAGGTCGATGCCGTTGGCGTCGGTGCGGGTGTTTGCGGTCATGCGCAATGCTTTCGTGGGTTGAAAAGGAACAACCCGCAAAGGTAGGCACTTCGTATGACGGCCAGATGAAAACACGCCCGCTGCGCTGCGGCATCCGAGGCCGCGGCGCAGTACGCGCTCAGGGAGCCGGCGTCTGGCGCGGCCACAGCGCCCAGAGGCGCAGCGGCTGGTTCATGCTCGCGGCGAAGCGCCCGGCGTCGGGCCCGGTACCCGCGAAATAGTCGGCGCGCACCGCACCGACGATGGCGCTGCCGGTGTCCTGCGCTACCACCAGCTTCTGCAGCTGGGCGGCCGGGCCGCTGGACGCGAGCCAGACCGGCGTGCCATAGGGAATGCTTTCGCGGTCGACCGCGATCGAACGCCCCGCGGTGAGCGGCACGCCCTGCGCGCCGCGCGGGCCGAAGGCGGCGTCGAGTTCGTTCAGCGCCTCTTCGCGGAAGAACACGTAGCGCGGATTGCTCCACAGCAGCTGCGTCAAGCGCTGCGGGTTCTGTGCCGCCCAGGCCTTGGTGTCGTCGGGCCAGCGGCCGACCTTCGTCACGCCTTGCGACATCAGCCATTGCTGCACGCTGCGGTAGGGCTGCTCGTTTGTGGCCGCGTACGCCACGCGCACGGTGCGCTGCACGCCGCCGGGCTCGGTGATGCGCAGCCGGCCGGAGCCCTGGATGTGCAGCATCAGCGCGTCGATCGGGTCGGCCATCCAGGCGATCTCGCGCCCGCGCAGGGCGGCCTGGACCTCGGGCAGGGTGTCGATCTCCTGCCGGGTGTACCAGGGGCGGCGCGGCACCAGGCCCTCGGGCGCCCGGTAGATCGGCACGTTGAAGGTGGCGGTCGGCACGCGCGAGGCCTCGTACACCGGCTCGTAGTAGCTCGTGAGCTTGCCTTCGCTCGCGCCGGCCAGCGATTCCACGCGGTATGGCTGGAGCCGCTCGGTCATCCAGCGGCGCTGTTCCTCGGACGTGGCGATGGCGAGCTCGCGCACCTCGCGGCACAGCGGCGCAAAGGCGGCATTGGGCCGCGCGCAATTGGCGAGCAGCGCAATCCAGGCTTCATGCAGCGGATCGTCGCTGAAGCCCGGCAGCTCCGACCAGCCGACCGGCACCCACCGGCTCTTGGGGTGCGCCATCGAACCGGTCAGCGGGCCGAGGTCACGCGGGGGCGAGACGACAACGGGTGGCGCCACCGGCGTATCGGGGGCGCGAGGGCTGACGGAACAGCCTGCGATCGTTGCTACGATTGCAAGTCCTGACAGCCACTGGAGTCTTTTTTTCATGGGTTTGATTTTGCTCGAAGCCCTTCTGGCCGGGCTCGTGCTCATCCTGATCGTCTGGTGGACCATGTTCTCGGGCCGGAAAAAGGGCGAACTGCACGACGAGGACGGCGCCGCCGACGGCGAGGCGTCCGACGAAGCGAAGCCGCCGCCCCGAATGTGAATTTCTTCTGTAGCCGCAGAGCGCGGCGGAATTTCGGAGATTCGCTCTGTCGCTATTACTTTAGTAGCAATCATCGCAGTATTCATGGGGTTCTTGCAATGGTTATCTGCTTTCAAGCAGATCTGGAAGGCCGTACCATCGCATGCTTGCCGAGGCTAAGCTGTGTCCCGCCTGATTCAACCTTGAAAGGGATCATCATGAAAAAGTTCGTACTCGCCACCTCCGCCGCCGCCCTCGTCCTGTCCGGATGTGCCGGCATGTCCGACACGCAGCGCAACACCGGCATTGGCGCCGGCATCGGCGCGCTCGGCGGCGCGGCCATCGGCTCCGCCACCGGCGGCAACCGCGGCGCGATCGGAACCGGTGCCGCTGTCGGTGCCGCCGCCGGCGCGCTCGGCGGCTACCTGTGGTCGCAACGCATGGAAAACCAGAAGCGCCAAATGGAAGCCGCCACGCAAGGCACCGGCGTGGCCGTCACCCAAACCCCGAACAACGAGCTCAAGCTCGCCATCCCGAGCGACGTGTCCTTCGACGTGGGCCGCTCCAACATCAAGTCGAACTTCGCGCCGGTGCTCGACCAGTTCGCGAGCGGCTTGCGCGGCAACCCGAATGCCGAGGTGCGCATCATCGGCCACACCGACAGCTCCGGCTCCGACGCGATCAACAACCCGCTTTCTGTCGACCGCGCCGCCAGCACGCGCGACTACCTCGTGGCGCGCGGCGTGAGTGCCGCCGCGTTCCGCATCGAAGGTCGCGGCTCGCATGAGCCGGTCGCCAGCAACAACACCGAGTCCGGCCGCGCGCAGAACCGCCGCGTCGAGATCTACGTGGGCGAGCGCGCACCGCGGGGTTGATCGCAGCGGGAATCTCGAACAATCAAAAAAATAAAAAGCCGGTCGAGCGGGAGCGGCCGGCGCTCCATCGCCATTGTTCAATGCTCATAAAGAGGGAAAACTCATGAGGAAGTTTGTTGTTTCGGGTGCGGCTGCGGCCGCATTGTTCGTTGCGGGCTGCGCTTCGCAGCAGTCGACGGCACCAGGCCAGACCGCCGCACCAGCGGGCGGACAGGCCGCCGCCGCGCCAGCCAACAGCTGGACCGCGCGCCTGGAGGCGCTCAAGACCGAGCTGGAGAGCTCGACCAAGGGCACCGGCATGGTGATCGAGCAGACCACGGACAACCAGCTCCACCTGGTGATCCCGAATGAAATGTCCTTCGACGTGGGCCGCGCCAACGTGAAGCGCAACCTTGCCCAGGTGCTCGACAAGGTGGCCGAAGGCCTGCGCAGCGCCGCCGCGGCGAGCGTGCGCGTGGTCGGCCACACCGACAACACGGGCAGCGAAGAAGGCAACGAGCGCCTCTCGGTGAGCCGCGCCGACAGCGTGCGCAACCACCTCGTGGCGCGCGGCGTCTCGACCACCGCGGTGACCACCGACGGCCGCGGATCGCGCGAGCCGCTCGCCGACAACGCCACGCCGGCCGGCCGGGCGCAAAACCGCCGCGTCGAGATCTTCGTCGCTGAGAAGAGCTGAGCCTCTGGCAGCCTGCTAGAGGTCTCTCAGGCGGTTGGCCAGCTCCACCGCCGACTTCACTTCCATCTTGTCGAACACGCGCGCGCGGTGGACCTCCACCGTGCGCACGCTGATCGCGAGCTGATCGGCGATCAGCTTGTTCGGCAGCCCTTCGACCACCAGCCGCATCACGTCGCGCTCGCGCTCGGTCAGTTCGGCGATGCGCTCGACGAGCCCGCTCCGGGCCTGCTGCCGTTCGAGCGCGCGAAGCGACGCACCCAGCGCTTGTTCGATGCGGTCGACCAGCGCGTTGTCGGAGAACGGCTTTTCGCAGAAATCGAAGGCACCGCGCTTCACCGCGTCGACCGCGGTCGGCACGTCGGCATGGCCGGTGAGAAAGATCACCGGCATCGCCCCGAGCAGCCCGCGCTCGGCAAGCCGGTCGAACAGCACCAGCCCGCTGGTGCCGGGCATGCGCACATCGAGCAGCAGGCACAGCGGCTGCGCGGGCAGCGGGCCCTCGGCCAGCCGCTGCTCGAAGGCTTCGGCGCTGGCAAAGTGCTCGCTTTCGAGACGGCGCGAGCGCAGCAGCCAGGCCAGGGCCTCGCGCACGCTGGCGTCGTCGTCCACGATAAAGATCAATCCATCGATCAGCGGTTGCATATCCAGTCCATAAACGGCTGTGTGCCGTTCTTTTTCATGTGCTCGGCAGGGTAAACCGGAACACCGTACCCCGGGGTTGGTTGGGCTCGAACATCAGCACGCCGCCATGCTGCTCGACCACGGTGCGACACAGGCTGAGGCCGAGCCCCATGCCGTCGGGCCGGGTGGTGAAGAAGGGCGTGAAGAGCCGCCCCGCCACGTCGTCGCTGATGCCGCAACCGAAGTCGGTGACCGAAAACTCGAGCCAGCGCCGCACGTCCTCGGCGCCCGACGAGCCGCCGACGGCCACCACGCGCGCCACGCGCAGCCGCAGCAGCCGGCGGCCGCTTTCGGGGGCGTCCATGGCCTGCATCGCGTTGCGCGCCAGGTTGAGCAGCACCTGCTCGACCAGCGTGCGGTCGCACATGGCTGCGGGGAGCCGGTCCTCGAACACCACCTCGATGCTCACGCCGAGCTTGCGCGCCTGCAGCCGCACCAGCGGCAGCACCGCGTCGATCAGCGCCTGCGGCGCCACGGCCTCGCGCGTGCGGTCGCGCCGCCGCACGAAGTCGTGCACGCTGCGGATCACCTGGCCGGCACGGTCGGCCTGCTCGGCGATGCGGCGCACGGCCATCGCCACTTCGGCCTGCGGGCCGCTCGCCTGAGGCCCGAGCATGTTGAGCGAGCCGGTGGCGTAGCTGGCAATGGCGGCCAGCGGCTGCGTGAGCTCGTGGCTCAGCAGCGAGGCCATCTCGCCCACCGTGGCGAGCCGTGCGCTGGCCTGCAGGCGCTCCTGGCTGGCACGCGAGAGTTCCTCGATGCGGCGCTGCTCGCTGATGTCGATGAAGGCGCTCATCCAGCCGGTCTGCACGCGCTGCGCATTGATCAGCGGCGCCTCGAAGATCAGCACCGGAAAGCGCGTGCCGTCCTTGCGCATGAAGACCGATTCGAAGCCCTCGCGCGGCGGCATGCCGCCCGCGAGGCGCCGCACCTGCCGCTGCTGATACTCGTGCGCCAGTTCGGTGGGCCAGTACGGCGCCTCGATCGATGCGGCACTGCCGGCGGCCATGAGCTCCTCGGGCGTGAAGCCGACCATCTCACAGAAGGCCGGGTTGACGTAGGTGATGCGCCCCTGCAGGTCGCGCGCGCGCAGGCCGGTGATGACAGAGTCTTCCATGGCCTTGCGGAATGCGAGCGCATCGGCAAGGTCGCGCTCGGCGCGCAGGCGCCGCCGCGTGTCGCGCGCGAGCAGCACCAGCACCGACACCAGCGCGATCGAGATCGCGGTGACCAGCCCCGTGAGCACGTTCGGGAACAGGTCGGGCGCCGCGCGCCAGCCATCGACGCGCAGCATCAGCGCGTTGCCGGGCAGGTCGATCAGCTGCTGCGAGGTGAAGACGCGCGTGCCGGTGCGGCGCGAGGTACCGAGCGCCGCCAGGCGCGTGCCGTCGGTTTCGGTGAAGGCCACTTCCTGACCGCGCGTGAGCGCGGGGCCGACCAGCTCGATGAGCGTGTCGCGCAGCGAGTAGCTGGCCACGAGGAAGCCGCCGGCGTCCATCGGCACGCAGAGCTCCATCACCTCGATGCCGGCACCGGCGAGCACCGGCACGTAGTGGCTCGGTGAATAGGCGGGCGCGCCGAGCTTGCGCGCGGCCGCGCAGGCCAGCGCCACGTCCGACTGGTCGGCGCCGCGGCTCGCGTCGTCGATCAGCCGCGTGCGGAAGGGCGTATTGGCTGCGGCCAAAGGGCGCAGCGCCGCATCGCGCCATTCGAGCCGCAGCCACTCGCGGTGCTCGCGCAGCAGCGCGGCCGCGGCCTCGCTCCAGTGCGCGCGGTCGAGGCCCAGGGCCTGGGTGGCGCGCAGGCTCTGGGCATTGCGCTGCAGCCCGGTGCGCAGGTCGCTCACCGCATCGCTGGTGTCGCGGTCGAGCGCCGCCTGCACCTGCTCCACCTCGTGCCGCCCCGCGAGCCAGACCACGGTGACCAGCAGCGCCGACACCAGCACCGCCAGAATCAGCCAGAGAAACCAACGCTGCCACAGCGAGCGCAACCGCACGAAGGCGGACATCGCCCAGCGCGGCGGGGCGACAGTCAGGGCCTGCATCAAAGCACGCAGTGCGACAGCGCAGGCAACTGCGCGCGCATGCGCCCGGCCTGGCCGGCGTCGATGTCGAACAGCACCACGCCTTCGCCCTCGGCCTGCTGGGCCACCACCGTGCCCCAGGGATCGACCACCATCGACTGGCCCCAGGTCTGGCGGCCGTTCTCGTGCGTGCCGCCCTGCGCGGGCGCCACCACCCAGGCTAGGTTCTCGATCGCGCGGGCGCGCAGCAGCACTTCCCAGTGCGCGGCGCCCGTGGTGCGCGTGAAGGCGCTGGGCACCAGCAGCAGGTCGGCGCCCTGGCGGGCGAGCGCGCGGTAGAGCTCGGGAAAGCGCAGGTCGTAGCAGACGCTCATGCCCACGCGCCAGCCGTGGCCGTCGCGCGAAGGCAGGTCGAACACCACGGGCTCGCTGCCCGGCGCGATGACGCGGCGCTCGTCGTAACGCTCGGCGCCATTGTCGAAGTAGAAGAGATGGATCTTGTCGTAGCGCGCCACGCAGCGGCCCTCGGGCGAGTAGGCGAGCGAGCTGTTGAACACGTGATCGGCTTCGGGGCTCTCGAGAGGCAGCGTGCCGCCGACGATCCAGAGCCCGAACGTGCGCGCGGCATTGGCGAGGAAGTCCTGCACCGGGCCCGACCCGGCGGTCTCGCGCAGGTCGAGCTTGTCGGTGTCGCGTGCGCCCATCGTGCAGAAGTACTCGGGCAGCACCGCGAGCTCGGCGCCGGCCGCAGCCGCCGCGGCGAGCAGTTCGCGGGCACGCGCGAGGTTGGCTTCGCGCGTGATGGCCGAGACCATCTGGAGGGCTGCGACTTTCATGGTGGGGACTCCATTCACTTGCCGCCGCCGAGGCCCGGCGCCGGCAAGAGGCTCTGCGGCTCGGGGAAGATCGACCGCGGCACCTTGGCGATCTTCGGGTCGGCCCAGGTGCCTTCGATGTGGAACTCCTGCGTGGCCGCTGCAGCGAGCGGCTTGCTGAGCACCCACTGCGCGAGGAAGGTGCCCAGGCCAATGGCCGGATTGATGGCCGTGGCCACCAGGGCGGCCGTGCCGGCGTTGATCTCGGGCACCACCACCACGCGAAGGTCTTGCGTCTCGCGCACGATGTCGGCCGAGCCGTCCATCAGCGCCGCCGCATTCACGCCCTTCATCTGCAGGTTGTTGGTGCTGGCGATGCCGCTGCGGATGCCGGCGTCGCCGCGGATGAAGTCGAAGGCGAAGCCCTCGCTGAACACGTCGCGGAAATCGAGCGTGAGCCGCCGCGGCAGGGCCTGCAGGCTCAGCACGCCGAGCAGCTTGGCGAGGCCCGGATCGGCCTTGAGGAACTGGCCGGCGCCGACGTTGACCTGCAGCTGCCCGCCGAGGCTCGGGTAGTCGAGCGAGAACGGCGAACCGCGCCACTCGACCTCGCCTTCGAGCCGGCCGCTGCCGCGCCGCAGCACACCGGGCATGCCAAAGCGCGTGAGCAGGTCACCGGCGTCGGCGATCTCGAGCCTGAAGCTCATCGACGTGCGGCGCTGCTGCTCGCCACGCCCGGGCGTGGCGGCCCAGGTGCCCTTGGCCGAGAAGCTGGCCTCGGGCACGGTGAAGCTCAGCTTGTTGAGCAGCCATTCGCGGCCGGTGCCGCCGCGGTTGACGGCGTCGATCTCGGCGCGGCCGAGGCGCCTGCCCAGCAGTTCGAAGTCGTCGATCACGATGTCGAGGGCCGGCAGCGTGCCCGGTTGCTCGTCGAGCAGGGTCTCGACCTGCTTCGCCTCGGTGGGCGCGATCTTCAGACGCGCGAGCCGCGCATAGAGGCGCCCGGCCTGCGTATGGCGGTACTCGGCATAGCCGCTGAGTTCGGCGGCGTCGATGTTGGCGCGCCAGAGCGCCCCGTCGCGCGTGCCGCCGAGCACCACGTTGTGCAGCGTGCGGCCCGCGATGCCGAGCTCCTGCGCCCGCACCGCGACGCGCGTGGGCAGGTAGCCCATCGACGCCTCTTCGGCGCCCGCCGCTTCGCCCGTGCCGCTGCTGCCGCCGCCGGCGTTGGCGGCGGCCTGGCCGACCAGCGCCTGCCAGGCCGGCATGTCGAGCTTGGCGACGTTGACGTTGGCGAGCACGCCCTTGTCGGGCACGCTCGCGGTCTCGCCCTCCGCCAGGCCCACGCCGATGCCGCCACGCAGCACCCGCGGCTCGGCACCGGAGAGGTCGCGCACATACTGCGCCTCGCCAATGCGGCCGAGCGTCATCGAGAGCTGGTCCTGCAGCGGCACCGCGACGCCGTTGCGGGTCTCGCGCTGCAGCACTTTCTTTTCGATGCGCAGCGGCATCGGCTCGTCGGCCGTCTTGACGAGCGGCGCAGGCAACTCGAGCGCCAGGCCCTGCAGCGTGCTGGTGAGCAAGAACTCCGGCACGCCGTCGCGCATCGAGAAAGTGGCCGCATAGGGCGTGCTGCCACTGGCCTTGGCGGCGATGCGCGTGAGCCACTCGGCTTCGCGCGCGCCGCGCAGGCCTTCGGCCGACGCGGTGCCCTGCGCCTTCAGCGCCACCTCGCGGTTCGGCCCGGCGAAGCGGCCCCGGCCCTCGATGCGGATGTCGCCGCCGAGCAGCCGGCCCTGCACGCTCGCGAGCGAGAAGCCCGTTTCAGTGAACCCGACCGCGCCCTTCAGGTTCGTGAAAGACGGCGCCTCCGGCACGAGCTGCAGTTCGTTGTTGCCCGACAGCGCGATGCTGGCCTGCACCTTGGCCGCATCGAGCTTGGCGAGCGGGAGTTCGAGATGCAGCCGGTAGTCGGCCTGGCCGGCGGCGCGCACGCGCGCCAGCGCCTCGCCGGTGTCGCCGCCGGCCAGCGGCGCCCCCACGCGCAGCAGCTCGCCAAGCGGACCCCGCGCCTGGGCATCGACACGCAACAGCGAGGCATGGTGCGACATGTCGGCGATCTGCGCCTCGGCTCGGGTCACTTCGATGCCCGCGGTGCCGGCCAGCTTGCCGCGCGCATTGCGCACCAGCATGCCCGCGCGTTCGAACACCAGTTCGCCCGAAACGCCGGTGAGCGCGGGCCACACGGGTTCGGGCTCGGCCGGGGCCGCGGGCTTGGCCGCCTTCGAGGCCGTGGCGGCCGCGAGCGCCGAGGCCGGCGGCACATAGGCGTAGTCGACCCCGGAGACCTTGGCCGCGATGCGGAACTCGCCCTGCTTCGGGTCCATGAAGGGCATGTCGTGCAGGTCGCCGCGGACGCGGAAGTCGACGCTGCTCGCCACGCCCTTGGTGACGGCGCTGCGCACGTAGTCGCGCGTGTGCTGGGGAATGTCGAGCGGCAGGTAGCGGTACACCCGCGTGCCGTCGGCGCGCACCAGCTTGCCCTGCAGATCGAGCACGCCCGGATAGCGCGAGCGGCCGGCCGACGCGGCCGGGTCGCTGGTGCGCCAGCTGGCTTCGGCCTCGCCCTCGGCATCGGCATTGGCGAAGCGCAGCTTCGAGACCTGCAGCTGCGCGGCGCCCTTGTCGAGCTTCCACTGGAGCTGGGCCGAAAGCCGGTCGACCGGAACGATCGGCTCCTCGAACACGCCGGGAAATTCCAGCGTGCCCTGCGCGATGGCGAGCGCTGCGTTGCCGCCCGCCTGCGTGGCGTCGAACTCGAGCGTGGCGCCGCTCAGGCCGGGCGCGCCAGCGTTGGCACGGGGCGATGCCGCGGCGGTGCCGGCAACTGGCGGCGGGCCGGCCTCGGCGGGCTGCGCGGCGACCCGCAACCCGCTGATCCGCCCTTTGGCCTGGTAGCGCTCGGGCGCGCCGAGCGAGCCCTGCCAGTTCAGCTCGATGCGCTCGACCAGCCCGCGCGGGGCGTAGGCGTCGAGCAGCTGGTGCGTGGCGTCGCCCAGCGGCAGGCGGTCGGCGATCAGCGCGAGCGCCGCCAGGTCGAGCCGGTCGGCGCGCAGCGCGCCGTGCTCGGGCGTGGGCCCGCGCGCGGGCGAATGCTGCAGCCACAGGTTGCCGCCGGGCCAGCGCATGCCGTCGGCGGTGTCGAACTGCAAGGCCGTGGTCGAGAACTCGAGATAGTCCTCGCTGAGCTGGCCGGCGAGCCGACCCGTGACCGAGCGCAGCACCAGCGGCTGCAGGCCACGGCCCAGCGAGGCATCGACGCGGTGCAGGCCAAGGTCGGCGGCGCCGCCGACGATCTGCCCGTCCTTCACGTCGGCCCACATGCGCAGCGCGCCGTTGGCTTCGCGGATGCGCGCATCGATCGACACGTAGCGGCCCAGGCGGGTCACGTCCATGTAGGGCAGGTCGGCGTAGATCTGCCCGTCCCAGGTCTGCCAGCGGCCAGAGCGCACCGACAGCAGCGGCTGGCGAAACTGGCCGCGCAGCGTGAAACGATCGCCCCAGCCGGCCGGTGGCGTGGCATCGAGCCGCAGCGCGTGGCGCCGCCCGCCGTTGCGCGCGACGAAGCGCACGTCGCTCAGGAGCAGCGGCTCGGCCTGGCGCTGCTCGTCGGTCCACCGCACCGTGCCGCCTTCGATCACGAGCTCGCGCTGGGCGAAAAACCAGTCGGCGCCGCGGGTCTCTCCGGTGGTGTCGTTGGCCATGTGGAGGCCCGCGACGTGCAGCTTGCCCATCACGTCGCGCCGCACATCGATTTGCGGGCCCTCGATGTAGAGCTGTTCGAAGTTCAGGCGCCAGAGCGAGCGCGGCGAAACGCTCGCGACGATCCGCACGAGACGCAGGGCTTCTCGCTGCTGGGCATCATGGAGCACCACGTCGCGCAGTTCGAAGGCTGGAAAGAGGCTGTCGGACCGCGCGGTGATGGACCCGATGCGAACCGGTACCCCGATGGCCCTGCTGGCCTGGGCCTCGAGTGCGCCACGGTAATCGCCGATTCGCGGCACAATCCACGCGTGTAGGACAACCACTGACAGCGCCAGCAGAAGCCATGCAGCGATCAGCAAACCCAGCAGCCAGCGCGCGGTCGCAGCGGTGATCTTGAGCAGACGTGAAGGGGGAGACGCCGTGTCGTTCATTGAGGATCGCGCTGTGTCCGGAATTATGACCGCCAGCATCCAGACGGGTTCCTTGGGAGCCGATAACAGTGTGAACCAGTTGCCATCCACGCCATCCGCGGCGCCTGAGGCCGCGCCCCTTTCCTCTTACTCGCGTTTCGTGCAGCGCCTGCGGCGCCGTTATGCGACCGAGCTACCGCTGCTCGCGCCCGGCGCGCCGCGGCGCGAAGCGATGGCGACGGCCTACGAGGCGCTGCGCGCGCGTGGCGACGCGGTGGGCGATGCGCTGCGCACGGTGCGCCAGCTCGTCATGGAGCGGCTGGTCACGCTCGACTGCGACCACCAGGCGCCGCTGGCCGTGGTGACGACCGCGGTGACCGAGCTCGCTGAATTCGCGCTCGACGTCGCCTGCCGCGACGCCTGCCAGGAACTCGACGCGCTGCACGGCGCGCCGCTCGGGCCCGACGGGCAGCGCGCGCAGCTCTGGGTGGTGGGCATGGGCAAGCTCGGCGCGCGCGAGCTCAACGTGTCGAGCGACATCGACCTGATCTACCTCTACGATGCCGACGGCGAGACCCTGGGCGACGGCGACGGCCGCGGCCGGCTGCCGAACCAGGAGTATTTCGCGCGCGCCGTGAAGCGCATCTACGCGCTGGTGGGCGACACCACCGAGCACGGCTTCGTGTTCCGCGTCGACCTGGCGCTACGGCCGAACGGCAACTCGGGCCCGAGCGTGGTTTCGCTCGACGCGCTCGAAGAATACTTCCAGGTGCAGGGGCGCGAATGGGAGCGCTTTGCCTGGATGAAGAGCCGGGTCGTGGCGCCGCGCGCCATCGTGTCCGAGGGACTTGCGCAGGGCCTGCGCGCCACGGTGCTGCCGTTCGTGTTCCGCCGCTATCTCGATTACAGCGTGTTCGATTCGCTGCGCACGCTGCACCGGCAGATCCGCGAGCAGTCGGCCCGGCGCAGCGCCGGGCGGCCCGAGCGCGCGAACGACGTGAAGCTCTCGCGCGGCGGCATCCGCGAGATCGAATTCACCGTGCAGCTGCTGCAGGTGGTGCGCGGCGGCCAGTTCCCCGAACTGCGCACCCGGCCCACGCTCGATGCACTGCAACGGCTGGCGCGCGCAGGCCTCATGCCGCAGGAGACCGCCGACACGCTGGCCACGGCCTACGAGTTCCTGCGCCGCGTCGAGCACCGCATCCAGTACCTCGACGATCAGCAGACGCACATGCTGCCGGTGGCCGACGACGACCTGCGCTGGATCGCACAGACCATGGGTTATGCCAACTGCTGCCCGTTCCTCGAGCAACTCGATGCGCACCGCGAGTTCGTCGCACAGGAGTTCGACAAGCTCTTGGGCGGTGACAAGCCCTGCAACGGCAAGTGCAGCGGCAAGAACGCCGCGGCGCCGACCGACCTGGCCGACCTGCTCGATCGCCTGCCGCCGGCCTTTGCGGCGCGCATCCACGACTGGTGCGAACAGCCGCGCATGATGGCGCTGCGCGACGAGACGCGCGCGCGGCTGCGGCAGCTGGTGCAGCGCACCGGGCAATGGCTCGAGGAACCCGACGGCGACGGACCGGGGCAGACGCCGCGCCACGTCGAGGCTGCATTGCGCTGGGCCGACTGGATCGAGCCGCTGCTGCGGCGCGAAAGCTATCTCGCGCTGCTGGTCGAGCGCCCCGCCGTGCAGGAGCGCCTGCTGCGGCTGCTGGGCGCCGCCAAGTGGCCCGCGCGCTACCTGATGCAGCACCCGGGCGTGATCGACGAACTCGCGAGCGACGAGATGCTCTCGGGCCGCTTCGTCGCGGCCGAATTCGAGAGCGAGCTCGAGGCACGCCATGCGTCGCTGACCCGCACCGGCGAAGCCGACGAGGAGCGGCTCTTGAACCTGCTGCGCCACGCCCACCATGCCGAGGTGTTCCGCACGCTCGCGCGCGACGTGGACGGGCGGCTCACGGTCGAGCAGGTGGCCGACGACCTGAGCGCGCTGGCCGACGCCACGCTGCGGGTAACAGCGCGCTGGTGCTGGCCGCACGTGCGCAACCGGCACCGCGAGGTGCCGCAGTTCGCGATCATCGGCTACGGCAAGCTCGGCGGAAAGGAACTGGGTTACGGCAGCGACCTCGACATCGTGTTCGTCTACGACGACGACGACGAGCGCGCCGGCGAGGTCTACGCCGCCTACGTGCGCAAGCTGATCAACTGGCTCACCGTGAAGACGCGCGAAGGCGACCTGTTCGAGATCGACACCGCTCTGCGTCCCAACGGCAACTCGGGCCTGCTGACGACCAGCTTCGAGGCCTACGCCCGCTACCAGCTCGGCCGCGGCAGCAACACCGCATGGACCTGGGAACACCAGGCGATGACGCGCGCGCGCTACGTGCTCGGCAGCCCCGAACTCGGCGAGCGCTTCGATCAGGTGCGCGAGGCCGTGATCGTGGCGCCGCGTGACCGCGAGGCGCTGAAGGCCGAGATCTTCGCGATGCGCAACAAGGTGCGCAGCGCACGGCCGGTCAAAGCCGACCGCTTCGACGTCAAGCACAGCCCCGGCGGCATGGTCGACGCCGAGTTCGTGCTGCAGTTCCTCGTGCTGTCGGCATCGGCGGAGCACCCGGAGCTCATTCCCAACCTCGGCAACATCGCGCTGCTGCTGCGCGCCGAAGCGGCCGGGCTGCTGCCCGAAGGGGTCGGCCGCGCGGCCGCCACCGCTTACCGCGAGCTGCGGCGCGTGCAGCACCGCGCACGCCTCAACGAGGAACCGACCCAGGTCGCCCCGACGGCGCTGGCAGCCCAACGCGACGCGATGCTCGCGCTCTGGAAAGCGGTGTTCGGCGGATGAGGCCCGCGGCCGGTCTTCACGCACCCTGGGGCGCATGCGCGCTTGCGCTGGCGGTGCTTCTCGCGGGCTGCGCCAGCGGTCCGCGCAGCGGCCGCGACGGACCGGCGGCGAGCATTCCCGCCGGCCTCGACCGCGTGCCCGACGCCGAGCCCCGCATCGAGCCCATCCGTAGCACCGGCGGCACGAGCAAGCCCTATACGGTGCTGGGCCGCGCCTACCAGCCGATCACCGACGATCGGCCTGTCCGCGAATCGGGCATCGCCTCGTGGTACGGCCGCAAATTCCACAGCGCATCGACCGCGAGCGGCGAGCCCTACGACATGTACGCCATGACGGCCGCGCACAAGACGCTGCCGCTGCCGAGCTACGTGCGCGTGCGCAACCCGGCCAACGGCCGCGAGGTGATCGTGCGCGTGAACGACCGGGGACCTTTCGTCGACGGCCGCATCATTGACCTGAGCTACACCGCGGCGCTCAAGCTCGACCTGCTGCGCGGTGTGGCGCCGGTCGAGATCGAGCGCATCACGAACGAAGACATCCGCACCGGCGCCTGGCGGCGCGACGCGGGCAGCACCTATGCCGCTGCCGGGCGCGCCCCGGCGCCGCGCGCCGCGGATGCCTCGGTGGCGGTGCCAGCGGCCTGGGTCGCGCCGGTGGCGGCGAATGCGCCCGAAGCGGTGACCATGCCCGTAACGCCGCCGACGCCGGTGGCGCCCGCTGCCCAGGCAGTGCCGCCCGTGGCGGACCCCGGGCGTGACATGCCGCCGCCGCGCGCGCCGATGGTGGTGACCGACCTCGCGCCGCTGGAGCCGTTGGCCTCACCGGCAGCGCCCGGCCCGGCATCCGCCGCAACGCCCTCGCCCGCCGCGACCGCCGGCTTCTGGGTGCAGCTCGGCGCGTTCCGCGAGCACGACGGTGCACAGCGCCTGCTGGGCGAGACGGCGCGTGGGCTGCCTGCGCTGGCGCCGCAACTTCGGGTGTTCAGCGAAGGAGGCACGCACCGGCTGCAGGCCGGACCTTTTGCGTCGCGCGAGGCGGCCGGCGAAGTCGTCTCGCAGCTGCGCGAGAACCTGCGCATCGCGCCGATGGTGGTCGAGCGCCGCTGACCCGGGGCAGCCTGCCTATTTCGGCGAATAGCGGCTGGCGATGCGCGCCAGCTTGTCCGGGTTGCGCTGCACGCGGATGCGCGCAATGCGCTCGCCGTCGATCTCGAAGGTCTGGGCCGATTCGAGCTGCCCGTCGATGAAGCGCAGCAGGCCCGGCTCCCCGTTGATGTCGACGAATTCCATGCGGACCGCCGCGCCCATGCGGCGCCAGAGCGCAAAGTAGAGCAGCGCTACGCGCCGGCTGCCGCGCAGCGCCTTGCTGAAGGTCTGCACCTTGCCGCCACCGTCGCCGATCAGCTCGGCGTCTTCGGCCATCAGCGCCTTGAGATCGTGCAGGCTGCCGCGCGCCGCGGCATCGGCAAAGGCACGCAGCAGGCGCTCGTGGGTCTCGCGCGGCACCACGAAGCGCGGGCGCGCCTCCTGCAGCTGGGCCTTCGCGCGGTGCACCAGTTGCCGACAGGCGGCCTCGCTCTTGCCGAGCGTGCTGGCGATCTCGTCGTAGTCGGCGTCGAACACTTCGCGCAGCAGGAACGCGGCGCGCGCCTCGGGTGCGAGGCGTTCGAGCACGGCAAGGAAGGCGATCGAGACGTTGTCCGCGCGCTCGAGCAATTCGTCGGGCGAGGTCGGCCCGTCGGTGAGCGTGGGCTCGGGCATCCAGGCGCCGATGTATTGCTCGCGCTGGACCTTGGCGGCGCGCAGGCGGTCGATCGAGAGGCGCGTGACGACGGTGACCAGCCAGGCCTCGGCACTCTCGAGGCGGGCCTTGTCGGTTTCGTGCCAGCGCAGCCAGGCGTCTTGCACAACCTCCTCCGCCTCGGCAACGGAGCCGAGCATGCGGTAGGCGATGCCTTGAAGGCGGCGGCGGTGGCTGTCGAAAGCGAGAGTCGGGTCGTCCATGCTCGCTAGACGAACGGACGACCGGGTTTGTGACACGCAAGCCGCCCCGTCGGGCCGACCGGGCTCAGGCGCCCTGGTACTCGGACTTGGGCGCGACGGTCGCGGCCAGTTCCTTGCGGTAGCGGTTGAGTTCCTGCACGGTCTTGAAGCTGCGGTCCATCAGCAGGCTCAGGTTGTGCAGGATGCGCTCGCCGACCTTGCTCTCCCAGACCGCATCGAACTTGATCTGCTTGTCGAGCCAGTGCTCGAGCCAATCCGGGTCGGGCATGCGGCTCTGGATCGTGTCGTTCGGGAACAGCGCCTTGTTGACGTGCAGGTTGGTCGGATGCAGCGCCTGCGCGGTGCGGCGGGCACTGGCCATCAGCACGCCGACCTTGGTGAAAGCGGCGCGAGCCTCGTCGCCGAACTTTTCCATGGCGCGCTTCATGTAGCGCAGGTAGGCGCCGCCATGGCGGGCCTCGTCCTGGCTCAGCGTGGTGTAGATGTGCTTGATGACCGGTTCTGTGTGCCACTGCGCCGCACGGCGGTACCAGTGGTTGAGGCGGATCTCGCCGCAGAAGTGCAGCATCAGCGTCTCGAGCGGCGGTGCCGGATCGAAGTCGAAGCGGACCTCGTGCAGCTCCTGCTCGGTCGGCGCATGCTGGGGGCTGAAGCGCTTGAGGTACTCCATCAGCACCAGCGAATGCTTTTGCTCCTCGAAGAACCAGATCGACATGAACGCCGAAAAATCGCTATCGTGGCGGTTGTCGCGCAGGAACATCTCGGTGGCCGGCAGCGCCGCCCACTCGGTGATGGCGTTCATCTTGATGGTTTGCGCCTGCTCGTCAGACAGCAGCGACGCATCGAACGACTGCCACGGAATGTCCTTGTCCATGTCCCAGCGGACGGATTCGAGTTGTCTGAAGAGTTCTGGATAAAGCATCAAAATCTTTCTAAGGCCATCGATTTTAGTCGGCTGAGCTTGGCCCGCCTGTGACAGACGGGCGATGATGCGTTTGTACGCAGTGTCCGATACGCCGGATTCGTGCATTTATGACACCAGGAGTTCCCATGCGAATCCCCTTTCATTGGCCGCTTGCCGCCATCTTCGCAGGCCTGCTGGCCCCTGGCACTGCGCTCGCGCAGGCCTCCGCCGGTACAGCGAACCCACCAGCCGCGGCGGCCGTGGGCGCTGCCTGCCCGGCGGTGCTTCAGCACTCTTTTCCACGCTTGCAGGACGAGAAACCCCAGTCTTTGTGCCAGTATTCTGGCAAGGTGGTGCTGGTGGTGAACACCGCGAGCTTCTGCGGCTTCACTCCGCAGTACAAGGGCTTGGAGGCACTCGACAGCAAATACCGGGCGCGCGGCCTCGTGGTGCTCGGCTTTCCGTCCAACGACTTCTCGCAGGAATCGGCCTCCAACAAGGAAATCGCCGATTTCTGCGAAAGCACCTTCGGGGTGAAGTTTCCGATGTTCGCCAAGACCTCGGTGCGCGGCGCGGAGGCCAACCCGCTGTTCAAGCAGCTCGCGCTCGCTTCGGGCACGACGCCCAAATGGAATTTCTACAAATACCTGATCGGGCGCGACGGCAAGGTGGTGCAGGCCTGGTCGAGCATGACGGCGCCGGATGAGGCGGCTTTCGTGAAGGTCATCGAAAGCCAGCTCGCGGCGAATTGAGGCCGGATGACGTGTGGCAACCGATGGTCACAAACGTTTACCACTGGGTAGGGAACCGGGCTGGCACACTGTGCTCATAACGAGCGTGGGCACTCAATGCCCTCCGGTTTTCATGTTGCGAGGTCTTCCAGGCGTCCAGTCTGGTTGAAATCCCGAGGTGATTCTTCTCCTCCTCCCTCCCTCCCTCCTTCGCGTCGGGGCGCCTCGCAGCATTTTTGTATTGTTGATGGGAACAGGCACAGCTGAAAGGCTGTGCCGCCATTGAAAAAGGCTCCCGAACAGTCTGTGTAAATAGTCTGCTGGCCGCTTAGATCGAGATGCCCCGCGAGAGCGGGGCATTTTTCATTGGGCGAGCGATGGCCCCAAGGGCCTCAGCCCCGCAGCGCCTGGAGCATCCAGGGCGCGC
>JAESFY010000043.1_pt1 | contig 153187 bp, 124 predicted proteins | sample 9266201 | NCBI WGS metagenome assembly JAESFY01 (sample SAMN14515071, study PRJNA621656) | algae metagenome | isolation source: Nodosilinea sp. WJT8-NPBG4 and co-occurring heterotrophs from soil, lower... | place: USA: Pinto Basin, Colorado Desert, California | collected 2006-05-27 | reverse complement strand
GATTGAAAAGTTCTGGGCGCGCTTGAAACATCACCTGCGTAAAACGCTAAAGACCTTTGACCATCTCTGGGATGCGGTCGACGATGCCTTCAAAAAACTGTCCTAACTAGCTCCTTATCTGCAATAGGTTAAACGGGCAACCAGGGAAATCTCCAGATTAGGCTGAAGTTTCGCTCAACAGCAGAGAACACACCAACAGCATGGAACGAATGTTCTGGTTGCGCGAGGGGAAAAACTTCTGAAAAATTCTGCTCTAAATTCAGGAGTTATCCCTCTTTAGTCACTCTAGCTGCTTAAAAAGTCTTTAAGGTCTCAGACAGCCAGCCCGAACGCGTGTGGTGAAGCGCGGAATTGATTCATGCAGTGCATCAAGCGGGCAAAGCATCTATGTAGGCCTGGAATGGGAAAGATGGCTAGCCAAGGCTGGATGAGTTGGTAGAAGACAAAGGGCTGTAGAATCAGCCTCAAGTTATTCAGGGCACTCTTCCAGTTGAGCCCTAGTTGCCACCTTTGGTGTTGGCAAAAGGGCTCAAAAGCGAGTTCTTGACGTTTCGCCGACTGGGCCGTCAGGGCATGCCAACAGAAGTGCTGCGCATGGAGACTAATCATCAAGTAAGCACAGAAGATGACCTCCCACCAGCGCTCGATACTGGGGTAATTTGTCACGCGAAAGTCGGCCCAGCCCAACTCGTTTTTGACCTGTTTGAAGCCGTACTCAATCCAGTTTCTCAGGCTATAGAGCAGCGGTAAGCGCAGGATGTCGCCGGGCAGGTCCGTCATAATGAACCAGCTATCGATGCTCTGCTCGGTGCCCTTAGTAATTTGGAAGTAGCGTCTTGAATGGCGTTGCCCAAAGATAATCTCACGAATGAAGCGAGTTTCTGGAGTGCGCTGGGCGAGCGGTTGCTCAAAGGCCCGCCAACGGTTGTAGCGTACTCGTTGCCACGATGGCATGAGTACGCCATGATTCGAACGAATTGCCACAATGAAGGGCATTTCAAACTTCCTGACACAGTCAATAAAACTGCCGCTCTCTCCATAGAAGCTATCGGCTAAAACCAATTGAACCTTAAACCCTGCAGCCTGAATGTCTTGGATTAACTCAACGGCGAGTTCTGGTTTTGTTTTGTACTCGTCGCCCTCTTGGAGGCGACTGCGGGGTTTGAATATTCTGAACAGCAACGGGTATGTGATGTTGCCCACAACTCCATAGGCATTGACCGAGACAGTCCCGTTTGCTGTTTTGCCTAAATTGCCGATGTACTGCTGAGCGACATAGTCTGTCGCATTTCCCTTCTTGCGGTCGCCCGTCTCGTCGATGATAAGAATAATGGACCTGTCGCCGAGCACCCGCTTCACCAGTTGAAGGCGGCGTGCCCTGAGTTGGCTTGTGTCCCACACCGCATGATGCAGGAAGTGATGCAGGTTCTGGCTATCCTTGAGCCCAACAACCTGAGCAATAGCTGGTAAGCTTTTGCGGGGAATTTCGCTGATTAAACCCACATGAAGGTACTTGAAGCACTCGAAGCTACGAACATCGCTGAACAGGTTGCGGTAAGCTTCACAGTACTCATCAACGAAACCAACCGTTTGACGGGCAAGTCGAGGGACAACCATGGCTCCTACCCTCTTAAAACTCGTCCTTCTTCACTTTACTTCCCCTGTAGTGACTGAAGAGAGGTTATAGCGGTGGCCACTGCGTTTAGGATACGAGTCCCCACCATTGGCAAATTGAGGCGACGCACTAGCGTGTATAGCAAAAGAACGAAAACAGAAGAGCGAAAAATAAAAAAATTGATGGATAGGCTTGAATCTCGGCATTCTGGGCTGCCCTAACAGGCTTCACCTGCTATGGGGTTGCCAATCACGGTTAGCCTCTCAGGAATGCGGTTTTACCAACCAAACCCGACTAAATCCGATGGCCGTTACCTCTGCTCTGAGGGCAAGCTGGGTCTAGTGATTTAGCGAATATTGGCTATGCCCGCACCAAAATTTTTAAGACAGGCCGCGATCGCCCTAATTGGCTTTGAGGTAGGGCTTGCTTTAGCCTATTTGGCCCTAATTGGTCTGCGGGGTGAGGCAGGGCCCTTTGACTTTAACAGGTTGCGATCGCTGCCCTCTTGGCTACAGGCGATCCTGCTGGGCGCCATAGGGCTTCTATGTGTGGGTTTACTGCGCTATCGACGGCACATGTCTAAGCCGATCTCCTGGTTGCTGCCCAGCACTTTAGCGCTGCTCTGCTTCTTCGGCGCTGTGGATGAATTGCTCAAGTTCCACCTCACCCTGCGGCAGGTGGACTGGAAATTGATTTACCTCAGCCTCTTAATGGCGATTGTGGTGCTGGGATTTAGAGATTTAGTCTGGCTATGGCGTACTCACCGGCTCACGGTGCTGTGGGTGCTGGCGGGGCTGGGGATTTTCTTGCTGGGCGGGTTTGGGGCCGAGATGGCCAAGGATGCGATCGCGCCAGCGCTATCTACCCATCTCTCATCCGAAACGGTATTTTTAATCGAACATCTCCGCATCACTCTAGAGGAATTGGCAGAACTCCTGGGTGAAACCATTATTCTCTATGCCGTGGCCCGTTTTGCCCAACAGGTTATACCTTCCCAATCACGAAGGCTCAAACATCCCTAATGCCGTCTCTGCTTTCCCCTCCAGCCGGCCTGGGCAGGCGTTCTATCGCCGTCGTAGCCACATCAGCACGGCTAGACCAAGCCCGATAGCCGGCAGCACCAGCAGGGCAAATACCCCGAGACCAATCTGCTGCTGCACCGTCAGGGTAATGCGGCGGTTGGTAACTTCGCGGGGGCGAATGGAGAGGGTGGCGTCGGTCTGCTGACCCAGCCAGCTAATGGCATTGAGAAAGACATCGCCGTTGAGCTGCTGCTCAAATAGGCCATCGGTGGCAAAGGTGGCGTTGCCAATCACGACTAGGCGCGACTCCGGCGGCGGTTCGCCTTCGGCAGAGGCCGCTCCTTCGACGGGGCGACTGAGGGCGACCCCAAGGGTGTAGGGGCCAGAGGCCGGCGCGTTTTCGTCGTATTGCAGCTCGCCTTCGGTAGAAAGGGCCTCGGCCCGACTCTGGGGGTTGCTCTGCAAAATAGGCGTTGTCGTTACCCCTGGCACCTCTTCGACATTGACTGGACGCACCAGCGGAAAGAACGATCGCCCGCCGGTAAAGTCGCGGGTGATCGGGTGGTCGCCGAAGTCGGTGACTAAAGGAGCGGCGGGGCCAAGGCCAACAAGCTGACCACTACCAGAGGTATCCAGCACAATGCGGTCGTCGAGGGTGATGCCCCAGGGGTCGAGCAGGCGATCGATGCCGGGGCTGGTGCGCGGGTCGATGAGCAGCATGAGGCTGCCGCCGCCGTTGAGATAGGTTTGCAGCGCGTTAACTTCAGGCTCAAAGAATTCGGCGGCGGGGCCAGCCACCACCACCACACTGGCATCCTCGGGCACTGTGCTGGTTTTAGAAAGGTCGAGGGGTTGCACCACGGCGCTTTTGTCTTCGAGAGCTGTGGCGGCCTGCAAAAAGCCGGTGTCGCTGCCGTCGATAGTAAACTCCTGGTGGCCCTGGGTGAAATAGACGGTGAGAGGGCGATCGCTCACCACCTGATCTAGCGCATTGGTCAAAGTGCGCTCCGACAGCCGCTCGCTGGGGCCGACGTTCTGCAAAAAGCGGCGAGTCTCACCACTTTCCACAAACACCATGCCCGTCTGGGTAGCGCCAAACTCCTGGGCTTGGCGAGGGTCGTTGTAGGGGTTGACGTAGTCAAAGGTAAACTGCGGCCCAGCCTGGCGGTAACTTTCGAGCAGCTGACGGTCCTGGGGGTTGGGCAGCGGGTCGAAGACGACGATGCGGGTAGGGTTTTCTAGGGTCTGTACCACCTGCTGCGACTGGGGCGCCAGGGTAAAGATTTGGTTCTCGGTGAGGTCAACCCGGCTGGCATAGCGCACCGCCAAAAAGTTTACCAAGCCCAAAATGGCCAGCACCGCCAGGGTAGAGATCAGGGCGTTGGCCCCCGCCTCGGTAGAACGCTGGGCCCAAAACCGACCCTGGCCGTAGTTGCCCAGCACCAGCCCGAGCAAGAGTAGACCAATGCCCCCGATCAGTAGGCCTGCGGGCAGCAGCGTCCACCCGGCGACGACACCGGCAATTAACCCCGCCGTCACCAGGGCCAGCCCCGGAAAAGCCAGGTATTTCAAATACTTTTGGTAGGCCACCAACGATTTCATCGTCATCACTCGCTACTACTAACCTGCTGACGTCAAATGGACTGATTGGGCACTAGGACCGCTGGAATCGGAGCGTTTCGATGGACTGAGCCGTGAGGTAAAGCCCCAGCCCGATGAAGGAGAGAAACAGCACCAGGCCACCGGTGTCGAAAATGCCTTCGGTAAAGTCGGTGAAATGCTTGAGCAGAGATAGGTGGGCGATCGCGCTGCCTATCACCCCCGGCAGCCCCTGGGCCACCGCATCCACCAGCCACAGCAGCAAAATCAGCGCAAAGGTCATAATCGCTGCCAGCACCGTGCTCTCCGTCAGCGATGAGATGAACATGCCCAGGGCCAAGACGCTGGCCGCCAGCAGCACTAGCCCAAGGTGCGATAACAAGAAGACTCCCGACCCCGTAGGCGGAGTTGCTGCCCCGAGGGCGATCGACTGGCACACCATCAGCGGCAGCACCATCGCAAGGTAGAAGCTCACCACCGCCAGCAGCTTGCCCAAGGCCACCGCCCAGTTGGTTACCGGCGAAGTCGCCAACAATTCCAGCGTGCCCTGCTTGCGCTCGTCAGCGTAGAGCCCCATGGAGAGCATCGGTAGCACAAACATCGACAGTGACCCCAGCAGCCCCACGTAGGCCTTGTTGAACTCGTAGGCCACATCAAAGGGGGGCGAGGGGGGCATGCCCATCTGCACCGCCTGGTCAGCCATAGCCGCCTGGGCCAAAATGCCCTGGGGCCCCAGCAGAATCGCCACTAAGAAAAAGCCCCCCAGCAGCCAGAACACGGCAGCAATGATATACGGCAGGGGCGAGGCGAAGTAGCTTTGCAGCTCCCGCTGGTAGATGGCGAGGATGTTTTTGAAGAGAAGGGTCATGGGCGGGGAGAGTGGGGGAGTAAGGGGGTGGATGGGTAGGTGGGTCGAGGAAGTGGGAGGGTGGATGGGTAGGGGGTGGGGAGATGAGGTAGGTGGGGAGGATGAGGGGGAAATCAAGATCCAAAAGAGTTAGGTCTCGGATTCTTCTGGTGTTGGTTCGACTGTGGGGAGCTCGGTGAGTGCTTCGGGCGGTGCCGTTGCCCCCGTAGCGGGTTCGGTGGTGGTGAGGTTGAGGAAAACGTCTTCGAGGGTAGCCTGCTGACGGCGCAGCTCGTGGAGTTCGAGCCCGGCGTTGATGAGAGCGGCGGACATAATGGCTCCCAAAGCGCGATCGGCGTCTGCACTCACCCGCAGACGGTGATGATACTCCGGCAGATGCTCTGGCCCCAGTAGGCTCACCTGGCGTACGGGGGCCAGCTCGCTCAACAGGCGCTGGGCTCTATCTACGTCCCCTTTGACCTCTAATTCGTAGGCTGATTCGCCGGAGAGGCGGGTGGTGAGGTTGTCGGGGGTGTCGGTAGCGACGACTTGGCCGCGGTTGATGATGGTGACGCGATCGCAAGTCATGCTCACCTCCGGCAAAATGTGGGTGGAGAGAATGATAGTGTGGCTACCCGCCAGTCCTTTGATCAGCTGCCGCACCTCGTTGATCTGGCGCGGATCCAACCCCACTGTCGGCTCATCCAAAATAATCACTGGGGGATCGTGGATGATGGCCTGGGCAATGCCTACCCGCTGTCGATAACCCTTTGACAGCTTGCGAATCAGCACCTTGCGCTTGTCGGTCAACCCGCAGTGATCCATGGCAATGTCGGCCCGCTTTTGGCGCAGATCGGCAGGCACGCCCTTGATTTTGGCCACAAAGTTGAGAAAGCCCTGCACCGTCATGTCGGGATACAGCGGCGGCGACTCGGGCAGGTAGCCAATCCGCTGCCGCACTGCCATCGAGTCGGTATGCACGTCGTACCCTGCCACTCGGGCCGTACCTTCGGAGGCTGGCAAATACCCCGCCAAAATTCGCATAGTGGTGGTTTTACCCGCCCCGTTTGGCCCCAAAAATCCGAGAATCTCCCCAGGCTGCGCCCCAAAGGTGATGTCTTGAATGGCCGTGGTAGACCCGTAGGTCTTACTCAGGTGCTCAACTTCAATCATGGGTGTAGAACCGCCAGCAAACCAGTGGATATTGTACTGCTGATTACAGTAGCGATTTTTCCTCTGATTGCGTTTAAAGGCTCAATCTAAACCAACCCCTCATCTCCCCCACCTTCCCCATCTCCCTCACCTCTCGCTAACCACCCTCTACCACAATGGTCACGTCCGTTGGGCCAAAGGCCGAGCTTAGAAGGAATTTATTCAAGCGTTAGGTGTGGGTCAACTTTCTGGGATTGTTGCCCGGCAGCTTGGTCGCGATATTAGTGATTGCTATCGCGTTCCTGAGGTTTAACCCTGTTGCGTCTTTATGGCGAACAAGATTTCCAATTCCTCAGCATCGTCGCCCAGCCCCCAATCTGGAGCAACCGACTCACTATGGCAGCCCTCCTGGCTGCACTGGCTAATTTCGGCGTTGAGTGGAACCGTCGAAATCGAGAAGGAAACCGCGAGGTTGAAGCAGGAGAACGCGAAGCTGAAAGAGCAGAACGCGAGGCTCGCAGAGATCGACAAGAAGCTCGACGAAATCGACAGGAAGTACGCTACCAGAAAGCTCAAATCCGATACCAACTAGACCCTGGCAGAGGCAAGCCGACAAGAGCTGGAATCGGTACTGGTAGCGCTGGAGGAGTATGAGCAGACCTTGGACGAAGCTCTCAGTTCTTAACTTTGGGGCAGGGCTGTGGATCGCGGGTAGCTAGAGAGCAGTGATCGATAAGACAGGGCTGTTGATAGGCATCCTCAGTTTCCAAAGGCGGCGGCGGCTGGCCGAAAAGCATCTCGCAGCTAAAGTCTTCGAAGTTCGGCACCATGGTGAGGGGAATGCCAAAGTCTTCGGTAAAAAAGCGCTGGGTGGGCAGTTTGCACATGTTGACGCACATGCCGACACAGCGGCTTTCATCCAGGTAGCGGCACTTTTTGATGTGGACGGCGCTGCGCTGTTGTCTGATTCGCCCTTGAGCATCGGTAAATTCTACGGTTTTGACTTCGCAAGGGCCAACCAGCCACTCGAATAGGCGCGCGGCAAACCAAGCGTTGAGTTCGCAGACTAGCTGGGTCGGCGAAAACAGATTGCGAATCAGCCACAGCACTGGGGAGGGCACCAGGGACTTAAGCACTACGGCGACGAGCGCCTGCTGCTGCTGGGCATTGCGCCCCTGCATGATCTGAGTGGATAAATCGACAACGCCGTCGTAGCCGCTGAGGGCGGTGTCTTTGCCAACGGCCTTGGCCATCTTGCGGCTAAACAGCCAAATGAACAGGCGATCGCCCACACCATCCTGATAAATTACTTTTTCTGAAGTGGGGCCAAGGCCCGTGGTCGGGGGCGATGCCATAGTAAACCAGGAATAATTACTTACTCCAGATTAATACCTGAGCGGGCGAGGTGACAGCGGGGGCGAAATCTCTACCCCTGGCTGCTGCCCGCAAACTGCTGAGCATAGAACTGGGCGTAGCGACTCTGGTTGGCCAACAGTTCGCTGTGGGTGCCCGCTTCAATTACCTGGCCCTTTTCCATCACCAGAATGCGGTCAGCATCGCGCACGGTAGCCAGCCGGTGGGCAATGATAAATACGGTGCGATCGCTCATCAGTCGCTCCAGCGCCTCCTGCACTAGTGCTTCAGACTCGGCATCTAGGGCAGAGGTGGCTTCGTCCAAAATCAGAATGCGGGGGTTGAGCAGCACGGCCCGGGCGATCGCGACTCGCTGCCGCTGCCCTCCCGACAGGTTTACCCCCCGTTCCCCCATCCAGGTGTAGTAGCCCTGGGAGAACTGGCTGATGAAGTCGTGGGCGTTGGCAATGCGGGCCGCTGCTTCCACTGCTTTAATGTCAAAATCTTTTTGACCAAAGGCGATATTTTGAGCAATTGTGCCGGAAAATAGCGTCGTTTCCTGGGGCACAATGCCAATCTGTCGCCGCAGGCTGCGCAGGGTGACGGTGGCAACATCCACATCGTCGATGAAAATCTGGCCTGACTGAGGGTCGTAGAACCGGGGCAGCAGGTTGACCAGAGTGGATTTGCCCGCGCCTGAGGAGCCTACCAGGGCAATTTTTTCGCCGGGTAGAGCCAGCAGATCGAGGTTGCGCAGCACGGGTTCGTCCGTCTCGTAGCCAAACGTAACGTTGCGGTACTCGACCCGGCCGGTGACCTTGGGCAGTTCGGTGGCTGTGGGCAGCTCGCGCACCGCTGGCTCAATCTCGAACAGCTCAATCACGCGGTCAACGGAGGCCTCACCCTGCTTAAACTCGCCATAGTTAATGATGACGTGATTGACCGGGTCAATCAGCATCAGCGCGGCGACCACATAGCTGCCAAAGGAGGCCCCGGTGAGGTTGCCCTGGGAAATTTGCCAGGTGCCCACCAGCAAAATCAGCATCACCACTACGGCGTAGGTAAAGCCCACCACCGGGTACTGCACCGCCTGAAGCCAGGCGGCCTTGTATTTGGCCTGGCGGTTTTTCTCGGCCTCCTGGGTAAAGCGCTCGACTTCATAGTCTTCGGCAGCAAAGGCCCGCACCAGACGAATGCCGCTAAAGACTTCAGTAACGAGCGACGACAGGTCAGAGACCAAGTTTTGGCTGCGCCGCGAAAATTTCAGCATTTGCTCCCCAAACCACCCCGCTAGCACCGCCAGAATGGGGACTAGGAGCACCGCCGTTAGAGTTAGCTGCCAGTTGAGGTAGACCATATAGCCCAGCACCACCACCAGTTGCAGCACCGAGGGCAGAAAGTCGTGGAACAGCTTTTGCACTACCTCGCCGATGCGATCGATGTCTTCGGTCAGGCGGTATGACAGATCGCCGGTTTGGCTGCGCTCAAAATAGGTAAGGCTGAGCCGGTGAATGTGGGTGTACACATCTCGGCGCAGATTAAAGGCCACCTCCAGGGCGGCCTTGGCCATCAGCGAGTCTTGAATGTATTGACCAATCTTTTGCAGCGCAAACCCGGCCATGGTGATGGCAATGAAGCGTGACACCACAGGCACGTTGCCTGCCGCCAATTGCTCCAGGATATTCCCCGATAGCCAGGCCAAAATAGGCCAAAAAGAGACAAAAATGACGGTGCCAAACAACGCTTGCAAGATAGTGGGCCACTCGCGCCGTACGTAAGGAGCAAGCGTCCAGTATTTGGAGCCTTCAGCGGAGCGCTCGGGGTTCAAGGGCAAAACCTTCGCAATGGCATACTGTTCACCACGCTACCAGGTTTGGAGTGTTCCAGGTAATGTCCTGTCCAGGGATTTGCCTAGACCGCGCTGGTCAGGGGCAGTCTAGCCCTCCTATTGAAATTTTTAATCGTAATTAGCCGGAACACTCTCAGGCTCAATCTGCTGGGAGTGTGCCATTTTGCCCGACGAGCAAGGCACTACAATCGACCCATGGCCTATGTTTGAGGGATGTGTTGCCGATGCCCACGATTATTGTTGCCACCGGAAACCCCGGCAAGCTGAAAGAGATGCAGGTGTATCTAGGCGATCTGGGCTGGGAACTACAGCTCAAGCCCGATGCGATCGATATAGAAGAGACCGGCACTACGTTTTTAGAAAACGCGCGACTCAAGGCGGCAGGGGTAGCCAAAGCTTTAGGCCAGTGGGCGATCGCCGATGACTCGGGCTTAGAGGTTCACGCCCTGGGGGGTGCTCCGGGCATCTACTCAGCCCGCTATGCCAACAGCGACGCAGCCAGAATCGATCGCTTGCTCCAAGAGCTAGAGGGTGAACCCGGTGGTCAAGGATCCGCCGGAGAGGGCGATTCCGGAACGGATCGCAGCGCCCAGTTTGTTTGCGCTCTGGCCCTAGCAAATCCCAAAGGTGAAATCGTGCTCGAAACAGAAGGTATTTGCCACGGTGAGATCCTGCTGGCTCCCCGTGGATCGGGTGGCTTTGGCTATGACCCAATCTTCTATGTGCCTGCCCTGGGCAAAAGCTTTGCCGAAATGTCGCCCGAGCAAAAGGACGCCAATAGCCATCGGGGCATTGCCTTTAGTCAACTGATGCCCCATTTAAAGCAGTTAGCCCTAGGGTGACCTAACCGTGGCTGGGTCTCCCTAGGTCTGATTGAGAACTGGTGTGCGATCGCCCCAGTGGAGCCGGCCTTTGACCATCGCGCACTAGCCTCACAGGCAAATCCTAAGCTTCTCGATTGAGGAAATCTTGCAGTTGCCCTAAAGCAGCCCGACCAATGTTAAACACAGCCCAGCTTGCGGCCACAGCAATCGGCAGTAAAACAACAACGACTCGCCAATCCATAGGGCATGCCCTCCTAAACTAGTTTTACTTAAACACTTGTCACAATTTTCTCATAATGTACACCACATGGGGCGATCGCGGGCCGAGAGATTTTTGAAGTTGAACTGGGTCAGTTCCTCAAGACCGAGGACCGTCACCTCATCAGCAGGGTCGGGTTCCTAAGCCCCCAATCCCGCTTCGGTTTGTTACGCCGATAGAGCATAGCCATTATTCTGGGCCACATCGACCACCGCTACCACTGACCATTCCATCCAGCGTTCTGCCCGCTGAGTTTTACCGTTGTAGAACCAATCTAGACCATAGGTGTGGCGAAAACTCCTCTCCGTAGAGGTGCAATCTGGGTACTGTCGTCTGCGATGACCTGTTTAATCAAGGCTTGGTTGAAGCTTCCCGGGCCTAGTCCGGCCTCAAAATGTCGCTGGTAGGTTCGCTCACAGCAGTCTCTGTATCGACTCAAGTTCGTGTAGTTGACCTTGCCACAGACCATGAAAATTATGATCATCAATGTCATCAGGAACTTGGCGCTGAGGTTTGCTCAATGGCCTGCTGTCGTCAGCAGATCCGCTAGTAATCGTCTTGAGGCTATCTATTCCATGCATCGTGTTTTTCGTACACCTGCACTCTATGCAGTGGATAGCTTTTCTCCGACCCCTCCCCACAAAACTGTCCGGGGTATTGATAGGTATAATCTGCTACTTAAAGAGCGTGCATAAGCTGTTAGGCATTCAAACCGCCCCAGTACAATTACCCTGAAATCCTTACAGCAACGGCTTCGGAGAGCTGACCTAGCTTGACCTACATTCACAGTGTAGATTATGACTCCTATGAACTTCTCAAATGGCTTCTCAGCTTGAGACATGAGAAACTACGGGCAAAATCAGTTAATGCTTGAAATTGGGTTTTCTCCTACAGCCTTTAATCGACAGCGCCACGCAGAGTGATACACGTAACTTTCAATGTTTCCTAGATCAGCTTGCTGTGTATTGTCTCCTGGAGTAGCCAGAAGAAACGGAGAGGTTTGGTCACAGGTTCGAACCAAGCTTGCCTCGAAATAGGCTAAATTACCGCCTGCATCATAATCAGCCGTATGAACAGATAAGGTGCCGTCGCCCCATAACTGACACCCCACTCTTCCATGGGACGGGTCTGAGTAAAGCTGATTTGAATACGTAATCACTTCATCCCTAGGCGTTGTTCCCCCCGCTGCCAGGGGATAGTTGCCTGGTTTTAATTTTGTTCCAGGGAGGGTAAGCTGAATTTCGGCAATATTGCCCCTAGCCAGAGCAGCACCCGCTGCGCAAGCTCGAGTATCGTCTGACTGGCAGGTCTTCTCAGACAAGCTAGAAACTTGGAGAAGATAGTGGGTGTCACCTCCACGGTTAGTCAAAATTATGTCGAAAGTGCCCCCATTGTCTTGGGTGACAAGCTGTGTATATCGATCTAAGTTGGTCTGAGTTGCGCTAGGCAAGGCTACACGAGTTTCAAAAGTAAATTCTTCGGCATTTAGATGAACCGTTGGAACATCATCTTTTGTAGATAACAAAGAGTTTTCATGATTAAATTGAGCGTTTTCTTGATTGGCCGTTTGATACTCGTTTTGTGAGTATTGAGGCGGTTCTTTGACAAGCTGTTTTGCGATCGCTGATGACATCAGTATCAAAACCGCTGCAAAGGCTACGATGGCGTAGTATTTTTTCGATTTTCTCCTCATTTAAAGCTCCTTTAGATTGGGTACATCCCAGTTTTGTAGCCCCACTCCCAGAGAAGCCACTGCGCGTCTACACCCTACATCCCCTCTCTCGCTTTAGGAGAGGGACTTTGAAATCGGCTTGGCTTCTCCCCGCCAGAGAAGTGATTGGGGCACATTAAGCCGTGCTCTTTTGCAGGATGGCCTTGCAAAACTGTGACGTAAGCTGTTGAGCATCTAAATTGCATGGTGACTTTTGTAAAGCCGTTTCTGCGAGGCTTTTAAGGCAAGTGCAGTTTAAATACCTAACAGCTTACTATGCAGGCAAAGTTCGGTTAGGCCACTAGGAGAATGTCCAAGTCGACAGCGAATCCTGACGGTAAATTTTCTAATGTAGCAAACTGCGTGAAACCAACTGCGCCATCACAGAACAGTTCGCCAGTAGAGGAATTGTAGCTAAATTGCGATGTTGACGTCACGCCAAAGCCGGCCTGAGAAATTACAATTTTATCTTCCTGCTCCCACAAGAAATCTGTGATAGTGTCGATCCCCTCGCTGAGGGAATTAAACTCGAATCTATCTGCACCCATCCCCCCCGTCAGGGTATCTAGGCCATCCCCCCCGGTCAGGGAGTCATCACCATCGCCACCGCTCAGATTATCGTTGCCGGAATACCCCAACAGAGTGTCGTTATCGGCCTCACCGTAGTAGAACTCATTGCCGGTATATCCATAAATGTAGTCGTTACCGTTGCCCCCGTAGAAGGTGTCGTTGCCTAGGGATGAAACATTCATATAGTCATCCCCGTCGTCGAGGTAGATTAGGTCATCGCCATCACCTCCGTCAGCAGTGTCATTGCCGCTGCCACCATAAATAGTGTCATTGTCATCGCCACCATACAGGTAATCATTGCCGGAATACCCCAACAGAGTGTCGTTACCAGCCTCACCGTAGTAGTACTCATTGTCGGTGTATCCATAAATGTAGTCGTTACCGTTGCCCCCGTAGAAGGTGTCATTGCCTAGGGATGAAACATTCATATAGTCATCCCCGTCGCCGAGGTAGATCAGGTCGTCGCCATCACCGCCGTCAACGGTGTCATTGTCTGCCCCACCATAAATGGTGTCATTGCCGCCGTATCCATAAATAGTGTCGTTACCACCGTTGCCAGACAGAACGTTGTTAGCGATGTTGCCACTAATCACGTCATCGCCTGAGCCGCCGTTAGCGTTTTCAATCAGTGAACGGGCATCGCCTTCATACTGAAGGGCATTGAACACGTGGCCGCGGGCATGGTTGCCATCACCGAGGTTAGCCTGCTGAAAGTGCCCGCCGCTGGTATCTAGGTTAGACCAACTACCGGGGGCCAGATCGATGGATAGGTTGGTGAAGTAGTTAGAGAAGTCATAGGTGTCTACGCCATCGCCATCCCAAATGGTGCGAAAGATGCGGTTGGCGAACGGCGTACCTTGCCCAGCCCCATTGACGAACATTTCACCTGTGGTGGTCGAGAAGGTGTAGGTGGTGTCGGTCGAGTTGTAGCCAAACCAGGCTCCGTACATATGCTGGATAGCCGCGATGTCATACATCATGAGGGACTGAGCATACCCCCCGGCCTCGTTGGTGTAACCACCATCAGTGGAGGCTCCCACATAGGAGCGGTAGGTCATAATCGAGAATTCCATGGAGTCGCGATCAGCATTCATGGCGACATTGCTAACGCCATCTAGCTCGTGACCATGCTTTAGCCCCAAGGAATGGCCCAGCTCATGGCCAAAGACGTAATAGGCATGGGTACCAATGACCGGGCTGTTGTAATCAGTCCGGTTAAACCAGGCATCGCCGCCCTCAACAAAGTTTGCAGGATAGTAGGCATACGCTGTACCGGGATTGTTTGACATGGCCATGCGAATAGTGGCATCGCGGTCACTAGTGTCCGTCAGTTCAAATAGAGATAGGTTAGAGACGTTGTAAAAGGAGGATGCTCCCTTGCTCCCCAACCAGGCCCGGGCCACCGCCCGTTGGGTAGCGTTTAGACTTTGAAAGCTATCGGCATGACTTGTGCGGTCTGGATACCCCGCTTCATAGTCATCAATGCTATCGGTAAAGCTAAAACTGACGGAATTTGATGACCACTTAGACCCCGATAAAAGGCCATCAATATTATTATCACCGGTTGCGGTTACGCTCGTTGATGGGGTAGCAACTCCGAAAGCCTCCACTGACTGTGGTGGGCTGGCTACCCCCGGTAATACAGTGGGCAAATCAGCATCAGATGAGCCAGTGTGCTTCACAGCCGAAATTGTTGTAGACATGGTCGAACAAGCTCCTTTTATTAAGTTAGGAAAAATTCATGACGAAAAACTAGAATCTGATTGCCGGACCCACCGCAGCATTAAGCTCCTGTGCCCATGCCAAATCATGAACACTTGAAATAGTCTTTTTAATAGCAAAGCAAAATCAAACCCAGAGGAAGGAGATTTCCCACGGACAGAACTCCTATTCTCTAAGTTGAATAAATCCAGCTTTTCCAGGCTGGCCATGCGTGGGAAGGCCTGGAAGGTCTAAGACCCTCCCACACCAAGGCTTACAAACTTTAATCCTGAAAAAGTAAGTCTATAGAGTTTCTTTTTCGCTGAAAGCTTTGTATGTCAATACCTTCAGCCCACTCTAGGGCGATTATGCAACTTCAGCTAGAAGAGCTATAAACCCTAACTAATTGAGCCTAAGCAGGCTCATTCAGAGGATACACAGGAGTTAAGTAAACCTGTGTAAAATACTGGAGCTAATAGAATAAACTATTGCGTTGCAGGCAGGAGTCGTATCTCAAAAACTCTAAGCGGACGCTATTGAGTACTACCTGTTCTTTAGAGAAACACTCTTCTATATTGCGGTATCTTAGTCAAGGTTGTAAACAGTGATAAAAGAAGTTAAAAGGTATAAATAAGGACGGATGTGATAAAGGCATACACAGCAAGCCCTCGACACGTTTATCGAGCTCAACGACAGCTACAGCTTAGACAGTAGCTACTGTGGCCTGGGCATTGTTCCTGAAGCATTGCAGTCTGGCTTCAGATTTAGAGCCTTAATTATTAGTAGAGAAAGAATTTGGGCGTTGCATAACTAAGAGATGAATTAAGGGAATCTACAATGCGACATCCAGAATGTAGAGCCACTCATGTCCGTAAGAATGGCAAGAGAAAAGATAAGCAGAATCACATTTAAGTCTGTGGTCGTCAGTTTATCGACGCCTACGAACCCCACAGAGGATACTCAGATGAGGTCAGACGCGAATGTCTCAAGATGTATGTCAACGGCTGTGGGCTTCGAGCAACAGAACGGGTTAAAAGGGTGCATCATACGACGGTGATTAATTAGGTGAAGTAGGTCGGCGAACAACTCCAAACTGCTTACGACCCTGATACAACGCCAGATCTTTTTGGGAACTCGACGAGCTGGAAACCTTCGTCGGCTTCCCAAAAAGATCTGGCTGTGGACAGCCGTTGACCACTGCAAAAGGGGGGGCGGGCTGGGTACTGGGTGACCATAGTGCTGAAACCTTTGCCCCACTCTGGTCTATCGTGGCGGCCTGGAACTGCTATTCCTACGTTATGGATGGCTGGTCAGTGTATCCCGGCTTCATTGCCGAGGGCGATCAGATTGTCTGCAAGACCTACATGACTTGGGTTGAAGGCAAAACACACGTATGCCCTTGGCGGATCGAAGCTCTATGCGACACTACCTGGCTCGACTGCACCGCAAGACACTTTGTTGTTCTAAGTCCGTAGAAATGCTGGCTCACTCTGTCCGATTGTTACTTCACTACCTCAGGTTCGGCGATGTCCCAGCCCCGCTAAGGTTCATCCCTTGGTTCAGCAACGCCGAAATTTGTTGCCGTGCGATGCCTCTGAAATTCTCTGAGCGCAAGAAATAAAAGGGTCGCAAGCTACCCGTTTCCCCAGCTTGAAAGGGCGTTTTAATTTAATTTTCTCAGAGTTATTAACTTGTGAAAACATCCCTTACCAAGAGCGGCGGTGATTCTGTAGTTTGTTACTTAACCTGTCATAGCCCTACAAATCCAAAGCCCTATGGGCTCGTTCTCAGACCGGCTTGAAACTTCTAGGGACTAGGCTGTTAAGCGCTGTAAACCTGATTCTTAGGCCTCTCCCTTGGCCGTCCAACGGAGGTTGTTTGTGTCTCAGGTGGCGTGTAATGCCTGAAACGGCTTATTTAAGCTTTCTATAGACTCAGGTTTATCCGTCTATTGAGTAGGAAGCGCCTTTATCCGCTCTGTATTTTCGAGTAGAAGAGAGGAGAGTCCCATGACCATAAGTCCCCCTGAACCGGGACAAAAAGTCAGGGTCGTGGTTGATAAAGATCCGGTACCCGTCTCATTTGAGCGATGGGGCAAGCCCGGCCACTTCGACCGCACGTTGGCCAAGGGGCCCAAAACCACCACCTGGATTTGGAACCTGCACGCCGACGCCCATGACTTTGACACTCACACCAGTGACCTGGAAGATATTTCACGGAAGATCTTCAGCGCGCACTTTGGCCACTTAGCCGTTATTTTTGTCTGGCTCAGCGGCATGTATTTCCACGGTGCCAAGTTCTCAAACTATGAAGCTTGGCTAACTAACCCCACCGGTATTAAGCCCAGTGCCCAAGTGGTTTGGCCCATCTTCGGCCAAGAAATTTTGAATGGCGACGTGGGCGGTGGTTTCCATGGTATTCAGATCACTTCTGGCTTGTTCCAGTGGTGGCGGGCCAACGGCATTACTAATAGCTTCCAGCTCTACGTCACCGCCATTGGGGCGCTGGTGATGGCAGCTCTGATGCTGTTTGCCGGTTGGTTCCACTACCACAAGCGAGCGCCCAAGCTCGAGTGGTTCCAAAACGTGGAATCGATGATGAACCACCACCTGGCCGGGCTATTGGGCCTGGGCTGTTTGGGTTATGCCGGTCAGCAGATCCACGTATCGTTGCCCATCAACGCCTGCATGGATGCGATCGATGCGGGACGTCCGCTAACCATTGGTGGTCGGGTGATCGACTCAATTGGAGCAATTCCCTTGCCCCACGAGTGGATCCTCAATAAGGCCCTGATGGCCGACCTGTACCCCAGCTTTGTCGAGGGTATTAAGCCGTTCTTCACCCTCAACTGGGGGACGTATTCTGACTTTCTCACCTTCAAGGGTGGTCTTAACCCTATAACGGGTGGCCTCTGGCTATCGGATACGGCTCACCACCACCTGGCCCTAGCCGTGCTCTTCATTGTTGCGGGCCATATGTACCGCACCAACTGGGGTATCGGTCACAGCATGAAGGAGATTTTGGACAATCACCAGGGTGACCCGCTGCTGTTTGGCGGCCGGGGCCACCAGGGTCTGTTTGAAGATCTAACCACCTCCTGGCACGCTCAGCTGGCGGTTAACCTGGCCATGCTGGGGTCGATCACGATCATCGTGGCGCACCACATGTACGCCATGCCTCCCTATCCGTACTTGGCCACTGACTACGCCACTCAGCTGTCGCTATTTACCCACCACATGTGGATTGGCGCCTTCTTGATTGTGGGTGCTGGGGCTCACGCATCTATCTTTATGGTGCGTGACTACGATCCGGCGGTGAACCAAAACAACGCTCTGGACCGCATGCTGCGCTCCCGCGATGCGATCATCTCCCATCTCAACTGGGTGTGTATTTTCCTCGGCTTCCACAGCTTTGGTCTATACGTCCACAACGACACCATGCGAGCCCTGGGCCGTCCCCAGGACATGTTCTCGGATACCGCCATTAACCTGCAGCCGGTCTTTGCCCAATGGGTACAAGGCTTTCACTCGGCAGCGGCAGGGGCCACAGCGCCCAATGCCCTGGCTAGTGTTAGCCCTGTGTTTGGCGGCACCGGGGTGGCGGTGGCCGGCAAGATAGCGATGATGCCCATGGCTCTCGGCACTGCCGACTTTATGGTGCACCACATCCACGCCTTCACCATCCACGTGACCGCGCTGATTCTGCTCAAGGGCGTTTTATTTGCCCGTAGCTCTCGACTGATTCCCGACAAAGGTGACCTGGGCTTCCGGTTCCCCTGCGACGGTCCCGGTCGGGGCGGCACCTGTCAGGTTTCGGGTTGGGACCACGTGTTCCTAGGCCTGTTCTGGATGTACAACTCCATCTCGATTGTAATTTTCCACTTCAGCTGGAAGATGCAATCTGACATTTGGGGCACGGTGAGTCCCGATGGCACGGTGAGCCACATCACCGGTGGCAATTTTGCGGCTAGCGCCATCACCATCAACGGCTGGCTGCGTGACTTCCTGTGGGCTCAGGCCTCGCAGGTAATCGGCTCCTACGGCTCGGCGCTGTCGGCCTACGGTCTGCTGTTCTTGGGTGCTCACTTTGTGTGGGCCTTTAGCCTGATGTTCCTGTTTAGCGGCCGTGGCTACTGGCAAGAGCTAATTGAGTCCATTGTGTGGGCTCACAGCAAGCTGAAGGTAGCGCCTTCCATTCAGCCTCGTGCTCTGAGCATTACTCAGGGTCGGGCTGTGGGTGTGGCTCACTACCTACTAGGGGGAATTGCCACTACGTGGGCCTTCTTCCTGGCTCGAATAATTGCGGTGGGATGACCCGTTTGGTCATGGGATTCCCTTAGGGGCACACTGCGGTGCGCCCCTACCAACCCCAATCCACTGCACTTCAACGAATTGCGTTTTCTGACCCATTCGTACATCAAACCTGTTTTGATTCATGGCAACTAAATTCCCTAAATTTAGCCAGGACCTGGCCCAAGATCCGACCACGCGTCGGCTCTGGTACGGGATTGCCACCGCCCACGACTTTGAAAGCCACGATGGCATGACGGAGGAGAATCTTTACCAAAAGATCTTCGCCTCCCACTTTGGCCACTTGGCAATCATCTTTTTGTGGACTTCGGGCAACCTGTTCCACGTCGCCTGGCAAGGCAACTTTGAACAGTGGGTGAAAGACCCGCTGGGTGTGAGACCGATCGCTCACGCGATCTGGGATCCGCAATTTGGCCAACCCGCCGTGGATGCCTTCACCCAGGCGGGGGCCAGCTATCCGGTTAACATCGCGTTTTCTGGGGTTTACCACTGGTGGTACACCATCGGCATGCGCACCAACGTTGACCTCTACAGCGGCGCTGTCTTCCTGCTGATTTTGTCGGCGATCTTTTTGTTCGCTGGCTGGCTGCACCTACAGCCCAAGTTTCGGCCTAGCCTGGCCTGGTTCAAAAACGCCGAGTCTCGCCTGAACCACCACCTGGCTGGTCTGTTTGGTGTCAGCTCGCTGGCTTGGGCCGGTCACCTGATTCACGTCGCTATTCCCGAAGCCCGGGGGCAGCATGTGGGTTGGGATAACTTCCTCGCGGTACGGCCTCACCCGGCTGGGTTGAAGCCTTTCTTTACCGGTCAGTGGGGAGTTTATGCCCAGAACCCAGACACGCCAAACCACGTGTTTAACAGCAGCGACGGGGCCGGGTCAGCGATTCTCACCTTCTTGGGTGGGTTTCACCCCCAAACCGATGCGCTGTGGCTGACGGACATTGCCCACCACCACCTGGCGATCGCGGTGATCTTCATCGTTGCGGGCCACATGTACCGGACTAACTTCGGTATTGGCCACGACATGAAGACCATCCTGAATGCTCACCGGCCCCCCGAAGGCACTCCCTTTGGCGGTGCGCTCGGAGAAGGCCACAAGGGCATTTACGACACCTACAACAACTCGCTGCACTTCCAGCTAGCGTTTCACCTAGCGGCCCTAGGGGTAGTCACCTCCTTGGTGGCGCAGCACATGTACTCCATGCCGCCCTACGCCTTTATCGCCAAGGACTTTACCACCCAGGCGGCTCTGTATACCCACCACCAGTACATTGCTGGATTCATCATGGTGGGGGCCTTTGCCCACGGGGCCATCTTCCTAGTGCGCGACTACGATCCGGTGGCTAACCAGAACAACGTGCTGTACCGTGTGCTGGAGCACAAGGAAGCGATCATCTCGCACCTGAGCTGGGTGTCGCTGTTCCTGGGCTTCCACACCCTGGGTCTGTACGTGCACAACGACGTAGTGGTTGCCTTTGGCACCCCCGAAAAGCAGATTCTGGTTGAGCCGGTCTTTGCTCAGTGGATTCAGGCTTCCCACGGCAAGCTGCTCTACGGCTTTGATACTCTCCTATCTAACCCGGACAGCATTGCGACGACGGCTTGGCCTAACTACGGCAACGTGTGGCTCGGCGGCTGGCTAGATGGCATCAATAGCAGTACCAACTCGCTGTTTCTGACCATTGGCCCTGGCGACTTCCTGGTTCACCATGCGATCGCCCTGGGTCTGCACACCACCACCCTGATCTTGGTCAAGGGTGCGCTGGATGCGCGCGGTTCGAAGCTGATGCCCGACAAGAAAGACTTCGGCTACAGCTTCCCCTGCGACGGCCCCGGCCGTGGCGGTACCTGCGACATCTCCGCGTGGGATTCGTTCTACCTGGCGATGTTCTGGATGTTGAATACCATTGGCTGGGTGACCTTCTACTGGCACTGGAAGCATCTCACTCTGTGGGCGGGCAACGTAGCTCAGTTCAACGAAAACTCGACTTATCTAATGGGCTGGTTCCGAGACTACCTGTGGCTTAACTCGTCGCAGCTAATCAACGGCTATAACCCCTACGGCATGAATAACCTAGCCGTCTGGGCCTGGATGTTCCTCTTTGGACACCTGGTTTGGGCTACCGGCTTCATGTTCTTGATCTCCTGGCGCGGCTACTGGCAGGAGCTAATTGAAACTCTGGTCTGGGCCCACGAGCGCACTCCCCTGGCGAACCTGGTTCGCTGGAAGGATAAGCCCGTTGCCATGTCCATCATCCAGGGTCGGGTTGTGGGTCTCGCTCACTTTACGGTGGGCTACATTCTGACCTACGCCGCCTTCTTGATCGCCTCGACCTCTAGTCGATTTGGCTAACTGGGATACCTAATCCCTCGTAGGGTGGGCACTGCCCACCTTACACCCCTGGCGTAAACGGGTGGGTTCCTGTGGGCTAACCCACCCCGTTCGCCGGACACCTTTTCCTAAGAGAAAAAGAAATTCTTTATTCAAGCAAGTTCTTAACGAAAAAGATCTTCAGTGGTGGGCAGTGCCCACGCTACAAAAGACTCAGCCAAATACTTACCCACAACAAGAGTCTTCTTTTTAGCATTTTGAATAATCTGAGGTGTGTGAGCGGCTCCCTACGATCGCCCTCTGCACCTCCTAACCTTGAGACGGATGGAGACTCTCCGCTTCTCAAGAGTCCTGGTTCTTCGGGGTAGTTGAGCCAGGACTTTTATTGTCTATGTATATAAAAGGATAGGTGGAGTACCACCGCTGACGGCCCAGATCGTTTACAGTTGCGGTGGCAAAACCGATGACCTAAGACCGACTCCCTAGGATCATCGCGCCAGGGCCAATCTGCTCTCTTTTTCTGTGGCTATGACTCCTTCCAACCGGATTTTGGTGCTCTTTGCCCACCCCGCTCTCAACAAATCCCGCATTAACAGTCAGCTGGTGCAGGCGATCGCCGATCTCGAGGGGGTCACCCTCCACGACCTCTACGAGGAGTATCCCGACTTCCATATCGATGTGAAGCGCGAGCAGCAGCTTTTGCTTGACCACGACATCGTGGTGTGGCAGCACCCCTTTTACTGGTATAGCAGCCCCGCCATTCTCAAAGAGTGGCAAGATCTGGTGCTCGAATATGGCTTTGCCTACGGCCACGAGGGTACAGCTCTGCAAGGCAAAAAATGCCTTTCTGCTATTTCTACCGGCGGCAGCCAGCAGGCCTATCAGCGAGACGGCTACAACTACTACACTGTCTTCGAGCTGCTGGCCCCCTTTGCCCAAACCGCGCGGCTGTGCGGCATGAACTATCTGCCTCCATTTATTGTCCACGGCACCCACCAGCTGCTCGACGGCCCCGAAATCAGCGATCGCGCTCAAGACTATCGCACCCTGCTTCAGGCGCTGCGCGATAACCAAATTAATTGGGCGGCGCTGCCTGGTCTGACCCAGCTCAACCAAGACTTGAGTCAGGTATTGCTCGCTCCCGAGGTGGCCCCCCATGCATAGCGAAGACTTCTTTTTTCAGGCGTTTATCTATCTAATGGCAGCGGTGCTGTCGGTGCCCTTTGCCAAACGACTGGGTTTGGGGTCAGTGCTGGGGTACCTGATTGCCGGAGTGATCATTGGACCGTTTGTGCTGGGTCTGGTGGGAGGAGAACAGCAAGACGACGTCATGCACTTCGCCGAATTTGGCGTGGTGATGATGCTGTTTTTGATTGGCCTGGAGCTGCGGCCTTCGCTGCTGTGGCAGCTGCGGGGGCCGATCTTGGGGCTAGGGGGCTTGCAGGTGGCGGTGACTACCGGGGTGATCACTCTGATTGCCGTGCTGGTGGGCTTGCCCTGGACCATGGCTCTGGCCATCGGCATGATTTTGTCGCTCTCGTCAACGGCGATCGTGCTGCAAACCTTGAATGAAAAGGGCCTGATGAGAACTGAGGCAGGGCAGGCCTCCTTCTCGGTGCTGCTGTTTCAGGATATTGCGGTAATTCCCATGCTGGCTCTGCTGCCCCTGCTGGAGATGGGCCAGGCTGCGATCGGTCCTCATACAGCAGTGTTGGTGGCCACTGCCGAGGCCAGCGGTGGGCTACCCGCTTGGCAGCGCACCCTGCTAGTGATGGGGGCGGTGGGAGGCATTATCGTGGTCGGTCGGTTTTTAATGCAGCCGGTGTTTCGGTTTATTGCCGATACGCGCCTGCGGGAAATGTTTACGGCGACGGCCCTGCTGCTGGTGATTGGCATCACCCTGATTATGCAGATGGTGGGGCTATCGCCTGCCCTGGGCACCTTTGTCGCCGGGGTAGTGCTGGCCGATAACGAGTATCGCCACGAGCTAGAAACCGACATTGAACCGTTTAAAGGCCTGTTGCTGGGCCTGTTCTTTATCTCGGTGGGGGCCAGCATCGATTTTAATGTGCTGGCCAGCCAGCCGCTGCTGATTTTGGGCTTGGTGGTTGGACTGATGCTGCTCAAGGGGTTAGTGCTGCTGGCCCTGGGCCGTTTCTTTCGGCAGTCGCTTAGCCAAAACCTGCTGTTTGCCATGGCCCTGGCCCAGGGGGGAGAGTTTTGCTTTGTGCTGTTTTCCTTTGCCGAGCAGAGCCGGGTTTTGCCAACGACAGTTACCGCACCGCTGGTGGTGGTAGTGGCCCTGTCGATGGCCCTCACCCCCCTGGTGATGATTGCCAATGAACGGTTGGTGCAGCCGCGTTTTGTGAGCCAGGGCGAGCAGCGAGAACCCGACACCATCGACGATGGCGAAACCCCAGTGATCGTTGCGGGCTTTGGGCGCTTTGGCCAGATCGTCAATCGCCTGCTGATTGCCAACGGGATTCAGACTACGGTGCTAGACCACGACCCGGCCACCATTGATCTGCTGCGTCAGTTTGGCCACAAGGTGTTTTATGGCGACTCGTCGCGCATTGAGCTGCTCTATGCGGCGGGGGCAGCCGAGGCCAAGCTGTTTGTGATGGCGATCGACGATGTGGAACGGTCGCTACACACCATTGACCTGGTGAAACAGCACTTTCCCCACCTGAAGATTTTGGCGCGGGCCATCGATCGCCGCCACGCCTACGAGCTACTGCGCCGAGATGTTGCCGTTGTCGAGCGAGAAACCTTTGAATCTGCCCTGAGCTTGGGTGCTCAGGCTCTGAAGCTGCTAGGGTTTCGGGCTTACCATGCCCACCGAGCTGCCCGTATCTTTCGCCATCACGACATTAAGGCGATGCGCGAGATGGCCGAAATCGAAACGGATATGCCGAAGCTGGTGGCTAAGTCGCAGCAGCTCGCTGCCGATCTAAAGGAAGTGCTTCAGTCGGATAGTTTCGATTTGCCCCGCGAGGTCGATCAGGCTTGGGATACGACGGCGCTGAAAAAGTATGGAGCGTAACCTATAGAGCTTTAGAGGTTTAATCAGGAAAATTCTGCCTAAGGTCAATTGGGTTTGAGGAGTTTGGCAATTTCTCCCACTAATAGTGCTGGCTCTACAGGTTTTGTGATGTGAGTCTGAAATCCTGCTTGAAGGGCTTTTTGCTGATCAAAATCCCTTGCGTAGGCGGTTAAAGCGATCGCCGGAATTATGCCACCCCTGTCATGGGGACGCGATCGAATCTGCTGGATCAGCATGTAGCCATCCATTTCTGCCATGCCCACATCACTGATCAGCACGTCGGGAATGGACCGATCAAGGGATTGCAGTGCCTCAAACCCAGACGCAACAGCGGTGACTCGCGCTCCACTTTGCTCTAGCAGAAATGTCTGAAACTCACGCGCATCAGTCTCATCATCCACCAGCAAAATTTGCAGGTTACTTAAACGAGCCTCTGTCATTAAGTTGTCGTGAGGTAACTCTGGCTCGCTGAATTGTTCTTGTAAATTGGCGGGTAACTGCACAGTAAAGATAGCGCCTCGGTTCTCACCCTCGCTCTCTGCCCAAACTGTGCCGCCGTGCATTTCCATGATTTGTTGCGCGATCGCCAACCCTAACCCTAAGCCACCAAACTTGCGAGTCGTTGTGGCATCTGCCTGACGGAAATATTCAAACACATGGGGTAAAAACTGTGGATTAATACCTTTCCCAGTATCCGTTACGCGAATTTGAGCCAAGCGATCGAGTTGCCGCAATTCAATCGTTACTTGGCCACCGCTTGGCGTGAACTTAACGGCATTGGTGAGCAAATTCCAGACTACTTGTTGTAGTCGAGCCGCATCACCAGTCACCAAAACGCTCCCAGGCGTGAGGTCAAGCAAGATTTGAATGTTTTTGACCTCTGCTGCCAATCGCACCGTTTCAACTGCTGCCGTAATCACAGAGGTCAAACGGACAGAAGCTACCGTTAAGCTCAGCTTGCCCTGCATAATGCGGGAGATGTCGAGGAGATCTTCAATCAGTTGTATTTGTAGTTTGGCATTGCGCTCGATTGTTGCCAAAGCTTCGCGTTGGCGGGTTGCATCGAGTTTGCCTTTTTGCAATAGCTGTGTCCAGCCGAGAATTGGGTTGAGGGGCGATCGCAACTCATGGGACAGCACTGCCAAAAACTCATCTTTGATTTGGTTGGCTCGTTCCGCTGTTTCCCGCGCGGCTTGTTCTCGCTGCAGCAGTTGTTCTCGTTCTGCTTCGGCTTGTCTTTGGGTTGTTTTATCCTGCATGATTTTGACAAATCCCTGCACGTTGCCCGCTTCGTCCTGCAACGGCATCACCAAGCCACTGCCCCAAAAGCGACTGCGGTCTTTCCGCAGGTGCCAACGTTCATTTTCTGCCCGTCCCTGAGTTAAAGCGATTTGCAGCTCTTGCTCGGCTCTTCCTTGTTGTCTGTCTTCTGGTGTAAAAATGATCCGATTTTTGTGACCAATAATTTCGGCTTCTGAGTATTGCAGCAGGCGTTCGGCACCGGCATTCCATTTCGTCACGATTCCATTGAGGTCAAGCGTGAAGATGGCGTAATCTTTAGCACTTTCGATCATCAGGCGCAGGTGCGATTCGCTCTGACGCAATAACTCTTCTGCTTGTTTGCGATCGCTAATGTCGCGAGATAAACCAACGACCGATTTGACGGTGCGATCGGCGCCAATCACCGGGCTAAGACTATATTCAAAGTAGCCCTCAACTCCGGCTGGATTCGTGTAAGGAGTTTCACTTCTAACGATTTCTCCGGTTTCAAACACTCGGTGCAAATCGTTCAACACTTGCCGCTCAACGGTTGGGGGATAGTTGAGATCAGCCATCGTTTTGCCGATCGCCTCTGGTGCAGTGATTCCCCACAGGTTGAGCAACACTTGATTGGCGTAAAGAAACCGCCCATCGCGGTCAAAGCTAAACACACAATCGGCGATGGTCGAAAGCGTGGCATCAAACTTTCGCACTTGGCTTTCGAGTTCATCTGAGGTCTGCTGCAAGGTCGCTTCTGCCTGTTTGCGATCGGCTTCGATGCGCTTCGCCTCGGTGATATTGGTAAATAAAATGGCGAACTGATTGTTTTGTGGCTCGCCGATGCAAAAGGCGTTGACGTTAAACCAACGATTTAGGGCGCTGGCGTAATTCTCGAACCGAATCGGTTCCCTGGTTTGCACGACTCTGCCATAGATCTCAAACCAATAAGCGTCATGGTTGGGAGCCAGTTCCCGCATTCGTTGACCCGCTGCGTGCTCCAATCCAGTGAGTTGTTCAAACGCTGAATTGATTTCCAGGAAGCGGTAATCGTTTGGCTCACCCTGTTCGTCAAACAGCATTTCGCAGATGCAAAAGCCTTCATCAATCGACTCGAACAGCGTGCGGTAGTTCTTCTCAGACTGAGCAGCGTTCTGAGCTGCCAATCTGAGCTCCAATTCATCCACCACCATGGCAGCTAAATCAACCAGAGTGGCCTGCTGCTCGGCAGTTAATGGTGGGCGGGGCTGACCATCGAGCAGACATAGCGTTCCTAAATTAAAGCCGTCATGACTGAGCAGGGGTGCACCCGCATAGAACCGCACACCCGGCTCCATCTGCACAAAGGGGTTGCGGGCAAAGCGATCGTCGAGTCGGGCATCGGGAACAATCAGCGGCTCATTGGTTAATACGGCGAAACTGCACAGGGTATTGTCACGCGGCACTTCGCTAGCACCAAAGCCAACGCAAGACTTAAACCAGGCTCTCGATTCATCTACCAATGAAATGAGGGCAGTGGGTACCTTAAACAACCGCGCTGCCAGCTGGGTGATGCGATCGAATGCTGCTTCGGGAGGCGTATCGAGAACGTTGTAGCGTTGTAGCGCCGCTAATCGCTCAGGTTCGTTGTCAGGGGTAAGCGCTGTAAGTTGTTGTTGCGGCAATGCAGTAGACATACCTTAGCCGGACCGTGAATCAAGAGCAAAGTGGAAGTGAGGCGTAAACGGCAGCGCAGGTTTTAGCCAGTATGTCCAAGCAAGCTGGCGGTTTCTTTAAGGCGTACGGAGGGTCAAGGTTCTCACACTATTTTACTGACTTAAAAAGCTAAGGTTGTGTACCTTAGCTTGTAACACAATCAAAGCCGTATCTCGTCTCTACGCAATAGCCCACCGGCAACACAGCCCCAGCAGTCTGCCCGGTACCTAGGAATCTACAACCAGCGATCGCCCCTCTGATCAGGTTTCGGCTAGAGAAACCCCGCTGCATCGAAGCCGACAGCCCAGCGAAAGTATCGTAAGCGCAATTTGGGGTGGCTCACCACGCCTCCGGGACAGGTTCCTTGCCAGGCTCAACTCTCAATCGGTTGCGATCGCAGCATCGCTGACATGGCCCGCCGCGTCGAGTTTAATCACCAGCCATTCGTAGTCGATGCTAATGAACTGGCGCTCTGGCCCCAGCCTATAGACCATGTCGTAGCCGGCAAAGCCGTTCTGGGGTTCTGGCGGGCCGAGCAGCTCGATCACACCCGCCTGCGGTCTACCCAGCAGCAGGTATTTCGCCAGCAAGTCATCCACCATGCAAAGGCGAACGTAGGTGGGCTCAGCGCTGAGTTTTGGGTCATTCCACAGCGCGGCGTTGAACTGGGTATAGCCACGGCACTGTTGCCACTCATCCCAGTTGGTTTTGGCCAGCAGCCCGCCCACCACCACAAAGGGAAAGCTCGTGACCAACAAGCCTCCCACAATGGCGGCGATTAGCAGACGTCGCTTTGGTTTTGAACGTTGGCCCACGGGCATTGTGAATCGAGCTGGTAGCAGGTCTATGGAGACATGCTACCCACAGTTAGTTAAAAATCACAGGCCGGGTTGCAGCGGTTGCAGCGATGGTAGAAGGCCGGTTCCTAGGGCGATGGACAAAGACCGGCCCCAAGGCGATCGCAGTTTACATGTGGCGACGCACTATCCGCTCTAGCCGATGAATCAGCTGCTGAAGCTGCTGGTTTTCTTGGCGCAGAGCGTTATTTTCGGCTTGGAGGCGTTGGTTTTCTTTTAAGAGAGCCTGGTTGTCTAAAGGTAGCTTTGGAGGTGAAGTGTACACGGTGCGATCGGGTGATAGAAAGTGCCCACGACTAAGGAATTTCCCTAGCTGTAGCCCTGGGGCTAAGGGCTATGAATGGCTCAACCGCTTGGGCTTACTGTGATTTGACTCGCAATAGCCTAGGCAGCAACTTGCAGGGATGTCTACCTACAGCGGGTTACGCTACATCTCTATTCTGGCTCACTTATAAGCTCGGTTCGGAAACCTTAATAAGTGCAATAGCTCTTGCCCAACGACCCGATGGCGAGTTCGATTATGCAGTTAAATGGGGGATGGTTCTGGACGCCAACGGTGGCTCCACTGCTGTTCACTCCCTGCGAGGCCCTGTGTCAGACGCCAAACCCTCTCGATCGCTGGCCAATATTGCCGGCATTGTGGCTGTGGCCACCATCCTCAGCAAGTTTGTGGGGTTGTTTCGTCAGCAGGCGATCGGGGCGGCCTTTGCGGTGGGGCCGGTGGCCGATGCCTACAGCTTTGCCTACATCATCCCCGGCTTTTTGCTGATTTTGCTGGGGGGCATCAACGGGCCGTTTCACAGTGCGATCGTTAGCGTCGTGGCGCGGCAGCAAGACCGCAAAGACACCGCTGCCCTGATCGAAGCCGTCAATACGCTGGTGGGGCTAATTCTAATTGGCCTATCGCTGCTGCTGATTCTGCTGGCGGGGCCAATTATCAACACCATTGCCCCTGGCCTTGCCCAAAACGACCTGGTAGCCAGGGATATGGCGGTGTTGCAGCTCCGCATTATGGCCCCTATGGCTCTGCTGGCGGGGTTGATCGGCACTGGCTTTGGAGCGCTCAACGCCGACAATCAGTTTTGGCTGCCGTCGATTAGCCCAATTTTCTCTAGCGGGGCGGTGCTAGTGGGGCTGGGGCTGCTCTATGGGGCGATCGGCAGCGACATGACCAGCCCAGAGTTTTTTATGGTGGGTAGCGCGGTGCTGGCGGGCAGCACGTTGGGTGGAGCAGTGCTGCAATGGCTCGTGCAGCTCCCTGCCCTGTGGAAGTCAGGCCTGGGGCGGCCTCGGCTGCGCTTTGACTGGTCAATGCCCGAGGTGCAAGAGGTGATGCAGGTGCTGCTGCCCGCTACCCTATCGTCGGGAATGCTGCAAATCAACCTGTTTACCAACCTCTTTTTTGCTTCGTTTATACCCGGTACGGCGGCGGCCCTGAGCTATGCAAACTTGCTCGTACAAACGCCGCTGGGCATTATCTCCAACGTGATTTTGGTGCCGTTTTTGCCCATGTTTGCCCGTCTGGCCGACCCAGAAGATTGGCCCGAACTCAAGCTCCGCATTCGCCAAAGCCTGCTGTTTACGGCGTTGACTATGCTGCCCCTGGGGGCGATGTTTGTGGTGCTGGCCCTACCCATGGTGCGGGTGATTTATGAACGGGGCGCCTTTGACCAAGAGGCGTCAAACCTGGTGACTTCACTCTTGATGGTCTACGGCATTGGCATGTTTGTGTACCTGGCTCGTGATGTGCTGGTGCGGGTGTTTTATGCCCTGGGCGATGGGCAGACACCCTTTCGCATCAGCCTGATCAACATTGGGCTGAATGTGGTGATGGCGTTTTGGTTTATTCGCTGGCTGGGGGCACCGGGTCTAGTGCTAGCCACCGTGGGGGTGAACGTGTTTTCGACCCTGGCGCTGACGGTGATTTTGCACCGACGGCTGCGAGGGCTGCCGCTGCGGGAATGGGGTGGCGCGATCGCCCTGCTCACCCTACTTAGCTTCATCTCTGGCACCGCTGCCTGGGGCACCCTCCAATGGCTAGAAACCTGGCTCGGCACCCAGGGTATCGGCGTGCTGCTGCTGCAACTACTAATTCCGGGCGGGATAGGGCTGCTGATCTTCATAGTTGGTGCATTCCTGCTGCCGATACCGGAGACGAAGCAGCTCGCCGCACGGATTCAAGAGCGGGTAAGGCGGTAGGGGCAGTAGAGAAGGTGAGGGAGATGAGGAGGGTGAGGGAGGTGGGCCTGACGCATAATAGGAGTTAGCAGTCAGCGGTAGGATGCAGACGATGGCAGATCCAGTCACCCTTGACGATATTTACGCCCTTTTTCAAACCTCCCAAGCCGAAGCTGATCGCCGCGCCGCTGAATTTGATCGTCAGATGGCTGAATCCAAGGCTGAAGACGACCGCCGCGCGGCCGAGGCTGCTCGATCGATGGCAGATCTCAGGCGTCTCGTTGACAACACCACCCGCGCCGCGGACGGGCTTACCACCCGCTGGGGGCAGTTTGTCGAGAATTTGGTTGAACCCTCAGTGGTGCGTCTCTTTCGTGAGCGGGGTATTGACGTGCAAGAAACCACCCGCCGTATGCGATCGCAGCGCCCTGGGGCCGAAATGGAAATCGACATCTTGGCCATCAATGGTGATGCCGCCGTTGCAGTTGAGGTCAAGTCGCGATTATCCCGCCAAGACGTGGAGTACTTTTTAGAGCGCTTGCAGCGGTTTAAGCAGTCATTCCCTCACTACGCCGACTACCAAATCTACGGTGCTGTAGCGGGTATTGAAATTGACGAAGGAGTCGACCGTTTTGCTTACCAACGCGGGCTGTTTGTGATCAAGCAAACCGGCGATGCGGTCATGATTGCCAATAACCTGACCTTTCAGCCCGTAACCTGGTGAGTAGGGAGGATGGGGAAGTTGGGGAAGTTGGGGAAGCCGGTAAAACTGTGAGCGCCTCACCTCCCTTATCCTCCTCATCTCCCTCACCTTACCCATCCCCTCACCCCCACTCCTCTACTCCCGCTATCCTGATACAAAAGTCCCTGGAGAGACCCTATGGTGGCAGCACCCGTAGATCGAGAGGCCGCGCTACAGGAGATTCGCGCTGGGCTGCGGCGGGGGCAGCAGGCGCTAGCCGACTGGGAAAACGGACGACTGGCGGTGTCAGCGGTGCCCGGTTCGGGCAAGTCTACAGGGATGGCGGCGGCGGCGGCGATCGCGATCGCCCGCCATCAGCTTCATCTGAACCGTCAGCTGGTATTGGTTACCTTTACGCGATCGGCGGCGGCTAACCTTAAAGCCAAAGTGCGCGGCCACTTAAAAACGCTCGGACTGCCCCAGACCAGCTTTACGGTCTCGACCCTGCACGGGCTAGCCCTCTCTATTGCCACCCGCAACCCTGAACTCTCTAACCTGAACCTGGATACGCTAACGCTGGTTTCGCCATCGCAAAATAACCGCATTCTGCGAGCCTGTGTGGAGCAGTGGATTGTGGCCAACCCCAACCTCTACTACCGCCTGATCGAAGGGCGACAGTTTGACGGCGAAGAAACTGAGCAGCTCAGGCGGCAGTCGGTATTGCGAACCGAGGTGCTACCCAGCCTGGCCCATACGGTGATTCGCGAAGCTAAAAGCTCGGGGCTGATGCCCGCTACCCTTCTGGATCTGGCCCAAAACGTCAACCACTTTCTGCCGGGAGACGTTGAGGACTACGACGTGCTCACCATTGCGGCCGGTCTGTACGATCGCTACCAAGCCCTGCTCTCGCAACGGGGCTGGATCGACTACGACGACATGATCTTGGGTGCCCTGCGTACCCTAGACGATCCCGACAGCCGCCGCTTTTGGCAGGGGCGCACCTTTGCCGTGTTCGAAGACGAAGCGCAGGATTCTTCGCCGTTGCAGACCCGGTTATTGACCCTACTGGCGGCTGATCCTGACGATCCCTATGGAGAGCCTAACCTGGTGCGGGTGGGCGATCCTAACCAGGCAATTAACTCCACGTTTACTCCGGCAGACCCGGTGTTCTTCAACCAGTTCTGCGACGACTGTCGCCTCCAGGGCCGCCTGGTGACGATGGACCAGGCCGGACGCAGCAGTGGCATCATTATGGCCGCTGCCAACCGCATGCTGGCTTGGGTGAACCAGGCGCAGGTGGCCGGGCCAGAGACTCCCTTTCGCGATCAGGCGATCGCCCCCGTCGACCCCGATGACCCTCAGCTCGGGGCCAACCCAGAGCCATTGGGGGCCGGGGTAGAAATTCTCTCGCCACCGACCACGTTAGACTCCGTCAAGCTGATCGCTCAGCGGGTCAGCGAGCTCTACGCGGCGAATCCTGAAACCAGCTTTGCCATTCTCGTGCGGGAGGGTCGCCAGGGGCAATTTGTCGGCAACCTGCTGCGCGATCCTGACCTGGTGGGTGGAGTGGATCTAGCTGCCATGGGGCTGAAGTTCTACGACGTGGGGGAGCAAGACCGCCAAACTCAGGTGCCCGAAGAAATGCTCACCCTGCTGCAATTTGTTGAGCGGCCCCACTCCGCCGATCGACTCAAGGGTGCGCTGCGGGTGCTAGTCGATCGCCAGCGGGTGCCCACCCAAGACCTCAACGCCCTGGCCCAAGCTCCCGAGCAGTTTCTTTACCCCGGCCCGCTGGATGCGCCGCCCAACATTGAGGCGGCGCGGATAGCGCGGCGGTATTGTGCTGGGCTGCTGCGATCGCGCCTCGAACTGCCCCCCTACAGCCTGTTCTCTTTCATTGGCTTAACCCTGGGCTACAACCAGAGCGAACTGGCCACCGCCGATAAACTCGCCGCCCGCGTCAGCCAGCAAATTCGCAATGACGATACTCTGGCAGCAGCGATCGGTGTGCTGCAAGATCTCGTCGGCTCCGAGCGCTTTACCGCTGTTGACACCGAAGACACCGACTCGCTCTACACCCGCCCCGGCCAGCTCACCCTGATTACCATGCACAAGGCCAAGGGGCTCGATTGGGACGTCGTGTTTCTGCCCTTTCTCCACGACAAAACCATCCCCGGTACCCTGTGGGTGCCGCCCCAGGGCGAGTTTTTAGGCGACTTTACCCTGGCGGAGGTAGCCCGCGCTCAGATTCGCGCCCATGCCCACGCCGGTTTTGCCCCAGGGCAAAGCGAAATCCCTGACATTATTGCGGCTTGGGAGCAGGCCAAACACCTCAAAGCTGCCGAAGAATATCGGCTGCTCTACGTCGCTATGACTCGCGCCAAGCGCCTGCTGTGGATGTCCGCAGCCCAGCAGGCCCCCTTTACCTGGAGCAAGCCAGAGAATGTGCAGGCGTCGAACCCCTGCCCAGTGCTGCCGGTGCTACGGGAGTGGATGGGTAGGGGGTAGGGGGTGGATGGGTAGGAACAGAGCTACGCCTGCCCAGGGGCATCGGGCGATCGCGAAGCGTTATTAGCGGTGAATCACAGCTCACCGCCAAAAACTAAAATCCTCAGTTTGAAGGTCTAAAAATTGCTAGTCGATACGCTCAATTTGCCAAAGAATTTGGTTACCTTCGCGCCGCACCCGCGACACTGACCAGTTGCGCCAGGCCCAAAATTCGCCTCGGCTAGTCACGGCGCTGGCGTTCACATCCATCAAATCAGCCAGTTCTGAGCTGGTGATTAAATAGCCCTGTTTGGCGATTTCGTCGGCAATTTGCAGGGTTTCTAGAACGTTGCGGAGGTTGTCAACCCTAACCTCACGGGGTAAAGAATCAAAGTTTTCACTAATCGGAGAAGTTCCAGAGTCTGCCATAATGCATGATGCCGTCCAAAGCTGAAAATCAAGCTAAATTCTACCCTCTGACTCTAGGGTTAGGAGTAACTTGGCCCATAAATCATCTATGCTTTGCATTAAGAAAACTTATGATTCCTGCTTGGCTACCCAGGGTTTAAGCGAGATTCACGCCTGTCTACTCCTAAAAATATCGGCTAAGGTCTGACTGCCCGACGCTGCCATTGAGGCTATAAACAGGCTGATTCGTAATTTTGGTAATAGATTGAGAAGAGCACAAAGCTTAGTTCGAAATACTTTCAACCCAAACCAGAAAAATTTAGTTGGGTCAGAGTTAATCCTCAAAGAAGTCAGATTTAAAGTCTGGCTGCTCAAACAGCAGCTCTCCGAGTTCAGACAGGCGCCGGAGAAAATACCGGCACAAACTCAAATATGACCCTGTCCTCGCTGCCCTAGGCTACGCCCTCAACCTACTTCAACGTTCGAGCAAGATCTAGCCGATCGCGATCGCTCCTGCCGCCCCAAGGTTCCAAGCACCATGTCAAAGGTTGGTCGCAGCGTCTATGCCGACCACTGCCATCCAACCATTGGTTTCAGGAGTTTGCAGTAACCCTGGACACATGCATTAAATTGTCTATAGGGAAATATTTTGGGATGCCAATTCCCAGGCTGAACTGCCGGGGTCTGTGCCTTGGTCGTTCAGGCTTTTCCTGTTCGTTTCTCTGAGGTATCTCCGTGGCTAGTAAAGATCAAATTAAGCAGCACCTTGCCCTAACCAGCAAGATCAACTTCGCCGGCGTCACTCCTGCCAAGAGTGAAGATCCCCGTAAAGCACGCATTATGGCTCATCTCAAAAAGAGCCTGGGCTAGAAACCGTAGGGGGGAAGGGGTAAGGGGTGGATGGGTGCGGGTGATTAAGCCTAGTGATTAAACTCCCTACCCCCTACTCCTTACCCTCCTACTCCTTCACTTCCTACAAATACCCTGCCGGATTCACCGGATTGCCGTTCTGCCTCACCTCAAAGTGCAGGTGCGGACCAGTGGAGAGGCCGGTGGAGCCGACAGCAGCGATCGCTTGCCCCTGCTGCACCGTCTGCCCCTCGCTAACCAATAGCCGGCTAGAGTGGGCATAGAGGGTGCTGAGCCCGCCGCCGTGGTCAATGATCACCGCCTGACCGTAGCCGCCATACCAGCCTGAGAAAATCACCCGGCCCGAGTCGGCGGCGTGAATGGTGCTGCCGTAGCTGGCCGAAAAGTCTATCCCGCCGTGGAAGCGGCTGTAGCCGAGAATGGGGTGTACCCGGTTGCCAAATCCGCTGGAAATGTTGGCGTTGGCGGGGAAGACAAATCGCCCCGTGCCGCGAATCACTCCGGTGCTGGCGGCGATTTTTTGGCGAATCAGGCCAGCAATCTGTTCTGAGTCGCGGGCAAGTTGGGTCTCAGCGGCTTCTAGGGCACCGCGACGATCCCTCAGGCGAGAGATCAGCTGCTTCTCTTCGTTAGCTTCGGCCTCGTACTGCTGCTTTTGAGAAAGCAGCTGCTGACGCAGGAGAGCGACCTGGTTGCGCTTTTCTTCGACGGCGGCCTTTTGCTTTTGAATGGCTTCGGCCTGGGCCTTGAGGTCGGCCAGCACCTGGCGATCGGAGGCATAAACCCGCTTGAGCTGGTACTGGCGGTCTAGAAACTCATTAAAATTCTGACTTTGCAATAGCACAGCCCAGCCTTCGCTGCCCTGCTGCCGCTGCAAATACTGGAGCCGGGCCACGGTGCCGGTGCGCACATTTTCGTAGTCGGCTTCGGCCTTAGCGAGCTTGGCCTCAAAGTCTTTCAGCTCTTTCTCAGCCTGGTTCAGGCGAAACTCGGTTTCGCCAATTTGGTTCGCCGTATAAACAATGCTGTTCTCCAGACCCTTTAGGGTAGATTCTGAGGTGGCCTGGCGATTTTGCAGCTCGGTTTGCTGCTGCTGAAGTTCGTTGCGCTGCTGCTCAAGGGTTTTTTGCTTATTTTGCAAATCTTGAATCGATTGAGCGATCAGCTCAGGCGGCGCTGCTTGGGCGTTGGGAACCGTCGTTAGTACCAGCCAGCCGACCACCACCAGGGCTAGTGCCAGGCTCAGCCAGCGTCCCCAGGCCACGACTCTAGGTCGTCGGGTCGGTGCAGAGGAAAACGGATGAGTTCGCAGCATGGTCACAGGCAGTACCTGGAGTGGGAATCTGGAGTTTAGCCTTTAAAGGTGAGCGCAATCGCAACTGCCCCAAAGCTAAAAATAGCTGCACCGGCCAGCCGATTTAACCACTTAAGTCGGGAGGGTGTCAGCTTTTGGCTAAAAAGCGTTACACCCCAGCTCAGGCACAGCCACCACAGAGCAGACCCCAAAAACACCCCAAAAATCAGGGTCAGCGAGGCTCCCCACGATTGGCTGGTGCCCACCAGACCTAGCCCAGCAAAAATCGCAATGAAAGAAAGAATAGTGGCCGGGTTCGTCAACGTCAACACTAGAGTAGAAGCGTAGGCCCCCATAGCCCTCGACTAGAGACCTTAGCTGCTTCGGTAGCGGGGTCGGCCCGCAGCGTGGTGAAGCCTAAATAACAGAGAAACAAGGCCCCAATCAGCTGCATGGCCTGGGTGTGCCTAACCAACAGATCGGCTACGGCAGTTAGGCCAAACCCGGCAATGCTGCCATAGATGCCATCGGCGGTGGCGGCCCCCAGCCCCGTCACCAATCCCATGAGCTGGCCCTGAGTAAGCGACCTGCGAATGCAGAGCAGCCCAATGGGGCCAACGGGGACTGCGATCGCTAGCCCCAGCCCCATTCCCTTCAGCAATGTCCAACCTTCCATAGCCCCTCCTTACAGATGACCCAGCGGCGGGGTCTGGGTTTCTTTCACTGTGGACAGCACGATCAGGGTGCGGGTTTTGACTACGCCTGCGATCGCCTTCAGCCCTTCAGTGATCAATGCCTCTAGGGCGCGAGTGTGGCAGCAGCGCACCTTCAGCAGGTAATCGTCGTCACCGGTCACGTGGTGGCATTCCAAAACTTCGGCTGTAGCCTGCACCTGGGCCAAAAAGCCCTCGCGGTGGTGAGGTTGGTCGAGCGTCACGGCAATGAATGCAGTCAAATTTAACCCCAGGGCTTCGGCGTCGAGCTGGGCGCTATAGCCCGTGATGATGCCGCGCTCTTCTAGCCGTTTGACGCGATCGGCCGCTGCCGGAGCCGATAGCCCCAGCTGACCCGCCAGCTCAGCCCAGGTCATGCGCCCTCGCTGGCAGAGAAGAGACAGAGTTTTGATATCAAGGTCATCTAGTTCCATGGCCTTATTTTGCTAGGTAAGGATTGACTTTTTGCATTGAATAAAATTCTAGAGGCTAAGCTTGCCACGCTTCCATAACATAACTTTTGGTTTCGGGATACTGATGCCCTATGCCTTTCGGCAGAGAAAATATGGCACCTTAGGAATGGCGCTTACTTTGTTGGGAGATAGAGATGGTTTCTAGTATTCGCGGGTTCTTGCAGCCCATTGCCGACTTCTTTGCTGGGTTTGGCACCCCCGAGCCGATTGTGCACTGGGGCCACCCGGCGATGATGGGCATTGTGATTTTTGTGATGGGCAGCTTTACCGCCTACATGGGTTGGAAGGGCCGCATCGGCGATGACGACGCAGAGAAAAAAGCCGAAAACCGCCACACCCACAAGCGCCTAGCCCTGTGGATGTTTACCTTTATTAGTCTGGGCTATACCGGCGGGGTGCTGTCGCTGGTGATGCAAGAAAAAGACATTTTCCAAAGCCCTCACTTTTGGACGGGCAGTCTGGTGGTCGCGCTACTAGCTGCCAACGGGGCAATCTCGATCACCAAGTTTGGCGGCGGCAAAGACTCTCTGCGCACCGCCCACGCTTACCTGGGCAGTTTTGCCCTGGCGGTGATGTTTGTCCACGCCTTTTTGGGTCTACGCTTGGGCATGTCGATCTAGCCAGAACGCATAGTTGATTAGCTTCACTCAAAAGCCGCAAGGGATAGGTTCCTTTGCGGCTTTTTGCTCTTTTACGGTTGGGCCGTGGCGAAGTGTAAAGACGAGCTGCCGGTTTGGGTTGCTGCTTAATACAGCACCCATTTGGTGAGTACGCGCATGGGTCTGCCGGTGTTGGGGTCGATCTGGGGCTTGCTCCAGGCTCGGGCTTCGGCAAAGCCAAGGCTATGGAGAATTTTGACTACCGTATCAATGGCGGTGGCAGAGCCGATGACGGTGATGTGCACGGGTTCGCGGCTGGGCGGAGTGGGGGCAGGGCTACCAGAAGGGGCGTTGTAGATTTCACTGTTGGGGATGAATTCTTCTGACATGAGTGCATGTGATGAGTAGGGCGATGTGAACAAGTATGCTCACACTCAAGACTATACACGACGTAGACAAGTGTGTTCACATTTACGCTCTTATCGTCCCCTGACATGATTGGGGCATGGGAAAGGCAGGGCGAGTGTTAAAACAGGTCTTAGAGACCTACGGCATTAGTCAAAACAAGCTGGCGGTCACAATGGGGATTGAGCGCACGGTGGTTTACCGCTGGACGCATGAGCGCACTGACCCAGGTGGTGACACTATTACGCTGATTACTTCAGCGCTGAACCAGCTCAGCCCTGATGCGGCCCAGGTGTTTGTAGACTTATACCTGGGTGAGATTATTCAAGGCGATTGATTTTAAATTACAAGTTTCTTGTTAAAGGCTTGATCCGTACAGGCTATATATAAGTTCTTGGTTTAGAAAAGCCAAAAAGACTTTTATGGAATAGTACTATAGGCATTTTAGTGAACCTTATACCAGCAGGAGTTGCAGTATCAGTCTACACGTTTACTTAAAGGACTGTTCTCGAAAAAGGAAAGGCATTGATGATATTCGGCGCAGTCTTTACTAAAATTCTGTATTTGTAGGACAGGAATCATAGCAAAAGATTCATATATCTTTTGTACCTCAAAACGGCTACTCTTTACGCCCATCAATTTTAATTTGTCCACCTTCAATGCCTAATTTCAGCTCAATAATCCCTTCGTAATTTGAGGCTACAGCAAGACTGACTATAGATAAAGCAATTAAGCTGAAGAATATAGGAAGTGATGAAAGTACATTTTTCATGGCGTTAGATCTGGAACTCGCTGCGAAAGAATAGCTTTTGGGCATTGTAATATCCTAGTTATTTAGCTTTGCTAAAGAGATTATTTCGAAGCTAAAGCTTTAACTACCATGCTGATTTTCTCGGCTTCTTCTTCTGTCAAGTCGATTGGCAGATCTGTAAGTTTTACTATTAGGCCAGATCTCAGAGGAATTGGGAAAGTGACAACAGAAACATTTGATTTCTCTGAAGCTACGACCTCATTGTTGCTATCCGGGTTGGCTTCTTTGTTTTGAAGACCATTGCTTGAGTCTGCCTGCCGCTCTTTCCTGACACCGTAAGAAGCATTGGGCTTGTATCCCATAGGGTTGCTTCTCCAAGCAAAAAACTCATCTAGCGAAGTTTTTAATCGACTTTTATAAGTCTTAAGGCTAGCAGTAGATAAATCTTTGCCGTTTTTATTCGCAAAACGGAGACACACTTCTTCTACATCAACGTTACGTAGATCCTGAAGTTTATCCTCGTCAAGAATAGATAGTATTTTTGACGCTGCTGACTTCCAACCCCGAACTGTGTTTACTTTCACCTTGCCTTTGTCCGCCAGCCAGTCTAGGAAGCCCTCAAATTCTTGAAACGTGTATTCAGTCATGGCTGCAATCCCTCATATCCTTTGATACAGATCAGGATAACTCATGTCAAAAGATCTTGTCAAGATCAAAAAAGATCGCATTTTGATCAAAACAGTGAGTGGATTTAGTGTGGACTTGTAAGTCTTTGTCTTAAAGCTCGAGAAGTCCCTGCAATAGGTTGTTTTAGCTGTTCTGAGAATGGCCTATCTATTCTTGATCTCCGGATCAAAGTTGTCTGCTCTTGCTAGTGGTATCTCCTGGCAGGGTGAGTATTGTTGCTTAGTAAGCATCAAGGCAATTCTGTAGAGTCAAATGCCTACTAGCTACAATCACTCCACATATTTCTTTCCCGTTAAACTCTTGTGCTGGCTTTGCTCAGCAATGCTTTGAGAGGTTGTAGAGGAAGCATAATTGCCATTCTTGAAGCTCCACCTCTGCAGCCCATCCCCTAGATCAGAGTTGTCCCTTTGGTTCAACTTCAGCCCAAATTCTTGACCCCAAAGACTTCCTTGACCGCAACAGCGACGGCTCTCAATATGAACTCATTGATAGAGAGCTAAGTAACGCTGCAATTACAGCGTCAGCTGTTGACGGTGACGCTTTGTGTATTGGAGGGCAATCGCTAGCAAAATCAGGCGCTCCAGGGGTGCGATCCACTATAATCGGCTAACTTTCCAAATCCAGACCTGACCATCGATCGAGCTTTCGCGGCTGGACGGCAACTCCCGACAGCTACCAAGCGCTATATTACTTCCTACCCTTCCGCCTAGGGCCGAAGTGAGCCGTCATCATTCTCTCCATAGCCTCAGAATTAACCGGATCAGGGCTAGGGCGCAGAGCCTCAGTGCTAGAGGTAACTTTCTGCCCGTTCTCCTGATTAAAGAGAATTGGTTTAACAGCCGTAAGTTTATCAGCGAAGCTATTACAAGCCTTTTGAGCTTGGTCTTTCTCCCGTTGATATGAAGCCAAGCGTTCTCGGGCTCTTCGGATCTGTGTATTGAGAGCTTTATTTTCTCTCTTCAGAGCTTCTATCTCTCGTTCTAGTTCTACAACCCTTTGTTCGGCTTCGCTAGACATTTTTTGTACCTTTTTCATGTGCAGCAAGGCCAGCTCAGCCTTATCCTCTGCCTCACGCCGTTGCTAAATTTTTGGGTCTCAGCTCTGAATAAAGCTCTTTCAACCCCCTCCAGCCCTTCTCGCAAGAGCTGTTTTATTGCGCTCTTGAATTGTTTGCAACTACTGCTTGTATTTACAGTAGAGTTCCAAAAGTCATCTCTCCACTCATCTTCATCTTCCATGCAAGAGATGTAACCCATATATTTCTCCGCAACCTGCAAGATTCGGTGAAAAATATTACTCTAACATAAGTCAAAATGTACGGTTGCGGAAGTCTGCTGCGCAGCATTCCGAGTTGCAGCTCACAGGTTGACGGTTATTTATGCTGGTTCATGACCTGAATTAATCAGACTCTACTTATTGAAGTATTTGCTCGATGTCGGCAGCCTCCCGCGATGAGCAACACTTTTTGCTAAGGAAAAACTCCAGAGTTCTCTAAGAACTCTGGAGTTTGAGGCTTTCTATACCTTCGCTTTTTCCTTTACCAGCTTCTCCCAACCCAAGTCTTTGAGGTTGTTGTTGCGGCGCAGGGGTCGCGTCACTAGCTCTAGAATGTCGCGGGTGTTGCCAAAGCCGTGAATTTGGGCAAAGGTAAACTCCACCGACCACTTGGTGTTGATGCCGCGCGCCTCCAGCGGGTTAGCGTGGGCCATGCCCGTGATCACCAGGTCAGGGTGCAACTCTTGAATGCGCTGAATCTGGTTGTAGTTGTCGGGCTTTTCAGTGATTTTGGGCAACGGTGTACCCATCTCGTTGCAGGTTTTCTCTAGCAGAGCCAGCTCCGCCGCTTGGTAGCGCTTATCCATGTAAGGGATGCCGATTTCCTGCACCGTCATGCCGCAGCGGGTGAGAAATCGGGCCAGGGAGATTTCGAGCAGGTTGTCGCCCATAAAGTAGACCGACTTGCCGCGAATGATTTCTAGGTAGTCTTCTACCGACTCCCAAATTTTGGCTTCGCGCTCTTCCATGCCCTGGGGCTCAATGTTAAACACCGAGCAGATTTTCTCAATCCAGGCGCGAGTGCCGTCTGGTCCAATGGGGAATGGCGCACCGATCAGCTTGCACTTGCGGCGGCGCATCAGCGTGGTGGCCGTGCGCGAGAGGAAGGGGTTGATGCCAGCGACGTAGTAGCCTTCGTCAACCACAGGCAGATCGGTGTAGAGCTTGGCGGGTAGCCAGCCATCGACCTTAATGCCCTGCTTCTTCAGCTCCAAGGTCATTTGGGTGACGATGGGGTCGGGCACAGAGCCAAACAGCACTAGAGGTGGGTGGTCGTGGTAGGGGGTTTCTTCGGCGGCGGTGTCGGCGATCGCTTCTTCTTTCTTCCGACCTAGGCCCAGCAGCTTTTGAATGCCACCGCCCTTCGCTTCTTCCTTCGCCGCCGCAGGCTGCTTGGCAGCGGCCTCTTCGACGGTGGGGCAGCGCTGAGCCATAGCGGCCAGCACGGTATCTTCGCCCTGGGTAAAGGCGTAGTCAAGGCCGTTGGCGCGGGCCACCACAATGGGAATGCCGATCTCAGCTTCGAGGCGGGGGGCAAGCCCTTCGAGATCCATTTTGATGATCTCGGTGGTGCAGGTGCCAATCCAGACGATAACGGAGGGGTTGCGATCGCGCTTGATGCTCTCACACAGCCGCTTCAGTTCTTCGTAGTCGTTGAGCTGGGCCGAGATATCGGCTTCTTCTAGCTCGGCCATGGCGTAACGGGGTTCGGCAAAAATCATCACCCCCATGGCATTCTGCAAAAAGTAGCCGCAGGTCTTGGTGCCGATGACGAGAAAGAAACTGTCTTCAATCTTTTGATACAGCCATGCCACACAGCTGATCGGGCAAAAAGTGTGGTAATTGCCGGTGTCGCAGTCAAATTCGAGAGCAGAGGGTTGGGGTTGAGCTTGGGCCAGGGTCATCGTCGGGGTATCTCCCTAGTGAAGGACTTATGGCCTGGGTCGATCATCCTCCCTACCGCCTGAGCCTGAGCAGGCTTCTTCGTCGTGGGCGGGGGAGAGCGGTGGCGGAGCGTCGATGGTCAGTGGCTCGGCTGAAGCCAGAGAAACCTCGGCCTGAGCGCTACCGGGCAACATCTTGTGTGCCTTTTCTAGCGCTGCTAGCTCCTTCACCGGGCTGATGTCTAAACCCAGGGCAGAAATAATGCGATCGGGGTTGCTGCTTAAATCCACCACCAGGGGTAGCAGGTTGGTCAGGTCAGGCTCTAGGGTGGTCAACGCCCCCAAAATAAAGCCCGACGAGGGTCGCCGCTGCCCGTTACTGGTTACCCAAATGCCCAATTTGTCGATCCACTCACGGTTGTCGCGGTAGTAGGTTAACCACTTGATTTTGAGCGATCGCCGCAGTTGTTTGCTGTTCACAGATGCCTCGGGCGGGGTTCGCCAACCTCATGTCCAGAGATTGATTAAACCAGAAAACCGCTACCGTCCGAGTCTATGAATAGGGCTACATATCTGGGCTATCGGGCAAGAGCGGCTGCTCGTCGTTGGCCTCAATGGTTTGAGTATGGTCGGGGTTATCCAGCACCATCTCGGGGTCAAAGTTGAGCCCCAGCACTTCTACCAGCGCGTCCTCGTCAGGGTTGAGCTTGTAGAAGGGCACCATCAAGTTCGACAGCTTGGGTTCTAGAGCATTCACCACGCCCAACACCAAAAAGGAAGAGGGACGGCGACCGCCATCTGGGGTCCGCACCGAGGTCTGCTGCATTTGCAGCGTCAACCAGGCCCGGTTAGATTGCACGTAGTCCAACCACTTTTGGCGAATGACTTGGGTAAAGTTCTCGAAAAAGGCCATAATCCTGACTCTTTGCTAAATCGCTTATAGGTATCTGCCAGACGGCTGCGTACCGATGATAATGCAGCGACTCAGGATTAGAACTTGATCAAGGGGGATTTTTGCAGCATGCGTGTGGCCCTCACCCTAGCCCTCTCCCTTAAGGAGAAGGGAATATGAACCAGCTTGGCTCCCCTTGCCCAGAGGGCGAGGGTTGGGGGTGAGGGCAGAGCATCTAAACCATCATTAGATCCATTTCCTCCTGCTCTTGCTTGGGTGCATCCGCAGGCGGATTGAGATAGAAATCAGACAGCAGGCTAAACAGTTCGCGATCGGCAGCATCCTTGGGCACGACGCCTTCGGGACGGGCCAAGATCTGGTCAGCAATGTTCAGATAGTACTGACAGACCGAATCTAAAGCCGGGTCGGTTTCAGCCATTTCAAACACCGTCTTGCCCTTCACCCTCGAGATGCGAATGTCTTCGATCAAGGGCAAAATCTCTAGCACTGGCATGGGCACATGCTCGATGTACTTGTCGATCAGGTCGCGCTTCGAGGTGCGGTTGCCGATCAGCCCTGCCAATCGCAGGGGATGAGTGCGAGCTTTCTCCCGCACCGAGGCGGCGATGCGGTTGGCGGCAAACAGCGCGTCAAAACCGTTGTCAGTCACAATCAGGCAGTAGTCAGAATAGTTTAACGGGGCCGCAAAGCCACCGCAGACCACGTCACCCAATACGTCGAAGAGAATCACATCGTACTCGTCAAAGGCGTTGAGTTCCTTCAACAGCTTCACGGTTTCGCCTACCACGTAACCGCCGCAGCCTGCACCAGCAGGAGGACCGCCCGCCTCAACGCAATGCACGCCGCCGTAGCCCTTATAGATCACATCGTCGGCCCACACGTTTTCGTAGTGGAAGTCTTTTTCTTGCAGAGTGTCGATGATGGTGGGAATCAGAAACCCGGTCAGGGTAAAGGTGCTGTCGTGCTTGGGGTCGCAGCCAATCTGCAAGACTTTGCGGCCCCGCTTGGCCAGGGCTACCGAGATGTTGCAGCTGGTGGTGGACTTACCAATGCCCCCTTTCCCGTACACAGAAAGCTTTAATGTCTGGTGATCCATAGGGGAAAATACTCGTCTAGGGCGGATAGAGCCAAACCCAGGTCCAGGGGCCATCTTTTTGGTTAGATGTTCTACCCGCTGGACGTGGATCGGCTGGTCAACAAATAGGGTCTACGCAGTTGACTACGCGGCCCAAGGTGTTTCGGCTGTTTGGATTATGACGATACCAACTAGGCATTGGGAAGGGGGATGGAGAATGGACAGCCCCGCAAAACCGATTCAAAACCTGCTGAATGTAACTGAAGAATTCCCTGACCTAAAAAATGGGTTTCAGGGACTTTGATCGGATTAGCTCAAGTTTTAGGTTTTAATTTTCATTAATACAGAACAATAGCAAATAAGAGAATCTTAAATCTTCTAGGGTACTGGGCATTCTGAAACGCTTGTCTGTAGGCAGCTTGGATCGTTAAGAGGGGGTTGAATCTAGGGGATCGCCTGCCTGGGAGTGGGCTTTGGGGGGTGAGGGATGCGATCGCCCCCCAAATAACGGCCAGTCTTTGACCCGCGCGATTCCCAAACCGCCGCTGATGCTAAACCCTAAGCGCTCTTTCTATACATTCGTAAACTTTCTAATCTGTGCAACGGAATGTAACGGTTGCTGCACAGAAATTGTCGGGCGGAGCCTCTTCTACAGGGCTTCGCTAAGCATGCATTTAGCGAGTGATGTGATCAATAACTTCCTGTGCCAAATCCTCAATCCTGGGTGGTTCTGCGGCAACTATCTTTCCATCGGCCTGATGCTTATGATGCTCAAAGCCCAAGTCAGGCTTATGTCTAGCGTTGTCATAGCGAAAAATTAGAGTGCCATCAGCTTGCTGATATTGATAGGCGTAACTGAGCAGCGTGTTAGCTCTGCCACCCAGATAAAATATCCGGATGTGAAGCTCAGTAGCATCTATGAGCAACACTTTTGCTTTGAGAACGGCTTGATCGCCAGAGCGAAGGTCTGCCGAAACATCTATATAGATCGACAACCCGTAGTCATCAAAGGTTTGCAAGCCTGACGTAAGCTGCGTGACAGCGTAGTCATTCAGCGACATAAGTAAGGCTTTTAAGGAGAGTCAGGTCTTGCAGGAGGTGCTGAAATAGCTGGTACTCTCCTATCCACTCGACATACTCCAGATCTCCACCTTGGAGGTCTTCAGCAGTAAAGCGCTCGGCAAATTCTGAAGAAGGAACGTTGTATTGGGTTTCGAAACGCTCAAGACGATTCAATGCGTAGCTAGCACTTTTTTCGAGACGAGCAATTTCTTTATCCACAGCACCCCTGATCACTGCCATGACTCTGGGTGTATTTTCAGACTGAAGAATCACCTTCGTTAAAGATGCGTCGGCCTGAAAGTCATATCCTGCGGCAGCGACAGCAGCGGTACTAATCACACCAAATCGATGCTGGGCTGTTTGAGCCTGGGGGATATCTTCTTGGTTGTTGTTGCTTGCCACAGCTAGTTGGCCTCAAAGGGCTAGTTGTATAACGATTATGACCAAAAGCTTAGGCATTTCGAGGAAATAGCATCGCCAGGGTACTACTTGCCCAGCAGTATGGAGGCTAAGCTGCCTGCCCTTTCGAGGTCAATTTGAGATGCGATCGCCATTACCCGCCGACCGTCAACCTGTAGCGTTGTCGCCTCAATGGTGCGGAGTACGTCGATCAGGGTGAGCTGGCCGGTCTCTGCCGTGTCTAAAACAGCGTTGCGCAGCAGCTCCCAGCCAGGGGTATCGTTGTCAGTAAAGTCAATGGTCGTGGCTAGCAACCGCCAGAGAAACTGCCCGGCGAAGGTATCGGACATTTCTCGCACGGTGTCTACATCCACCAGCACGTTCTGAGTCAGCACCTGGCGGGCCTGCTCTTCCTCAATGCGGAGCACGTTGAGCAGCAGCTGTAGGTCGCGGCTAGCGATGCCTGTGGTGGCGAATGATTCTAAATCGCTGACGGAAATGGGCGGCGCTTCTAACGACCCGTAGGTGATGTGAATGTCTTCTGCGGCGCTGGCCTGGGGTGCGGCTATGGCCAGCCCTGTTAAAGAGGTCGCAACTAGAGCTAGCGCAGTGACGCTGTGGCCGAAGCGTTGCCCTAGCGCCAAAGATAGTGAAGACAGCTGATTGGTGGCCTGCCAGAATTGGTGCATCATGCTTAGCCCACGCCTACTACCAGGATAATTAAAGACGATTGATTCGCCGTCGAGGTTCCCTATTCCGATGTCTACATCGCTACCAACCATTGGCTTAATTCCCGCCGCTGGGCAAGGCACGCGCATTTCACCCTTGCCGATGAGCAAAGAACTATTTCCGATTGGTTTTCGCATGCTAACGAATCAATTGGGGCCTCGCCCTAAGGTGGTGTGCCACTATTTGTTAGAAAAAATGCAGCGGGCGGGGGTGGAGCAGGCGTTTTTCATTCTGCGGCCTGGTAAGTGGGATATCCCCAACTTTTTGGGTGACGGGGCCGACTTAGGGATGCATCTGAGCTATTTGACGGTGCATGTGCCCTTTGGGGTGCCCTTTAGCCTCAACCAGGCCTATCCCTTTTTGCGCGGGGCGACGGTGGTACTTGGTTTTCCAGATATTCTAATTGAGCCGGGAAATGCTTATCAGGTGCTGCTGGAGCGGCTGCACAGCGGCACAGCGGATGTAGTGCTGGGCCTGTTTCCCACCGATCAGCCGGAGAAGGTAGGGGTGGTCGATTTTGACGAGAGCGGCGTGGTGCGGGGCATTTACGAAAAGTCTGGCCTGACTCATCTGCCCTACATGTGGGCGATCGCCGCCTGGCGGCCCAGCTTCTCAGACTTTTTGCATGGGTTTGTGCGCGATCGCCAGCAGGCTCTGATCGGCACCCAAATTCCCCAGCACCTAACTATCTTGCCGCCCTACGTTGAAGTCCCGATTGGGGATGTTATGCAGGTGGCGTTGGCGTCGGGTTTGCGAATCGAGGCACAGCCTTTTGCCCAGGGCAGCTATCTGGATATTGGCACTCCAGAAAACTTGGCTAAAGCGATTCAGCAGCATCCGTTTCCGGTGGGTTAGTCAGGGCAAAGGGAGCGAGCGCCAGTCTAGCCCTAATCGTCGAAGTCGAGATCGTCAGAGCCGAAGTCGGCACCAAAGAGGGAACCTGACACAGTGTGCTCTAGCTCCATGCGCTGCTCCATTTGGCGGAGAAAGTAGCCAGTCATCATGGCGGAGGCCAACAGGCCGGCTAGATTTTCGCGATCGGTGGTGACTTGGACGTTGAACCCGTCTCCTGGCAGCACACCGACCAATCCCTGCACGTTGTGGGCAATAATCTGCTTGATTTCACCGCTGACTGCCTGGGCCACCCGGGTGAGCACTTCTGGAGATTGGTGCTGGAGATATTTAAGCAACTCATTGGGGTGGTCGCTATTGGCCGACATGCTAATGAATTCAGTATCTTCAGGGTTAAATACCATAAAATCTCAAAGACCTTTGGTCACAACGTAGGCGACGGCGAGTACCAAATATTGGGGTGATAGAATCCAATGCAACAAAGGCAACCCCTAGCCTGCCTATACCTACTAATATTCCCGATGATAGCGTAACGAATCGTGTAATATTGCGTCGGCTCAGTAGCTCGGGTTTAAGCGGTTTACCTCAAACCTAGGCTATAAGGCGATTTGACGCGCAGCAGCCGCGATTTTTGTCTTTACAATAGTTTGATGGCATCGGCGGGGAGAGAGTTACGAGGCTTCCTCGATCTCGGGCTCAAACTCGAGTTCATCCTCATCGTCAGTATCTGTCTCTGTCATGGCGGGTGCGGTTGAACTTTTAGGCCGTAGCTGGGGCAGCGCATCAATTTCAAAGTGTTGATAAAACTTGTCGGTGACTTGCACTAAGGACGATCGCCCTTCGGACTGGCGGCGCTTACGCACGAAGCCTTGGGCGACTAGTTCTGGTACGTGTTGGTAGACGCCGGAACCGCGGAGATCGACGAGGTCGGTTTGGCTAATGGGGCCTTTGAGGGCGATCGCTGCCAGCGTCCGCAGTGCCCCCACCCCCAGATCGATGGGAATCAGCAAATCCACTAAAAACCGATAGCGCTCTTTGAGCTGAAGGCAGTAGCCATCGACGGTTTCAATGATTTCTAAGGCCCCGTCGCGGTGGGCATAGTCGTTCATCAGCTCGATCAGCCCTTCTTCGACGTCTTCGCGATCGCAGCGGGCTAGCTCTGCCAGCTTGGCAATGTCGAGGGGCTGCCCCTTGAGATACAAAATCGCTTCAATAGTGGTGGCCAGACCAGGCATAGATTGTCAGTACCCTGAAACCATCCTCAAGCCTAGCGCCGATTTTGGTAAACGGTTGATTTTGGGGATTTGGGGAAGGGGATAACACTAGATTTGGGTTCTAAAGAACCATTAAAAAGCAGATAAACCTGTAGGGGCAAACACCGTTTGCCCTGCAAAACGGGGCTGACTGCGCCAGGTTTAGTGCGGCGCACAATCTGAGGTAAAGCCAGGTCTGCCGCTGGGGCCATTTCGCTGGCCCCAGACCCCCATCGAGAAGAACGTTCCGTCGTCCTTCACCTCACGGAAAGGACGGGCTGATCATCGGTTTAAACGTCTGTTTTGCAGATTGGCTAATGAGTGGCTGTGGTTGTTTTAGGAGAAAAGAGGGGACGCTATCAATCGAGATTGCGGCCCGTCAGCTCTACAAAGATGTCTTCGAGGTTAGAGGGGCGGGTCATCATGCCGGTTTTGTCGGGCTGCTGGTCGAGGTGGGCGTTGGCGGCATCTAGGGTAGGAAAGAACTGGTAGTCCCAGCGGTCGCCCCGCTGAGTCATGACGATGCCTTCACCATGGCGTTGGCGAAACTGCTCTAGAGTGCCCAGCTCGATCAGCCTGCCCTGGTCGAGAATGCCAATGCGATCGCACAGGTACTCCACCTCTTCCATATAGTGGGTGGTGAGCAGCATGGTCATGCCCTGCTGGTTGAGGCCGCGAATAATTTCCCACAGGCGGCGACGGGTTTGGGGGTCGAGCCCTACGGTAGGCTCGTCGAGAAAGAGAATTTTGGGATTGTGAAGCAGGGCGCGGGCAATTTGCAGTCGCCGCTTCATGCCGCCGCTGAGGGTTTTGACCTTGTCGTCGCGGCGATCGCCCAGTTCTACATACTCCAGCCAAGTATCAATGGCGGTCCGGCGCTGCCCAGTAGGAATATGGTGCATCCGTCCGTGCAGCTCCATGTTTTCCCATACGGTGAGGTCGCCATCGACGCTGGTTTGTTGCAGCACTACACCAATTTGGCGACGCACGTCGAGCTGCTGGCGATTGACGTCATAACCCGCAACGACCACATGGCCGTCGCTGGGCCGGGTCAGGGTGGTAGCCATGCGAATAGTAGTTGACTTGCCTGCGCCGTTGGGGCCAAGTAGACCAAAAACTTCTCCGGCTTCAATAGTTAGAGAGAGGTCGTTAACGACGGATACGCCGTTGTAGACTTTGTGGACGTTTTGCAGACAGACCGCAGCGGACATGAAAAGGGCAAGCTCCAGAAGTTAAGTTATTGCGATCGGGGCTGAATCTGACCAACGAGTCTTTAACCCGGGACCGTCTGTAACTTATTGTTAATAGCCTTACCGTATCACCCATCTACCGCTGGTTAGCTGTGCGCGCTCGAATTGATCAAGACATTCTCTATCTCCATCAGAAGGACGTGCCAGCCTACAAGAAGTCAGGCTCAGTGGTGCGCAACAGCTATTTTTGGGCGCTGCGATCGATCGCTGACCGTGCCGGGTTTAACCACGATTGGGAGTTTGCCGATATAGTCTGGCCAGCGCTGGGGCGCATGCTACTGACCTTCACAGAGTCAGGATATTTAGGCTATCGGGAGACGGTGCTGGAATTTGCTGATGACGCGACAATTCCTGACGTCTTACGCTCCGTCGGCACTTGGATTGCAGATGATGAGTACGATGAAGACGAGCATCCGTAGAATGTTGCCTCCTAGAAGCTAGTCAAAGCTGCAGGAGAGAGGATCTAAGCTCAATTCCTCTAGACTTCGCCTCAAACAGCTTTTGCCCTGCTGAGACGCGGGCACTCCTAAAACTAGCGCTATACCTGTCCGTTGTGGTGATAACCCCAACAGTCTCCCGAGAGGAAACGCTCCCAAAGATTTTCAAGAAGAAGCTGGTGACAAGATTCGAACTTGCGACCGGCTGATTACAAATCAGCCAACGTTTCTTTATATATGGGCTTTTCAAGCTCTAAGGCTAGTTCCTACACCCAATTTACACCCAAAAATCCTCCCTTCCTACGAACAGACAAAAGCGGCCATCTTATTTATCAGGCTCATAAATGATGAAGTCACCTGGCTGCCACCCGTAGGCTCGACAAATTTTTTCAATGACGTCTCCAGTAGGTATGTAGGCAGGGTCATCGCATAAGCGATAGGCAGTAGCTCGGCTTAGCCCGGTGTCCTGCCAAAAGCGGTACCGAGTTATTCCTTTCTGGTCAATCAAGATTTTGATGAGGTTCTTTGCGCCCATTCCCTAATATTGCCAGCATTCTCATATTGCAACTATGTCTAAAAAATGAGAATAATATAGGTGTACGCCACCGCGTCAGCTTTGGTCGGCAAGAGCGGTGGCTAACCCCTTCTATGGAGCTAAAACCATCATGACAGACAACACACGCTACCAAGACGCGCAAACCTGTGCCGGAGAAGCAATTGAAGCACTTCTCTCGATTTACTGGGGAGACAGTTTTGATGCTGAACAGCTAGAGTCAACCCTTGCGGAGACTATACACTCATTCACCCAAGGTGCTCGTAAGCTAACTGAGGCTCATCCTATGGCTAAGGAGTTCGAGCTGGTTGAATCGCTAGAACCTAGTTCTCTATCGCTGACTGCTCAAACGGAAGGACTTGTACCACCGTTTAAGCACAAGGTCAGGAGGTCTCAACCATTAGGGACTGCTGAGATGCTGATCCCAATAGAAGTGCTGCGGTTAGTTGCTGTTGGCAGTCCACAGACGGTAAATTCATGCGTTGCTGGTTTGTTTCGCCTGGGGTACGCACGGACTGAAGAGTGGTCGAGGCATTTGCCAGCTGCAAATCCTGGCCAGGTCATGCGCATCCTTACTAAGCGAGTGGCGAAGGTCAGCTAAGTTGTCCTCTGGGTTTTGCCCACGCGCTGCGATCATGGCTTGAAGTTACTAGCTAGAAGCTCCCGGTGATATCGCTGGGAGCTTTTCTTAAGTAGTGTTCGGCAGCTTGCCTGCTCTTTGGACAAAATAGGTTATATTGGTAATGCCCAGTTCTAAGACGTCTTTAAGGCGTCTGTGCAGCGTCTTTAAGACGTCTGAACGGCGTCTTAAAGACGTCGTTGCTGGAATGCCTAATTGTTGGTCATAAGCCGCAACCAAGAACGCCCCCTCTACGAAGGTACGTATTCTTGGAAGGAGCTATGACAGAATATAAGTTTGGTAATAAGCGCAAAGCCGCAGACTTAACGGGTTTTAGTACAGAAACCCTGAAAAAGTATCGTCTAATTGATAAGAGCCTTTTGGAAAATATCCACTGGGTTAAAGTTAATTCGCGGACGATTCGGTACAACTTGACTTTGCTTGCAGATTGGATAGCGAATCGGGGCGACTCTGCTGCGCATCGCAGAGCAATTGATCACTATCTACAATCAAAGCTTTCAAATCAAAGAAAGCGCCCAGGACAGACCATAAAACTGCCCTCAGAATAGTCAAAAGGTAAGGCAATGGCTAAGCAAATTAGCCTGATGTCTTATCTAGCTGAGGACTTCTATCAAAGCTTTGTCTTCATGTGCCTACATGTAATGACGACGAGGCAGTTCTCTTCAGCGACTAAGACTGAAGGCAGAATTTATACCCAGTTTGAGCATAAAAATCTAATAACAGAAGAGGCTCAGTGAAATGGGCAAGGCAAAGACAAAGCCTTGCCCAGATCGAGACACCAAAAAGTCAGTGCCGTTTCCTAGGGAAAGAGGCAGTTCGACGGTGCCTGCGAAGACGGATAAGGCTTGTAAGCGACAGGTTAAACCTGTCGACGATAACCAATTAAATGAGCGAACGCTGAAGTTCTTCTCACAATTTCATATTTGGGACTTTATCAGTGCTCCGGCAGTCAGAGGCAAACTTGACTGGGTTACCTACTCAAAATATCCACTATCTGCTCAGACGCTCCATCAACGATGGAGCAACGAAGATGAAATTGTTGGTGTTAGGTTTTCTAATGGCGAGGGAAAAACTTCTTATTTCCTTTTGGATATTGACTCTGACAGTAATTGTCATCCTAACAATCACTGGGTAAACTTTATCAGCCTGCTGAATGTTATGGATCAGCTTGGCTTGTTTGGTCGAGTTATAGTTCGATCAAGCTTTTCCAATGGAATTCATGTCTACTTTCCCCTGCCCGAAAAGGTTCATTGCTACAAATTGGCTCTAGTTATTGAGGCCGCATGTTCTAAAGGCAGATTTGCGGTAAAACCAGGAACCCTAGAGATTTTCCCCAATGTCAAGTGCAAAGGATCTAACTATAACGGTCATAGACTTCCTCTTCAATTGGGCTCATGTGTTCTAGATGATTTCGGCGAGGAGGAAATCCATGCTGACTTGAATTCACTTATTAACTTGTGGGAAACTGCGGCATCTCAGCAGGAAATGCCCCTTGTTAGACAGGCAATGAGAGATGCTAAGCCAACTTGGGCTAAGCAGAATAAGCAAGTCAAAGGAAATGTCGCAGAATGGAAGCTACGCCTAGAAGAGTCGTTAGAAGAAGGCTGGACTGGGTCTCACCAGACCAATGACATTATCAAAGAAGCTTGCATCTACGCCAGAGTCTTTCTAGAACTGAACTGGGATGAGGTAGAGTCCTGGGTACTCCAGCAGGTGCCACAACTTCCAGGTTTCCAGGAGTTTTGTGCTCATCGACATAAATATCAGCGTCGTGTTCGCGAGTGGGTGCGGGCTAACCGCCGGAGCAACAGGTATTACCCCTATAGCCAACGATCACGGTCTTCAAAGCCACCCAGTGAGCCAAGAGGCCCAAATAACCAGGCTAAAGCTCAAGACGCCTTACAACGTATTCAAGCGGCGATCGCACTCCTTCAGAGCAGCCCCGGTGGCTTACCTAGCAAAGTTAAGGCACGGCAGGAGCTAGTTTGTCGGGAAGCAGGATGCAGTGCGGCAACTCTGCGGAAGCATTTGCCTCTGTGGCACCCTCGTCATTTGGTAGACGGAAACAACGCCAACGATGCGCTAGACCCCGAATCTTCGGCTTCGCCATCCTGTGCCAGTGGAGGAATTTTACCGATTCCAGGGCAAGAGTGTGCAACTGCCCAGCCTGCAAGGGTTTCCAGTGATTTTGGAAAGGATCTTGTAACAGGAGCTGGATCGGCTGAAACCTCGCAAAATCAGGGGGCTACACACCCAGCGACACTAAGGTGTAGTAATTTAGTTCAGCAGACTCCAACCCCAATAGACACATCCCAAGCAATTAGGTCTACTCACCACCAACAAGAGCTATTGCAGCAGATGCAAGGTCTTAAGCTTGTGGAGCCGCCCGACAAAAATGTTGCGTAAGTATAAATCACTACGGCCTACCTGCCGAAGATCCTGCGTTAGAAGGTTCTCGTGACTCGACGCAGATGTTCCATTGAATCTTTCGGTTCAAAGTTCTGGTTTCAGAGTTAGACACCTCTCCTCTATTTGGCGTTAGCCTACCCTAGAGTCGATTGAGTATTCGGATCCAAGTGATTAGCCGAATTCGACCGACGATGCATCAGATCCTACATCCTCAGCTTTGGTTACTGATGCCAGCAGAGGAATTTCACCAATTCCAGGGCAAGAGTGTGTAACTGCCCAGCCTGCAAGGGCTTTAAGCGATTTTGAAGAGAATTTTGTAGCAGTAACCAGATCGGCTAAAACCTCGCAAAATCAATGGGTTACACACCCAAGGGCACTAAGGTGTAGTAGTTTAGTGAACTAAATTCTGGCCCCAATAGACACATTCCAGACAGGCAGGTCTAATCACCCCAGCAAGAGTTATTGCCGCAGATCAAGGACTTCCGCTTAGGGAGCCGCCCGGCAAAGTTGTTGCGTAAGTATAAATCACTAAGACTTGCCTACCGAAGGTCCTGTGTTAGAAGGTTCTTGTGGCTCAGAGCAGCTGTTCTACTTGTGCTCTCCAAAGGTTCAAGGTTCTGGTTTCAGAACTGGGTACCTCTCCTCTGTTCGACGTTAGTCTGCCTCTGAGTTGGTTGAGTATTCGGATCCAAGCGATTAGCCGAATTCGACCAATTCTGATCGTTTGAAACAAAGATCGACCTGAATCTATTGAATCCGGGTTGTAAGCGTAAATGTGCCGTTAAGTTTTGCCCAGCGGAAATCCCCCTAACGGTGGAGCTGGGCACAATCGTTGGGTATGACTGTGGATTTTCTGTTTCAGATACGTCCTAACCTATGCCTACTGCGCCACTCCCAACCTCTGGATCTGTTGTCACTTGCCGAGGTCGTCAGTGGGTTGTGATGCCGTCTGAGCAGAACGACCTAATGCGCCTGCGGCCTCTTAGCGGTAATGAAGAACAGGCTTGCGGCATCTACCTGCCCCTGTTGGAGCAAGGTCTGGAAGCGATTGAGTCTGCCCAATTCCCAATGCCTGGCCCCGAGGCGGTTCAAGACCACACAGCCGCCCGCCTGCTGATGGAAGCGGCCCGGCTGAGCCTGCGCAGTGGTGCCGGGCCGTTTCGTTGCCTAGGGCGGCTCTCGGTGCGCCCCAGGCCCTACCAACTGGTGCCTTTGCTTATGGCGCTGCGGTTAGAGACACTGCGGCTGCTGGTAGCAGACGATGTCGGCATTGGCAAAACGATCGAAGCGGGCTTGATTGCCCGAGAATTTCTAGACCGGGGAGAGGTGCAGCGCCTGGCAGTGCTCTGCCCACCCCACCTCTGCGACCAGTGGCAGCGGGAGCTACGAGAGAAGTTTCACATTGATGCTGTAGTTGTCCGCTCGGGTACGGTGAGCCGGTTGGAGCGATCGCTGCCTGCTGGCGACCACCACATTTTTGGCTTCTATCGCCACATCATTGTCAGCCTCGACTACGCCAAGAGCGATCGCCGTCGCGCCAGCTTTCTTACCCACTGCCCAGACCTGGTGATTGTGGATGAAGCTCACACCTGTGCCCGCCCCAGTGGTCGCAGCGAATCTCAGCAGATGCGCCACCAGCTTGTGCGCGAAATCGCCGCTAAGCCAGAACAAAATCTGCTGCTGCTCACCGCTACCCCCCACAGCGGCATTGAGGAGTCATTTCTGTCGCTGCTGGGGTTGCTCAAACCTGAGTTCGAGCAGTACGACCTGGAGCACCTCAGCGAAAACCAGCGCATTGAGCTGGCCCGCTACTTCGTGCAGCGCCGCCGCGCCGACGTTAAACAGTGGTTGGGGGATGATACGCCCTTTCCAGAGCGTGACCCTCTAGAGCAGCCCTACAAGCTCTCACCCGAATATCGCACCCTGTTCGAGAATGTCTACAACTTTGCCCGTGGGCTGGTGCAGACCACCACCCAAGAGATGACCTACGCCCAGCGGCGGGGTCGCTACTGGTCGGCCCTGGCCATCATTCGCTGTGTAATGTCGTCTCCAGAAACGGCGATCGCAACCCTCAACCGCCAAATCGAAAAAGTCGGCGAGCCCGAAAATTTAGGGGCCGAAATCGACCAAGACCTGATGGCTGCCTATACCTACGACCCCACCGATCAGGAACAGGCTATCGATGCCCAGCCCACCGCTGCCCTTGAGCAGGGCCAGCGCACCTTCAGCGACAGCGATCGCCGCAAGCTGCGGGCCTTTATCCGCGACGCAGAGGCTCTCAAAGGCACCAAAGACTCGAAGCTAAAGGAAGCTACCGAAACCGTCGGCACCCTGCTTAAGGAGGGCCTAAACCCTATTGTCTGGTGTCGTTACATCGCCACCGCCAATTATGTGGCCACTGCCCTGCGCGACAAGCTAGAGAAAAAGCGGGGCATCCAGGTGCGCGTGATCGCCGTTACGGGCGAACAATCCGAGGATGAGCGAGAACTGCGGATTCAGGAACTAGCGACCTACCCCCAGCGGGTGCTGGTAGCCACCGACTGCCTGAGCGAAGGGGTAAACCTTCAGGAGGCCTTCCAGGCGGTGATCCACTACGACCTGCCCTGGAACCCCAATCGCCTAGAGCAGCGGGAAGGGCGGGTCGATCGCTACGGTCAAACTGCTCCGGTGGTTAAAAGCTACCTGCTCTACGGCCAAGACAACCCAGTGGATGGGGCCGTGTTGGACGTGCTGATCCGCAAGGCAGTCAAAATTCACAAAAGCCTGGGTATTACAGTGCCAGTGCCGATGGATAGTTCTACAGTCTCGGAAGCAGTCTTTAAGTCGCTGTTTGATCGCGCCACCGATGCCGCCCAGCTCTCCCTGCTAGATTTGCTAGATGACGATGAGCCAGCGGTCGACAAGGTGCATAAAAGCTGGGACCGGGCGGTGGAGCGCGAGAAGGCCAGCCGTACCCGCTTTGCCCAGCGCACGATCAAACCCGCAGAGGTAGAACAAGAGCTAGTGGAGTCAGATCGGATTCTAGGCAACGAGTCCGACGTAGAGCGGTTTGTGCTGTCAGCTTGCGCTCGGCTCAATCATTCCTTGCTCAAGAAAAAGCAGGGCTGGTATCTCCAGACGATTCCTACTTGTGTGCGGCCTACCTTAGGCGACAAACCCCGGCTAATGGTGTTTACCACCCCTACACCCGAAGGAGTGGAGTATGTGGGGCGCAACCACCCCTTGGTGGAGGGGCTGGCTCGCTACGTGTTAGAAAACGCGCTAGAGAATAATCAAGACCCTGTCGCGGCCCGTTGTGGATTTACGGTCACGGATGCTGTAGAAAAACGCACCACACTGCTACTGCTGAGGGTTCGGCATCTGTTGGCTAGTCCCAAACAGCAAAGCTTGCTGGCTGAAGAATGTCTGGTTACAGGCTTTACTGGGCCACCCTCGGCTCCGGTCTGGCTTGAACCGGCAGAGGCCACCGAGCTGTTTCAGCGGGCTGAGCCCACTGGGGATGTGCCCATCGCAATGAAGCGCCTGGAAATCGCTGAGCTGTTGAATCGCTTAGAGGAGTTTAGGGAAGAGTTAGAAGATATTGCTGCGTCTCGAGCTAACGCCCTAGCCCAGTCCCACCGTCGGGTGCGGGAGATTACCAAGGAGGGTCAGATCCGCGTCAAACCCCAGCTACCGATGGATATCTTGGGTCTTTATGTCCTACAGCCTGCATGGCATTAGATTGACCTTGGGAAAGGCTTGAAAACCAAAGGAATAACCAATAAATAAAGGTGCTTTTATGGCTAAGAAAAAAGATTCAGATGCCAGAGGAATTGAGGTATGGAGTTCCAATTCGAGAAAGGTGCAAGAGCAGAAGCAAAAGCAAGAAAGGAAGAGAAAACAAGATCTTAGGCAGCTTGCCGAACGAGTGGTTGAAAAGCCAATGCCTGCGATTGTGCTTGTTTCCAAGAGGGGGATTCGTAAATTAATACCAAAAAAACGATGTGATGAGTGCAGAAAGCTTCCGCCCGAAGGTAAGAGTTTAATGCACTACTCTAAGAGCAACGTAGGGCCAGTTGCAATTTGTGATCTTTGCCTTGGAAAAGTTCAGGATCGTTCTTGGAGGCCACTGGACACGCTCGACTATTCATGGGGAGGTGGCAGCTTCAGCCCTAAATAAACAGGAGCAAGCTATCCTCGGCACCAGCCCTCCTATTTAGTATTCAGGCTATCTTCTACTATCCTCACTATGTCTTCTGCAACGTTAACCTTCGCCGGACTCCAAATTGAAGGCAACCTGATCGCCTCGGACCTGATGGCGGATGTGCTGACTGCCGATATCAAAGGCCAGGTTCCAGAGGCGTTTGGGCTGCAAAAAACAGATAAGCTAGCCGACGAAATTGCCCTGGCCTGGGGCGATGCGAAGATCTACTGGGCGGCGTTTCAGCGGGCTTCAAGCCGTCTGCCCGAGCACGACCTGGCCACCACCGTGACCCGTGAGCAATGGGCGGTGCCGCTGCTGCGCAGTTTGGGGTACGACCCGATATACGTGGCCAAAGCCGAGGTAGTAGACGAGCAAACCTACGCTATCTCTCACCGTGCAGAACCAGGGGAGGCCAAGCCCCCAATCCACATTGTGGGTAGCCGGGTACGCCTAGAGCAGCGTCCTCCCAGCGGCACGCCCCGGCTGTCGGCCCATGCCCTGGTGCAGGAGTATCTGAACCGCACTGAGCACCTATGGGCGATCGCAACCAATGGCCTGCGCTGGCGACTACTGCGCGACTCGTCGCTGATGACTCGGCTCACCTATGTGGAGTTTGACCTGGAGCAAATTCTCAATGGCGAGAACTTTGCCGAGTTTGGCCTGTTCTACCGGCTGTTCCACCGATCGCGCCTACCTCAAGGCATGGAAGATGCCGACGAGTGCCTGCTGGAGTTCTACCACCAGGAGTCGGTGCAGCAAGGTGGGCGAGTACGCGATCGCCTGCGGGATGGGGTCGAACAAGCCCTCAAAGTGCTGGGCACCGGCTTCCTCCAGCATCCAGATAACGAAGCACTACGACAACGATTACGGCTGGGCAAGGGGGAGCCAGCCGTCAGCAGCCAGCCCGCAGAGACTACGCCCACGTCCGATCTCCCCTCGCTCCCTGGGAGCGGGGCTGAGGGCTTTGGAGGCGAGGCCCTCACCGAAACCGCCTACTACCGCCAACTCCTCCTGCTGATCTATCGCCTGCTGTTCTTGATGGTGGCCGAGTCGCGCAACCTGCTGCTCTCCGGCGATGATGTCAACAAGTCCCGCATTTACCGGGAGTACTACAGCATCGAGCGCCTGCGGGCACTGGCAGAAAAAGCCTCCTGGCGACGAGAAGGGTTTCAAGACCAGTGGCAGGGCCTGCGGGTCACCTTCCGGCTGTTTGATGAAAACTGGCGGGGGCAGGTGCTGGGCCTATCTCCGCTGAATGGGGTGTTGTTTGGCTCCCACTCGCTGCTAGATATCGATGCCTGTGCCATCGACAACCACGACCTCACCCTGGCGATTCGTCACCTGTCGCTGTACGAGCAGCGGGGCCAACTGCGCCGGGTTAACTATGGGGCGTTGGATGTGGAGGAACTGGGTAGTGTCTACGAAAGCCTGCTCGACTTTCATCCCCTAGTGGCCGAGCGGCAGGGCATCTATGAGTTTCAGTTGGTGACGGGCAGCGATCGCAAAACTACCGGCTCTTACTACACCCCGCCAGAGCTGGTAGGACAGCTGATCAAGAGTGCGCTAGAACCTGTGATTGCGGATCGGCTGGAGACGTTAGGCAAAGATGCCACCCCAGAGGCTCAGGAGCAGGCGTTGCTCTCCCTCAAGGTGTGTGACCCCGCCTGTGGCTCGGGGCACTTTTTGCTGGCGGCATCTCGACGCATTGGCAAGGAATTGGCCCGCATTCGCACGGGGGAACCGCAGCCGGGGCCAGAGCCGTTGCGGATGGCTATTCGGGATGTGATTCAGCACTGTGTGTATGGGGTCGATTTGAACCCGTTGGCGGTAGACCTGTGCAAGGTGGCCCTGTGGATTGAGGGGCTGTGTTGCGGGGTGTCGCTGAACTTTTTAGACCACCGCATTAAGAATGGCAATTCGCTGGTGGGGGTGTTGGATCTGGATTGCCTAAAAGAGGGCATTCCCGACAATGCCTACAAGCCAGTAACGGGGGATGATAAGTCGCTGGCTGCTCAGTTTAAGAAGCGCAATAAGCAGGAGCGGGAAAGTAAGGTGGCAGGTCAGCTTGCACTGCTGTATGACAACACCTTTGAGCGCGATCGCGAGGAGTATGCCAAGGCGTGGCGCGAAATTGAGGGCATGAAGGATGATGACCCTACGGCGGTGCGGCAAAAGCAGGAGAAGTATGAGCGCAGTCGGCATTTATATTCGTGGCGGCGGGATAAATCGGCCTGTAATTTGTGGACGGCGGCATTTTTTATGCCACTGACGGAGCAGAATTTGCAGCTTTTGCCGACTTCGGGGGTGTTGGATAACCTGTTGAAGGGGAACTGGGCAACGCAGGGGATTGTAAATGCAGCGGATAAGCTGGCGGATGAGAAGCGGTTTTTTCATTGGCCGCTAGAATTTCCGGAGGTGTTTGAGCAGGGTGGGTTTGATTCTGTGTTGGGAAATCCGCCATGGGAAAGGATTAAGTTGCAAGAAAAAGAATTTTTTGGGGCTAGAGATCCAGACATTGCCAACGCTGCCAACAAAGCCGCACGGGAAAAACTCATCAAGAAACTAGCTACTACAAATCTAACCCTAGCTATAGCTTTCCAAGATGCTAAACACGATGCCGAGGCCCAAAGTAAGTTTATTCGCGAGTCCGAACGGTTTCCACTAACGGCAACGGGAGATATTAATACCTATGCTATTTTTTCGGAAACAGCACAAAAGGCGATTAGCAATAAGGGCAGAGCAGGCATTGTTGTACCGACTGGAATTGCTACAGATGCAACTACAGCAACTTACTTTAAATATTTAATTGAAAGTAAAAGTCTTTGGCAAATTATAGGATTCCGAAACTCAAAACAGATTTTTGCGGATGTCAAAGATTATATAACCTTTGCAATCGTCGTTTTGGGAAAGTCAAATAACTATTCAAGCAAAATGTTATTTTGCTGGTTAGTTACTAGTATTCAAGAGGCCAACGATCCAAAGCGACAAATTGAATTATCCCCTCATGACTTTCAATCAATCAATCCAAATACACTAACTTGTCCGATTTTCAGGACTCGTCAAGATGCAGAACTAGCCAAGAAAATCTATAAAAATCTACCTATTTTAGACAACGAAGCCACAGGAAAAAACCCTTGGGGTATTTCGTTTATGAGAATGTTTGATATGTCTAACGACAGCGAGCTATTTCAATATCATTCGGACACAAGTTGTTTGCCTTTATATGAAGCAAAAATGTTTCATCACTTTGATCATAGATATTCCTCCTATGAGAATGCTACAGATCAGAATATAAATGAAGGCAATCTTCCAAAGCTTTCTGTTGATGTCAAACAAGATTACCATTCTCAAATTGTCCCCCGCTATTGGGTAAATAGATCCGAAGTTGAAAACAAGCTTTTACATAAATGGGATAAAAAATGGCTAATTGCCTTCCGTGATGTTTGTCGCTCTACCGATGAACGCACAGCTATTTTTAGCCTATTGCCAAAAGTAGCGGTCGGGCATAATGCACCTTTGATCTTTTGTGATGTCAAAGAAAATAGCAAGCACGCCCTATTCCTAGCTAATGTTAACTCTATTGTTTTCGACTTTGTTGTTAGGCAAAAAGTTGGCGGTACGCATCTAACATATTTCATCCTCAAACAACTTCCCGTCCTCCCCCCAGATCGCTACATCCGCGCCGACATCGACTTCATTGCCCCCCGCGTGCTCGAACTCACCTACACCGCCTGGGATCTGCAACCCTTCGCCCAAGATATGGGCTACCACGGCGACCCCTTCATCTGGAACCCAGAACGCCGCGCTCACCTCCGCGCCGAATTAGAAGCCTACTACGCCTACCTCTACGGCCTCACCCGTGACGAACTCCGCTATATTCTCGACCCAGCCGACATCCACGGCCCCGACTTCCCCAGCGAAACCTTCCGCGTCCTCAAAAACAACGAAATGAAGCAGTTCGGCGAATACCGCACACAACGCCTCGTTCTCGAAGCCTGGGACAGATTATTTGGAAAGGCTTGATTTGAACAGTGATTTAGCTATGCAAACTAAGTGATCTCTATCTTTATACTCACTATTCCACGAGAAAACTTAATTAAATCGCTTTTATCAGTACATTAGCATAACAACCAAAAAGACAATAAGGTAAGATTCTCATGGCTATCGACTCTACAAGAATTGAAGATTTTATTAATCAAGATCCTTTTAGAAAAACTTTGTATGACCTATTAACTGCTTCTGGGTTCACAGTCACCTGGACAATCTCCAAAAATTTTAAGCTTTGGGGATTCTTTCTTAAGCCGACAAAGAGAGTTAAAGACCTTTTAGGTGTTGGGAATTTAGAAATACTTGTCTGGGTTGTTCAATTTGACGACTTTCAGGCAAAAACTATTGAGCAAGCGGTGGAAATTGCGACTCAGGAAAACAGATTAGGCAAGGATTTTGTTCTTGTCATTACTGAAGACACGGAAACCGCCAAAAATGTGGTGCAGATATCTCCACAGATATCTCCTATAAACATTATTGGGTTTTCAATAAGCGAAATAAGGAGCTTATCAACTAATCCAGAGAATTTTCTGCCAACACTTCAAGCCAGATTATATGTGAAAGATTTGTACTGGGTTGTTGATCCTATAAAAATACCAAGATACTTCTACGGGCATAACAAGTTGCTCTCCGAGATCGCATCATCACTTGCAAATTCTACCTCGAATATAGGTTTGTTCGGCCTACGAAAAATGGGAAAGACTTCTTTTCTGTATCGGTTAATAGAAATATTAAAAGAAAGTTATAGTGTCTATATTGTCTACTTGGATATTCAACGGATCGATGGTGTTTTGCCTACAGCAGAATATCTTTTATGGAGTCTCGGCGAATCTATATTGGATTCCATAGGAAGGAAAAGAATAGATGACTTGGTTCTTTTTGGTAAATACGAGCTTTTCTCCGCAATAGATAGCAAAGATTTTGTCAGAGAAGGTTTTGTTGTAGATTTTCGGAAAATTATAAAAGCGACCAACAAAAAATTTATAATAGCTTTTGATGAAGTAGAACTGATGGCGCCGCCGTCAATAATTTATGGTTCTTCTTGGATGCCACAAGACTTCCTTAGGGTTTGGCGCATCTTAAGAGGGATGTATCAAGAGCATTCAGGCCGAATTGCATATTTTGTGACGGGTACCAATCCCAAGATTGTTGAACAGACAAGTATTGAATCTTCTGATAATCCAATTTTCAACTTTTTCCAAAAAAAGTATTTAGGTCCGTTTGATTTTGGAGATAGCAAGAATCTACTCGAAGATATTGGCTCCCTTATGGGTATTTCTTGGCAAAGCGATGCTTTGAACATGGTTCATCAAAGAACTGGAGGCCACCCCCTTTTAATGCGAGCTTACGGCTCGGCAATTCATAACGCGAGATCTAATAAAGGACAGGGCAAGAGGGTCTTAAGCGGTGATGTTTCTAAAGAGGCAGCTAATTTCTTAAAACTAGTAGAATCCCAAGTAAGCCAAATGGTTGATGTTCTGTCTCAATATTATGAAAATGAATTTATTCTCCTAGAAACTTTAGCTCAAGGAAAAATTGGGGAATTCAAAGAACTTGCTGAACTATTTCCCAACGATATTTCCCATCTTGAGGGTTATGGAATTATAGAATTTGATGATGATGTATGTAAAATCAAAGTTGAACCCCTTCAGACATGGATAGTTAAAAGGAAAAGCACTCGGGAAATAAAACCAGGTGTTCATCAAAACAACAATACCTTAGCATCTGGGATAAGGATAGGAACCTATAAAATCGAAGGCTTAGTTGGGCATTCGGGAGGATTTTCAAAAGTTTATAAGGCCATACGAATTGAAGGGGAAAATCCACTAGAAAAATCGAATTATGTCGCTATAAAAGTATTAGAATCTGGGTCGGTTCTTAGGCTTCAAAGGGAAGTTGATATTCTGTCAAAGTTTAATCATCCAAACATTGTTAAGTTGATTACATTTGGACAAACAGAAGGTGGAAAAGCTTATTTAGTAATGGAATATTTAGAAGGGCAATCCCTTCGCTCTAGGTGTCAACGTAGTTTTAGATTGACACCGGATGAGCTAAAGGGTATTTCCGTCAAGCTGTTAGAAGCTTTGAAGTATATTCATCCTGACCATGATTTAGTAGAAAAACTGCGCAGCAAGAAGGATCTCTTACCTCAAGAATTCACTCAAATGGAGCAAGCAAGGCATGGGAAAGTGCATCGCGATATAAAGCCTGAAAATATCATTTTGACGGATGTGAGAGGCCCTGTGTTAATAGATTTCAATATATCAGTTGCTGCCAACCAAGAAGTGAGGACTGTGTCACATACTCCAGGCTATTTACCTCCTGACTTTGTAGTGGGTCCATGGACCCAGGATATAGATCTTTATCAATTGGGATTGACCTTGGCACAAGCAGCTACAGGTATGGATATTAGCTTGAGTCAAGCCGGAGAGTATGATTCGGAAATTATTCAAAATTTGTCTGAGCAAGTTAGAAACGACTTGCCAGAAAAGTTGGCGCAGGGGATCTTGAAGTTGTTCGCAGAAAACAAGATGGATAGATTTCAATCTGCTGCTTCTGCACTGAAATTTATTCGTAATACTTAGGCGCTCCCCCTTGAATTAAATCTAAAGAAAATGAAGTGTCTACAGATAAAAGGATGATTTGGTTCATGCAAACCTATGCCTTCAGTCATGGTCTTCAAATCCCAGATGCCCTCATCACAGTCACAACCTTAGCTCTCAATATTCCTCTACTCAGCAAAAACCAGTGCGATTATCGTTTTATTGTCGGGCTCCCCTTGCTCCCCTTGCTCCCCTTGCTCCCCTTGCTCCCCTATCTCTAAAACTACTACTCCTCAGAGTGGCTCTAGCCATCATTCATCCCCATTAAATAAATCCTATGAAAACTATCGCTATCTATCACAACAAAGGCGGCGTCGGCAAAACTACCACCGCTGTTAATCTCGCCGCTGCTTTCCAAAACAAGGGCAAGCGCGTCCTCCTCATCGACATCGACGCCCAGGCTAACTCCACCTTCAGCACTGGGCTTATCAAATTCCAATTCGAGGAAGACGATGATCTCGTCAAGAGCAACGTTTTCCAACTACTCGAATCCGGCGAGTTCAATTTCATTCCCGAAATCGTCAGAAAGTCCAACGGCTTCAACACGCCCGAAATCGATGTAGTGCCAGCCCACATCTCCCTCATCGACAGTCAAGATCGCCTCACCAAGCTGGCCGCTAGCCGGTTTCGCCTCAACAGCAAACTTCAAAAAGTTGAAGACAGCTACGACATCACCATCATCGATGCCCCACCCTCCCGCGACATCTACGCCGAAATCGCTCTGATCGCCGCCGACTACCTCATCATCCCCTCCGACATGAAACCCTTCGCCAACCAGGGCCTCAACAACGTCAAAGCCTTCATCGGTGAAATTAACGAAACCCGCGCCAACATCGGCAAAGCCCCCCTAGAGGTGTTAGGGGTGCTAGCCTCCAAAATTTTGACCAACAACCAATACCTTAAGTTCGTCTTCCCCCGGCAAAAAGAAGCCGTCACCCAACGCTACGGCTTCCCCACCCTAGAGACCGTCATCTACGAGCGAGTAGCCCTCTCCAACTGCGTTAACAAAACCATCCCCGTCGGTATGATGGAAATCCCCGATCCAAAGTCCATCTTTGAGTTCGATCGCGACTGCGACTCCGTTAAAGAGTTCAGAAACCTCTCCTACGAAGTCATGACCAAAATCGGAGCCTAATCCATGACCGAATACTACCTAGTCGATGTCAAAAGCATCACATCCACCACACCGCGATCCAACTTCAAAGTAGACCAGCTAGAAACCCTCGCCCAAAGTATTCTATCCACCGGGGCCTTGCTCTCTCCCCTCCTGCTCAAACAAACAGGGGCCGAAACCTACGAAGTCCTAGCCGGAGACCTGAAGTACTACGCCGCCGTTCGCGCTAAAGAACTCGACCCCCGCAAAGGCGAAATGATCAACGCCTTTGTTATCTCTCCCAAACAGCAGGAGGCAGCAGTCGAGCAGGCCGCCCTCCTCAGTCCAACACCACAGCCCACGGCAACCTCAGATCAGCCAACCCCAGCAGCAACCCCCGCCCCCGCTGGCGAATCTGACCTCCGCATCACCAACCTAGAATCCCGCCTAGATGAAGCCATCCGCGACCTTAAGCACTCCCAAGATCGCGCAATCAACCGCCTAGAGCAAACCGTCAACGACCTCAAAGCCCAGCTCCCCCAACGGGTAGAACCCCTCGACGCCTTCAACAACCTCAGCCTGCCCGAACTAGCCCAAAAGCTGGCCTCCGCCAACGTGCGCGGCAAAACCGCCGAACGAATGCTCAAAAGCATCGAAAAAGAACGGAAGAAGACCAAATTCAAATCCTTCACCGACATCGTCGAACGAGTCGATGGCCTCGGCGACAAACGAATGCTCGCCATCATCGATACCTGGAGCGGCATGTACTAATTCATGGCCAAATCATGGGTAGTACTAGGTAATGCGTGCTGTAATTGAAAAAATACTCATCATCTTAAAGAGAGGTGCATTTTTGAGAAAATTTAGAAAAGAATCGAAGCATTCAATTGAATCTTTTACGCAAGGAGGCTATCGAAAAATAGAGCTATTTTTTACTGGGTTCTTTTTAGTAAAGGGCTTTCCTAGCTTCGCAGAATCATATACTTTAGCGAGCCAGACATTTCAATACTCACTAAGGACGGCTCTTTCCATCATCACCCAGTCTTTCATGGGTGTTTTTTTATTCCTGAAATACTTCGTTCCAAATTTTGACTTCCTATCAGATGTTATAGCTTTTCAGGGGGCAGTTGTTGCTATAGCTTATCCATTGAGCTTAGAGATCGTCTCCAGAATTTCTGAAAGATATCACTCAGGTGTCATTATCAAGAAATTCAACAAAGAGTGGCAAGTAAGGACACTACCCTATTTACTTATTTCTAGCGTTATTATTGCAACTCTCCTGAAATTCTTCTCGTCGAGCAATTCAGACGAAGTTGAACCCCCTCTAGCTAGGGCATTAGCATGGCTTGTTATCACGCTCTTTATCACAAGCACAATACTTTTAATTTCCTTCTTTTTGGTATTGAGAAGATATGCAGTCGACACAGAATTGTTAGTTGCTCAACTGTTGGCTGACATGCAAGGTCTAATCAAACTTAATTCAACAGATAAAATAAAGCCTGAGGTCCTTATTGAAAAGCAAAACAAACTTATTTCAGCTTTTGAAGGGGTTGGCGATATTTTGTCTTATGAAGTTAGGAATAGAAGGAGCGACAAGTATCTCACTCAGACACTTAGAGAGATGCGTATAGTCATCAAAGACTTTCTTGACTTGAAATTCAGCCATCCCGAAGAGTTTGAGAAATTACTACTTCCTCCTGATTTCCATGAAGAATATCAAGATATAGATAGAGATACCCAATTCCTAATCAATCTTAAGCCAGAAAAATATTTTATTACTTTTACTTTGGCAATAAGCCAATTTTCAAGAATTCATGAGGTTGCTGCCGAAGCCAAAAATTTGGAAATAGGAAACTTTGCGCTTGTGAACTTTGTAAAGCTTCTACGCGACATGTCTCAGAAGCCTGGAAATGAATTATTTGTCAAGCAAGTACTAAACAGCTTTTCGCTGATTCAGAGGAAGGCTATTTCTGCAAAAGACACTATGTCGGCTAATACTGCGTCTATCGGGTGGTATGCAAATATTGTATTTGACGCTACTGCTGATAGTTTTGAACTTTCCTATCTTGATCTATTCAACGAGTACTTCTTTCGTAGTGCTCAATTTTTAATATCAAAAGGGGCAACGGAAATTTACGAAAGACTGATTTCCAATCTGACAAATGGCATTCATCTTCCTTCAGGAAAGCTTGTATCTCCTGCTGACTATAAAGACATGCTTGAAGTAAAACTTGTCGAAGATTATTCAAGAGCAAATGCTAAGTATTTGCTAGAGCAGAGATTCGATGAGCTTGAATCTTTTTATGAAAAAGCTATGTCGCCTAAGGATTACATTGAATTTTTGGATAAGATGGAACCTATTTCTAATATTGAAGAAATAAGAAGCCTCTGTCACAAAGATGAAGTGATAGGTGACATGCCAAACCAAGTCAGGAAAGACTTAACCAACTTAATTAAGAAAAAGAATTTAGATAGCTTATTGATTGCATTCGGTGCTTATTGTTTATTCAAACAAAGATATGACTATATTAAGCATATGTGGGAGTTTAATCAACCTCCTGACTCAGATGCTATGTGGCTTAATCATAGTATTGTGCCTCTAACTCTTGAAGGTGTAATCGCTCAATATTCGAGACGGGATTATTTCGAGTCTAAATTCTCGATCTACTGGGATGATCATCATGGGGCAAGAATCTATTTTGACAAGTATTTTTTATTACTTCTAATGAAAGCGCTTCAGGTAAAGGGCCAAACTCGTGAGATATTGCAACAACGTATAGAAACCTTCCGCATCCCTGCCAAAACCGATATTCATTTTCTTAGTAGTTTAAACGACTCTATAGATCGCTATGTTATATTAGGCAGCCAGATCTACCAAGACCAATCTATGGCTGAAAACGTTGGATTTGATTTAACCCAATCAGAGCTGTGGTTTGACTTTGGTTTCGATCTATTTATGAAAACTCTAAAGTCAAAAATAGAAATTCATCTCAACCAATTGCTGAAAACAAAGACTATTAGCAAAACTAGGATTCAGGAATTCAGGAACAACTTTAAAAAATCATTTGAAAAGGCCGTCAAAATACGTAAAATATTCGTTAATTACGATCTTTTTGAAGATAGAAGTCAATCAGAGTCTGACGAGCTTAAAGAGCAATTCGCATCCGGGAGCATCTTGGATAAGGCAGCTTTTTTTGAGGACTGGCATTCGCACTATATTCAAGTGGGTGAGACTTACGGTCGTCAATATGCTGTTGATGAAGACTCCAATCTTCTAGAGACGCTGATAAATTGGAGTATGCCAGTTGACCACGAGAACTTTTCCGATACTCTAGAAATGTTTGAAGAGGATATAGATAATGTCTTCATCCTCGCTATAAATTCCAGTTTGAATAACTTTTTTAGAAAGCATAGCGAGTTTAAGTCCAAATGGACAAATCAAAATCTTGTTTCTGAAAATGATCTTCAAAGTTTGGCTGGCTGGCTAGAGTTTACTGGTTTTGATATACCAATATATGAGATCTATTGTGAGCCAAGGGAAAAATTTATTCTAGTCTTAAATAGAAAAAAGCTAGGACGACTAATACAATATTTACCTAAAAAGGGTTGGCGAGCTAAATCCAGAAACGATTCTGAAGCTATGACTGGCAACTTTTATCTTGGGATTGATTCATTCTCTGAAGATCCAACTTTGATGAACTCCTTTTTAAAGGAACCGCCAGACTGGCTCAGTGAATATGAGGGTGAGACAAGTCAAAGAGAATTCCTAGAAACCCAGGCATTGTTAGAAATAAGTGAGAGCTTTGAGATGGTTAAAGCAGAAGATTTCCAAGGCTATGTTACGAGAATTTCATCAGCATCAGATGAAATTCCCTTGCAATAAAATATTGAAAACGCCTAACGAGCCGGCGTATTTTTATGCGCTTTTGGAGTATTTTTTCATCTTGTCTCAATTGTCTTCAATAGCACAATGAAAAATCTTCATGAAGTTCTCTCAACTTGCCGAAGGTTACCTAAGTAGACTGGGCAAAATTACTGATAGCTGAATAATTTTCCTGAGATTGGCGCCTCCAACTCATCAGCTCACCAAGCCCTATCATTCTGGACTGCCGTGACTACCTGGGCCATCTCCGTAGCCGATACCTTCTTCAACGAGCTTCTGAACCTGCCTCAGGCCGTTCAGAAAAAAGTCAGTAAAGTCGTTAAAACCCTTGAGCTAGACCCTATCTCAGCTCAGGGTGACGCCAAGAAGCTTAAAGGCTACACCAACAACGTGTATCGCGTGCGCCTGGGCGACTACCGGCTGTTCTATAGCTTTGGCCAAGGCTGGGTCAAACTCCTTAGCATCCGCAAGCGCGACGAGCGCACTTACGAAATCGAAATCCCTGACTTCGATGCCCCTTCCCCGCCACCCAGCGACAACATTCTCACCCCCCAGCCCATTGCAGGCGACCCCGCCCCCCCGCCCTCAACCTCCAAGGGCGGTGTAGATGTTGGGTCAGAGAGCAGTTCTACCACTGGTCAAATCACCACATCCTTGCCGGTAGCGCTCACCGAGTCGCTCTTGCAGCAGTGGCAAATTCCGGCTATCCACTGGCCAGATGTGCTCAAAGTCAGCAACGCCGAAGGCATTCTAGAGCTGCCCATCTCTGAGAACCTCATCAGCCGCATTATTGATAACCTCTACCCCCGCCCCATAGAAGAGATCTCGGCCCAGCGAGAGTACATTCTCCAGCAACCCGAAGACCTCGATCGCTTTGTAGAAGGCAACCTCAGCGCCTTTCTGCTCAAGCTCGACCCCGAGCAAGAAGCTCTGCGAGACTTTGGCAAACAAGGCCCTGTGTTGGTCAAGGGCGGCCCAGGCACTGGCAAATCTACTTTGGCCCTTTACCGAGTCGAAACGCTGCTGAGCCAGGGATACAAGCCGATTCTCTTCACCACCTACACCAAAGCCTTGGTGGCCTACTCCGAGCAACTGCTCACCCAACTGCTAAAGCAGCCCCCCGAAAAAGCTGGCGTCAAAGTCAGCACGGTGGATGGTCTGGTCTATCGGCAGTACATCACCACCTACGGTAAACCCAAGCTAGTCCAAGACTACCAAAGCCAAAACCTGCTAGAAGAAGCCATCAAAACAGTCCCTATGCCCGGCAGCAATGCCTTTGACCGGCAGGTGAGGCAGCAGACCCTACAGCGTTTAGGCGTCCCCTATCTGCTCCAAGAATTTGACGCCGTCATTGAGGGCTGGGGTATCGATACCCTCGAAGCCTACCTGGCCCATGAGCGCCGAGGTCGCGGCATTCCCCTCAAGGCTCCTGTGCGAGAAGCCCTCTGGGCCACCTATCAGCGCTGGCGGCAACTTATGGCGCAGACCGGGCTGATCACCTGGGCTCAAATGCGAATGCAGGCTCTAGATGTCGTCCTCAAACTAGACCAGAAACCCTATCAAGCCGTGGTCATTGATGAAGCTCAAGACTTGTCCCCAGTTTCCCTACGTTTTCTTCTAGGGCTAGTGCCGACATTAGAAGGGGTCTACCTTACCGCTGATGCCTCGCAATCCCTCTACCAACGAGGCTTTAGCTGGAAGCAAATTCACCAAGACCTGCGGGTTACAGGCCGAACGCTGTTGCTCAAACGCAACTATCGCAACACAGCCCAAATCACGGCAGCCTGTACCGTCATTCTCCAGGGTACCGATGCAGGCGATGCCGAGTGCTTGGTGCAAGAGCCCTCACCTCACCAAGGTGATATTCCAACCGTGCTCATGACCGACAGTGCCGATCAAACGGCCCAATTAGTCCGAGACTTTTTCATTCAAGCAGCCAAGACCTACCGCATTCCGCTCCACGGCGGGGCGGTGCTTTGCCCCAGCAACCAGATGGGCGAAGACATTGCCGAGAGACTGTCGAGCCTGGGCCTCAAAACCCAGTTCTTTCAGGGCAATCAGCTCGATCTCAATGCCACCTGTGTCAAAGTGATCACCCTGCATTCTGCCAAGGGTTTAGAGTTTCCTTTTGTCGCCGTGATTGGTCTACAAGAGGGACGCTTGCCCAAACTCGACCCCAACCTTCCTGAAGAAGAAAGCCCGGCTGCGATCGATGAACAACGTCGACTGTTCTACGTGGGATGTTCCAGAGCCATGCGAGCACTGACCGTAATTGGCTCCCGCTCTAGCCCATCCATGCTGCTCGAATCCCTCACTGCACCCTCCTGGCAAAGATAGGCAAGGTTATGAAACTACCCGTCAAACTTCAAGACCTGCTTCAGCAAGGGGATGAATTCATTGCCTCCATCGGTCAACTGATGGCCATGGGCAATGTTTGGATCGATTGCTCTGGGGTAGCCACAGCCCCCGACGACAAGCTCGATCTTTTGCTGTCAGTAGCCCCCTCAAGCTGGGACTTACTAGAGTTCTCTGAGGTGATCGACTCCAGCACTCTGACAGAGACTTTTGCTGAGCAGCTCATTGCGAGAATTAACTTTCGACTGGGGCGTGTCTCTGCCCCTACCGCCCTGGCCCTACCAGAAGACGATCCAGAGCCTCATACTCCCCTCGACATCTTTAACCTGCGGGACGAGGTCATCGGCGACTACCGCACCTACATTGAAAGCTTTCTCAAAATTCGCGACGGCAAAGTTAAGTCCTTCGTTGATCAAGAGCTAGAAAAAGGCGAACTTTGGCCCGACCCATTGGTACAGCTCAACCCCTCCTACAAACCTGGAGCCTATATTGGGCCATTAGTCGAGCAAGGTGTCTTGCATCCAGACTGTGCTCGGTACTTCCCTGCCTACGTCTCCCAATACCCCTTTAGGTACCACCAAGAGCAGGCCTTTCGCATTGCCCGCCAAGAGCAGCCCTATGTCTTGACCACAGGCACCGGGTCTGGCAAAAGCATGACCTACGTTGTGCCCATCATCGACGATCTATTGCGCAATCCAGGCATTCAGGGAGTGCGGGCCATTTTGGTCTACCCCATGAATGCTCTGATTAACTCCCAAAAGAAAGAGTTCGATAAATTCCTGGATCAGGTACCAGGCTCTCCCATTCGCGTAGAGCAATACACCGGCCAGGAAAGCCTGACCAAAAAGACCGACATTCAAAACAATCCGCCCCAAATCATCCTCACCAACTACGTGATGCTGGAGCTAATGCTCAGCCGCACCCACGAAGAAAAGCTAGTAGCCTCCAGCGACTTGAAGTTTCTCGTGCTTGATGAGTTGCACACCTATCGGGGGCGGCAGGGGGCCGATGTTGCCATTCTGGTGCGTAAACTGCGCCAGCGCTGCGGCCAAAACTTCCTGTGCATTGGCACCAGCGCCACCATGTCCACCGAGGGCAACCGCGATGATCGTAGACAAACCGTTGCTGAGGTCGCTAGTAAGCTCTTTGGCACCGAAGTCAAAGCCAAGCATGTGATCGATGAAACCCTAGAGCGTTCGATTAAACAGCCAGAGCCAACTCCTGACGAATTGAAGACAGCCCTTGCGCAGCCCCTGCCTAGCGAAGACGAGCAGTCCTTAGCCACATTTCAAGCTCATCCCCTTGCCGCCTGGATGGAATTAGCCTTTGGTCTGAAAGACGAAGAGGGTCACCTGGTCCGGCGCACCCCGATCGCGCTTTCTACTGGGTCACAACAGCTCTCAGAGTTAACTCAGACGCCTCTGGAGCTATGCCAGGCTACACTCCGGCAAATGTTTCTCTGGGGCAGCAAAACCAAAGGCTTAGCCTTTAGATTGCACCAGTTCATCTCCCAAGGCGGAAGCGTTTATGCGACAGCAGAACCCGCAAAAAGTCGAGAATTAACGCTAGAAGGTCAGTACGCCACCACAGAAGACCGACTACTTTACCCCCTAGTGTTTTGTCGGGAATGCGGGCAGGACTACTACATGGTGTTCTACAACCGCGATCGCGACGAGATCCAGCCTCTTCTGCCCACTCAGCTCGATTTCAATCCCGATGAGTCAGTCATTCAGGAAGGCTACCTCACCCTCAACGAGCCAGGGCTATGGAACGAAAGCGAGGCTGATCGCCTGCCAGATACCTGGTTCCGGGAAACTAAGCGGGAAGGGCGGGTGCCGAAAAAAGAGTACGCCCAATTCATCCCTCAACGTCTGCGGGTGCTACCCAATGGCCGAGTTACCCATTCGTTATTGGACGGGACCGAATTTTGGTTCTCTCCCAAACCCTTTAGCGTTTGCCTCAATTGCGGGATCGTCCACGATCGCCGCAAGAGCGAATTTACCAAGCTTTCTCGCCTCAGCAGTGAAGGCCGCAGCACCACCACGACCCTGTTATGCTTATCCACTGTAAACCGGCTGAAAAGCAGCAATGCGGTAGAACCTACCGCCCAAAAGGTGCTCAGCTTCACCGATAACCGTCAGGATGCTTCGCTCCAGGCCGGGCACTTTAACGACTTTGTACAAACCAGCCTGCTGCGAGCAGCGCTGAATCGTGCCCTCAACGCCAAATCATCCCTCACCCATGCCGACTTAGTGCGGTGTGTCGTCGAGCAGATGAACCTGGCCCAGACCGTCTATGCCAAGCAACCCGCCGAATTTGATGGCCCCGGCAAGCGCCGCAATGAGCGAGCCTTTCAGAAGCTGGTGGAATACCGGCTCTACGAAGATTTGAGAAAGGGTTGGCGGTTTGTGCAGCCTAATTTAGAGCAGTGCGGTCTGCTAGCGATTGAATACGATGGCATTGAGGAAGTTTGCTCCTCCAACAGTCTATGGGAGAAATACCCTCACCGCATTTTGTTGCAGGCTACGGCTCAACAGCGCTGTGAGGTAGTGAAAGCGTTTTTAGATCAACTCCGCAAAGATTTGGTGCTCGATGCCGATCTGCTTCAGCCTGAGAATGTAGAGCAGCTTCTCAGGGAAGTGAATCAAGCGATCGCCGATCCCTGGTCGTTTGATGTGTACGAAAAGCTCCATGAAGCTCGATGGGCTTTATGGAGCCAAAACGATCAAGGCAAGGCCCAGGTGAAACTCACCGCCCGCAGCAAAATAGGCCGTTTTCTGCGGTCTGAGCGAGCTTGGCCTTGGCTGAACCAACCGATTTCCGAGGCTGACTATGGCGAGCTGGTTCGAGCGTTTGTAGGGGCTCTAGCCGACGCAGGCTTTTTGCTCCAGGAACAGGACAAAATTCAACTACGGGTAGATTCTCTGAAATGGGTCGCCCAAAAAGCAAGCCATATCCCTCCAGACCCCATGACCGCCAAACGGCTTCAAGGAAGTGAGGTGGCCTTCAGCGAGGTAAATCAGTTCTTCCAAACCTTTTACGAACAAAGCAGCTCAGGCATCCATAACCTGGAGGGCCGAGAACATACCGGCCAGGTCAAAAACGAAAAACGCCAGGAGCGTGAGGCGAAATTTAGAGACGGCAAACTCGCTACTCTATTCTGTTCTCCCACCATGGAGCTAGGTATCGATATTTCCGATTTGAACATTGTTCACATGCGGAACGTCCCTCCTAGCCCAGCAAACTATGCCCAGCGGAGTGGTCGAGCTGGTAGAAGTGGGCAGGCTGCTTTAGTCATCACCTATGCCTCCATCGGCAGTGGCCATGACCAATATTTCTTCAAACGACAAGACCAAATGGTGGCTGGAGTCGTTGTACCCCCCAAACTAGAGTTGGGCAATCAAGATCTCATACGCGCCCACATTCATTCCATCTGGTTAGCCCATACGGGGCTATCTTTGGAAAATTCTATGAACCAACTGCTTGATTTGGAGCAAGAAAGTTATCCCCTCAAAGAAAGCATCCGCAACCAACTGCTCCGCGCATCAGAAGGTCTAGAGGGGTGCCTGACGGCAGCCCAAGCTATCTTGCAAGATGGGATTTGCCAAAACGACTTAACTCAGACTGCCTGGTACAGCGAAGATTGGTTGCGCTACGTGCTGGAGACAGCACTCAATAGCTTTGACAGGGCGTGCGATCGCTGGCGAGCCCTTTATAGGGACGCCGTGGCTCAGCTAGAAACCGCTCGCCAAGTTATTGACCGCTCGGCCAGAGGAAATGTGACCCATGAAGAACGGAAAAATGCCGAGGCTCTGGAGCGCGAAGCCCGAAGACAGATAGACCTGTTGGTTGGCCAGGTGAAACCCGGCAGTGGTCAGACCCAATTTGAGTTTTATCCCTATCGCTACTTTGCCTCTGAGGGGTTTTTGCCGGGCTATAATTTCCCCCGCTTGCCCGTGCGCACTTATATTCAAGCTGGAGACGATGGCGAATTCATCTCCCGCCCGAGGGTTGTAGCCATTCGTGAATTTGCCCCAGGCAACATCGTTTACTACGAAGGCAGTAAGTTTCAGATTTCTAAAACCCGCACCCCGGTGGGAGGCATAGAAGCCGCCTATCAGCGGGTGGCGCTATGCCCGACCTGTGGTTATTTCCACGATGGTGACAACTCCTTACGAGAATTCTGTGAAAACTGTGGCGCTCAGCTCAAGGCTGATAATCGAGGCAACCCGTCGAAACTTAACCGCTTGCTTACCATGGAAACCATGCTGACCCGGCGACGAGAGCGCATTACCTGCGATGAAGAAGAACGACTCAAGTATGGTTACAACGTCACTACCCACTTCCGCTATAGCGAGGGGCGAACAGTCGTAGCTACCGTTGAAGCCGAAGATGGTACTTCATTACTCAAGCTCACCTTTGGGGAAACAGCCAAACTGTGGCGCATTAACCGAGGTTTATCTCGAAACCGCCAGGAGGTTGGCTTTAAGTTAAATACGGCTACGGGTCTATGGGGCGAGATCAAACAGGAGAAAGACCAACTCGTTCCAGACACTCTCCACTCTGAGGTACACCTAGTTGTAGACGATACCTGTAACGTCATGATGGTAGAGCCTTGCCAAGTTCCTGCTGACAACTCAGAAGCGTTTTTAGCCAGTTTCCAATACGCATTACAGAGAGCTGTGCAAGCAGCCTACAAGCTTGAGGATGATGAGCTAGCCTCTGAGCGACTGGGTCAAGGCCACCATATCTTATTCTGGGAAGCCTCAGAGGGTGGAGCTGGGGTACTCTCACAGATTCTGGAAGACCCTAAATCATTTCAACGGTTAGCTGCCGAAGCTTTGGATATTTGTCACTTTAACCATGAGAAAGAAAGCTGCACCCAAGCCTGCTACGAATGCTTATTGTCCTATCGCAACCAATTTGACCATCCACTCCTAAACCGGCATCTGATCCGTCCTTGGCTAGACCAACTTGCCGCCAGCAACGTTTGCCTCCATGTAGATAGTGGTAAGCGAGATGAGCATTATGCATGGCTTAGAGCCCAAACAGATCCTAGCTCTGATTTAGAACGCCAAGTGTTAGATGCAATTTATAAGCAAGGTCTTAAGCTACCTGATAACGCCCAAACCCTCATTGAAGTCGCTAGCTGTAAGCCCGACTTTCTCTACACAGCAGAGAAAATCGCCATCTTCTGTGATGGATCTGTGCATGACCATCCAGATCAACGGGAGCAGGACCAGATTGATCGAGACAACTTAAGGTATAGCGCTGGCTACTCTGTCCTAGTGCTCCGCTATGACCAAGACTGGCGCAGTCAGCTCTCGATTCTTTCCAGCCTGCTCTCCTAAGCAGTCTGTTAACGCCTATTAGATAGGCTCAAGATGATTGGGTCTTCCACCAGTTTTTAGCCTTCTCGGTTCTCTCACGGCTGGTCAACTGGCTGTAGGTTCTGTCAGCCTCCCGAACTGAATGCCCCATCATCTCCGCTAACGCCTCATCCTGGTCACGGCTGCCATATTTTCGCTGCCAGGTGATTGCAATTCGTCGAAAATCGTGGGGTGAAGTCCGCTTTGGCTCACCATACAGAATGCCCGTTACCTTGTACATAGTACGAGTGACTAGATCGCTAATCCTAGTACCCAAATGCGGGCTCCCAAGATTCTCAAGTAGTTGAGGTGAAATTTGAAAAAAAACAAGTTGATGTGCCTTTGTAGCCTTAGGTCTCCACACATTTATCCACTCATCTAAATCAGCCGTCAAGTGAGAGGGTAAGGTAAATTCCCTTTCTTTGCCGGTCTTACTCCCGGTCTTATGGTCTTCAGGACCGAGTCGCACCACATAGCCATCCTCCTCCCGAAATAAGGTTCTGCCTATCTCTAGTTCCCTCAGTTCCCGCTGACGAATTGGGCAGTATGTCAGAATTGCGATAAGCAAGTATCGCTGCCAACTCTGCATAATTGCTAGATCAGATCGCTTCCCTCCAGCAACATTACGCTTGCCCTCTCCCCTAATCATGCGTGACAGTTGGGGAGCACAGCACCTTCTTAAATAGTTCACCACTTCAATACATTGTTCGAGTGTGATCAATTTTTCAGCCAGCACCTCCTTAGAAATAGTGCGCTTGGGTTCTCTTTCGCGTTTATGGGCAATTTGAATCATCAAAGCGCGAATATCCTCGATTTCTTCTATATCTCGGTATTTAGCTTGTTTCGAGCGTTTATAGTATTGCCACTTTGAAACATTTAATGCCGCAGCACTAGTAACAATGGCCCAGCCATAGCTATTTTTACGTTCATTGATTCCCCAGGCTATAAAGTCATCTAACCAATCTCGGTCAGCCATCATTTCCAACCTAAGTTCATCTAAAGGAAGGCCTTTAACCTTATGAAGCCACCCACCGAAAAGTCGGATGGAAAGCTCATAAGACCTATAAGTAACCTCTCTTAAGGGGCGATCTTGGCGTTTAGGAATTTCTGGTGCTGTCAAAAAATTATGGAATTGCTCTATCTGCTTGACCAGAGTCGAGTTGAGTTCATGAGCTTTAAGGCTATGAGGATTAGCGGCTCGTGGTCGTCCCTTGCCCCTTCGATCTTTTTTAAGACTATAGCCAGTTCTTAATCGAGGAGCGAGCTGACCGTCATAGGTACCAGCGGCATCATGGTACCAAGCTTGATCTTGCGCCCAGCTTAGGAATCGGCTAAGTACTGACTTGTAATTAGCAAGCGTTCCTTTACTCACATCAGCAGCAGTTTTCAGTAAGTGAGACTCCACATTCTTGAAGTCGCGGAACTTCAGTGACTTTAGGGAATCAACTAAATTTTTCTCTTGCTTCAAAGACAAAGGAGATAAGCCATAATTCGGCAAGATATATTTCCGAAGAACAGTCTTTAGGTTGCCTACAAGTTTTGGATTACTTCTTGCAGGAGCTGAGCTATTGAATAGCTCCAGAACATCAAATAACGAAACAGGAACATAATAGGCCATTGTCTTGGAGTATTAAAAATGCAACTATAGCACCATTATAATGTTTATAAATTCGTTCAATAAATGCATATCTAATAATACCCAATACCTTTAGAATCCCTTTATAGCAGCACTTTCAGCCTCTGTCCATTGAAATGAGTTAGGATTTTAGGAGAATTAATCCTAGCGTTTTCTCGGGTTGCCGAGAACCCTTGATTAAAAATTGATTTGTTGATCGAGGGTGTTCTTGGAAATAAAAATGCCCACAGGCTTTGGCCTAGGGCGTGCGCGATTGAGAGCCTTGAATTTGAGTTTCACAACTCTGGCACCTGAATATGATCTGTCGGTTTAGCATAGACCCGATCGATCATCTGCGCAGAGTTGCCTACCCATTTAGCAATTTGAATGCTGGATATATCCGCGTCTCGACAAAGGCTACAAAACGTATGCCGAGTCTGATAGGGATTGCGGTACTCAATATCTAGCAAAGAAGCCATTACCTTGGCCCAGGCCCGGTTCGCGAAGTTGTGCCAGTCGATAAATTTGGATTCCCGACTGGGAAATACCAATGCTTCAGGATCAGCTAAAGCGGGCTTGATCGACTCCAGCAGCTCAGTTAACTGGGCATTGACCGGGAACTTCCTCAGCTTCTGAGTCTTGAGTCCTTCCTTAAGCACCAGTCTTCTACCGTCATAAATCACTGCCTGCCTAAAAGTGATGACTTTGGATCCAGTATGTTTCCACTGAAGTGCGATCGCTTCTGATGGACGACACCCGGTAAAAAACAAGAATTCCACGAGAGGGGCATAGTAGCCGTAATACCGATTTGCTTTGAAGGCAGCGATAATTTGATTCCGCTCATCGCGGGTGAAGGGATTGATCTCTTCCTCCTCTGTCCCAGCCTTTTTTACTTTGATATCAGCAGACATGCCATCAAACGGGTTCGAGCCGATGATATCTGACTTCTTGGCCCACCGGCAGCAGGCTCCCAAGTGCATTAAGACCCGCTTGGCGGAGTCAGCGGGCACATGAGTAGTAAACCAATCAAACACGGCTTGAGAGTCAGCCAGGTGCTTGTGAGGGCATCTTTCCAAATGGTTAGCCATCCACCCGTACATCCGAATTGTGGCAGGAGACTTGCCAGCTTTCCTAGCATCTACGTACTGCTGCCACAGCTCATTCAGCCTGGGTGTAGCTTTGGGTGTAATGTCCAGCGATGCGACACTCATTGCCGATTGAGGCTTGTACTTTGCCAGGGTGTGGTCAAAGTTGCTGGAAAGAATGTCTAACTCAATCTCTCTAGCCTTCATCTCAGCTAGCTTTTGCCCTTCTGGGCTATCGGGCAACCCTATGGAAATATAATGCCGTTCGCCAGCATGTCGAAATCGGAGCTGCAACCGGCCATTAGAGGCGATTACCGTAACAGTTCCTTTCGAAGCTTTGCCAGTGGGGGTTTTAGAGTACATAGGGCTACCTCGACAGTACGTTTGAATTACACCTGGTTTACACCCAATTTACACCCAAAAAGCCTGGAAGATACCCAAAAAAGTGATTGATTTAGAACAAAGGTACTTAGTCTTTGCAGGCTCGCTGACGACAAAAAACCCCTGAAACCTTTTGATTTCAGGGGTTTTGGGGATAAGCTGGTGACAAGATTCGAACTTGCGACCGGCTGATTACAAATCAGCTGCTCTACCAACTGAGCTACACCAGCAAAAGCATACACAGTATAGCAACGTTACCGGGTAGCTTTATAACCGAAAAGGTCCCTCTTTCTAAGACCTTACCTAATCAGCGGTTTCCAATTCGGGCGCGGGGGTCGCGGGGGCAACTGGGCCTTCGTCGTCTTTAAAGACAACTCGCAGCAGGGGCGGGGCCAAGAACGTGGTGAAAATGACCATGACAATAATGGCAGCATCCAGCGACTCGGTAAGCACGCCACTGGCAGCCCCTACGCCAGCAAACACCAGCCCCACTTCACCCCGAGGAATCATACCGACGCCAATGGCTAAGCGGTTAATGCCCGGCTGCCCGAAGACGGCTAAGCCAGTAATGACCTTACCGAGAACAGCGACCACCACTAGAAAAGAGGCAATCACTAATCCAGCCCGGTTTTCGGGGTTTAGAGGGTTGAGCACACTGATGTCGGTACGGGCCCCAACAACAATAAAGAAAATTGGCACCAGCATGTCGGCAATGGGGCTGATCTGCTCCTCAATCTCTTTGTGTTTGGAGGTTTCAGCCAAGATCAGGCCAGCGGCAAAGGCACCCAAAATGGCCTCTAGCTGAATGGCCGCAGCAATGTAAGACAGCACAAAGGCAAAGATCAGGGCACTGATAATAACCTGCCCTCGGGTGCGCATCTGATTCACCACCATGACAAAGTAGGGGCTGAGTAGGCGGCCAATAAAGATAGACCCCACCAAAAACGTAGCGGCTCCAGCAACTAGGTAAGCCACGTTGAGAATTTCAATTTCGCCGGTTTTGGCGAGACTAGCCACTACGGCTAGCACAATAATGCCCAGCACGTCGTCGAGTACGGCAGCTCCAATAATGATTTGGCCTTCCCTAGAGCTGAGTTGCTGCATTTCGGCCAGCACCTTGGCAGTAATGCCAATGCTGGTAGCGGTGAGCGCCGCTCCGGCAAACACGGCTGGAATGGTGTCGATACCAAAAAACAAAATTAGCCCAGCGGTACCAGCGGCAAAGGGGGCTACTACCCCAACAACGGCTACCACCGCCGCCTGAGGGCCAACGCGAATGAGTTCCTTGAGGTCTGACTCCAAACCAATTTCAAATAGTAAAACGATCACCCCTAGCTCAGCCAGGACAGAGATGACCTCACTTTCGCCTTGAAAGACCCGCAGCAGATCGCCTGGGGCTTGGCCTGTGGTCATGCCGACTAGGTTCATGAGCAGCGACTGCACTTCACCGCCGCTGGCGGGAAACACAATCAGGTGCAGAGCCGAGACGCCGACGATGACGCCCCCGATTAGCTCTCCTAAAACGGCGGGTAGGTTAACGCGGGCGCACAGCTCACCACCAATCTTGGCCGCGAGGTAGACCACAACTAGACTTAGCAATACACTGGCGAGCACCAGGGGCTCTACCTCCGCCTCTGACAACTCTGCCAGCCAGGGGCTGAGCGCAGGTTTTATCTGAAAAAAGTCGGTGGGAATATTGCTAATCAAGCCGCTGCCGATGAGGCCACTCATCCAATTTGCCATGCAGACCGCTACAACTCGTCCCGTCCAATGTACATGAAATTACTTCTGCTGAAGAGTTAACAGGGAGCGTTCCAACGGCTGCTCTGGCGAAGGCAATCGGTCTTAGGGAAAGACCCGGTGGGCCAATGCGGGCATTTGGCGGCGCACCTGGGAAATGCGATCGGGGTTGATTTCGGCGATCGCAATCCCCTTATCGATGCCAGCATCGGCCAGCACCATGCCCCAGGGGTCAATAATCATGGCGTGTCCGTGGGACTGGCGGCGAGCGTTATGGAAGCCGGTTTGAGCCGGGGCAATCACATAGCAGGTGTTCTCGATGGCGCGGGCTTGCAGCAGAATTTGCCAATGGTCTTTGCCGGTAAACTCGGTGAAGGCGGCGGGTACTACCAGCACTTCGGCTCCCTGCTGCGACAGGTGGCGATATAGCTCTGGAAAGCGGACGTCGTAGCACACCGATAGGCCCAAAATACCAAAGGGCTTGGACGGAAATACATCGGGCAGCAGGTGGCCCGAGATAACGGTGTTGGACTCGCAGTAGGTATTGCCGTCGGGCAGGTTGACGTCAAACAGGTGCACTTTTTCGTAGCGCAGCAGCTCTTGCCCCTCGGGGGAGACTAGCAGGGCGGTGTTAAAGACCTTGCCTTCTTTGGCGGGCACCGGATAGCCGCCGCCAATCAGCGTTACCTGGTAACGCTGGGCCATGGTTTTGAGAAACGCTTCGCTGGCCTGGCTAATGGTGTCGGCTTGGGCGATTTTTGCATCTTCGTCGCCCAGGAACGAAAAATTTTCGGGAAGGCTGACCAGTTCTGCCCCCTGACGTACTGCCAGGTCAATTAGCTCTTCGGCCTGGGCCAAATTTTTGGCCAAGTCTGGCACACTGGTCATCTGTACGGCGGCGGCCCGATACGCTCTCATAAATTACCTGGCTGGAGTTGAAGAAACTGGAACCGCTGAGTCCCATAGACTTCAATTTTATTCGCTCGGGGGAACGGTTTGCTCAGTTGCCCCAAAACAGCCGCGGAATTACTGAGAGTTACGGTTCAGTCATAACCGTGATGGTGAGGGACTCTGCTCCAGCGTTGAGGGTTACCGGGGCTTCGCTAGGGATGGTCGGGGGCTGGTTACGCTGCACATTGCGCAGGCTCTCTAGCAGCCAGGGCTGACTGTTGGCCTCGGGGGCCGCCAGGGCCAAAAACTGGCTGGCGTACACCACCTGAGCCATGGTCGGCGTTTTGCCCTGTGGGCTCCGGGGCAAGACCAGGGTGGCGCGATCGCTAACCAGTTCCACCGTCGCCAAGCCATCGGCAGATCGTCCCACAGTGCGAGCGTTGGGGCCGGGGGAAAAGGTGAAGGCGGGTTCGGCAGTGGCCAGGGCGGTTTGCAGATCGCTGGCAGCGGTGGAGACGCTGGGAGCAGGGCTCGCTTCGGCCAGGCGATCGCCCGCGATCGCCTGATTGCCTCGATACTCCTCTGCCTTAGCCTGGGCCTGGGCAGAGTTGGCATCGGTGGCTGGCACAGTCTCTAGGGCGGCGATCGCTTGCCCCCAGAGATCGCTCACCTGCTGCCAGTCGGTCTGGGTTTGGGCCGTCTGAGCTGCGACTGCGGCTTGCCAACCCAGGTCAGTGCCCTGCTGCCAGGGTGAGGAGGAATTGGTGAGGGTCAGCTCAGGGGCAGGGCCGCTGGCCATCGGTAGGTAAGACATGCCGATCAGGACGGCGGCGATCGCGCCCACGCCGCCAATACTCTTCACCAGAGACGACTTTGCCAGATTGGGCACCATAAAAACCTCAGCACTGCCGTAGGGTAGACCCTTAGTTTTTCAGCAGTACCGGGGTGTCAACCGGGAATTTTCAGGGGTTTCAGGTCTAGGGGACTGCCTAAAACCTGAAGCCGGCTCAGAGCAAACAGCTCAAATCACCTGATTTTTGGCTAAACAGCAGGTTTTCGCGGTAGTCTACCGGGCAGTCGATTACCGCCGGTACATCATCTTCCAGGGCCTGCTTCAACGTCGGAATAAAGTCCTCTGCCGACTCAATCCGGTAGCCCTTCAGCCCCATGGCCTCCGCCAGCTTGACAAAGTCGGGGTTGGTAAAGTGAATGTAGGTCGATTCACCGTAGTAGTTCATCTGCTTCCACTCGATCAGCCCATAGCCGCCGTCGTTAAAGATGATGGTGACAAAGGGCGTACCCACCCGCAGAGCGGTTTCTAGCTCCTGGCAGTTCATCATGAAACCGCCGTCGCCAGTCACCGCTACTACCTTGCGGTTGGGGTGCACTAACTTGGCCGCCAGCGCCCCTGGCAGGGCGATGCCCATAGCCGCGAAGCCGTTAGAGATTAAGCAGGTGTTGGGCCGCAGGCAGTGGTAGTTACGGGCCATCCACATTTTGTGGGCACCGACGTCCGAGATCACGATGTCTTCAGCGCCCAGCACCTGGCGCAGGTCGTAGATCAGCTTCTGGGGCTTGATTGGAAAACCGTAGTCGTCGGCATACTGCTCGTAGTCGGCCCGAATTTCGTCGCGAATTTTGAGGCTGTGGGGTTCGGGGCGACCCTGACGCTTCACCCGCTTGAGAATTTCTTCTAATGAGTCAGAGATGTCGCCAATGACTTCGACCTTGGGAATGTAGCTGCTGTCGACCTCAGCGTAGGTAAGGTTGATGTGCAGAATGGGCAGCGTGCCGTCGGGGTTCCACTTTTTGGGCGAATATTCGATCAAGTCGTAGCCCACGGCGATGATCAGATCGGTCTGCTCCATGGCGCAGGTGATGTAGTCGCGCTGCTGCAACCCAATCGCCCACAGTGCCAGCGGGTGGGTGTAGGGAATCACGCCCTTGCCCATGAAGGTGTTGGCGACGGGAATATTTAGCTGGGTGGCAAACTCCGTCAGGGCTTCGCTGGCGCTGGCGCGAATAGCGCCGTTGCCCACCAAAATCATTGGGTTAGTGGCTTGGGAAATTGCCACCGCTGCCTGCTGAATGCTCTGCAATGAGGCGTAGGTTTTTTCCTGGCCGTCTTTGCGCAGGGCGGCCCCAACCACCTCCATTTCGGCAATATTTTCGGGCAGATCGATGTGTACTGCGCCCGGTTTCTCGGCCTGGGCCAGCTTAAAAGCCTTGCGCACAATTTCGGGGGTAATGCTGGGCCGCACAATCTGGGCATTCCATTTAGTGACCGGGGCAAACATGGCCACCAAGTCGAGGTACTGGTGCGACTCAATGTGCATGCGATCGGTGCCCACCTGACCCGTAATCGCTACCAGCGGGGCGCGATCTAACGTTGCGTCGGCCACCCCGGTCATTAGGTTTGTCGCCCCTGGCCCCAGGGTCGAAAGGCACACCCCCGCCTTGCCCGTTAGCCGTCCGTAGACATCGGCCATGAAGGCTGCCCCCTGCTCGTGACGGGTGGTGATGAACTGAATGGAGGATCGCTTTAGGGCCTGGAGCAGCTGGAGGTTTTCCTCCCCTGGCAGACCGAAAATGTATTCGACGCCTTCGTTCTCAAGGCACTGGACAAGCAATTCGGCGGTATTCATAGCGTGGTTCGGGGGTGTAAATGATTGAGAAAAGGGGGGTGAATGGCAACCGATGGAACGGTTGTGGCAGGTAGAGATTGAGTAACCAGCGGGTTATTTAACCCACACAGTTTTGACGTTGACAAACTCGTGAATGCCATGGCGGCCTAGCTCACGCCCGTAGCCCGATCGCTTAATGCCGCCAAAGGGTAAACGCGGATCGGATTTAACCAGTCCATTAATAAAGACTGCCCCAGCCTCTAGCTCGGCCATCAACCGCTCCTGCTCGGCGGGGTCCTGGCTCCAGGCGCTAGCCCCCAGGCCAAAGGGAATGTCGTTGGCCCGCGCGATCGCCTCATCCAGGCTGGCCACCCGAAATACCAGGGCCACCGGGCCAAAGAACTCCTCCTGATCGGCGGGAGTGCCGGGCGGCAGAGCGGCGAGAATGGTGGGTGGAAACCAGTTGCCGTTTTGTAGATCGGCGGGCAGCTGGGACTTCAGCGCCGCAACATCGCCGCCAATCAGCGCGGTGCCTCCCTGGGCCAAGCAGGTGTTGACCTGCTGCTCTAGCTCGGCGGCAATGTCAGGGGTGGCCAAAGGGCCAACGGTAACGCCGTCATCTAAAGGATTGCCCACCACCAGGGCGGCGAATTTTTCGGTCATCCCCTGCTCAAAGCGCTCGGCGATCGCCTCGTGGACAATAAACCGCTTGGCGGCGATGCAGGACTGGCCGGTGTTAAGCATGCGGGCGGTGGCAGCGGTGGCGATCGCCGCCTCCAAGTCAGCACTGGGCATGACAATAAACGGGTCACTGCCGCCCAGTTCTAGCACCGTCTTTTTGATCTGCTGACCGCAGGCGGCAGCTAGGCTGGCCCCAGCGGGTTCGCTGCCGGTGAGGGTGGCGGCTTTGATGCGATCGTCGGTCACGAGTTTGGCAACGCGATCGCCCCCAATCAGCAGCGTTTGAAACGCGCCCTCAGGCAGCCCCGCCTTTTGAAAAATCTCCTCAATCGCCAGGGCGCATTGGGGCACGTTGGAGGCATGTTTGAGTAGCCCCACATTGCCCGCCATCAAGGCCGGAGCTGCAAAGCGAAACACCTGCCAAAACGGGAAATTCCAGGGCATCACCGCCAGTACCGGGCCGAGGGGCTGGTAGCGCACAAAGCTGCGGCTGGCGTCGGTGGTGACGGGCTCATCGGCCAAAAACTCAGCGCCGTGGTCGGCGTAGTAGCGGCAGACCAGAGCGCTTTTTTCGACTTCGGCGATCGCTCCCGCCAGCGGCTTGCCCATCTCCAGGGCCATGATTTTGGCGTAGGCGGCCTTATTGTCGTCGAGCACCTGGGCAGCCTGGTGCAGCCACCCGGCTCGCTGCTCAAAGGATGTGTGACGGTAGATAGTAAAAGTTTGGGTGGCCAGGGCGAGCTTGTGCTCAATTTCGGCCTCGCTCAAGGGTTCAAAACGCTTGAGCACCGCTCCGGTGGCGGGGTTAATACTGGCAATGGGCATGGTTTGACCTCCTGTTGGTCACTGAGGTCGGCGGTGGTGCTCTCGGTCGTTGCTATCACCACGGCTACCGCTAACCGCGGCGTCACTACCGCGATTGGCGCAGCGATCGGTCAAAATCGCAGGTAACCCAGCTGGGTCTAAATCTCGACAACCCAGACTAGTTGGCTCATGGAGTGTGTTAGCTCTTAAAACGAGCGTAGCTTGACCGCCAACTTATAAAACTAAGGCTCTTTATAACTGTGCCCTGAAGCACAAAGCCCTACTCCAACATCCTATTACTTCTGCACAAAACATAGTGTTATGTAACGATGACCAAACACCGCCTATTTTCAAGCCTTTTGGGCCTCGTCTGGGGTACTAGCTCTGAACCAAGGCCAGGGGTTAGTCAGCAGTGCCGTAGCCGCCTCACGGCCCAGGGGCTGAGAAAACAGATAGCCCTGACCGCGCTGACAGCCCATGGCCCGCAGTCGAGTGAGCTGGGTTTCGGTCTCAATGCCTTCGGCCACTAGATCCATATTCAGCTTTTGTCCCAGGGCAATAATGGTGTGCACGATCTCGCGATCGTCACCGCTTTGATCCATCCGACCGACAAAAGACTGGTCAATCTTGAGGGTGTCTGTCGGGAAACGATGTAGGTAGCTAAGCGACGAGTAGCCGGTGCCAAAGTCGTCGATGGCCAGCTTTAACCCCAACTGCTTCAGCCGATGCATCAGCTCCGTAGCCCCGTCCACGTCCCGCATGATCATGCTTTCAGTAATTTCGAGCTGCAACTGCTGGCCCGCCAGATTTAGCTCCCGCAGACAGCCCCCAAACCGATCCACCAGATCAACCTGGTGCAGCTGCCGCCGCGATAGGTTAATGCTCATGGTCAAAGGATGGTTGGGAAACTGCTGCTGCCAGTCTTTGAGCTGGGCGCAGGCGGCCCGAAAGATCCACTGGCCCAGGTGCACAATCAGCCCGGTTTCTTCAGTTACTTGAATAAACTGCCCCGGCGACACAAAACCCTCCTCAGGGCGGTACCACCGCACCAGTGCCTCAAAGCCCGTAATGCAACCGCTCTGCAGACAAACAATCGGCTGGTAGTGGAGCAAAAACTCGTTGTTCTCAAAGGCGCTGAGCAGGTGGCTCTCTAGCTCTAGGCGACGCACTGCCTCTTCGTGCATGGTGCTGGCAAACACTTCGTAGCGGTACTCATTTAGGGCCTTGGCCCGATACATAGCAGTGTGTGCGTCGCGTAGCAGGTCTTGGGGGCTGGGGGGATGTTCGCCATGGGCCATGGCAACTCCCATCGAGCTGGTCACCGAGAGCCGCCGCCGCGCGATCGAAAAGGGCTCCGATAGCTCGGTTTGCAGACGGTTGAGCCATTGGTCTACGGTGGGCTGGTCGTGCACCGGCAGCAGAAAGGCAAACTCATCACCCCCCACCCGCGACAGCTGAGCGGAGGCTGGCAAAAACTGTCGCAGTCGCTGACCTAGGGTTTGCAGCACGCGATCGCCCACGATGTGCCCAAAGGACTGGTTGATCAGCTTAAAGCGATCGATGTCTAAAAACACTACCGTCACCGCCGTGGCGGGTTTTTGCCCCAGCGCTCGCTGCACTTGCAGCAAAAACATGTCTCGTCCAGGCAGCAGGGTGAGCTGGTCGTAGCTGCTGCGGTACAGCACCTTTTGAGTTAGCACCAGCCCTAGGGCCAGCAAAAAGCCCGCCACGGGTTCTACCGTAGGTACCCACAGCATGTTGGCTAAGGCTAGGCCGCTCAGCCCCCAAATGCCTAAAATCATACTGCCGCTGAGCAACAGCAGCATGGGCGGTCGGCGCACCTGCCAGCCCATTACCCCAGCTGCTAGGGTCCAGCTCAGCAGCCAGACGAATTCGCCCCACTGGGGCAAAAACCAGTAGAGGGCGGGTTCGCCTGCGATCGCATCGAGCAGCTGACTAATGCTCTGGGCGTGCACCTCCACCCCAGCCATCACAAACTGAGCCTCATGCTCGTGGCTAAAGGGGGTATAAAACTCGTCCTTCAGGCTGGAGGCGGTGGAACCAATCAACACAATCTTGCCGCGCACCCAGTCGGGGGGCACGGCCCCGGCTAGCACCTGGGTAATAGTTAAAGTGGGCGCCGGTTCATAGGGGGTGCGATACTTCATCAGCACCTGAAAGCCCCGGCCGTCGATGTTGGCGTAGCCGCCATCCCTAGCTAACAGGGCCGGAAACTCAGCCTCCCCAATGCGCAGCAGATCGTTGCCTCGATCGACTTGAAATGCTAAATCGGCGTGGTAGGCCAGCACTACCCGCAGCGAAAATGAGTAGGCAGGATTGTCAGGGGTGGCTACGTACAGCAAATTGCGGCGCAGTACGCCGTCGGGGTCGATGGCCAAGTCATTAAATCCCACCTGGTCGGCGGGCCAGGCCGATGGAGCGGGCACTTCAATGCCGTTTCCCTGCTTGCCCACGTTAAAGATGCCGATTACCTTTGAGGAATCGGTAAAGGCCTGGGCCAGGGCCGCTTGACCTGGCATGTCCTGGGGGGTGTTGCGATACAGATCGAGCCCCACTACCGCCGGCTCGTAGCGCTGCACTTCGGCAATAATATCGGCCACCACCTGGTCAGATAGGGGCCAACCGTACACTTCTAGATCGGCCTCGGTCACTTCGACAATCAGCAGCCGCGGGTCTGAGGCCTGTTGAATCAATAGCCGAGTCAGCAGGTCAAAGCTAGAGGTTTCCAAGGATTCGAACAGCTGTAGCCGCTTGCCCGCCGACACCATTGTGAGGGCGAGCAGGCCAGAAACCAGCACAGCTCGACTGCCAAAATTGATGGGTTTAAAAAAACGGAAAGCCCACTGTTGGAGCTGCTGCCTAGATGGCCAGACCCAGAAATGCACCATGGATTAAACCGGCAACGGTAGGAGTGGCAATGGCAGGCATTGACCTCGTTATTCCCTGAATACAGAGATATACAGGGAATGACGGTGCTGTCCGGAAATCGCTGGGAGCCAGATTGGGCCCCCTTGCACCCCGTGAAATCGTTAGCCCGCTAGGCCACAGACTTAAGCCATAGTGTCATTGTGTTGGCCGTTAACCCAGTGGGTGCCGCCCCCCCGCCGCTGGCCTGGAAACTCGTCGCGGTTGCCGCTAGCCTGCTGCTCAGCCTCGAAACTAGGCCAGTGGAGAAGTAGCAAACTTAACACGCTCAATCCCACTAGCAGTGCGGCACCACTGGGCCAAATAAAGACTCGAATTAGTGTTGCCTTCATAGCTGGAATTGAACCTAAAATAGTGATGGAACCCCTGCTCTCCCGCTGGTGAAAGCTCGTCTTAACGAACGTTCTACGCTGCGGAGGGCATAGTGTGATTCTTCACTGGCAGGTTATATTCGATACCTGGAGTAATAGGCTTTTACTGAAGCTTTATGGAGGAGTAAAGCTCAGTCAGTTCAGCCCCAAACCCAAGGCTGTAATTGTGATGTCTGCAATCCCTGTTGATCGCTCTAACAGAGGAGCCTTAAAAACTTGTTAAGGGAAGGCCCTACCCAACCATTCCACGGATATGCTGAACGCAAGATACCTCCTAACTGCGTCTCCAGCCCCGTCTGACTCCCTCTGTTGGTGTCATTTTGATGGGGCTGCTACTTTGGGAAGCCACTTCGGAAAGCCATTGGGCTGATGGCAGAAATCCTGTTAGGTGAAGACTGGGTGCAATCTCCGAAGCAATCCGTTCTGGAATCGCACCTTGAAGGCATTTTTTGACTACGTTAAGTGACTCTACTCACGCTCTGCAGCGATCGCAGGGTTGTTCATCGTGCGCAGACTTGACCGTGAGCTTCTTCCTCCGTCTACAGGAAGAAATGCTTCTCTATCCGTAGTGATATTTTTGCCTACCCTAAAGAACGTTATCTATGTGTGATTGCAGATACAAATTTTAAGTGATAGGCTAAAAAAGCTAGTCGCAACCTTGCGAATAGGCCTTTTATGCCTTTTATGCCTTAAAAACCCAGTTTTTGCCTTAGTTGCTGAGCAAGCGCACATCTGAGGTGGCTGTTTATCTTACCCGTGGCTCAAGCTTGTGGCTGACTTCATCCTTGGGTGAAATCGGCGGGGCCGGAGGTGTCGCTTTCTGCACACGCATAAATGACGTTACTTGGACTTTTCTGGGCTGCGTTTCTACCGCATTATCTCAACCCGTTCAACCCATTTGCCCCTTTAGCGCTGCAAACGGTTAGCTCCAACGCAGTGGCTCACCGGCAGCGTCCGGCCAAGGTGAGCTTGAGCGCCTCGCCCTACTCTCCCTTGCATCTACAATCTGCTATTTACAAGCCTCTGCAGTTGTTTCCCCAGTTGGGTTGGCCGCAGACGGCGGCCGTAGATTGGCATCTCTGGAGAGCTACCGCCGCCGTGGCTGTAGTTGGCCAGGGAACAAATGCCCACATCAGCAGTGGGGCAACCCAAATAATGCCAACCCCGGTTGCCTGTGGCAAACTAGCTTCGACAAACGCTAGCGCCCCAACTAAAGGGTTTACTATTCGGGTCAAGAACGTAGCGATCGGGCAGGTGCCCTCTCGTCCGGCGGCGGACCAGGTTGCTCGCCAAATTCGCCAAGCGGTGCCTGAACTAGAGGCTAACCCCAACGGGCTGACCCCTAAATTGAGTGAGGCTCTGGCCGCTGCGCAGGTCGATGGCAAAACTGTGTTTGTGTTGCCTGGGGCAGGGGCAGCTCAGGCTAGTTCAGTCAAGGCATCCCACCCTAGCCAGACCGCTTTGCAGGCGACCGCATGGGTCAACAACCTGCGTCTGGCCTTTGGAGGGTCTCCTCTAGAGCCCAGCCAGGTACAGATGGTGGCCCACGGCCTGGGTGAGACCCGCAAGACGTTTAACGGCACAGCATCTTGGTACGGGCCTTACTTCCACGGGCGGCAGACCGCTACCGGTGAGACCTTCAACCAGCACGACCTGACGGCTGCCCACAAGACCTTGCCCTTTGGCACCTACCTCAAGGTGCGCAACCAGATCAACGGCAAGAGCGTGGTCGTACGCATCAACGATCGCGGTCCATACATCGGCGATCGCTCCCTCGATCTGTCCTATGCCGCTGCTCAGTGCCTGGGAGGCGACCATGTTGGGTTGATTCCCTATCAGGCGACGATTCTAGCGCCGGGAGTTCCCAATGCTTGGAGATCTGAGGTGGTAGCCACCCTACCCTAGAGATGTGGGCAATTGAGTCGGAGGTGGGCTTGAAGCGGGATCAAACCTACGTTAGGCTCGCCACTTAAGCAGCTGAGTTTTGACGGGGGTGGCAAACTCGCGGTCTTCCGTTTGGGAGCGCTGGTACTCTTTTTTGAGCTGGTAATACCACCGGGCTAGGGTGTCAGAGTCTTTGATCAGCCGTAATATAGTTTCGTGCTTGAGCCCCTCCTGCTGCTTGATCACCACATCGCGGTCTTGCCCCAAAAAGGAGCGAATCATCAGGGGTAGAATTGGCTTGATCAGGTTGCCCCAGGGAAGATCCCAGTACAGCTCAAAGGTGACGTCGGTTTGGTCGTCGGTGAGGGGGGTAACGGTGGTCAGGTTCACCACCCGGTGCTTTGAGGTGGTGGTTTCCTCAGTGCGGACGCCGGGCAGGTAAAAGATGATTTCGTTGTCGGGCACACCGCCAATCAGCCAGTAGCCGTAGCCCATATTCTCGCCCATGCGGTGCTTGCGCATGGTAAACCCGTAGGGCGAAGGGTCAAACCACTTGATTTCGTCGCTGAGGGTAGCACCGCGCCACCACCACGAGCGATGCACAAAAGGTGAGTGAGCCGGGTCCATTAGCCCCACTACAGCATGGTCAATGTAGCAGGGAAACCGCATGGTGTAGGTGACGCTAGGGCGAACGTCATCGCTAAATCCAGGCACACGGGGCACATCGAAGCGAGGGGGCTGGGGGTTGTCGCGATCGCTCACATAGACCCACAGGTTGCCCTGCACCTCTTTCACCTCATAGCGATTTACGTCAAAGCGGCTCAGATCCATCTGCTGGTCGGGCATCAACGATGGAATTTCGGTGCACTGGCCGTTTTCGTTAAATCGCCAGCCATGGTAGCAGCACTCGACCTCGGTGCCGTCAAAGCGGCCACAGCTGAGGGGCACGGCCCGATGGGGGCAAATATCGCGAAGGGCAAAGGCTTTGCCCTGGTCGGTGCGGCCAAACAAGATCGGCTCGTTGAGCAGGGTTTTGGCCACCATCTTACCCGCCTTCAGCTCGTGGCTGGGCATGGCGTGGTACCAGATGTTGCGCAGCAGGTAGATGTCGTTAACGGCAACCACAGGTTTACAGAAATTCTAGGATTTAGGCATCAATACTGTAACAGAGGGTTTGCCGCGTCACGGCTGTCTCCTAGGCCAGTTTTAGCCATAGCAATCAACCCAGGGAAGTCAACTTCAAAACTTCCCTGAGTTGTCAGGCATTACCCAACCGCTTGGGGTTCCTGCACCTGCTTGAGCTGCTCACGCAGAGGAGCACCTTCGATCACCTCGGCCTCCAGCAGCTGCTGGGCCAGGGTTTCTAGCAATTCACGATTTTGCTTGAGAATGTCGAGGGCGCGCCGATGGCCTTCCTCAACGATGGCTTTGACCTCTTCATCGATCGCCTTGGCGGTTTCTTCGCTGATGGGGCGACGGGCGTTGGGCATGCCACCATCCAGGAAGGCGTTGCGCTGGGCGCGATCGTAGGCGAGGGGGCCCAGCACTTGGCTCATGCCGTAGGTGGTGACCATCTGCTCCGCTAGGTCGGTGGCCCGCTGGAGGTCGTTGGAAGCTCCAGTGGTGATGCTACCGAAAATGATCTCTTCCGCCGATCGCCCGCCGAGCAGGGTGGCAATTTGCCCCTTCAGCTCGGCCTCATCGCGCAGAAAGCGGTCCTCGGTGGGCAGTTGCAGGGTGTAGCCAAGGGCGGCCATACCGCGCGGCACGATGGAGATTTTTTCGACCTCGTCGGTGCCAGGCATCATGGCGCCGACCAGCGCATGGCCGACCTCGTGATAAGCGACAATCTTCTTCTCTTTGTCGTTGAGGACGCGGCTCTTTTTCTCTAGACCCGCAACGACGCGTTCGATCGCCTCGCTAAAGTCCTCTTGCTCGACTACGGTGCTGCCGCGGCGGGCGGCCAGCAGGGCGGCTTCGTTGACTAGGTTGGCCAGGTCGGCCCCAGCAAAGCCTGGGGTGCGAGTGGCGGTCGTCTTGAGATCGACGGTGTCAGCCAGCTTCACATCCTTAGCGTGGATTTTGAGAATGGCTTCGCGGCCTTTGAGATCGGGGCGATCGACCAGCACCTGGCGATCGAAGCGACCGGGACGTAGCAGGGCGGGGTCAAGGGTTTCGGGGCGGTTGGTGGCGGCTAGCACAATCACGGTGGTGCCACCGGCCTCAAAGCCATCCATCTCGGTGAGCAGCTGGTTGAGGGTTTGCTCGCGCTCGTCGTTGCCGCCATAGAAGCTGCTGCTGGAGCGGGATTTACCGATCGCATCCAGCTCATCAATAAAGATGATGCAGGGAGACTGTTTCTTGGCCTGCTCAAACAGGTCGCGCACGCGGGAGGAGCCCACGCCAACGAACAGTTCCACAAACTCAGAACCCGAAATGCTAAAGAAGGGCACGCCTGCTTCGCCGGCAACGGCCTTAGCCATTAGCGTCTTACCGGTTCCCGGTGGGCCGACTAGCAGCACGCCCTTGGGAATTTTGGCTCCTAGATCCGTAAAGCGCTGGGGGGTTTTGAGAAAGTCAACGACCTCTACCAGCTCAGCTTTGGCCTCTTCGACCCCAGCCACGTCATCGAAGGTGATTTTGCCTGCGTCGCCTTCGACGTAGACCTTAGCTTTGCTTTTGCCAATGGAGAGGGCTCCCTGTGGGCCACCGCCACCACGGGCCAAGAAGAACCGCCACACCCCAATAAAGATCAGCGGCGGAATCACCCAGCTCAGCAAGCTGCCAAACCACTGGCCCTTAGGCGGCGGCACGGCAGCAAACTCAACGCCGTTGTCTTCGAGCAGCTGGGGCAGCTGGAGGTCAAAAATAGGCGTAGTACTGTAGACGTCGCCCGCTTCGCCCGTGGTGGCATCTTTGACTTGGTAGCGAATTTCGTTTTGCCCCACGGAGGCGCGTAACACCTCTTGCTCTTGCACCCGATGGATGAACATGCTGTAGGGCTCACGAGCCGTTTGGCTGCCGAAGAACCCGGAAAACACGATGTTGAGCAGCAGGAGGCCAGTGGCGGCCCACAGGACGATGTTGGCAATTTGGCGCGATCGCGGCGGCTGAGGATTTTTGTTTACAGGCATAGCAACTTTAAATTTGTAGTGAGCCAATCATTTGATTGGCGGTTTTGAATGTTGGAATGGACAACTATCTCATCCCCAAGGCCTTTAACGGTTGAAGACGTCGTTAAAGGCGATTTTCGTAGTTGGTGTAGGGGCATTGCACTGCAATGCCCCTACTAGGGATGCCGGTAAAAAGAATTGGCAGAAGATTGGGCTTTGCCCAGTCGCCCGTTAGTCATAGTTGACATCTACGGTGGTGTGAGCAGTATCGGTAGCGTCGGCCTGGAGCCCAGAGCGCTTGCTGTTCAACCCAGAGAGCACAATCTGCGACATGGCACCAATAAACAAAGAGGCCACCACGGCGTCGTCAATCCAGCCAATGATGGGGATGAAGTCGGGAGCAATGTCGATAGGGCTAAGCAGGTATAGCAGCGTGGCACCAGCCAGCAGCCAGCGATACTTAGGATTTTCGAGGGTGCGCTTATACCAGTCGTAGAAAGCCTGGGGAGAGGGGTTCATGGGTCCAAGGTTGAGTGCGATGGCTTTATGGTGCCACGGAACCCCTAGTGCTTTCTGTGGCGGATAGCCGCCCGCCAACTAGGCAACGACCGAACCGACTAGGGAATTGATCCTTAAGGCATAGAGTGCAGGCACCAGCCCTTATACCTCTGCAATTAACCGCCTCTGTTGAGAGAGTTTTGCGGGAAAAGCCAAGCTTGCCGCTGGGGGGATTTCGGTCCCCCCAGGCCCCTACGAGAAGGACGTTCCGTCGTCCTTCACCTCACGGAAATGATTGGCTGATCATCGGTTTAAACCTCTGTTTTGCCAATTGACCTGTCCTGCTCTACAGCGGATAGTCCAGTGGTAGGGTGGGCACTGCCCACCATCTAACTCCTTTGTAGGGACAATGGTTGTTTGCCCACGCCCTTCAAATATTTACGTACTGATCCATTTCCCAGGTGGTGATTTGGGCGTTGAAGGCGTTCCATTCCTTCGCTTTCATTTCTAAAAAGGTTTTGGCACCGAGTTCTCCCATCATGTCCATTAGCAGGGCGTCTTGCTTGAGGGCTACCATCGCTTCGTAGAGGTTGTGAGGTAGGGTTTGCAGGTTGGTAAACTCGTCGCCTCTGGCGAACAGGTTTTCGTCAATGCGCTGGCCGGGGTCAATCTGCTGTTTGATGCCCTCTAGCCCGGCGGCCAGAATGCCGGCTGTGGCTAGGTAGAGGTTAACCGCGCCGTCGATCATGCGGCACTCAAACCGGCCTTTGTCAGGAATGCGGATTAGGTGCGATCGATTGTTGCCGCCGTAGGAGATGTAGCGGGGGCTCCAGGTGCTGCCAGAAGCCGTAGTGCTGGCTCCCAGACGACGATAGGAGTTAACCGTGGGGGCACAGAGAGCAGCCAGCCCTTTGCCGTGGGCCAAGACACCGCCCAAAAAGTTGTAACCCAGTGGAGAAAGTCCGCCCTCGTCAGCTCCTTCAGCAAAGACATTGGTGTCGCTCTGCCACAGGCTGTGGTGGACGTGGCCGCCGTTGCCGGTGAGGTGGCTAAAGGGTTTGGGCATAAAGGTGGCGGTGAACCCGCGCTGCTCGGCCAGGGTTTTGACCATGTATTTAAAGAACACGTGGCGATCGCAGGTGGTCCGCGCGTCGCTGTAGGTCCAATTCAGCTCAAACTGACCATTGGCATCTTCGTGGTCGCACTGGTAGGGCTGCCAGCCCAGGTCCTCCATGTAGGTGACCAGGGTTGAGATCAGGTCAAACTGCCGCATCAGGTTGAGCTGGTCGTAGCAGGGGCGCTCGGCGGTGTCCTTGGGGTCAGCAATTTCATAGCCCTGCTCTGTCTGCCGCAGCAAAAAGAACTCTGCCTCTACCCCGGTTTTGTGGGTGTAGCCCAAGGCAGCAGCCTGATCAATGACCCGGTTGAGCATCATCCGAGGGGCAGCCGGAAAGGGTTTGCCCTCAAAGTACACATCGCTAGCTACCCAGCCCACCGTAGGCTCCCAAGGCAGCTGAATTAGCGAGTCGGGGTCGGGCACTGCGGCGATTTCTGCCGCCTCGGGCCCTAGGCCCAGGTTTGAGGCAAAAGAGCAGAAAAACGCACCGTCTTTTTCTACCGCAGCCATTTGAGTGGCGGGCACCAGCTTAGCCCGAGTGCCCCCTAACAAATCGGTGTAGGAAACTAGAAAAAACTTGATGCCGAGGGCCTTGGCCCTTTCTACTAGGCTCTGTGCCTGGGTTAGCATGCCGACCATAGAACGACTCCAGACGTTTCAGCTTAGTAAAACAGGCTGACGAAGTCGCTTTTGTAGTTGTAGATACGGGTAGCGGTTGGGGGTTGTTCTTTTCACGTCGGTGGCTTCAGCCAACAGACAGCATCAGTTTGGGCCGGCGAAACTGCGCTAACTCTCTCCAGTTGTACAGGCCAATCTCTGCCATCCTACCGACCCGTTTTATCTGAAAAATTTATAGCTTGTAAGAAGTGCTGAATGTAGGGAAAACAAGTGACAACCCACACTCAGCACTGCTCTTAATACGGAAGTTAACACCATGGCAAGCGACAAAAACTTAGATCGCAATCCTGACACTAACCCCGATCCCATCACTGGGCAGCCCGGAGCACACCCCGTTGGCACTGGAGTAGGCGCAGCCGGAGTAGGCGCGATCGCCACTGCGGTCGGTGGTGCGGTGGGTGGTCCTGTGGGAGCCGTAGTCGGCGCAGCCGTTGGCGCTGTAGCTGGCGGGTTAGCGGGCAAAGGCGTTGCAGAAAAAGTTGATCCCACCGTGGAGGATGACTACTGGCGCACTAATTACAAAAATCGGCCCTACGTGGAGGCTGACCACAGCTACGACGACTATAGCCCTGCCTATCGCACTGGCTATGAGGGTTACAATACCTACTCTGGCCAGGGGATGACCTTTACCCAGGCTGAACCCCATCTGCAAAAAGACTACGAAAGCCACAACGGCCGCCTCGGTTGGGAGAAAGCGAAGCACGCTAGCCAAGACGCTTGGCAACGGTTAGAGTCCACCGTCAGCCGTGATTCTGATCGGCAGGTTGACGATCGCCGCAGCGTTAACGACACACGCCGCACCGATTCTGGCTCCACTGGCATGCTGTAACCCCGTTGCGGCAGGTTACCTGAAATAGTCTCTCATCAACCGCTGAGTCAGAGTTACTGGCTTGGCGGTTGGTGATTATGGCTTGCTTTAGCTGGGGTTGCTGCGATCGCCCCTTCAACTCCATAAAAACCACCAACTGGGACAACGGTCACAACTAACAGCGAGTTGTTTGCCAATCTCGAAGAATTCTGGGATAACTTGATATAACAAGTCAGGTATGCCCCCAAGGGGCATTTGAGCAAAGCTTAGCTACTTTCGGGGCACAAGGTTTCACCTCAAGCGTCTATCAAGGGCCGGGTTCATCCATGGATATTTTGGTTGTTCAACATGTCGAAGCCGACCCTGTTAGCATTCTAGGCCGATATCTGGAGGTCAGAGGAGCCTGGCTGCACACTTGGTTAGTACCCCAGAGACCGACCCCGCCCCCTGGGCATTACGACGGCCTCATTGTGCTTGGTGGCCCGATGAACGCTTGTGAAGACGACAACTTTCCTCACCTGGCGCGTGTTGCAGAGCTGATTCGCGCATTCCATAACCAGGGCAAGCCGGTGTTAGGCATTTGCCTGGGGGCCCAGCTTATTGCCCGCGCCTTTGGCAGCCGGGTTTACCAAAACGAGGTTCCAGAACTGGGCTTTACGCCTCTGTTTCCAACCGCCGCTACAGAAGAACCCTGGTTGCAAGACTACCCACCGGGGATGCCGATGATGCAGTGGCACTTCGACACCTTTGATCTGCCCGCCGGAGCGAAACTGCTGCTCACCAGTAATGCCTGCAAAAATCAGGCCTTTCGCATCGGTAGCAATATCTATGGCCTACAGTTTCACCCCGAAGTCACCCCGCAGATGGTAATGAGCTGGATGGCCTCTAACACTGAATGGATTGAGGACAACTGTCCCCACCTGTTTGAACAACTGCGGGAGCAACTAGCGCTGCACTGGGTTCAATCGGCCCAGTTCACCGACAAGCTTGCCAATGCCTGGTATGACCAGGTAGTAACTTCGGCCCAAGCAGAGACACTACTTCGGCAAGGCAGCCCTAGCTAAATCGCGTCAGTTGAGCTTCACGACCCAAAGGAAGGGGTGCAACAATTGCTACACGGCTTTTCGACTGCCTTTCTGGGCGGTCTATGAGCAGGTAAGCGGTTGCGAAACTGTGAAGGTGAGTCTCTTAGCAGCCTAAAACCAGAGTTGATAACCGTTGTAGGTGGGTAAAAAGCCTCAAGAATTACTGCCGGTCAAGATATGTAAAGAGAGATCATGATAAAAAATACACATGATCAATTATCTACTACGGCCGATGGCCTCCGTTTTCAGAACGTGTCCCTTGTGGTGGCGAAGGCTGGCTCTGGCTGGAATCAGTATTATTACGGTTGTATCTGTATCTCTTGCTACTCAGGCGATACCCGTCCGGGTAGAAAGAGGGATGTCGCTGAGACAGCTACAGGGAGAGGTGACACTGCTGCGTCCTAGCAGCGCTACCCCCGCTCGGGCGGGCGATCGCCTCGGTCAGGTCGGTGACGGGTTGCGGACAGGGTCGCGATCGACTGCGGTTTTAGACGTGGATACCGACGTGGGCTTTTTGCAGGTTTCAGAGCGTACTGAGCTGCGCATTCGCACCCTCGAGACGGCCGCCGATGGGGGGCGCATTACCCACCTCAGCGTATCGCGGGGGCAGGTGCGCACTCAGCTGCGCCGCTTTACCCAAGCAGGCTCTGAGTTTGAGATCGAAACCCCCGCTGGCATTAGCGGTGTGCGGGGGACTGAGTTTGGGGTCAGCGTGCAAGACGACGGCAAGACCGGCATTGCCACCCTCTCTGGAGCGGTAGAAACCAGTGCTGTTGGCGCATCGATATCGGTGCCTGGAGGCTACCAAAACCTGATCTTGCCCGGTGAGCCCCCCACCCAGCCAGTGCCCCTACGGGACGATCCTGGGCTGGAGTACGAGCGCAGCGTATCGTTTCAAAACAACACCCGCATGGTCACGCTCACGGGCCGGGTTGACCCGGTTAATACTGTATTTGTCGATGGTGCCCCCCAACTTGTCGATCGTCAGGGTGAGTTTCGCCTGACCCGGGTGGCAACGGCCCGGTTGCGAGTCGAGGTTCTCGTGATTACTCCCCTTGGCCGCCAGGAAGTCCATGAGATCTATCTTCTCTAGCCGGTTTCGGCGAGGGTTAGAATCGCTGCTGACATTGTCTGCTGCCAGCTTATTGGTTGTGAGTTTGAGCGAGCTGGGCCTGCTTATGCCTCTGGTGCAGGCTGAGTATGGGCTGCGCTTCCGGCTGCGGGGGCAGCGCCCCTGGGCTGACCAGGTGGTGCTGATTGCTATCGATGAACCCAGTTTGGACGCGTTGGGGGCGTTCCCCTGGCCGCGTCGCCACTACGCTGAGCTGATGCAGGGTCTGCAAAATGGCCGCCCCCAAGTGGTGGTATTCGACCTGCTGTTCAGCGACCCAAGCCCTGACGATACGGTGTTTGCCGAGGCGATCGCTGCTCATTCTGCCGTCATCCTAGCCTCTGCCTGGGATCGCGACGGGCGGCCCCTAGGGCTAAACCCAACGCTGACTGAGGCGGCTTTGGCCACTGGCCATATTTTGCAGCGCCGCCAGGGCGGCTACATCCACAGCGTTGAGCCGACGGTGGGTCGCCAGCCCGCTCTAGCCATTGCCACTGCAGAAGCCCTCAGCCTGACCCAGCAGGCCGTCTCCCTACCCCCTCTAGATCGCCCCATCTGGATTGACTGGCCTGGTTCGACCAGGGCACTGCCCACCTACTCGTTTGTGGATGTGCTGGAGGGTCGGGTGCCCTCCCAAACGTTTGAGGGCAAGGTTGTGCTGATTGGGGCCACGGCCCTAGGGCTCGACGATTGGGTGACCCCTTTTAATGTTGACCCGCCTGCCAGTGGCGTGTACCTGCACGGGGCTCTGATTGATAACCTGCTGCTCCAGCGCTGGCTAAGACCAGTAGCCGGAAGCTGGGCCGGGGCGATCGCCCTTGCCCTTGCCTTGACCCTAAAGCTACAGCGACGACAGGGGGCGTTTTGGCAGCAGGGGGCGCTGGTGGGTGGCCTGGTAGCAGGCTGGTGGGGAACGGCCCTGGTGCTGATGGGAGCTAACCTGTGGCTGCCGGTGGTTGGTCCGGGGCTGCTGCTGAGTACTGTGGGCGGTTTAACCCTGGGGCAGCACTGGCTGCGACAGACGCGTTGGCTGCGACAGATGACGACGGCATTACGGTATCGCCACTCGCCCGAGGTGCTGCTGCCCGAGCCCCCGCCCCCGCTCGCCGCTCTCGGTCAGGTTGGCTTGATGCCCGAGGGCGATCGCGCCTCGGATTTGACCCAGCTGGTTGAGCTGACTCAGCAGCTGGGGCGATCGCAGGCGATTCAGGCTGCCATTGCCCGCAGTCTGCCCCTAGGGCTGGTGGCGGCGGCGGCAGATGGCACAGTGTGGTTTGCCAACCCTTTGGCCACCGAATGGTTGGGTTTGGCGGCAGGCGATCGCCTCGCCTCGACCCTGCCAACCGACTGGTTTGAGGTTGAAACCTGGGAGCAGCTGTGGAAGCGAGTCTGTCGCGGTCAAGCCGTAACGCATCAGCTGCGCCAGCGGGGCGATCGCTGGTATGAGCTGCGGCTAGAATCCCTGGCTATCAGTGCCAATCCTCCCGCCGATTGGCCACGGGGGGCTATTGTGCTGTTCGAAGACATCACCTACCGCCAGCAGATGGAAACTGAACTGCGGCGGCTCAACGACAGCCTGGAAACCCAGGTGGAGGTACGCACCCGGCAGCTGGAGCAGATCAATCGATCGCTCCAGGAGCAGATTGCTGAGCGCCATCTGGCCCAGCATCAGCTGGCCTATGAGGCGTTGCATGACCCGCTCACCGGGCTACCCAACCGCCGTCAGTTTTTGAGCCAACTGGGCGAGCAGTTTAGCCTACCCGAGCCGGGGCTGTACGCGGTGCTGTTTCTCGACTGCGATCGCTTCAAGCTGATCAACGATTCCTTTGGCCACTGGGTGGGAGATGAGCTGCTCAAGCGGGTGGCCACCATTGTGCAGGAGTGCGTGCGCCCCACGGACGTAGTGGCCCGGTTTGGCGGCGACGAGTTCACTATTTTGCTGACGACCCTTGATCAGGTGGGAGATGCGATCGCCGTGGCCCAGCGCATTCGCCAGCGTTTTACTGAGGCGCTGCACATCCAAGAGCACCAGCTATTTACCAACACCAGCATTGGCATTGTCATGGGCGGCCCCGCCTACCAGCAACCCGACGAGCTGCTGCGCGATGCCGACACCGCTATGTACCAAGCCAAAATCAACAACCAGGGCTATGCCCTATTTGAGCCGGGCATGCACCTCAACGTGTGCCGCTCGCTCCAGATCGAAACCGCCCTCCGGCTGGCCCTTGAGCGGCAAGAATTTCAGCTTCACTACCAGCCCATTGTGAACCTCGATACTCAGCAGTTGATGGGGTGTGAAGCCCTGCTGCGCTGGCTGCATCCCGACCGCGGACTGCTGTTTCCCGACGAATTTCTTGCCATTGCCGAAAATACGGGCATGATGGCGGCGATCGGGGCCTGGGTGCTGCGGGAAGCCTGCACCCAAATGCAGCGCTGGCGACGACGCAGCCTGATCGCCGCCGATGCTGTGGTCAGCGTCAATTTGTCGGCACTTCAGTTTGCGCAGCCCGATTTTTTGGCCCAGGTTGACAGCGTTTTAGACGATAGCGGCCTGCCTGCGGCTAACCTCAAGCTCGAAATCACTGAGACTGTCGTGATTCAAAATCCTGAGCAGGTGGTGCCGATCATTCAAACCCTGCGCGATCGCGGCATTCGCCTTAGCATTGATGACTTTGGCACCGGCTACTCCTCCCTGGGCTATCTGCAACAGCTGCCGGTGGATATTCTCAAAATTGATCGCAGCTTCATCGCCAACATTCACCACAGCCCGCAGCAGTACGGCATTGTTGAAACCATTATTCACCTCGCGGCCCACCTCAATATTCAAGTGATTGCCGAAGGGATTGAGCAGTTCCCTCAGCTGGAGTCGCTCACTAAATTAGGTTGTGAATTTGGTCAGGGGTTCTTCTTTGCCCGCCCGCTGAGCGTCAGCCAGTTCAGTCAATATTTACGCAATCGAGGCAACGGGGAGGGCGGTTGGTGAGCAAATCTAGTGTTGGCCACTGCGCTTAGAATACGAGTCACTGCCACTGGCAAAATCTGGGACGGCGCATTGGCAATGCCAAACAGGGCAGCAAGGCCGGCCTAAGCTCGGATTTGCTGCCCTGAGGTTGGTCTTAGCGGCAGGGCTACATTGCGCCTCACCTTCTGCGTCGGGGTGTTCCATCATGGTGATCGATGGCGATAGTGCCGACTATTCGTAGTAGCGCTTGTCGAGCCAGTGGCGCACATCTTGCTCAGAGTAAAACGAGCGGGTGCGGTTGGTGATTGGGTCGTGGGCGAACCAGACTTGATGACCATTGCGGGTGCTCTGCCAAACGCGCAGCTCTTGGGTGCTGGTGAAGAAGTTGAGCAGGCGAGCGCTCAGAGTCCTGAGAACCTGGCCTACCCCTAGGGTCCGTTGGGTGGGCTGTACCAGGGTTTCAAGGCGCTGCCGCTGCCGGTTCAACTCGGAGTTAGAGTTACGAGTAGTGGTGTTCATGGTATTTCTCGACTAAGGGAATTGCAGCGGGCAGAGCGGTGGCACGCCTAACCAAAAGCCTCTGTCAGCCCTAGAAGGGCTGAACGCAAATGCAAAGGGTCAGAATGCAAAGGCTGAGGTTAACGGTTAGGGTTCCACTGCTGGGAGTGGGGCATCTCGCCCCAAGCGCTACCGCTGCTGATGTATTCAATGTATCTGGGGCGTCAGTTTGTAACAAAGCATGACGTGAATGGGTGCTATGCAGAAAATCGATAGGCCAGCTCAAGCCTCTGCCCTTAGCCTTGGAATAGGCGTTTAGGTGCCTGGAGCCGCCATGAACCTCAATAAAATTAAGCTATCGCAACTGCGGGCCCTGGTGACGATCGCCGAGTGTGGCAACTTCAGTGAAGCGGCCCTCAAGCTCGATGTCACCCAGTCCACCATTAGCCACGCCATCGCCACCCTAGAAGACGAGCTAGGCGTTACCCTCCTGAAGCGGGGCCGCCACGGGGCGCGGCTGACGAGCGTGGGCGATCGCATTACCGCCCACGCCCGCAACGTGCTAGGCCTGCTCGACACCATTGGCAGTGAGGCCAACCAAGCACGTGGCGTACAGGGAGGCAATTTGCGCATTGCCTCCTTTCGCAGCGTGGCGACCCATGTGCTGCCCGGAGCGATCGCCCGTCTGCACCGCCGCTACCCCACCATCGCCATCAGCGTCCACGAAATGGATGAAGTGCACCAGCTGAAGCAGGCGCTGTTTAAGGGCGAAGTTGACCTCTGCGTTGCCGAGACCATCATCGACGACGATGTTGAAACCCTGCACATCTTTGACGATGACTACGTAGCCCTGCTACCCCCCGGCTATCGCCCCAAAACCGGCACGCTCACCGTCAACGACATGCGCCAAATGCCCATTATTGGCTCTAGCCACAGCAGCTGCGGCCTGCGCATTCGCACCGTGCTGGGTGCCCAAGAGCATCCCTTAGAAATCGCCTACTGCATTCGCCACGACTCGTCGATGGTGGCCATGGTGCAGCAGGGCTTGGGCATTGCCATTCTGCCCCGCCTCGCCGCCGAGCCAGTGCCCCCTGATGTGCAGATCGTCTCTATGCCCTTCCCGATTTCCCGACCGATTGGGGCCACTATTCTCAAGGACGCCTTGCATACCCCTGCGCTCTACGCCTTTTTAGACGCCCTGCGGGAAGTGGGCGAATTTAGCCGCATCAAAGCCGTTTAGAGTTACGACTTGGCTATCGGGTTATTGCTCCCTGCTGCCCACTGGCTTGGCCTCAGGGGCCGACTTCGGCTCATTGACGGGCAGCTCGTTGTTGCGGCGCGCGGCGCGATCGCTCAAATAGGTCAACCAAGACGGTGCCCAGAGCGAGTGGCTGTCTCGGCCAAAGCCTCGCTTTTCGCCGCCTGCAATGGGCCCCGGCAGCAGCCTACTCCCCCAGCTCAGTAGACTAGTCATTAGCCCTGGAAACAGACCGTAGAACCGAGCCATGAGCAGAATCGGCAGCGGCACCACCACCTCGGCCGCTCCCCGGCGCATGCCGGCAATGGCGGTTCGAGCCACCTTTTCTGGGCTGGCCGAGATGATCGGCAGCGACTCGCTAATGCTGAACCAGGTGTACTCTTTGCTGCGCTGTCCCTTAAACAGGGCGTGGTCGTTGACGCCTGTGTAAATTAAACCGGGACAGACCGTAGTGACGGCAATGCCAGCCCGGGCTAGTTCAATGTGCAGGCCAGCCGACAACCCCGTCAGGGCAAACTTGCTGGCGCAGTAGGCCACCATGTGCGGCGACGCCACCTTGCCGCCCACAGACGAAATATTGACGATGCGGCCAGCTCTGCGATCGCGCATCCCCGGCAACACCGCATAGGTGGTGTAGAGCGGTGCCCAGAAATGGAGCTGCATCAGGTCGTCGTAGTCCTGCATGGTGATGTTTTCTAGCGGCCCCACGATGTCAGTGCCAGCGTTGTTGATCAAAATGTCGATCGCCCCAAACTGCTCGCTGACCTGCTGCACCATCTGCTCAACCTGGGTCTGGTGGGTGACATCACAGATCAGGGTCAAAATCTCCCCGCCCTGCTGCACTAGTTCGGCTTTTGCCCGCTCCAATTCGGCCTCATCCCGCGCACAGATTGCCAGCCGAGCTCCGGCCGCTACCAATTGGCGGGCCATCACCAACCCCAGCCCCCGGGAGCCCCCGGTGATTAAAATGGTCTTGCCTCGCAGGTCATACTGCTGTTCGCGCCACCGGCGACCTAGCCAAAGGACGCCCGTCAGTAGGGCCGCGATCGCTACTAAACCCAGCAGTCCCAAATGGTTGATCGGCATGTTTTCCCCCTCCAGTGTGGCTTTCACTGTAGGGGGTACGAGCCGATGCCAGTCTCTTTCCTAGGGCAAAACTGCTTCAGCCAATGGGCCAGTTTTTTCATCACTCACCTATCACTACTTCCGCTGAGGACACTCAATTTCTATTAGCGATCGGAGCTGAAGCCACAGCAAATAACGTTCATGTTTTAGGCGTGGTATGAGTTAGCCAAAACCCGTTTAAAGTTGACTAGTCCACTTGCAAAATATCCATGCGCCACCTCTACTTTCTGGTTCCCGGCACCGGCAAGCGCTTTCACTGCGGTGGCCTGTTCGCCGAGCTCAAGACCCTTAAGCTAGCCCAGCAGGTCTGCTCCGCTGAGGTGGTCACCTACGACCAGCGCGAGGTCGATACGCTGTTCTTGGATGATTTGCTCCAGCGGCCCGGCCTCGACAACAGTATTTTTGTGATTAGCTGGGGGTTTCACATTCCTCGGTTAGTTAAGCGGCTGCGGGGCTATCCGGTGGTCTACCACGCCCACAGCAGCGGCTATGGGTTCACCTTGCCAGGCGATATTCCTATCATCACCGTCAGCCGCAACTCCATGGGCTACTGGGGGCAAAAGCGGCCCAACGGACTAGTTTTCTATCTGCCCAACCACATTTCGCCTGAGTTTACCAATCAGCAGCAGCCCAGGGATATCGGCGTGCTGGTGCAGGTGCGCAAGTCGTCGGATTATTTGCTGAATCAGCTGGTTCCAGAGTTAGAGTCTCGCTGCAACGTGGTGACGCTGACCGGATTTGTCGACGATCTCTCGATTTTGTTTAACCGCAGCAAAATCTTTCTCTACGACTCGGCAGAATACTGGGCGCTGAGCCGGGTGAGCGAGGGCTTTGGCTTGCCCCCGATGGAGGCGATGGCCTGTGGTTGTCAGGTGTTTACCAGCGTCAACGGGGCGCTGGCCGATTATTTAGATCCGGGGTTCAACTGCTACAAGATTGGAGTGTACTCGATGGGGTATGACTGCGATCGCATCCTCACCGCCCTGCAAAGGCCTACTCCCCTGGCCATGTCCCCCACAGATTTAGAACCCTACCGCGCTCCGGCTCTGCTGCCTCGGCTAGAGGTCATTCTGGCCGAAATTAACCACTTCTTCGACTATCGAGCCAAGCACCCTAGGGACATTCCCGACCTCACCAAACCCCGCTTGGCACGCCTTTGGCTGCAACGCACCACCGCCAAAGTTCGCAAAAAGCTCAAAGGCCGTTGATCCCCAGCTTTGACCGGGTAGGTTGGCAAAGGCACAGTCCCGCGAGACAATACAATATAAGAACTGTAATATTTTGAACCCTAGGCTGTGAACAACGCACCCGTACGCACGGTATCTGACGCCAAGCGCGACTTTTACACCCACCACACTCGCCCCATCAACTCCATCTACCGGCGCGTGGTAGACGAGCTGATGGTAGAGATGCACCTGCTCTCCGTCAATGTCGACTTTGCCTACGACCCCATCTACGCTCTGGGCATCGTCACCACCTTCGATCGCTTCATGGTTGGCTACGAGCCCGAAAGCGACAAAGTTACCATTTTCAATGGCCTGTGCCGCTCGATCCACAGCACCCCCGAGCACTATCGCGGCGACGCTGAAGTCGTAAAATCCTCCGTCAACGGCATGTCCCTAGACGACCTGAAGGGGCAGTTTGAGAACCTCGGCGACGGTGGCGATGGCCTGCGTGGCACCCTAGCCTCGGTCGCTAACAGAGAAAAATTCAAGTACAGCCGCCCCTTTGGCATTGGCCTCTACACCCTGGTAGAAGCTGTGACCCCTGCCGAAGACCTCAAAGATAAAGCAGCCGTCGAGACCCTGTTTAAAGACCTGGCGGGCAAGCTTAATATCTCCAACGATAAGCTGCTAAAAGACGTTGAACTCTACCGCAGCAACATGGAGAAATTTGCCCAGGCCCAGGAAGTGATGAAAGACATGCTGGCCGCCGATCGCAAAAAGCGCGAAGATCGCAAAAAAGCCGCTGAAGCCGAGGCCGCAGGCATCGTCGAACCCGTAGCCACTGTCCCCGACGCAGGCGAATCTGGATCTGCGGAGTAGGCCACCGTGTTGGAAAGCTTAGCCTAGAGCCCTGAGCTTAGACTTCTCTTGGTAGAGTCTGGGCTCTTTTTTATTGGGGTTAAACAGGTCATTGGCGATCGCGGTGCCCAGCAAAATCAAGCTGCCTCCCACCGCCATTGAGCGCGTGATGGGCTCTGCCAACAGTAGGGCACCCCAAAGCACGGCAAACATGGGAATTAGATAACCCACCGTCAGTGCCTTGGTCGGGCCGACGTTTTGAATCAGCCGAAAGTAGAGTAGGTAGGCGCAGGCCGTAGAAAGTAGCGCCAGGGCCACCACCACAGCGCCAACGGTTGGCGTAGGCATTTGTCGAGGCACGGTAAAGGGTAGGGCCGGTAGCAAAACTAGGGCAGCCCCCCATAGACTACCTGCGGTGATAGTCCAAGGAGAGACTCCAGCCAAATTTCGCCGAATGTAGGGAGCTGCGATCGCATACATAAAAGCAGCAACCAGCCCCGCCGCCACCGCCCCGCCAAATCCTGGCGTTGCCATAATCGGCTGCCAACCCACAAGAATCACTACCCCAACAAAGCCCAGCCCAAAGCCAATCCACCGGGCGAGGGTAAGGGTTTCTTGAAGCCAGACAGCGGCCACAACCGTCCCAAACAACGGCGCTGTGCTATTCAAAATGGAGGTCAACCCCGCCGGTAGCGACAAGGAAGCAAAGGCCAACAGTACAAAGGGGATCGCAGAATTAATGCTGCCTACCACCAGAAGGGCTCGCCAGCATCGGCGCAGTTCTGACCACAGATCGAGGCGCACGACTACAGGCAGCAGGGCACAACCGGCCAGCACCACGCGAAGCTCAAGCAGCCACAACGGACCCAACACCGGAACCGCCACCCGCATAAACAGAAACGAGCCACCCCACAGTGCCGCCAGCAGCAAAAGCTCGGCAATATCGATTTTTCGCATCACGCCTCCTGACGGAGGGTCTGGGTCTGGCCCGCTTCCCAACCTAATAGCAGGGTCTTGCGCGCCGCCCCCCAGCGGTAGCCACCCCACTCACCCGAGGCTCGAATCACTCGATGACAGGGAATGAGATATCCTACCGGGTTGCGCCCGATGGCATTGCCCACCGCTCGCGCCGCTGTAGGTCGACCGATCGCTTCCGCCAAGTCCTGGTAGGTCGTGAGCCCACCCGGTGGAATCTGCAAAAGTGCTCGCCACACCTGAATTTGAAAGTTGGTGCCTTTGACCGCCAGTGCTAAGGGGCGATCGGGGTTTGGGGTGAAGATGCGATCGCTCTCTCCCGCCGTCCCTGACTGATCGGCCACTAGGGTCGCCCCTGGCCACTCCGCTCGCAGCAGACGCTCAGCCGTCTCACGGTTGGCAGCATCCAAAAAGTGCAGATTGCAGATGCCTCGCGCGGTCTTGGCCAGTAGACAAGGCCCAAACGGAGTAGCGTGAATGCCGTAGCTAATTTCTAAACCTGCGCCCCCGGCCTTGAACTCGCCCGGCGACATAGCTTCTAGGGTGACAAACAGATCGTGCAAACGGCCTAGACTCGATAGGCCAACGTTCTCTGTTAGCTCCAAAAGGCTTTTGGTCTCGGCAATCTTAGCCTTGGCGTAGTCCACCGTCAGATTCTGCAAAAACCGCTTGGGGCTAATGCCCGCCCATTGGGTAAACAGGCGCTGAAAGTGGTACTGGCTGAGGTGTACGTGGCTGGCTATGGCAGTCAAATCGGGCTGGTCGAGATGGTGCTGGCGCAGAAACGCGATCGCCTCAGCTATCTGCCTGTAGGTCTCATCGTCGTGGGTTGCAGTTTCCACCACAGGGTTCATGGGTTCGGCAGCCAAAGTTGAACTACAGTCCCCAATCTACCGATCGCCCTCAATTTAAACCACCCGTTTCTTGCGGCCTCAAACGCCACCCCAGTCCCTTGCCCACCCGCCGCCACTAAGTGCCTCTGCATGAAATGCTGAGGCTCTCGGGCCTAATCCCAGGTGATTTAGCACCGGGCTTGGGCAGGGACGGGTTGAAGCGCGTCTTCCGGATATCTCGACCCAGCAGAAGCTTCTAAAGAGGCTTCTAATCGTGCAGCATCCAGAGAAACTTCGGAAAAACCTAAATCTAAAGGCTGAGGCAAAAAGTCTAAGGGCTTCATGGCCACTATCGGGGTTGCAAACACGGGCACAGCCAAAGAACACGGCGACCATCGGCTTTCTACCGGCACCCCAAGCTGACTGCATTGCCCTCCTCGCCGACCCTCCGGAGCATAAAAACGGCAGCGGCTACAAGATGACACCCGGCACTGCGCTGACTTCATAGTGGCTTCCTAAAAGCTGTATCTAAGCTTCTACATCTTCACCCTTAAAAAAATGGGGATCATCTACCTTAAGGCCCAAACCTCTAGCTTTTACAAGGATGTAGCCCCCGAAATTGTTAAATGCCCTTTATATTGTCTTCATGTTTCTGTTAGACATAGTCACAACTATGTGAATGAACAATTCTTAAACCTTTAGCGAACGTAAACTTGTCAGGGATCAGCTCAAACAGGGGTAATATCCCTATTGCTTAATTAGCAGATGTCAGGATGGTTAATCTTCTCCTGAAAACTCATTAGCTAATGTCATCGGTGAGACTGCTAATTTTGTCTGAATACTATATTCATAGCCCCAGTCATTCTTTAGATGGGAATTGAGTTAACCATTAATTAACTTGAGGACAATAGATCGAAGAGCAATGGTTGCGGTCCGAATCCTGTGTCTCTATGGTTAAACCGCTGGTTGTGGCATAATCCTGCCCTATGGGCGAACCGTCTAACCTGCTGCTAAAACTGAGTCGTCGGCTGTTTGCTGAGGAGCGCGATCGCGATGCCTTTGTAGAGGCCCTAGTCAACCCTCAGCCGTTTCCAACTGCCATTGTGTGGATGCAGCCTCGGCCAGAGGTGGTGCCCTTTGCGATCGCCCCAACCCTACCCTGGCAGCCCACCTGGGTCGATCGCCTCAGCGGTGACCAGCGCCCCGGTCAGCATCCTCTCCACCAAGCTGGAGCCTACTACTGCCTAGATATGGCCTCGGTGTTCTCGGCCGCGGTGTTTAGCGCCATTGCCACCCCAACAGAGTCAGTGCTCGATCTCTGCGCCGCCCCAGGAGGCAAAAGCCTGCTGGCCTGGAAAGCCTTAACGCCAACTCATCTCTGGTGCAACGAGGTCGTCCGCAAGCGGGTCAGAATCTTGATTTCTAACCTCAAACGCTGTGGGTTGACAGACTCGCTGGTATTTAACCTCGATCCTCAAACCTTTGCCGAACAACTCCCCCAAGCCGCCTCAGTAGTGGTGGTGGATGCTCCATGCAGTGGTCAGTCGCTGTTAGCCAAAGGCGATCAGGCTCTAGGCTGTTTTCACCCCGTCAACATCAAGAAAAACGCCAGCCGCCAAAAGCGAATTCTGGCTAGTGCAGCGCAAACCGTTGCTGGCGGCGGCTACCTAGCCTATATGACCTGCACCTTCTCCCCCGATGAAAACGAACAGGTCGTAGAGTGGCTGATTAAAAAGTTTCCCCAGTTTGAGGCGGTAGAAGTCCCCGTTCTGGCCGACCACGCCTCCTCCTTGGCGACCTTTCCCTGCTATCGCCTCTGGCCCCAGTCGGGTTTGGGTGCGGGCAGCTTCACTAGCTTGCTGCGCAACAGAGCGATCTCAACAGAGCCCATCAACCTAGACTTTCTAGCCGATAAGGGCATGCAAATCTACAGCGTAGAGCGATCGCCTTGACCGTGCTGGTGCCCTGCCGCCAGCGCTTTAGGCAAAGCTCAACGGCCGTTATGCTGAAGATGTACCTATGCACTGATCGTTGGCGACTATGGCGAGTCCTTCCACCCGTCCCGAATCCTCTACCCTAGATGCCATTATTCGCCTGCTGCGCTGGGATAAGCCTACCGGGCGATTGATTTTGATGATTCCAGCCCTGTGGTCGGTGGTGCTAGCCGCTGAGGGTAAGCCTCCCTTGCCTTTGGTTGGCGTCATCATCCTCGGCACCCTAGCCACCAGTGCTGCTGGCTGCGTCGTCAACGACCTGTGGGACCGCAACATTGATCCCCACGTGGCCCGCACCCGCACCCGTCCCTTAGCCGCCCGCGATCTGTCTGTACAAGTGGGCATTGGCGTGCTGTTGGTGTCCCTCCTCTGTGCCTATGGCCTATCGCTCTACCTCAATGCCCTGAGCTTTTGGCTGTGTGTGCTGGCCGTACCGTTTATCCTGTTCTATCCTTTGGCAAAGCGTGTGTTTCCGGTGCCGCAGCTGGTGCTGTCTCTCGCTTGGGGGTTTGCGGTGCTGATTCCCTGGGCGGCAGTCACCAACAATCTAGACTTACCTGTGTGGATTCTCTGGCTGGCCGTGGTGCTGTGGACTCTGAGCTTCGATACCGTCTATGCCATCCCCGATCGCGACGATGATCGCCGCTTGGGTGTCAACTCCGCCGCCCTGTTCTTCGGCGACTACACCCCCCAGTTCATTGGCTTCTGCTTCTTCGGCGCATGGCTGCTCTTAATTTGGCTGGGCCTGCTGCTGTTCCTCGCGTTCCCCTACTGGCTAGGGCTAGCTGCTGCGCTGATTGTGTGGTCGCGCCAGTCTTACCTGCTCAGCCGCTACAAGCCACCGCTCAACCTCTACGGGCAAATTTTTAGGCAGAACGTCCAACTCGGCTTTGTCCTTCTCCTCGGCATCCTCCTCGGCACTTTGCTGTAACCACTCCCCACCCCTCACCCTCCTACCCCTTACCCTCCCACCCCTCGTCCCTACTCCCTCACCTCCTCCACCTACCCGGTCAGGGCTACAATAGTTACTCTAAGAATGCAATTCCCCGTTGGAGCGGTTTATGACCACTGCGGCCCCCGCCAAAACTCAGCCCGCTAAAACTCAGTACGAAGCCATTATTGGTCTCGAAACCCACTGCCAGTTGTGCACCGAAACCAAAATTTTCTCCCCAGCCTCCACGGCCTTTGGGGCCGACCCCAACACCTACATCGACCCCATTGTGGTAGGCATGCCGGGGGTGCTGCCGGTGCTCAATCAGCGTGTGCTGGAGTATGCCGTCAAGGCCGGGCTAGCTTTAAATTGCCAGATCGCGCCCTACTCCAAGTTCGATCGCAAGCAGTACTTCTACCCTGACCTGCCCAAGAACTATCAGATTTCCCAGTTTGACCTGCCCATTGCCGAGCACGGCTGGCTCGAAATTGAGCTGATCGACAAAAAGACTAAAGCAGCCACCCGCAAGCGCATCGGCATTACCCGCCTGCACATGGAAGAAGATGCGGGCAAACTGGTGCACGCAGGCAGCGATCGCCTAGCTGGTTCCACCTACTCTCTGGTTGACTACAACCGAGCCGGCGTCCCTCTGATCGAAATTGTCTCCGAGCCCGATATTCGCACCGGCCAGGAAGCCGCCGAATATGCTCAAGAGCTGCGCCGCATCGTGCGCTATCTGGGCATTAGCGACGGCAACATGCAGGAGGGCTCTTTGCGCTGCGACGTCAATATCTCTGTGCGCCCAGTGGGCCAGGAGGAGTTTGGCACCAAGGTGGAGATCAAAAATATGAACTCCTTTAGTGCCATTCAAAAGGCGATCGAGTACGAAATCGATCGGCAGATTAAAGCCAACCAGACCGGCGAGAAAATTATTCAAGAAACCCGCCTGTGGGACGAGAGCAGCCAGCGCACCCAGAGCATGCGCTCCAAGGAAGGCTCCAGCGACTACCGCTACTTTCCTGAACCCGACCTGCCGCCCATTGTGGTGTCAGTAGAGCAAAAGGAGAGCTGGCTGGCCGAACTGCCCGAGCTACCCGCCCAAAAGCGCACTCGCTACGAGGATGAGTTTGGCCTCTCTCCTTACGATGCTCGGGTGCTGAGCGACGAGCGCGCCATCACGGAATATTTTGAAGCAGCCATGGCGGCTGGTGCCGACCCCAAACTCACCGCTAACTGGATCACCCAAGACATTGCCGCCTATCTCAATACGGAGAGAGTATCGATTGATGCGCTGCCCCTCACCCCTGTTGCCCTAGCCGAGCTAGTGCAGCTAATTGCGGCGGGCACCATCAGCAACAAAATTGGTAAAGATCTGCTGCCCGAATTGCTAACCCAGGGTGGCTCCCCTAAGGCTCTGGTGGAGGCACGGGGGCTCAGTCAGATTTCTGATCCTGCACAGATCGAGGCCATGATTGACGAGGTGCTGGCGGCCCATCCCGAAGAGCTAGAGGCCTACCGTGGCGGTAAGAAGAAGCTCCAAGGCTTCTTTGTGGGTCAGCTGATGAAGCAGAGTGGCGGCAGAGTAGATCCAAAGCTAAGCAATCAGCTGCTCAGTCAGAAGCTCAATCAATGATGCACCCCAAAAATATTGAAAAAATTCAATAAGGGGTCTTACCCCCCATGCAATTTTTGGGTTAACATGATATGTAGATGCACCCTGATGGTAGGGAGAGCTGTTTGGGCTCTCCTTTTTTTTGCCTATTTTTCGCGTAACCGCCGCCACAGCCACTCCAACGTCCCATTTACCCAGCTAAATTAGCCTGTAGCTGCGGTTCTAAAGGAAGGCTTGAATCCATTTGAAGCGTTCCTAGCATGTCTGTCGAGGTAGCGTTGCCGCCGTTGCCCCAAACCAATTGTCGGCTGCCAGCCGCGAGGGTCACGGTCTGGGCTCCAGCAGCAGTAAGCCAAATTGTTGTTACTTGAGGCAGAGATATAGCGCGATTCTGGCCTGAATCCTCATCCCAGGTCGGTTCCCGTTTCTGAGATACCGTAGGCTTGACACTTCGTAAGTCGCGGCCTGGGTCAGGGTTGACCTCCGCTAGAGCGTGCATCACTCGGGCTGAGTCTCGCAGAGTGTCTGCTTGGGGAAACCACAGGGCTGCGGCAAATCCTTGCTTTAGGGCGTAGGTGTAGAGCGACGCTGCCGCTACTACCGCTTGCTCAAAGCTCTCCTCATTCCAGCGCGCGGTGGTGTTGAGGGCAATCAAAATTTCTCGACTGGTGGTTATGCTTTCCAACTCGCGCACCCGCAGTTCGCCGTAGCGGGCACTGGTGCGCCAGTGGATCAGCCGGGTCGGATCACCCCAGCGGTAAGGACGCAGCGATCGCGTTACTCCCTGGGTATCGGCCTTGGCTAGCGGGCTATAGCGCCAGTGCTGACCCTGGCGCTGGCCAATGGTGTCTAGTAGGGGGCAGCGTTTCAGGGGCAACACCTGGGGGTAAACCACAGCTGTGGCGGGAGCGGGCATTGTGCGCCGACACCAGAACAAACCTAGGGGAGCCGCCGTGCGTAGATCGATTGTCGACCAGCGGTAGACGCCCCGCCGCGTGGTTGGCACTGGATACCGCCAGGTGTGGCTTTGCCCAGGGGGCAGCGCGCCCACGGCATGTACTGCTACGGCCCCTAGCCCCGAGGGCACAGGGTCAATGATTTGAAACAGCCCTTTACTCTGGCGCTGGGCGTTGCGAATCCGCAGCTCGATATCTAATGGTGCCCCGGCGGTAATGGGGGCAATGGGCGATCGCGTTACCACAAGCCCTTGCAGGTTCCGGGGTGGTAGCACCGCCGCAATCAGCAGTAGCGCCAGCATCACTCCGCTAATTACATACAACCAGCCCGCCAGGGTGTTAGTGGCCGCCGCGAAAAAGAACAGCGCCAGCCCCAGCAAAATCCAACCCACGTAAGCTGGGTTAACCCAGCGATGCTCTAGCCACTGCGTAAACCGTTTCAAACCCGTTTCCCCTACCTAGCGTGCCGCTGGCAATATGCTTCAGCGTTCCCAGCCACTGGGACAACTCAGCGTTTTTACAAACCAAAAGCGTCTACATCCTAGCGCTCTGCCAGAAAAGGCAGGCGAGATGTAGACGCTTTTGGCAAGGCTAAGCGAAGACTTAGCGCAGCTGAGGTATCCGTCCAACTCTCTTAGCTTTTGAGCAGCTCCATGCGAGCTGTCGCAACACCGACTTAGCGCTTGGCCAGCTTCTTAGACAGCTTGCGCAGCCGGATAGACTCAGGCGTAACTTCCACTAGCTCGTCGGGGCCAATGTACTCTAGGGCGCGCTCCAGGCTCATGTCTACAGGGGTTTGCAGCTGCACCAGTTCGTCGCCGCCAGCGGCGCGGTGGTTGGTGAGCTGCTTGCTCTTGCAGATATTGAGGTCGAGATCCTGGTTGCGGTTGTGTTCGCCGACAATCATGCCTTTATAAACCTTGGTACCAGGGGTAATGAAAAATATCCCTCGGTCCTCAGCATTTTTGAGAGCGTAGAAAGTGGCTACCCCTTCTTCAAAGGCAATCAGCACTCCGTTGCGGCGCGCCTCAATCTCACCACAGAGGGGTCGATAGTCTGAGAAGCTGTGATTCATAATGCCTGCACCGCGAGTCAAACGCATGAACTCACCGCGGAAACCAATTAAGCCCCGGGCTGGAATCACAAACTCCAGCGTGGCGCGGCCATCGCCCATGATCCGCATATCTTGCAGCTCACCTCGGCGCTGGCCAATCCGCTCCATGCAGCCGCCCACGCCGTCTTCTGGCACATCGAGCATCAGTAGTTCGTAGGGTTCACAGGGTTGGCCGTTGACTTCGCGGTAAATCACCTGAGGCTGGGTCACTTGAAACTCATACCCCTCACGGCGCATGGTCTCAATCAAAATGCCCAAGTGCAACTCACCCCGGCCTGATACTGAGAAGCGATCGGGAGAGTCGGTTGGCTCGACCCGCAGCGCTACGTTAGTCTCGAGCTCACGCATGAGGCGATCGCGCAGCTGTCGTGAAGTAACAAAGGTGCCTTCCTGCCCCGCAAAGGGTGAATCGTTGACCACAAAGGTCATCTGTAGGGTTGGCTCGTCAACCTTGATCAGCGGCAGTGCCTTAGGGTTGGTAGGGCAGGTGATGGTTTCACCGATGTTGGCATCGGCAAAGCCCGCCACCGCCACAATGTGGCCCGCTGAGGCAGATTCTATTTCAATGCGCCGCAGGCCATCAAAACCCAGCAGCTTGGAGATTTTAGACTTCACTAGGCTGCCGTCTTCCTTGATTAGGGCAGCCTGCTGACCCGCGTTGATCACCCCATTGTGAATTTTGCCAATCACAATGCGGCCCAGGTACTCAGAGTAGTCAAGGGTAGTCACCTGAATTTGCAGGGGCTTTTCAGGATCGCCAATCGGAGGCGGCACATGGTCGAGGATGGCCTCAAACATCGGCTTCATGTCTGTGCCTTCGTCTTCGATCTTGGTCTTGGCGTAGCCCGATATCCCTGAGGCAAACAGATAGGGGAACTCACACTGATCGTCGTCGGCCCCTAGCTCAATAAATAGATCCAGCACCTTATCAACCGAACCGTGGGGATCGGCCTGGGGACGATCAATCTTGTTGACCACCACAATGGGGCGCAGCCCCTTCTCCAGTGCTTTCTTGAGCACAAACCGAGTTTGGGGCATGGGGCCTTCGTTGGCATCTACAATCAGAATGCAGCCGTCAACCATGCCCAGCACCCGCTCCACCTCGCCACCAAAGTCGGCGTGGCCAGGGGTGTCGATGATGTTGATCAACGTCTCACCGTAGTGAACGGCGGTATTCTTAGACAGAATGGTGATGCCCCGCTCACGCTCTAGGTCGTTGGAGTCCATCACGCAGTCAATTACGGCTTCCCCTTCGCGAAAAATGCCGGACTGCCTTAGCAGGGCATCTACCAGAGTGGTTTTGCCGTGGTCAACGTGGGCAATAATTGCAACGTTGCGAATGGGAAGCGTCATAACTGTGTAAAACCTTGGCGATAATAAGCGGGCGACGAAACTACCCCAGAGCGCCAAACGTAAGGAAGCTCAAGACGAGTTTCGAATATGAAAAAATACTTAACAATTGTAGCTTATCCAACAGACTCCTGACGACAGCCGTCTGCCTAAATTCAGGTCGTAAAAAAGGGACGCCAGTTGGCGTCCCTTTTTTACTGTCGAAAAGCTCGATGCAGTTTAGCAACTAGGCTGTAAATGGCCTACATGGTCATACCAGCAGCCTGAACCTTCTCGACCTGCTTCTTCTTCAGCACCAGCATAATCTGGGTTAGCATAACCGCTGCCAGGAAGGCCACTAAACCTTTGATGCGGTTGGGGCTTTGCAGCACAATTTCAGCATCCATCTGACCAAAGCCGCCCACGTTGGGGTTTGTGGTCAGGGGCTTGCCGGCTTCCACTACGTCACCCTCAGCCACGAGTAGCTCAGGACCCGCGGGAATGGTCTCGGTCACGGTGTTGCCTGCGTCTGCCTGAATGGTGACTTGGTAGCCACCGGCAGCCTGGGGCTCAACATCTGTGACGGTGCCGGTCACGGTGGCGTTGTAAACGGTGTTATTGCTAGCCTGACCGGTGGGGTAGACCTGACCACGACCGCGGTTGCCGCCAACGTGAATTTGATACTTGCCAAAGGCGACCGACTTGTCTTGACCGGGGTCGGGAGCCAGCACGGGGAATACAATTTCCTGATACTGCTCGCCGGGTAGCGGGCCGACTAGGACAATGTTTTCCTGGGTGTCGCTGTAGGGCAGGAAGTAGGTGTTGCCAACTTCTTCCTTGAGTTCCTCAGAGATGCGATCGGCGGGAGCAATCTTGAAGCCTTCAGGGAGAACCACCACAGCACCAACGTTGAGACCGCCCCGACTACCGTCACCTAACACCTGCTGGGTGCCGAGGTCGTAGGGGATTTCAACCTTGAGCTTAAATACGGAATCGGGTAGAACGGCCTGGGGCACTTCTACCTTGGTGGGCTTGGCCGCTAGGTGGCAGTTGGCGCACACGATCCGGCCGGTGGCCTCACGAGGGACGGCGTAGTTTTCTTGGGCCCAGAAGGGATACGCCTCGGCGGCTTGGGGAACCGCCAGCCAGCCCGCAAACACCGTCAGAACGGCGGCGCAAGTAATGGCGAGGGGGCGCAGGCCGTTGATTAACGAAGTGAGTCTATTCATGCGTTCAAAAGTTATGTCAACTGGGGTGATGTCAACGGGGTATGGCGCTGCAGTTGGCCAAAGCCTAGGTCCACCAGGGCGAGTCGCCAGTGCGAAAGTCGGTTTCAGTCCAATTGCTGAGAGTGACTTTGTCGTCGTCAGTGACGTCGGCGTGAGCCAAGGCCAAAGACAGCGGTGCTGGGCCTCGTACGACTTTGCCTGTGGCGTCGTACTGAGAGCCGTGGCACGGACACATGAACTTGTTTTCGCTGGCGTTCCAGGGTACTACACAGCCCAGGTGGGTGCAGATAGAGCTAATTCCGTAGCTCTCTAGGGAACCACTTTCCTGAATCACTAGGTAGGTGGGATCGCCCTTGAGGCCCTGCACCAGGACGCGATCGCCGGGGTTGTGAGTCGACACAAACTGGCTGGCAATCACATCGTTGCCCAGCTCATTTTTGGCGGTTACCCCACCGCCGCCGCCACCACTAGAGGGAGGAATGAAGTATTTAATAACGGGATAGAGCATGCCCCCGACGGCGCCAGAGGCGGCCCCCAGCAGCAGCAGGTTCATAAATTGGCGGCGCCCCAAATCAGGGACATCGGAGGTTCCAGAAACTTGAGTCATAATCCAGACTGGTATACCTGTTTCAAATGAATAACAGCTATCAACGGCGGTAGCTGAGCAGGGATCAGCAAGCGGATGCATGACCCGTTACGCTAGCCCGGCAAACCCTTTACGGGGCACCAATGTGGAGCAGTCCCGATGTCGCTGACCACGCCTTTAGCTTTACCAATCGTATTATTGCACCTTGCTGTTCTCGGAAAATCCCTGCCGAAAGTAAAAGGGCCAGAGCGATCGCACAGCCTTGATCCCTAAAACGCCGAAAAAACAGGCAGAGACGAGAAAAGGGGAGAAAAAGATATCTTGAGACCTCAAAAATGGCTTTGAAGCTCAAAGGCCTTGTTTGATTCTGCCATTTGTCTATTTTTGACTAGTGAAGCCTCGGCGCAAGGGAGGTTGACCGATAGGGCGTATCGTAAAGAAATGTATATGCGGCAACGGTTAGCTAGAGCAGAGGTAGGGGCGTGACAGGGGCAGATTTGCAAGCGTTATTGATAGACAAATGGGGCTATTCCTTTGATATTCAGTTTCGGCGCACCCAGGGCAAAATTTTTCTCCAGGTGATGTGGCGATACCTAGAGCAGGCGTCGTTTCCCCTCAGTGAGGAGGAGTATCTGGCCCATCTCAGTCAGGTCGTGCTCTACCTACACGAGTGGGGCCAGACGGACTACGTGCAGCAGTGGATTGCCCAAACCCGCGATCGCCCCCGGCTAGGCAAAGCTGTCAGTATTCCTCTTCCCCTGGGGGAACGCGCCTCAGAGTGGCTAACTGACGAGTTTTAGGCCGACGTTGCCCTAGCCTTCGTACAGCTCGATAGGCAGCTGGTCAGGGTCCTGGAAGAAGACAAAGCGCTTGCCGATCAGCTCATCCAGGCGAATACTCTCTGTTGGTACCTGACAATTCTGGAGATGCTGGATCGCCGCCTCCAGGTCATCTACCACCAGTGCCAAGTGTCGTAGCCCCTGGGCTTCGGGCCGTGAGGGCCGGGACGGAGGATTGGGAAAGGAAAACAGCTCAATCTGTGTGCCATCCCCTAGGCGCAAATCGAGTTTGTGGGATTGACGCTCGGCTCGATAGGTCTCGCACAACACCTCGAACCCGAGCACCTTGGTGTAGAAATACTTGGATTGTTCATAGTCGCTACAGATAATTGCGACGTGGTGAATACCCCGACAAAATGGCATAGCTTTTTGAAGTGAGGTTGTTATCCATAATTAGGGCTCAGTGCTTCCACTGTCATCTCCACAGTAGGGGAAGTCGATGGCGATCGCCCCGCGCCCGTGCGTTCGTCTGATTACTCCTCAAGCGCCCTCGACTAAGCCGCTACGATCGCTGCCACTTTGCCCAAGTTCCAAACACTGTGGGCCGTCGCGGCGCTACCGCAGCTCAACCTGTGGAAACTCGGTAGCCCATTCGTTAGAGTGACCTTCTATGTGAAGTTTTTAAGGATAATTGCTCAAAAGCTTTTGAAGTTGGAATGCTAGGATTTCCTAGGTGAAATGCTCAGAGGGCCTGATGTGATCCGTTCCGCCACTTTGCCGATGCAAACTCCGTCGCTGTCGCACTTCGGAGATAACAACCGCCTCAAACTTTTTTCCGGCTCGGCCAACGTTGACCTGGCGCGCGAAGTGGCTCGCTACCTAGGGCTAGACCTCGGTCCTATGGTGCGCAAGCGCTTTGCCGATGGTGAGGTTTACATCCAAATTCAAGAGTCGATTCGCGGCTGTGACGTGTACCTGATTCAGCCGACCTGCTATCCGGTGAATGACCACCTGATGGAGCTGCTAATTATGATCGACGCCTGTAGGCGGGCGTCGGCGCGGCAGATCACCGCCGTTATTCCTTACTATGGCTATGCCCGCGCCGATCGCAAAACAGCCGGGCGCGAGTCAATTACTGCCAAGCTTGTGGCCAACCTGATGACCAAGGCCGGAGCCAGTCGCATCTTGGCGATCGATCTACACTCCGCCCAAATTCAGGGCTACTTCGACATTCCCTGCGACCATGTTTACGGCACCCCGGTGCTGATCGACTATATCTCTAGCAAAAAGCTGGAAGACCTGGTGGTGGTCTCTCCCGACGTGGGCGGGGTAGCCCGCGCCCGCGCCTTTGCTAAAAAGCTCAACGACGCCCCTCTGGCTATTATCGACAAGCGTCGCCAGGCACACAATGTGGCAGAAGTGATGAACGTCGTGGGCGACGTGCGGGGCAAAACTGCCGTGTTGGTCGACGACATGATCGATACCGCTGGCACCATTTGTGAGGGGGCTCGCCTGCTCAAAAAGGAAGGGGCGCGTCAGGTTTATGCCTGCGCCACCCATGCGGTGTTTTCTCCCCCGGCGGTGGAGCGCCTATCGGCGGGGCTGTTTGAAGAAGTGATCGTTACCAATACGATCCCGATGACGGCCGCACGGCAGTTTCCGCAGTTGACAGTCCTGTCGATGGCAAATCTGCTGGGCGAAGCTATCTGGCGCATCCACGAAGAAAGCTCCGTCAGCAGCATGTTTCGCTAGCGGCTAGACTGGGCGATTCCGGAACGGATACTCGTTTCGAGTCGGTTCCCGTTTCTGGTATGCCGTAGGCTTTACGCTGCACGAATCGCAGCTGTGGTCTTGCACAAAGAGGGGATGCCTGATGGCATCCCCTCTTTGTGGTTTCTTAGGTGCTGCCAACGTCAGCGGGACGGGCTAGGCGTCTTCGTCAACAAACTCGGGCTGCCCACTGCCCGGAATTGGCCAGTCGGCGTTTTCGCCCCCGACATAGCAGGTCTCGATGACCACATACTCACGGCTAAACTGCTCTAGGGTGTTAATTAAAACGTCGATGGCCAGGGCATCACTGGTGCCCAGATCGAGCCAGCAGCGGGCCCAGAGCCCTTCATACTCGACTTCGCCCATGTTGTGCATCACCGAGAGCATGCTGTTGCTCAGCTGCTCTTCGTTGTAGGGAAGATAGCTGATATCGAGGCCCGTATCCTGCACTTGAAGGTTTTCGGCATTAAAACCCCCCAGCTTCCCCAGAAAAAACCACGACGAAAAGACTTCGTCGATGTACTGCTGCTCCATGGAGGAGGGCACAGTTTCAAATTTGAGCCAGATCCAAAGGTTAAAGAAGTCGCACTCGCGAAATTCAACCTGCATAGTTAAGCCCCATACTGCATTACTCAGCATAGGGCTTAACTTGCCTGAACTAGTGTGGGCTAACGAGCGCTATTGCGCGATCGCTCGACGCAGACCTCCCCAGCGATGCCCTCAGCCTGGCAGGCCTCAAGCGTAATTTGCTGCACCGTCGAGGCTGGCAGTTGGTCAGCATAGGTCAACGCCGACTTGTATAGGGGCAGGCTGGCGTCATACTTCTGCTGCAGAAATAAAATCTGAGCCTTAAGATAAATCAAATCAGGATTGTTGGGGGCGGCCGTTAGCGCTTTATCGACCTCGGCAAGCGCTTCGTTATAGCGCCCTAGGTCGCGCATGCCAATGGCAACACCTCGGTGGGACAGATAGGCAGGGTTGCCGTTTTGCAGTCGAGCGATCGCCTGATCAGGGTTAGCAAAGGGCAGGTTGACCGCTAGCAGCAAATCCATGAAGCCTTTGAGCAAGCTGAGTTCTGGGTCGTTGGCGTCGAGGCGCTCCGCCGCCGCTAGCTCGCTAAAAACCCGCTGTAGCAGTCGCAGGGCCGAGGGGGTCCCTCGAGCGATCCCCTGCGTTTGCAGAACATGGGCACCTTCCATGAAGATGCCCACAGCGGTGTAGAGGTGGCCACGCAGGGGGTCTGTTTCTTTGAGAGCGGTGGCCGTTTGCTGGGTGAGGCGAGCCTGTTCGGCCAGCTTATCTAAATCTTTGTTGAGGTAGCCAAGCGCTGCCTCAACCGCGTAGTTCATTGGCTCCTCGGGCTCAGCTGCGATCGCCTGCTCAACTAGTGACTGGGCTGCAGTGTAGTTGCCTTCATAGAAGAGCGCGTTAAAAACGGCCTCAGTCTTGTCGCCAATCTCGTGGGGATCGTCGGGGCGAAACGGATCCCCAGCCTGGGCGGACAGGGGAGCAAGTACTAAAAAGGCTGTGGTGAGAGCACCAGCAGATAGGGCTTTTAGACGCGAACTCAATCGAGGTGGAGCCAGGCGAACGTGAAAAACCATGAATAAATTACCCCTTACGACCTGAACATCAAAACGGAACAGTATGACTTGGAGGGAGAGATGCCTGCTCAATCAGCCATCGTGATACCTGATTGCCCAATTGTGGCGAATTACCTAGGAGTTTGCAGCGGTAATGTTACAGAAGCTACACTGGCCTAGCTCTCGTTAAATCGGCCCCGGCCACTACCAATGGCAACCCACTAAGGCACACTGGAAAAGGTATCGGCTATCCGTCATGGTGGCTGTACCGGTTTTCGCAGAATCTAGTTGTGTTGTTTACTGTTTTACTGTGCGGGTGGAATGCTCTATCTTCGCCAACTGACCTATCACCCCCCGGCCAGCCCTAGGGCCATTTTGCAGGATATTTCCCTAGAGCTAGCACCCCAGCAGCTAGGGCTAGTCTACGGACCGAGCGGGTCGGGCAAGAGTACGCTGCTAGAGCTGATGGCGGGATTTGCCCAGCCTACCCAGGGCGCGATTCAGTGGCGGCAGCAAGACCTTGACCCGGAGGCCCTGCGGCAGCTGGCGGGGCTGGTATTTCAATTTCCTGAGCGCCACTTTTGCGGGCACAGCCTGCTGGAGGAACTGCGCTTGGGCCATCCAGAAATGGCCCGTGACCAGATTGAGCAAGCGTTGCGGGCGGTGGGATTAGAGCAGCTTTCCCTGAAGGCGGCGCCCCACGCTCTCAGTGGTGGGCAGCAGCGTCGTTTGGCTCTGGCCGTACAGCTGATTCGCAAGCCCTATCTGCTGCTGCTAGATGAGCCCACCGCCGGCCTAGACTGGTCGATGCGTCAGCAAATCATTGCGCTGCTCAAACAGCTCAAGCAAAACTGGACGCTGCTGGTGGTGTCTCACGATGCCGACGAGCTGGCCGGTCTCGCCGATCGCTGTTGGCATCTCGATCACGGCCGTTTGGCTGCGGTGCCGACAACAACCCTTTCGCCCACCGCCGGATAGGCACTTTAGGAGTTTATGGACGTGTTACCTTCCTACAGCGATCGCTGGCAGAGCACTTTGCACTGGCAGCCCAACGATCGCCAGCAGCAGCATTTCCAGCTGCTCTACGATGCCATTTTGATGGCCAACCAGCAGGTCAACCTGACCCGCATCACCACCCCTGAGGATTTTTGGGAAAAGCATCTGTGGGATTCGCTCCAGGGTGTGGCCCCGTGGCTGACTGAAGGAGCCAGTGCAGACCCATTGAAAGTGGTTGATGTTGGCACCGGGGGCGGCTTCCCAGGCCTGCCGGTGGCGCTGGTGTTTCCTCACTGGGCGATCGCCCTGCTCGATGCCACCCGCAAAAAGCTTGCCGTCCTAGAGACCGTCTGTGAGGGTCTAGGGCCCGCCAACGTCAGCTTTTTGGCCCAGCGAGCCGAGCAGGTGGCCCACCAGCCCACTCACCGCGAAGCCTATGACCTGGCTTTGCTGCGGGCCGTTGGCCCCGTCAACACCTGCGCCGAATATGCTCTGCCCCTGCTGAATCTGAGCGGCCAAGCCATCCTCTACCGAGGCCAGTGGTCGGCGGATGAGGAAGCTGGCTTAACGGCCATCCTGCCGCGTCTGGGCGGCAAGCTATTGGAGGTGCGATCGCAGACCACACCTCTCACCCAGGGCGTTCGCCACAACGTCATTCTCACCAAGGTAGAGCGCACGCCAGACAAGTTCCCGCGCCTGCCGGGGATCCCGTCGAAGACGCCGTTGGTTTAGGGAAGTTTTGAATTTTGAATTCTAAGTTTTGAGTTGGAGCGGTACATCGAGAACTCAAAATTCAAAACTGAGAACTCAAAACTTTCCCCCTTCTTCACCGTCTCCGCTCCTGGAGCTTGCGGTACACGTCCTTAATATCAACCCCGTGGTGGGCTAGGGCAACCAGGGTGTGATACATCAGGTCGGCGGCTTCCCCGGCGATCGCATCAGCGTCATCATCCTTGCAGGCCATCACCACTTCGGCGGCTTCTTCGCCAATTTTTTTGAGAATTTTGTTGTCGCCCCCGGCCAGCAGCTTGCAGGTGTAGGAGGCGGGGTTGGGGTGGTCGCGGCGATCGCAGATGACTCCAAACACCTGAGACAGCGTATCGGCGGGGGGGGCAACGTTGTGGTCGTCTACCTGATGAAAGCAGCTGCGCTCTCCGGTGTGGCAGGCGATGTCGCCCAGCTGTTCTACGGTGACCAGTAGGGCATCGCTGTCACAGTCGTAGCGGATGGCCTGCACCTTCTGCACATGGCCCGAGGTCGCGCCCTTGTGCCAAAATTCTTGACGCGATCGGCTCCAGAACCAGGTTTCTCCGCTATCTAAAGTGCGCTGGAGCGATTCGGCATTCATCCAGGCCATCATTAGCACGGTGCCGTCGAGATGGTCTTGCACAATGGCAGGCACCAGCCCCTGGTCGTTATAGCAAATGCGATCGACGGGCACAGCGGCGGCAAAGGGCGAAGACGGAGAAGTGACCATAGCAAGGGGGTAAAACATCCTTACCCACTCTAGTATTTCTTCGCCTTGGCCCTGCTTTTATGCTTTATAAATTGCTAGCCGCTGCGGCTTACTCCTGAAACCTCTCTCATAAACGCCCAACCTGCTGCAAAACGAGGATTAGGCCAATTTGCTACCAACTTTTCGGCCAACAAAAGTTAACATAATAGTAATAAACCTTCAGCTAAGTCTAGTCTGGCCATCTGCCCTGCTCAGGGGCGCTTCGCCTGCGGGCTTGGCTCACTCGACCCTACTATCTGCAGACGCAGGAGAGCTTCATGACTGGATTTATTCGCGGGCTATTTGGCGGCAAAGCTAAGAACCCTGGAGAATCAGATCGTCCCGTGCGGCAGCAGCCCGCTCCCCAACAGCCCACCATTAAGCAGGTTGGGGGGGCTTACTTTTTGAACGAGGACGACGCGAAGAGCTACGGCAACATTGAGTACATGCGTTCGTCTAAAACCGTACGGCGCACCTTCGCCAAAAAACGGGGCGACACTGTAGAAAAGGAAAGCGTTCGGCAGATTTCTGCTCTAGAGGCCAAACGACTGCAAGAACAGGGCGCATCTGTGCAAAAGATTGCCCCGTCTGAAGTTTCTATTCAACCCCCTGTTAAGAAGGATGCTAGCGCCGATCGCCGCAAGGTTGATACCAGCCTCGACATGTTCCGCAAAATGGCCAAGGACATGAAGAAGTAGTCAGTAGTTATCGCTGGGGCCAAAGCCCTACCGATGAAGCAACGAGGACGTAGCCTAGCTGCGTCCTTTTTTCATTCTTTTTGATGGGCACAGCGGCGGATCAATTTTTCTCTCAAAGATGAATTAGCTAGATAGCGTAAGAGTCAACAACCTGTGCCCATTTTTCGTTACCTTTGGTAAAGATTCGTTTACTCCCCGCCTTTGGAGCCACCCATGCTGCGTTTAGAGCACATCAGCAAGATTTACCCGACTGGGGAGGTTCTCAAGGACGTGAACTGGGAGGTGAAGCCGGGCGATCGCATCGGCCTCGTCGGTGTCAATGGTGCCGGCAAATCGACCCAGCTCAAAATTATCACCGGTCAGACCGAGCCCACCACGGGCACCATCATTCGCCCCGCCGACCTCAAAATCGCCTACCTCTCCCAGGAGTTTGAGGTTGACCCTAGCCATACGGTGCGCGACGAATTTTGGACGGTATTTAAAGAGGCCAACGAGGTGCAGTCAAAGCTGCACCACATCCCTACGCTGATGGAGACCGCCGACCCTGACGAACTCGATCGCCTGATCCACGAGCTAGACAAGCTCCAGCGACGATTTGATGCCTTGGGTGGCTATGGCCTAGAGTCGCAAATTGAGAAAATTTTGCCCGAAATGGGCTTTGAGGCCAGTGACGGCGATCGCTACGTCAGCGAGTTTAGCGGCGGCTGGCAGATGCGCATGGGCCTAGGCAAAATCTTGCTGCAGGCTCCCGACGTGCTGCTGCTCGACGAGCCTACCAACCACCTCGACCTCGACACCATTGAGTGGCTAGAGGGCTACCTCAAAAAGCTCACCACCCCCATGGTGATCGTCTCCCACGACCGAGAATTTCTCGATCGCCTCTGCACCCAGATTGTTGAAACTGAGCGCGGTGTCTCCACCACCTACCTCGGCAACTACACCGCCTACCTGACCCAAAAAGAAGAAAGCCTGGCCGCCCAGCTCAGCACCTTCGAGCGCCAGCAAAAAGAAATTGCCAAGCAGCAGGCCTTTGTCGATCGCTTTCGGGCCAGCGCCACCCGCAGCACCCAGGCCAAAAGCCGCGAGAAACAGCTGGACAAAGTTGAGCGCATTGAGGCTCCTACCGGCAGCGTTCGCACTCTGCACTTCCGCTTTCCCCCCGCACCTCGCAGCGGCCGTGAGGTGGTCACCATCAGCGATCTCACCCACAACTACGACGAGAAGATCCTGTTTCTGGGAACAAATTTATTGATTGAGCGGGGCGATCGCATCGCCTTCCTCGGCCACAACGGCTCGGGCAAATCAACCCTGCTGCGAATGATCGCTGGGCTCGAAACCCCCACCGACGGTCAGGTCGAGGTGGGCGACCACAACGTGATCCCCAGCTATTTTGAGCAAAACCAGGCCGAGGCCCTCGACCTCGAAAAAACCGTCATCGCCACCATCCACGATGAAGTGCCCGACTGGACTAACGAAGAGGTCCGCACCCTGCTGGGGCGGTTTCTGTTCACGGGCGATATGGCGTTCAAGCAGGTCAAAGCCCTCAGCGGTGGCGAAAAGGCCCGTCTCGCCCTAGCCAAAATGCTGCTGCGCCCCGCCAACCTGATGATGCTCGACGAGCCCACCAACCACTTGGACATCCCTGCTAAAGAGATGCTGGAAGAGGCCCTGCAGCACTACGACGGCACAGTGCTACTGGTCTCCCACGACCGCTACTTCATCTCCCGCGTAGCCACCAAAATTGTTGAAATTCGCGATGGCGAACTGCGGTTGTACCGGGGCGACTACCACTATTACCTCGACAAGGTGGCGGAAGAGGCCGAGGCCGAAAAGCGAGCCGCTCTGGAGGCTGAGAAAAAAGCTAAGGCCGATGCCAAGCGCCAGCAACAGCAGGCCAAACGCAAAGCAGGCGTTACAAAATGACGCCGATGTAGAGTAATATGCAGTTTATAAAAATTTCTCTTAAATTGCGCTTTAACCTGGTCACATGCCTGTATAGCGCGTTTAGGCTGGGTCTAGAGTACAACTGCTAGCTTTTCGTGCTGTGAGTCTGCCCTCGCAGCATCGAAAACCGTATCTACCCGGCGCGATCGCGTGTAAGTGAATCTTGAAACGGCTATTCCAGCTCCGTCCCAGCTCAGATTGGGGCCAAATTTCTGGATAGTATGATTGCTGAGACGTTAGTCCAACTCCCAAGGATTCTTACCTATGAGTCAAGCGTCAATCCCGCCGATGGTTTTAATCATTCTCGACGGCTGGGGATATCGGGAAAATACCGACGGTAACGCTATCGCCGCCGCAAAGACTCCGGTTATGGACAGTCTGTGGGCCGCTTACCCCCACACTTTGATTCGTACCTCAGGCAAGGATGTGGGGCTGCCTGACGGTCAGATGGGCAACTCGGAAGTTGGTCATCTCAACATTGGTGCGGGGCGCATTGTGCCTCAAGAATTGGTGCGTATTTCTGACGCGGTAGAAGACGGCACTCTGCAAGAAAATGAGGCCTTGCTAGAGGTGTGTCAGGCGGTGCGCTTCCGCAACAGCAAGCTGCACCTGGTGGGGCTGTGCTCTGAGGGAGGGGTGCACTCTCACCTCTCCCATCTGTTTGGTCTGCTGGAGATGGCTAAAGCCCAAGACATTGACGAAGTTTGCATTCACGTCATTACCGATGGTCGTGACACCAAACCCACCGAAGGCCAGGTGGCAGTACAAAAAATTCAGAACTACGTTGATCAGCTCGGTCTGGGCCGCCTAGTGACTCTCAGCGGCCGCTACTACGCCATGGATCGCGATAACCGCTGGGACCGCGTCGAGAAGGCCTACCGAGTGATGACCGACCCTGGCGAGGGCAGCGGCAAAACTGCCATGGCAGCCCTGCTGGAGTCCTATGACCAGGAGATCAACGATGAATTTGTCGAGCCAGTGCGGCTGGCCCCTGGTGCGATCGCACCAGAGGACGGCGTGATCTTCTTCAACTTCCGCCCCGATCGCGCCCGGCAGCTCACCCAGGCTCTAGTCGATCCCAACTTCAAAGGCTTTGAGCGGGAGTTAATCGCTCCGCCCAACTTCGTCACCATGACCCAGTACGACCCAGAGATGCCGGTGAAGGTGGCCTTTCAGCCTCAAAACCTGAGCAATATTTTGGGCGAAGTAGTGGCCAACAACGGGCTCAAGCAGTTTCGCACCGCCGAAACTGAAAAGTACGCCCACGTCACCTACTTCTTTAATGGTGGTCTGGAAGAACCTCTAAAGGGCGAAGACCGGGAGCTAGTATCTAGCCCCATGGTCGCGACCTACGATAAGGCTCCAGCTATGTCGGCAGAGGCGGTGACCAACACCGCCCTAGCTGCTATTAAAAAAGGGATTTATTCTCTGGTGGTGATCAACTACGCCAACCCCGATATGGTGGGCCACACTGGCAAAATGGAGTCTACAATCACGGCTCTTCAGGCCGTCGACCACGAACTGGGCCGCTTAATCGACGGTATTGGCAAGGCTGGCGGCACCGCCATTATCATTGCTGACCACGGCAACGCCGAGCTGATGTGGGACGAAAACCACAAGCCCTGGACAGCCCACACCACCAACCCGGTGCCCTTTATTCTGGTCGAAGGTGAGAAACTCAAGGTGCCTGCCTACGGTGGTGACGTTAACCTGCGCGAAGACGGGCGGCTGTCTGACATTGCCCCGACCATTCTGCAAATTCTGGGTCTGCCCCAGCCCCAAGAAATGACCGGGCGCTCCATGTTTCTCCCCGCCGATGTGGAAATTCGCAACAACCGTACCCCGGTCAAACTCTCCCTCTAGCCCTAGCAAAGGCGATGCTGGAATGGCTGGGAGGCTTGGGGTATAGTGAAGGTTGGGCCGTCATTTTGAGCAGGTTGGTTTAGAAACGCGATGATAGTTATCACAATTTTGAAGGTTATCTGGATGGTTGCTGCTGTGGGTCTAACGGCCCTGGTGCTGCTGCATAGTCCTAAGGGCGATGGTTTGGGCGGCCTCGGTGGCCAAGCTCAGCTCTTTACCAGTACCAAAAGCGCTGAAACTACCCTCAACCGCGTCACTTGGACCTTGACCGTTCTGTTTATGGGCCTGACGGTAGTGCTAAGTGCGGGCTGGCTTGATGTGGCCGCCGCTCCCCCCGCCCTTTAGAACCCTTGGATTTCTGGCTCTAGGAATGGTACTCATCCAACGCTCGGTTCAATGCCCTTGATTCAAAGATGGGTCGTTCTGTAGGAGCAAACGCTGTTTGCCCTTGCCAATCGAGAGAACCAGGGTACTAGCGGGCTGGGCCAGAGCTTATAAAGAATAGGAAAAGCCCCCAACTCAGCTGAGTTGGGGGCTTTTCCTATAAACAATGTATTGGTGGGGATCACCAATCGCCAGACATCACTGCCAGAGCCTGGCCTGTAGTGGAAACAATGCTAAGGGGCAAGGTCTGGCCACTCTCGCGGCGGGGAAACTGCACCAGTTGCAGTCCAGTGCCCACGGGCTCAACGGTGACCAGATACTGATTGTCTTGCCATTCTAGGTTGACCAAGCGGTGATGCAGCAGCCACATTTCTGCTAGCTCTCCCTGGTTAATTTGCTCGGGCTGATCGCCGTTGTAGCAGTCCCAAATGTCATCCATCGCTGTCCACACCCCGGAGAGGTAAAGGGGATCGGTGCGGGCACTTAGACCATAGGTGGTGAACACAAAGACTTCGTGGCTCCACCAGGCTTTAGCCAGCTCAGCCATGGGATCGGTATCGAGCCCTTCACCATAGTAGGGCATGGCTTCTAGCTGCTTAGTTTGAGCGATCGCCGACGGGCGCTCCCACTCCGGTAGATGGGCGCAAACCGTGGCGGCGATCGCATCCAAAGACTGGCCTTGCTCGCTGGAAGCAGCAGCCTCAGTCTCTGCGATCCCCGCTTCTGCTGCTAGGGGCGTCTCTACTTGAGCTAGGTAATTGGCGAGCGCTGGCACCACAGAACTGGTGCTCATCAACTCAGTTTGCAAAGGGCCTAGGGAGTTGAAAGTCTGGGCCTGGGTTGGTTGGGCAGAGACTGTCAACAGCCCCGCTGAGCCAACACCAAGGGTAAGGAACAAAGCCGTAGCAAACAGGTGACTCATCGAAGGATTGGTGGGGATGGAGAAAGCAGGAATGCTTGGCGCTGGGGCAATGGCCAAAGCTATGAAAAAGTACGGCCGTGCTGCCCAGAGTTTGAGAACCCAAGCAAGCTGGTTCCCAAGTTAATGGAAGTTAAGGCTCAAATCTGGCAGTAAGAGGCGAGTCTTTGGCCAGCGCTATAACTGCGGCAGGCCAAAGAACTAGACCACCAGGCTTACCTAGCTCGTGACTTAACTCTCGTTAACTAGGGCAAAACCCGACACGTAGGGCTGTGGGGGGAAGCCCAAGATCACTAAATGAAACGCGGCATTAAGCCGTGGGCAAAGCTCCGATGTTAGGTTTGGGCGCGATCGCTGATAACCCTTTTCTAACAAGACTTTAGCTTACTACTAAGATAGCGTTTGAGGAGCTTTCTGAGCACACCTGTGGCCACTATCTTTGGGCTTATTTTTGTGGCATAGATAAGCGCTCAAGCTGGGTCGGGGGGAGGTAGGGGCGGTGCTTCTGCTGCTCGCGGCACGGCTGGTAGGGGATCAACGCTATAGACCGGTTTCACCGGCACTAGCTCTAGCTGGCGAGAACTAGCCGGCGACGGTTGCACTCCCTGGCGGCGACGACTGGAAATGGCTTCTTCGGTGGTTTCTTCAGCCACAACTTCGTAAAGCATGGCCTGCTTGTTGCCACTGCCCTTGCGTAAAATGCGCCCCAGCCGCTGCACATACTCGCGAGTAGAGCCGCTGCCCGACAGCAAAATGGCCACCCGCGCCTCGGGCACATCCACCCCTTCATTGAGTACGTGGCTGACCACCAGGGTAGGGTACTGGCCACTGCGGAAATCTTGGAGGATGGCGTGGCGCTCTTTGACCGGAGTTTGGTGGGTAATAGCGGGGATCAAAAAAGTCTCGGAGATGTGGTAAACCGTGGCATTGTCGTTTGTAAATATGATCGTGCGATCGGGGTGGTGCTGAGCGAGCAGGTCGGCGAGCACTCGCAGTTTGCCCTCAGTACCCAGGGCGATCGCCCGCGCCTCTCGGTGGGCCAGCATTGCCCGCCGCCCGCTAGGGGATTGGGCACTGGCTCGAACAAATCGCTGCCATCCCTGGGCCGAGCTAAGCCAGATGTTAGCCTCCTGCAAAAAGCGGTTGCGCTGGGCAATCAGTTGGTCGTAGCGCGATCGCTCCTGGTTTGACAGCTTCACCCTAATCGGCACAATCTGAAACGGGGCCAGGGCATCCCCCGACAGATCCGCCGCTGACTTGGCGTAAACCACTGGCCCCAGCAGATGGGTCAAATCCTCATGACGACCATCGGCGCGATCGGGGGTGGCAGTCAACCCCAGCCGATAGGGCGCGATGGAATATTCAGCAATCACCCGATTAAAGTCGCTGGGCAGATGGTGACACTCGTCGCAGATCAGCAGAGCGTATTGATTGCCTAAGCTCTCGGCGTGGATGGCGGCACTGTCGTAGGTGGCCACTAAAATCGGCGTGCGATCCTTTGATCCCCCGCCCAAAAGTCCCACCTCCACGTCGGGAAAGGCCGCCTCTAAATGGGCATACCATTGGTGCATCAAGTCCAGCGTCGGCACGGTAATTAGCGTGGGTCGAGGCGTGGCTTGCATGGCCATTTGGGCTAAGAAGGTTTTGCCGCTAGCGGTGGGCAGCACTACAACTCCACGCCAGCGCTGGTCGATCCAGGCTTGAAGAGCTTCTGTTTGATGGGGATAGGGTTCTAGACTCAGCCGGGGATCAAGCTCTAGCGGCTTGAAGGTCTGGGCCTGATCGTTGAAGGGCACTTGCTCGGCTCGCAGGGTTTCGACCAGAGCGCGGTACTGCTGAGCGGGGACGCGGAATTTCTCAATGCGGTCGTCCCAGTGGGCGAAGTCTACCCAGCTTTTGCCCCGCGGCGGTGGGTGCAGGATCAGGGTGCCGCGATCGTAGGTGAGGGTGGGTGTGCGCCCCATGGTGGTTCATAGTTACTGGGGATATTGTAGCGGGAGGCTAAACGAGAGGATTTCAGAAAGCTACAATTCAGGCAGTTGGCGGTTAGCGAGGGCCATTGTCATGACTGTTGCCTTACCTCAAAGCGTCTGAGCGATGGTCTGGATAGGCTGGTTTATAGAAGGGATGGTGGGGAGTGATCAGCGTTGCGATCGCCACCCACAGCAGATCCCCAGACATGCCGTTGCCTAAAATGCGCCCCTCCCAAGGCAGCAGCGGCAAAGGTAGGAGCAGCCAAATCCATTGGGCTGAGCACCTGGTCAAACTCAAACACCTGCTGCACCTGCTGGGCAAACTCGGCATCGAAGATGCGCACGACGCCGGACACCTGTGCCCCCTGCTGCCGCAGCAGGCTAAAAATTCGCAATCCCGTACGCCCCAGACCGCAGACAATGATCTGGGGTCGTTGCAGCGAGGGCAATTTCCGAGGCGTTAAGGATGTCGCAGCCACTGCCAAGTACCACAGATACTACGATCTGTGGTACTTGGCTGACGGCAGAGGATGCTGTAGCTAGGTCACGTTGTCTTAAAAGTTTGAGGGAAGTGGGTGGGGAGTGAGGGAAGAAAGTTTTGAATTTTGAGTGTTGAGTTTTGAATTCATGCCTTCAACTATTCACTTAAAACTGAGCACTCAAAACTTTCCACCCCATCTCCTCATCTCCCTCACCTTCCCCATCACTCCGGAGGATCCCCAATCTCCTCACTCTTGCCCCGCACTGGCGGCAGCTTTTCTACCAAGCCCATTTCAAAGGCCGTATCGGGCAGGTCGCCGGCAATATATTTGCCCGGTTCAAACACGCGACCAGGGGTGAAGCACATTTGCCGCAGCTCCACGATCTCGGTATTTAAGAACATGGTGCGAGATAAGCGTCGTTCGAGGCCCATAGTTGTCTCCTATTCGTCTAGCTGCCAGAGTTCGCGGTTGTAGTTTTCATCCAAAATGCGCTTGGGCCGCAGAATGAGAATTACTTTGCCCAAAACGGGAGTTTCAATCAGACTGGGTGTCCAAGATAGGGCCAGCTGATCGTCCTTAACGGTGAGAAAGTAGCCGTCGTCGTCCCAGGTGCGATCGCTGCGATCGACCACCACCAGCACCGTATCATCGGCGGCATCGGCGGGGTAGTTGGGTAACTGCCGGGCCTGGATGAGAATTCCCACCGGGTCCTCGGCCCGAAAAATCACCTGCCAGCCGGGCACCGCAATCCAGGCGCTGGCGCCGTTAGCGCTGACCATGCTGAAGGGTTCTTCCGCCACCACTACGGGCACCGCCTTCAAATCATCCACCGTCAGCGGCATCTGCCCCACCACGGGGATCATGCGCGGCAGCTCACTTTCAGTTTCGAGCCGGTAGAGGGGCAACCGGGGGGCGGGGCGGTCTTTGACGACCGTAAAGTCGGTCAGTAGCTTTTCAATATGCTGTCGGGCGGTGGGGCTTTGGGCAAAGCGCAGGCCCTGGGCAATCAGGCGCGATCGGTCTTGCAGATCGTCTTTTTGACGGGCCAGCTTCCAGAAATGGTAGGCGATTGCATCTCCCGGCCCATCGTCAAAGCCCTGGGGCTTATCTTTGCGGTAGGCGTATTCTTTGATCGGCTTCACCAGATCGCGCACCTCCTCAGAGTCGAGGCCGTGCTGAAAAATAAAGTCGGCGGTGGCGGCGCGATCGCCCTGGGAAAGCACCCGCAGCTCATAGAGCGAATCGCTGCCCCGCTCGGTAAAGTGGGCCACGGTCGCCTCGGTCACCCCGGCCTTGAGAATAGATTGGTAGACCTGCTCCGCCACCATAATCTGGTTTTGGTGAATGGGCTCAAAACCAGTTTCTTCAAAAATTTGCTGGGGGGTGAACCGCGCCTTTTGCAAAGCTTGGCAGCCCTGGGCCCAGTTGACCCAAGTGCCTTCTTTACGCCGCAGCCGCAGCAGCACATCCTGCACCGCATCGGCATCGGGGGGAGATGAAGAACCAGGATAAACCATTGCCATTGCCACGTGAACACTATAATCTTCCTGACTCTATCGCGGATGGCTGCCCTTCACCGCTACCGTCGGATAAAACTCGGAGAAAATTTGGGGTTGACGACGGTACCCCCCTTAGGTCACTATTGTTGATGCGCTCAGCTAAAAAGTTGGCGCATGAGGGGCTATAGCTCAGTTGGTAGAGCACTTGCATGGCATGCAAGGGGTCAGCGGTTCGAATCCGCTTAGCTCCATATTTTTGTTTGGCGTTGCATAATTAGATGAGTTGTGCGTTTACCCATAAGCGTACCTGTTTGGTACGCTTATGCTTCCAAAGCTGCATGGTACGCTTATGCTTCCCATATTTCGGTAAGGATATGGTTCCAGCACCGGGCTGAGAATTTGCCAAAAATAATTCGTTAGTACTATATGCGCCAAGCTGTACTATGCTCACAGTGATAGTTAAGGGTTAAACCCCATGAGCGTTCCAGTGGCAGAATTAACGACCGAAAAGGTCAATGCAGCCATCGCCATCATCTTCGAGGTTCTAGGAGAGCCCGAGACCGACCTTCACCGTCAAGCACTCCAGTCGTTCCAGCAAGGCGATTACCAGACGGTAAAGCGCCTATCTTTAGAGAACCTAAGCGATTTCTACTGCAAAGCCCTAGGCTACCTTGGCGGGGCGCTAAAGCTCACCCCCAATACAGACACCATTCTGGCCGAATCTGCCAGAGCCGCAGCTGACCATGCTCGCCAAAAGGCCCTAGAGCATTTGGGTGCTCAGATTTCACAAGCCTTGAGCTAGAGGCTCATAGGGTTGAGGCAATACGTGGTCAGATAGCTCCACCTTAGGGGCTCACATTTTATGTATGCAAAGGCTGCACGCTAAACCACTGACTCAAGGCTTAATCAGCACTCAAAAGCTGAAAGCTGAGGTGTTCCGCGTCTGGTGCTGGATACATAGGTCAAACATGGCACATGTTCAGCTAGAAAACTTCAAGCCAGAGGTTCGTCGTTTATTTGGCGACCTAAGGTTGAAACATACTTGGGAAAAGGCATACAGTCACTTCTTTGTAAGCTGGGTATTTGACTGTATCTGCGATGGCGACACCTATTTTAAGGTTCTGGATTCTAAGAACTGGGATGACTGGCAATATGAACTACGTCTTTTGACCTTTCAAGCGTTAGCTGCACATCCAAGATCGGAGTCCATGACAAGAGATTCATACTCGTATATTGCTCGTTACGAAAGAGCATCATTGGCGGATGGCTTTTTTGCTCTGGCTAAAGAGGCGATCGAGCGTCAGCAGCAGTACTCAGTCACCAGCACTGTGGTAGTACCACAGGCTGAACCCCACCTGGTCAAGGTGCCCAGTCTTTATACAGAGTTTCAGCCTGCTGCAACACCGTCTGAGTTGCCTTCTCCTGCTTATCGGGCGGATAGCCATACTTCTTCAGCAACCGCTTCACCATCACCCGTAGCTTCGCCCGCACTGCCTCCCGCTCCGTCCAGTCAATCGTTACATTGCCGCAAATCGCCTTAACCAACTCCTGGGCAAGGGTCTTCAGTGTCTCATCCCCCAGCACCTGCACAGCGCTGTCGTTGACCTCTAGGGCGTCGTAGAACGCTAGTTCATCCTCGCTCAGGCCCAGATCAATGCCCCAGCGGCTGGCTTCGCGCATGTCCGCTGCCAGATTGATCAGTTTCTGAATCGCCTCCGCTGAGGTGATTGCCCGGTTCTGGTAACAAAGCCTTGATGGCTGGCCGTAAGGCTTTTCGCAGGTATCTCAGCGAGCAGAGTACAGCTCAACCTGAGCTCTTTCCCGAGGCGATGACGGAAGGCTATCGCTTTTATGGATGGTCAAGTCATCCCGTCAACATATCAAGACCCTACGGAATCATCTGACGCGTACGAAGAAATCGTATCAACTGCGTCCTGTTTTGTCATGCCATACATGAATGATACGCTGGCCCTAGGGAATAAATCGTTATACACCTTAGAAAGAATGGCTTCTAGTATGAGGGCACTGGCTGTGTGCCAGGTCGTCCCGAGTTTCACTGATATCGCCTTTTCTGAGCCTTTGGTCGAGCGTCCATTGTCGGTAATACGCCCTGCCGCGGTTACTAGCGCCACAGGCTATATTTAGGTAATTGGAACAAAGGATGTTTATTAAACAATTCGCTTAACATTATTAAAATTACTTTTGACTGAAATATTATGAATACTCCTCCCTCAAAAGACTCTGACAGTAAAACTCCTGCCAGTGAAGCCATCGTTGAGCAAGTAAAGCTGCTCACCAGAAAGGGAAGAGCTCTCGCTAAGTCAGGTGAAATTGAAGCGGCAATCGAGCAGTTTGAATGTGCGTTGCAGTTAGATAATAAAAATATAATTACAATAAATAGTTATGCTCACGCATTATGGAAAGCACAAAATGTAGAAGGTGCCATTCAACTCTTTGAGCATTCATTACAAATAAATAGTCGCAATACCTATACATTAAATGGACTTGCAAACTTATTGGCAAAACAGGAAGAAATAGATAACGCCGTACAGATTTTTGAGTATTCAATATGTTTAGACCCAAATGACATGGTCTCCTTGGGTATGTTTGCTGATTTGCTGGTAAAAGAAGGACATAGAAAGCGGGCTATAGAAATTTTCGATAGACTTTTAGAGCTAGGTTATTCTCAAGTTCGAGGATTGACCCGATTCGCAAATTTATTAGCGCAGAACGGAGAGATTGATCGAGCAATCGAAGTGTCTGAGCACGCACTAAAACTACACAAGAAAAACGCCCTAGCGTCAAGTAGCCTCGCCGATCTCCTGATTAGGAAAGGAGACCTTGATAAGGGCATTCAGCTCATTGAGTATTCACTAGAATTACAGCCAAACGATGTAATTTTTTTGACCAAGTCTGCAAACCTATTGATGCAAATAAATCATGTGAATCGTGCTATCTGCCTCTTTGAGCGAGCCTTGAAAATAGATAGAAATGATGTCAAAACCTTAAACTGTTTTGCAAATGCGTTAGCTCAGAATGGAGATTTTGATTACGCCATTCAGCTCCTAGAAAGACTATTAAAAATAGAACCGAGTAATCCAGTCACGGTAAGTAAACTTGCTGGTTTGCTAGACCAGAAGGGCAATATTGATAGAGCTCTTCAGCTCTTTGAACTTGCCCTAAATATAGATGGAAATAACACTCTTGTATTGAACAAGTTTGCAGATTGCCTGTCTCGCAATGGAGATATTGATCGTGCTACTCAGCTTCTCGAGCACAGCTTAGTACTAGACAAAAACAATGTCTTTACCTTGAACAGAGTTGCAAGCTTAATGATACAAAAAGGAGAGCTTTTTCGTGCTGTCCAGCTCTTGCAGCATTCTTTAGAGTTAGATGACAACAATGTTATTACAATCGGCAGTCATTCCTACGCCCGATTACAGTACGCAAAGCAACTCGAAGGTCTGCAACAATATGAAGATGCATTAGCTCAATTATTAGCTATCCCTCTCTCTTCTCAGGTTCCTTATCATGCAAATATAGTGCGCCTGCATCTAGGCCGATTATATTATTTATTGAACCAACCTGAAAGGGGCAAGCAATATATTGAAGATGCAATCGCTAACTCGGAAAACTCAGAAGATAAAGATAAATCTCGCTTGTATGCTGCTCGCAGTCTTTTAGCAAGTAATGCAAGTAGTGAAGAGGCAATTGAGCTTTTGCAACAAATTGAAGAATCATCGCTGCGTTATAGCGAGGCCATGAAAGCTCTTGCTCTGAATGCTGACTCTCAAACTGCTTATGAGCTATTCTCTGGTAGGGATGAGAGCTTTGGCAGCACCGAAATGCTCTATAGGGCAATGTATCACAAAATAGGTAATGAAGTTGCTATTCTTAAGAGTATTGCCTATCGGTTACTCCGTAAGATTGAGGCCGACCACCCAATTGTGAGTGAAATCATAGGCGAACTTGAGGAGCTTCAAGGTAGTGTTAATCGCCAGCGAGTTGCTCAAAAGGCTGCGATTGCCAAGATTCCCCATGATAACTATCATAAACTTATTGAAATAGTTTCTAGAACAGCTCACGACATTGCTGATGAAGTAAATAATATTTTGGCAACTATTGAATCTAAAACTCGACGTACCCTTCGAAGATTGTCTATAGATTCTCCTTTAAAGGAAAATTTCGAGAAGTTCCTGGCGCAACTTGAACTGACACAAACTGCTCTTAACGATCTTAAGTCGATTAATGAAGGTATGGTCATACGTCGCCATCGTTTTCCTATTAAAAAATTATTTGAGAAATGGGAACCTGCGAATTGGTCAAGTCGCCCGCGCCTTCAAAAGGCTAGGATTTCATTCAAACTTGAAAATTCTGAAGCTGAATTCGACGGTGATGAAGAGAAAATCAAAAGCATAATCAATGAATTGGTTGAAAATTCCTTAAAGCACAATCACAGGCACACCGATCTCTCAATATGGATGTATGCTGGAGAGCTGCTCAATCCCGCAGATATCGGAATGCCCACTGTGCCTGGTAATCGAAGGTACCTCTATATCCAAATTTGTGATAATGGTAAGGGTATATCTCAAGATAAAAAAGAATGGATATTTCAACCTCTCAACTCTACATCACCTGAAGAAAAAGGTAGCGGTCTTGGTTTATTTATTGCCCGAAAAACTCTACTGAAGATGGGTGGTTATATACGAGAAACTGGCGAGCCCGGCAAAGGAGCAAAGTTTCAAATATATATTCCCTACCCTAATGATGAAAAGGCTTAGAAAAATTTTATGCAACGAGAAAACGTTCATCTTTTACTAATTGAAGATAGTTCTAGATTCTTAGCAGAGGCACTCGAATGGCTTCAGGGAGAGTTTAACTACCAAGAAATTACTACAGCTACGAGCGCTGCTGCTGCTGAGATGAAGTTGCAAGATCATTGTGACATTGTCGTTGCCGATATGCGGATGGAACAAGATGACAGTGGATTTACCATCCTCAACTACGTACGCAAAAACAATCTTTCAGCTGTGGTTATTATTTTAACGGCAAATGACACCGTTGCTGATTGTCGTCGTGCATTTCGAGAAGGTGCTTGGGATTATATCTCTAAAAATATGAGAGGCAACCACTTTGAAGCCCTAGATAATTCTATTCAAGATGCAATTGCCTATCTCAATCGATGGGGAAATCGACCTAATAAGCAATGGTTTGAAGCAAACCTTCCTGCTTTAGAATCTCAATATTGGGGGCAATGGATTGCAATTGTCAACCAATCCGTTATTGAAGCAGCTAATTCTGAAATTGAGTTACTTAATCTTTTAGAAGAACGAAAACTGCGACGTTTTACTACCACTATCCAAAGCATTGGTGACTTACGACCAATTCCCGATTTACTTAGTGTCGGTGAATGTGATCGAGTAGAGTTCAAAGCTACTCTAAAATGGGATGTAAAAGAGAATCGAGAAAATAAGGGATTGCAGCAGAGTAGTTTAAAGACTATAGCCGCTTTCCTCAATACGGATGGTGGAGCTTTACTAATTGGTGTTGAGGATCATGGGAATATCTACGGTTTGGAGAAAGATATAAAATGCTTTAACAAGGGTTCACTTGACAAGTTTGAACGTTGCCTTATAGAGCTTATTGAAAACAATATTGGCAGGCAATTTATGCCATTCATAAAAGTTCGTTTCTGGCAATCCGAGGGAAAAGATATTTGTTGTATTCATGTCAAAAAAGCAGAAAATAGAGCTTTCCTTAAACTTGAGGGAGGTTTAGAGTTCTATGTGAGAATTGGTAACTCTACAAGAAAACTGACTGTGCCGGACATTTACAAATTTTTATAGGGTCAGGGTTTAAACAGTAAATTATTCTAGCCGGGAGAACACCGCTTATCTTCACATTTTCGATAATCAAGCACGCTTCAGTTCTTATGACATCGTCAGTTGTTGCTCGCTCAGTCACAGCCGGACTGGACGCTGGCGATCCTGGCTGTGACTGAGCGAGATCATGTCAATCTTGGTCAGCTTCCAACGGTAACAGTATCGGATGTTCAATGCCTGCTATTACCAGAACATCTGCGTGTATTGGCGTTCGGCTTTCTCTAGTCTGGTGATCTTCCCGCACTTCGCGGAATGGATGCAGTCCCCTATGCTGCCCCTGTGCGTGTATCTGAAGCAATATTTAAGCACCTGTACCGACTTCAGCTTCATCGAGAGCAGCAGCCTCAAGATTTGTCACAGCAGCCGAATTCGACACCGTAAAGTGTTCCAAGCTTGGCCGCAAGAGGCAAAACCTCCTTCGATTGGTTCTTTAAATTCAAACCCCATATGGTTGTTAATGATTGCGGGGAGCTGCTCAATATTCAGCTAACACTATCCAAAACCGACGACCACAAGCCCGCCGAAGAATTGCTCCATAACCCCTACAGCAAAATCTTTATCGACTGAGACTATAGTGCAGGTCGCTGGTAAAGCTGTCAGCATTGCGGTCACTAATGTTGCCCTCAATGCCACGAATCGCCAGGTTCATCAGACACAGCCGCCGCGTCGTCGGGTTCGACTCTTGCCCATAGATGGCAATGTCGTCTTTACGCCCCCCATGGGCTTCCACAAACTTCTCCGACTGCACAAACATGCCGCCCGAGCCGCAACAGGGGTCATACACCCGCCCCCTATAGGGCTGCATCACCGCCACCAGCAACTTCACCACCGACTGCGGCGTGTAGAACTCGCCGCCGCCCTTGCCCTCCTTCTCAGCAAACCGCCCCAGGAAGTACTCGTACACCCGGCCCAGAATGTCCTTGGAGCGGCTGACCTCATCCCCTAGGCCAATGGTGCTGATTAGGTCGATCAGTTCCCCCAAGCGGGTTTTATCCAGGTCTGGGCGGGCATAGCCCGTGGGCAGCACCCCCTTCAGCCGCTTGGGGTTCTCCTTCTCAATCGCCAGCATGGCCTCATCGATGATCTTCCCGATGGTGGGCTGCTTAGCGCTGGCCTGAATGTGATTCCACCGCGCCTCCTTCGGCACCCAGAAGACATTCTCCGCCATGTACTCATCGCGGTCTTCGGGGTCGGTGTAGTCGGTGTCGGCCCGAGCCGCTAGGTCGTTGTATAGCTCCTGAAACGCATCAGAGATGTACTTAAGGAAGATCAGCCCTAGGGTGACGTGCTTGTACTCGGCAGCATCCATGTGGCCGCGCATCTTGTCGGCGGTAGCCCAGAGAATTTGCTCAAAGCCTAAGTTGGCTCCGTTACTGGGCTGGCCATTGGCTCCGTTCTTTTTCCCGCGCGGCATTCACTCGATCCTTATCGCTGGTCGATCTAACCCACCATACTCCGTTCGCGAGGCGGGTATTTCCACTGATAGTTCCCGTTCTATTTCTAAATACGGCCCAAACTAACGAGTTCTTTATTTTTTAGCGGAAACTTTACCTGACCGTAGAGCCGCCAGGCCATCAACCAACCCGATTCTTGAGATAGCCGCGCCCTAGAGATACCACAGAGCTAAATACTCTGCACATCCGACTCCATTTCCCGCTTGATATCTTCCCAAAGCTCTGGCCTAGTATCACGAAGGGCATCTGTGCTTGTCATGAGCAGAGATAAAAACACCGAAAGCTGCACTGCCTCAAGTCGCTTGTAGGTTTCCTCGGCCAGAGTCCTTGCTCTGTAAGCACACGCCCCTGAGTGAACCGTATACACAGTAGTCCAATCCAGATCAGTGATAGGTACACCATACACCTCTCGCCGAGACTGGATCCTAACAGGGTAAAGCGCTACAGCAAGGTCTGAGTCCTCAATGATCCCACCGCAGGAGGAACACCTCAAAAATAGTTTTAGGTTGGCTGCGTCCCCGTCCCATTCAACAAACAATTTCAACATCGGGCTAGACCTCTGCAAATATCCGATTTTGGGATATTTTAACTGCTGATTGTAGCTTGCTCGTCATGAGCAGCTCAGTCTATTCACTTCGTTACCAACAGTTCCTCGCCCGGCTGAAAGCTGCCCGCCTAGATGCCAACCTCACCCAGCAGCAGGTTGCGGCTTGCCTCAGCGTCCCCCAGTCCTTCATTTCCAAGTGCGAGTCCGGCGAGCGACGCGTTGACGTCATCGAACTCCTTGAATTCGCCTCGATCTACGACAAGCCTCTCATGTACTTCGTAGACTTCGAAAGCCTCTCTGGACAAGGCTTAAGTAAGCCGAGCGAGAGTTGACGTTGAACTGCCCCAAGAAAATTGAGTACTCTTGTATCAAGTAACTAGAGGTGCTCCATGCTGGCAGAAGAGCTTGAGGATGTCATGAATCGCCTACTCGATAAGCTTTCAGAATTTTGCTCACAAGGTCAGACCAACGAAGCCAAAGAGCTCATTGAAAGCTTTTGTACAAGGTTGGCTGAAGACACTGCTAGTTGGGAAGGTAATGGCGTAGGCTATGTGCCAACCCTATTTGACTGGGAACCTCAGCCATACCGCTTCATACCTGGAGAGCCAGTAGACCCTACTAAATTCGATATGTCCAATATCGTGAGCATATTAGATCCAAACTTTCATCCCCATCACCCCAGCTCCCAAGACCCCCCTAGGTAATCTCTTCGACCATTTATGCAGAATCACGGCCGCAAAAGGGGCTTCGCAGGTGCACGAGCTACCACAGATCTCTTAAAGGTCACCAGAATCAGAGAAATGCATCGATTTTTGTGCAGTCTTAAGGGTACTTCGAACGACCTCGTAGCGTAAAAATCCAGGATGAGCCATGAGTGATGCCACTCGAGCTTCCGACGGATATTGGTTTGTTTTTTGTAATTTGGTAACGATTTGCCTTATATCCTCACAAGAGGCTTTTATGTTTGCCTCTTTAGCTCCCCGCTGGTAGGCTCTATAGCGCTTCGATATCTCATGACTTAGCTCTGGCAGGTGTCGCAGTATGGTCCGTCTATCCTGCTTTAACTGCCGAGCAACCTCCTCTAAAGAGGGAAAAGAGCCATTTTCAATAGATAACAACATTCGAAGGTATTTTTCGACCGTCACTTTAGGAAAACTTCTTGGATTCTGCCTAGAAGTTTTAGGCCCTTGGAATGTTGTCGATTTCAGCACAGTACGCGGTGGAAAGTTTAGATCCTCATCGCAGAAAAGATTTAGCGGACTGACTCCTAACTTGTAGCAAATATCCAATACGGAACTAAGAGTAGGATGATTTTTACCGTTACACCAAAGCCAAAGGGTATTTCTGGGTACTCCTAGCTGTCTTGCCAACCCTGCAATGTTACCGTCAGCAAAATGACTGGCAGCTTTCGATAACCCTTTGGCTAGCTTTTCCCTAGAAGGTTTAAGCAAGCTACTGTCAGCAGCTAAAATTTCACCCACAGAGTTCGAGATCCAGAGATGTCGGCTTAGCTGTTCATCATTTCGACATCCCTGTTCTGTAGTGAGTTGGCTATGCTCTAAGCCCAACCATGACGAGCAGTGAGAGCAATAGCCTGGTCGGCCCTGCCAAGTCAAGAAGATGCTTGATTTACTGCAGGCAGGGCAGTTCTCTTGTAGATAGAGATGATGTCTACTGCAGACCTTGACAGCTTCAACTATCCAGAGCAACGCTTCATAAACTTCAAACCCTTGATTCCTAAGTTCTTGCAGACAGCAGGGGCACCAAGCTCTGTAGGATCGTAAGAGATTTCTTGTAGTAAGAACCTCAGCCCAGGGTACTAAGGTAATTCTGGACAGAGCATCTTGATGGGTGAGGTTTTCTAAACAGGAAATTAAGTCTTGGGCCATTGTGCCCGGCCCGTTTATAGCGGCAGTATAGTTATAAATTTTATGCAGCGTTGCACTTCCATGCTCTTTTCCTAGCATAGGTTTTGCCAGATTTTCAAGCAACGCACCCGCAGGTATACAATGGGCCATAGCTAAACGGCATATGAAGCTAGTTAGACTTTCTGTGTAGGCAGTATTAATACCTTTAGGAAGAATATGATAAAGCCTACTCATAGATCTCGATGCTAGACCTATCTTCATTGTGTCTAGGCCCAAACTCACATTTAAGTTTGATATGGACGAAGACATCATGACAAACCTCAAAACCACTCATTCTCTTGAAGAAACTGCTCTAGCTTTTTCCGCGATTCCAATCGCAAAATCGACCCAGGACTGCTCATGTGAAGTGATATGCGGCTTGGGGTAGGTATGATACCCTTGTTGTAGAGAGATTGCGCGATCTGCTTCATCTCTTCGAAAAGAATTTCCACTCTCTCATCTTTCTTTTGTGTTCTAAACCGAGAATAATTGCTAGACACCTGTTTGCACAGACTTCTTTCATAAGATCTCAATGTATGTGATCTTACCCCTAATTCACTAGCAACATTCTCTAAAGATTTTGGAGGATATTCGCTCAAAACTCTTTCCAAAACTTCTCGAATAGATTTGCTTTGCTGCTCCTTTAAAAAAACTTTGTACCTTTGTCTCACTCTTTTGAAAATTTCAGGAGCAAGGGCATAAAGAGATGAGCTATTACGGTATTTTAGTCTAGTTGCAATATCATCGACTGATGGCGGTGGATTCTCAAGAAGTGCTGTTTCTAAAACTGATATGACCAATTTCTGCTTTTGCGTGGCTTTCTTGATTGGCCCATAAAAAACTGGTTTTTCACTTGACTCTTTATGCTTTTTTTTTGACTCGTAAATTTTATCGATGATCTCACTATAGACAGGTTTCAACAAGGTGGGAAAGTCAATTTGAAGCTTGTAGCAGATATTTATCAATGAGGCTAAAGTTGGAGTGATTTGACCTTTACGCCACTTCCTTACTTGAGTGACGTCAGCCCCTAGGACTTGGGCTAGATGTAAACTTGCACCTCTCGATATATCCTCCACAAAATGATCTAAATGGCTTGCGATGAAAACCTTAGCTTTGTCAGAAAAGCTATCTGGCGACATGCCAAGTAAATCATTCACACACTTTATGCAGTGAAGCTGCTCGTCATCTTCAACTGCTTTAAATTTTAAGTTAGGTAATTTGTATGTGTAAGCATCGACACCTAGCCACCCTCGGCATTTTGCACAGAATCCCGGCTTGCTGTACCACGAAAGGGGTCTGTTTCCTTTTTCACAATGAGGACAAATGTTATAGAGAGGAGTTTTGTGAGTAGGACATAATTTGAGTACTTCCAAACTCCAGCTAAGAGGTTCATATAAGATTTGAGAATTATCAATTGATTCTCTAAAACAAAAAGAACACCAGGCTCTTTGCTGCTTCAAAAGTTTCTGGTTAAATATAACTTTCTTCCAACTAAGCAAAGTAAGTTGAGATATATCTGTTCTGCAAGTAAGCTTCTCAACCGCATTGACTGTTCCAAATGCCCAATTGCCAAATCCATTAAGTGCACTAGTTTCATTGGCGAATATTTTGTTCAAGACTCCTCCGCAGGACTCCCCAGAAAAGCTATATTTAGGGTTAATTAAAGGAGCAATTTCCTTTGTCATTAAGAGGCCTGTGGGAACACAGTGTGCTGTGGCTAGTCTTGAAACGTAGCTAATTAAACTTTCGACATGTGGAAGACCACAACCAATAGGCTGTATTGAGTAAAGCCTGCTAACTTGCTGATATTGATTAACATTAGTGCTATTAGTAGAGTAGTTTTCATGCATCAGGATGGCTTTTTCTACGAACTGGATTGGGAGTTCCTACCCTCTTACCTCTCTTATTAGAAACAGGATTCTTTTTAGATTTTTCAGCGGTTTCTTTATTTAATTCCAAAAGTGCTCTAAGCCTGTTAACTTCTGATGGAGACTCCTCTAGCAACTGCTCACCTTCAATAATTTCAGTAATAATTTTCTGACATTGAGCAACTGTTAAAGCTGTATTTTCTAAGTGATGCTTTGTGATTTTCTCGCTCCCTTCATCCAAAGCAGTATTCAATGCTCTAGTAAGCCAGTCCTTCAATATGCCAACGCATCCCAATGATCTCTCATAACAATATTCCCACTCAGAATCCAAACTATTTTCTTCAGCCATAGGCATATAATAAAAAGCTAAAGATTGGAGAACTGTACGAAACTTTTCTTTATCGCTTTCGGAATTTGCCTTATATCGTGGGAAATGAACTTCTTGATTTCTTCTACTTAGCTGCGCACTTAGGTTACGCATCATTAAAAGCTCATAGGTTCCTATTAAAACATGAGGGATTTTAGTGATATTTGCAATGGACTTTAAACAGTCCATATTATCTTGCAGCCGTCTGCCGCTAGACATCTTCTGAATATGCTGTGCCTCATCTAAAATAACCGCATAAGGCTGACGATGCTGTAAAGCGTTTTCTTGAGCATGTCGTAGTCTGTTTGTTGATGCAGTGGACCGAACTTTTATTTTCCCATTTGTATCTCTGTAAACTTCTTGAGTTGAATAGTCAATCTTATAGTCAATCAGTGGCTCTTCCATTGCTACAAGAGCACGGTAGTAATAATCTTTCCAATCAAAATTCCCTGAAGACGGTGAGGCTGCTTCTAGTGAAACAACAGGTATCCTGCCTGGATGGAAATTCTTATCTTCAAGAGATCTTTCAATCAGTAGTTTTTCAATTCTTGGTATTAAAGTAGACTTTCCGACTCCGGTAGGTCCGATTACAGTGATGATTGAAGATTGAGAGCTTGGATTAATTATTAATTTGTAAACCTTCTGGATGACTTCTGACAACTTTCCATGGTTCACTATGACGCTTTGAAAATACTGACTTCTTTCAACCTTATCGGCTTTCAACAAGTCTTGAGGAAATAGTCGGCTCATACTTAAATAAGCTCCATGGGTTGAAATATTAAAGAGCTGACATCGTTATGAACTTCTTCTCTTTCATCCTTGTTGTACGCATCTAATATTTCTTCCTCTGAAGCTTCATCACTTTTTTCAATTTTAAGTAAGCCATTAGGGTTCTCTAAGTATTCTAAGATTTGCTGAGCCTCTAAGTCTTTGAGGCGCTGCTTTTGAAAATTTTCTTCGGCTTCAATCTCTTTCAAAAAATTGCCTATTACTAAAGCATTAAGCTTCAATTCCTTATTACTTCTTTCATTTCTCTTGCGATACTCGGCGGAAACCATTTCTATTTCTTTCTCTGATCTCCCTTTAAAAATACTGTAATAAGCACTTTTGCATTCAACCCATCGGCCTTTCAAAAATGCATAAGCTATGCCTCTATCAAACGGATCATACCGAACGTCAACATCTGCTCCTTCTAGTTCAGGATCCCGAAAATCATTAGCCCAATAGTAAATATTTTGAATCCGAATACCTTTACCTGCTCGGGCTTTTGCAGTGCCTTTTCTTGGCCCAGGCATAGTGAGAATTTTTAGATTTTGGTCATATATAATAAATTTGTGATCTCTAGAGCCAAATTTTTCTATGCCGTTTTGCCATGCTTCTTGAGGAGTAATTCCGAGAGAACTATGAGTATTCTGATCGTAAATCTCGTACGACCAGATGCTTAAGTAGGTATACAAATCGCCTAAATTCCATGTCGACAATTCTTTTGGATTATTAAATTTTGTAGTTACTCTAACATCTTTCGTGATCTGAGTATTTCCAGACAAGTTATAGATTAGTTGTCTAGAGCAAGTGCCAAATAAACGTTCGCATACTGCGCCAAATCGTGATTTTGACGGTGGCCTGTACTTTATTGTAGAACCCAGATAAATAAGGAGAGTTTCATAATAAATACTATGAAACTCAGCTCCATTATCAGTGACGATTATTTGAGGTAAACGTCCGTGTCTTTGAATACAAATTCTAATTACCATCATGCAGGAGCGGTATGATGGTGGATCGAAAGTTATGTAAAGAGCTAGAATTCTTCTTGTATTAGCGTCAATCAAAATTGTGAGCCATGATCTACCTAGTTTCTTCCCTGTGGTAGAGCATCTAAGTTCTAGATCTAATTCTGTGTGGTCTATGTGACCAATTTCAAGAGGTCTATCTCCATGGCTGGGTATACTAAAATTTAGTTCGTATTGAAACTCTTGATGTTTATATGCGGCTTTATATCCTCTTCTTTTCATTTCTTGTTCATACTTAGGTCTTTTCTTAACTTCCTCGGCAAATGTCTTATAGCTTGGAGCATCATCAATAGACATTCTTTTCTCCTCCCAAATATGAAGAAAAGAACCGTAGACAGATTTAATTGTTTGTTGTTTAAATGTCTCATGCTTTTGATCAATGAATTGAGTCATTAAAACTATTTTTTCTTCAGATATTTTTCTTGTTCTATTTCCTTTTTTATGGTTTTTAGGAAGAAGGCCGATGAGCCCTACACCACACTCTTTTTCGGCTAGTTTAAAGTTCCTCTTCCACTTTCTTATTGTCTCTAATGAGTACCCCTCTTCGATATTTCCTTGAATGCAATTGAAGCGCATATTAGCTATTGCTAAGTCATCCTTACTTGCTTCAATCAAGCACTCAAGAATTTCATCCTTGCTTGGTATTTCCAATTGATAATTTAATACCTTGATCTTTCCTTGAGTAATCAATAACTCTATTTCTGAGATTTTGTGTTCTAGGAATTTTTGATTTTCATCCTGAAGAACTACACTCTCAGAACCAACAAAACGAATGGTTAGCTCTTTATTCCCATAGATTAATTTTTCTCCTGTCTGAAGCTTTACCTGAGAAATTTGGTTTGCTTGTAAGCTGTTCATCGAATCAATGCTTATTCTATAAGCTATTGATATTTCCTTGTTGGAAAAAAGAAGGCATTTTTCAGGTTCTACTAATGGTGCGATATTAAGATCAATATATATTTCTCTTTGAGCGATTAGAGAATAAATTAAATCTTTAAGGAAATTCTTTTTATGCCTGAATAGATCGGTCAAGCTCATGCCAGGATTCTCGGAAACTAATGCTATTAGAAGCTCTTTTTCTTCTCTTCTATTGATCTCATCCTTGGAAGAATAGTCGTCAAGAAAAATAAGATTTCTGTAAAGAACCCAATTGATCTCTGAGTCTGACCAAACATGAAAGTAGAGACCCATTTTCGTCGCGTATGCTTCGCCTGGTGGGAAATGCCACTTCTGGTCATCCCCAAAGCAATACCGCCTTGGGTTTTTCGCTTGAAGTTTCTCTAAATCTTTCTCGGTCTTGCATTCAATCCAACCTGCAGAATCATTGCAAATCACAAAAAAATCTGGCGTTCTGAGATAACCTCTTGCCGCGCCTTGCTTAGTCTCGGAAGGGAAAACGATCTGATTTGGCTGATCGTAATACTCTAGAACGCTGTCGTCATTTTCTAATTTATAAATTACTGGCAATTCATTTTTGTGAGACTCGAACTGGATGGAAACACCCATCTTTCGACTTGGAAATTGCCCGCACACATTTTTGTAACCACCTCCAACCTTTCGAGCTGGTTGGGATGCTCTGATTTTGTTTATTGCTTCTTTTGCCTCAACCGAGAGATTGAGACGACTGCACCAAGAATCAAATTCCAGCTGAGTCAACATAATCTCTCCGCTCAGTATCAAGGGAGATTAGCTGATTGAAATTCGCTTGTCAATCTTTTTTGGAGTTATATAAAGTGGCACAAATGAAGCGGAACAAAACTTACACGATAATGTAAGTTTGCCTCCAAAAAACAAGAAAAAGAGCCATTCTTAATGGGTTAATCCTATCTTTTAATTTGCCGAATTTTCGGAGCGAAGTTTGGGTAAAGTGGGCTGAAGATACTTCTCTGTGAGGGTCCTAGGTTTTATTTTTATTGTATGAAAGTAGGGAAAGTCTGTTTTAGATCGAAAAAACTCTAAAAAAGAGTGCCATTGTGCCAGTTACATTATTCTATAACTTGACAAAGGCATTAAATTCTGCACTCCGCGTACTCAATTGCAAAATGCAGAGCAGAGAGAGTTCAGTCCGAACTTTGCTTTAGCTATTGTCGGAATATCCTGCGAAACTTGCCTGGCCGTTACGTCCATACAGTATTTTCGCTACAGGTATCCCTAGCTACCTTCCTCCAAGGAGAACCACTATAAAAGCCATAGAAATGGCTTGGACAATAGATAGCTCAATGTCCAGGCCAGAATTGAGTGCGGGATATAGAGGCAGTAGCCCTTAAACTCTCGGTAAGCTTATGCTTCCAGATTGCACTCTTGGTAAACTTATGCTTCCATGATGCGTCAGACTCTTGACGTGGTTGCGATGCTCGAGACCCCTGGGTGGTACCTTTATGCTTCTATCCTTGGTACGTTTATGGGTAAACCCACATGAGTTAGGGTAATCTGCGATGCAGTGTCCAGAATGCGGAGCTACTCACATCCGTAAGAATGGTAAGAGGAAAGGTAAACAAAACCACATCTGTGTAGCCTGCGGTCGTCAGTTTATTGAGGCCTA